>Ga0209728_1000146_pt1 | contig 65198 bp, 104 predicted proteins | sample RifGroD1_FD_183997 | JGI IMG/M metagenome (GOLD analysis project Ga0209728, IMG submission 183997) | Groundwater microbial communities from Rifle, Colorado, USA - Groundwater D1 (SPAdes) (version 2) | ecosystem: Environmental > Aquatic > Deep subsurface > Groundwater | place: Rifle, Colorado... | reverse complement strand
GCAATAAGTTCTTCCCACATTATTTCTTCCATTTGGAGGCTTATAACACTAGGATTATTTGAACCAGTTTCTTTAGCTGCTTGTTTTATTAAACTTATTGCTGTTAACTTTGGCATTATACCCACCTACTTAGGAAGTTCATCTGCCCATATTTGTTCGGCTGATCCTTTTAAAGCTTCAATAAAGCCATCATCTACTATTTCATCATCACCTTGGCCAGCTTTGATACGTTCTATTTCAAGTCGTTGTTCTAACAATTGAATCTTACGTTCTTCAATCTTTTGTTTCCAATCGATTGGCATTACATCAAAATAATGTTCAAGTTTTTCTAAAGCTTTAAGTTTGTCAGCAAGCTCTACAGTTATTCCACCTTTACCACTTCTTATTTTAGTAATAAGTTGGCCATCTAACTGTGAATCATCAATAATTGTAAGCTTGCCACCTTTTATTTCAACAAAATCTGTAATATCAGCAAAAGCTATCCTAACATATTGGTCAATAATATCAACCGCTGATACATGGCATTCTTTACCAACTCTAAGTTTTAACCATGCAATATATCTGTTAATGTTGGGATCTTGTCGCATTTTATATCCCATGATATGGGACGTCTTTGTTGAATAACCTGCTTTAGCAGCAGCTACCCTAACATTAAGATTTTTTACAAATAGCTCACAAAAACGTCTCTGTTTATCACTAAGTTCAAGAGAAGCTTCTTCCCTTGTCATTGACATTAATTCTTCTTCTGTTTCATCAGTAAATATCTTTCGATATACTTTAGCCATAGTTAGCCCACCTTTTCAACATTACTTGGTAGGCTACACTATATCTAATTAAATAATTAATTAATAATTATCATCGTTTAAAATGTAGCCCAACCTTTCTCTGCGATATGATTTCTTTGTTATTAATTTATTTTTAATACCGGTAATGTAAGCTTTTACCTTACAAGCATTACAGTTATATTCCTGATTAATGTAGAAACTTCTATGAAATTCTTGGCATCTATTACAAAATTCTTTGCCTAATTTGCCTTCATTGAAAGAACAATGAAGTTCTAATCTAAAAGTTGGTAAGTCAGCTTCTTTAACCTTATGTATGGAAAATAATGTTTCACTAACTTCAACTTTACTAATGACATTTTTAGCTAGCCATTTACAAGCGTTTAAATAAGCTACTTTTGAATCTTCATCTTCAAAATTCTTTGCAAAATATTTAACAGAAATATTCAACTCGTAACCTCCTTAATTAAACCTCCTTACCGTTGTATGATTTAATCTTCAAAACCACATGCTGCTAGTCCAATAATAACAAGTAAAAAAATAATTACTAATGAACTTATACCCCACCAATTTGTTATATGCATCTTTTCATCCTCACAATCGCTTTTTTAGCAAGGACATCTACTCTTTCATTGTTAATATCACCAGAATGACCTTTTACTTTAACTAAATTAACTTTTCTGTACTTTTTAATCAAAGATAGGAGTTTAACCCAAAGATCTTTGTTCTTGATATTTTCTCCCCTTACTGTTTTCCAACCATTTAACTGCCATTTCTTTATCCATTCCAATTTTACAGCATTTACTACATATGCGCTATCGGAATAGACATCCATCCTAAAATAACCTAAATCTGTTGCTAATTTAATAGCTTGGATTACTGCATTAAGCTCCATACGATTGTTTGTAGTTTCCTGTTCATAACCAGATATTTCCTGTTTACCTTCTGGGAAAAGTAATACTGCAGCCCAACCACCAGGACCTGGATTACCACTACAAGCTCCATCTGTGTAAGCCTTTATCTTTAACACTAAGAATCCCTCCTTTTGGTATCATGAAAAGCTATTTCTTTAACTAAATAACCATATAACGTAAGAATAGATTTAGCCATACCTTCGAATAAAGATATTGCATAAACTGTATTAATCCAAGAATGCGTTTCGGTATTTTTAATCATAAATACCCAGCTATTATCACCGGCATCCTGGATGTAACCAATACTTACGGAATATTTATTTTTTACTTTTAGATATAATTTCTCTAGTATTTCTAAAGTTATTTCATCCTGACTATATTTATCCAACCATTTAGTTTTGGACAAAGCTGATAGTAAAAGCTCTTTATTTCCTGGTATTCTTACATCAAGAACTACTAGTTTTTCAATAGTTATTTTAGCCATATTTCACCTCATTATAGTTAAAGCTAGCCCGATTAAATATACAGGCTAGCTTTATTAGTTAAATACACCAGCCAGATTAACAGCAATTAGATGTCCCAGTCGTCATCGTCATCCTTGGCTTTTGCTTTTTCTTTACCGCCTTTTTTGGGCTTTTCATCCTCTCCATCTTCGTCATCCCAGTCATCGTCCTTAGCCTTATCTTTAGCCTTGCCAGACTTTGCCGGCTTTTCATCTTCAGCATCTTCGCCATCGTCATCTTTGGCAGCAGCTTGAGCTTTAAGGATAGCAGCTACGAGAGCCTCTTTCTTTTCATCCCCATCCATTGCTTTGAACTTTTTAGTGGACATGATTTCAATCTCGGCAGCTTTAGCCAGTGTCATAAGTTCTTTCGGAGATTTTTTCATTAAACCGGCTTTGGTAAGTTTACCAGCCTTTTCGGTTTTAGCAGGTTTTTCTTTTTCGGCATCTTCATCGCCATCGTTTTCACCAGCATCATCATCAGAAGCTTCGCCTTTAAGAGCGGATTCAATTTTACGAACAGTGCAGTATTCCGGAAGTGCATCAAGAATTTTAATCATACTTTCAACATCGCCGGCAGTAGCGGCAGCAACAGTAGTTGCAAACAATGGGAACCTTCTCCCAAGATCAAGAATATCAGATACTTTACTTTCTTTAACAGCTTCAGCTGCTTCACCTGGTTTCCAATTTTTAGCCATGTTGTTGGCCTCCTTTAATTTTAAGCTAAACCTATCAGATAAGACTTTAAAAATCTTATGTGGTTTGCATGCTTGATTGTTTCTATTATATCAAACTTTAGAAATTTGTAAACACTTTTTTGTAATATTTTAAAAAGTTTTGAATATTTATTTTAGTTAAGCTATTTTATACCCAAAACTTAAACTATACAATACCTTTGAGAGTTACTAGGATTAATTCTGAGGAACTTAAATTATCATAATGGATATTTATGCGTTAAGCTTTGAAATGCCCCATTATTTCATTTTTTATATCATTAATAGGTAAGGTTGAGTCAAGAACAACAAAATTGTGAACATTAGCAAGATTTAAGTATTCATCCTTTACTATTTTTAAAAGCTCAATATTTGATTCATGCTTATCTTTATCCTTACCTTCAAACCTTTTTGATAAAACATTTAAAGGTGTATCAAGCAGGAATGTAATATCCGGCATTAATAAGGAATAGCTTATGTTCTCAATTACTTCTTGTGTTTTATAAAACTTGCTATAAGCTAATGTTGAATAATACCACCTATCAAGAATTATAACATCATAGTATTTTGTACTGTGCTTAATATGTTGTTGTTTATCATACATATCCATGATGTATAATGCTTGAAATATATCACCTGGTATTTCACGTTTTCCATTTAAGTGATCATAAATAATTTTACCGAAGTAAGCTTCTTCATTTGGAAAATGGATAACTTTGTTTGTTAACTCTCTTTTATCAAGCTCATTAGTGACTTTTTCTATAACACTTGATTTCCCTGAACCATCAATTCCTTCTATACAAATAATTCTATTTATTTTCCATCACTACTTTCGCATAATGTTCAACCGGAAAATCTTTATCATACTCAATATCACCAAACAATGCCGGCATAAGTTCTTTGAATTTAGCCAATAAAGGAATAGCTACTTGCCGCATTTGTGGATGCGCTTTAGCACTACAACGAAGTTTAAAGAAATGCCTCCACTCACGCATGTTAAAAGTTACTACAATTTCAGTTTTTAAACTATTAGGTAAAACAGAACGGGCTTCCTGAGGTTGGCTATTATCTTCGAGTAATATAAAATATGCCATTTCAGTCATCGCACAACCTCGTCTCCAAGCAGCATATTTATCAGAACCTTCTGAATAAAAGAATGGTTTAATTACTGTGATTTCACTACCGAACTTTTCTTGTGCATAATTACAATACCGAGTACTTTCTTGGCTGTAACTTGCTAACCGGTGCCTTACAATTTCATGTGTTACACCACGGTCACAAACAATAATAACAGTTACTTTTTCATGTTCAATTATTGATTCATGACCAAGTTTAATCTTATCAGCTACAAACTTACTAGGATCACCCTTTGGTTCTGAGAGATAACATTTCCTGCCATACTTCTCAAGATTCCTAATTATTCTTTCTGGGTCAATCTTCTCAATTTCTACTGATGGATTAATTATACGCACTATTCTTCATCCTCACTTTCTACTTCTACATTAGCCTTAAAGGCAATTTTTAATATCTCACCAGCTAAACCATTAAGATTGTCAGGTTCAACATAATCAAGGGAAGAATTAAACTTAATAGTACCTTCCCCATCATGATCAATACCAATACTCTTAATCATATACATACCAAGTTCTTTAGGCTTTTCATCCCCAACTTTAACAACTATGTTGATGTTTTCATTAAGCAGTTGAATTAACTTAATATAGTTGGGAAGTTCATCATAACCCATCTTTAAAGTTAGGTCGATAGACTTGTTAGCCTTGATGCTATGACCGGCATATTTACCGATTGTTTTTATTACTACTTTCTTTGTTTCATTTCCTTCTGCCACTTTTCTCTCTCCCTTTCCTTATCTTTCCAAAAACTATTTTTACTCTTACCTCCAGAACTAATTGTTTTTGACTTTATTATAGGCTTGTCCACTTCTTCAAGTCCTATTATTTGTTCAGGTTGTTTTTCGCATATTCCACATTCAATATACTTAGTTATAACAGGCATGTCCATAGGTCTTGATAATATGAACAAATCATTTGTTTCTAAAAACTGTATTACAAACATTGGTATTTTGTGACTTGTAGCAGCATGGTATTCAAGTTTTTGTATATCTAACAAACTTACTTTTATACTTTGAGCATCAGTACTTTTAAGTTGTGCTATGATATGTTCATTTTGTCCGTCTTCCTTTTCAATCCATCCCGAACCAGATCCTTTAGTAGGTTTTAGGCCTAAATCTAACATTACTTCTTTTTCGTTCTTAAAGTAAAATTTACCCGAACGTTTAGCCACTATTTATACCTCCACTATTTTCTACATATAAAGATGTTATTCATACATATTTCAGGGAAAGCCATAGCAAATACTGAATTAATCCAGTTTCCACTTATTTGTTTAGCCCTTAATTGCTTATAAACATTAAACATTTCTGAGTTATTACTTTCCATGTGCTTTTTCAGTTTAACAGCATTTACATGGTTACCAATAACATTTTCAATACTAAAGTAGTTTTGCAGCAGCTCATGTATTTCATCAAACATAAACTCATGAACATGGGCTCCAGGCCAATACATCTTTTCGTCTTCAATAAAATGTACCGGTGTAGATAGTATTAAGTAACCACCAGCATTTAGCATCTTATGTAAGCTTTTTATAAATTGCTCAGCATATTTTTTGTCGAAATGTTCAATTACTTCTAAAGCTATACAAACATCAAATTTACCATGTTCTTTGTAAATGTTTTTGAATGTTTCAACTTCCACAACATTGCCTTGAACAGCATATAAATCTTTGCGTACATTTTCAGAACAACTATTGATAAAGCTCTTTAAGATGTTTATGTTCTTTTCCTCAAAGTCTATACCTACATAAAATGGTATTTTAGTAGATTGAGTTCTAGCTAAACATAAGTAGTATTGTAAGAATATACCACCGCTACAACCTACATCTAAAAGCTTTTTAATGTCCTTTTTATCAAAGATATTTTGAACAACTTGCATGCGTAATATTTCCTGTATATCAAAAGCACTACTTAACAAACTCATACTTTTTAGTAACCTATCTGGAGTTTTATCATGTGCTTCTGTTTTGTTCTGTTTTTCTCCTTTTCTAACCATTTAATTACCTCCATATTTATAAGCTAAGTATATAGCTTGCTGTTCTAACTTATCTTTATCTTTAGCATTTAACTTACTATACAAATCAAAACCTGTACTACCATCAAATTCTTTAAAGCAGTAGTAATACTTAGTTTGTTTAAATTCTTTAGGGTATTTTTTAATACCTCTAACTAATTGGTTGCAGTTATTATCAAACATAGTATCTTCAACAATAGAAGTATTTAATCGATAATAGATTATACTATGGATTATTATCCACCTTTCAAGCAGCTGCAACCTAGTTTTTATAGTCCAATAAGGATTGTTAAACTTCAAGAAGTTTACCTCCTTAAATTAATAAAACCCTCCGAAGAGGGCTTATTCTAAAGCATCTGTTTTAACAAATCGTAGTTTTTATAAAATTCTTCAAAAATCTTTGCTTGCTCTTTACCTTGAAAATATAATGACTTATAGTCCAATTTCCTTGGTTTAATATACTCATCAAAGATATTACATCCACTTCTTTTAATGAAAGAGAATAGCTTTGAGTCCAACCAAGGGGGTGCCCATGCTCCTGATCTACAAACATGTATCACGTCAACATCAGGCTCTATAGGTTTACCACTAAAGAAATTATCTTCGTATTTAACATCAACCTTTAGCTTTTTAATAATCTCATCAAACCTTGTGTCATTCTTTTCAAGTGTATGATTGCTATAAACTAATGACACATCATCAATGTAATATGGACCAAAATCTATGATACTTTTACCTAACCAATTTTCACAAGATACATCTTCATCATACAAAGATTCTAAACCTTTATAACCTAAGTCTGAATGACTGTCAAAGTTAATAATGCTAGTTGGAGTAAAATATTCAACTAATTCATAAGCATCAGCATGAGATTCAGTAATAATCAAGTGTGTTTGGTCATTAAAGTTAAAACCCATGCTTCTTAGCCTATTCCAAAACTCTCTTTCTTTACCATTAGTTTGAAGCATCTTTAAAAGGTTATTTCCTTGTGCTGCAAAACCAGTAACCCTTGTACCCCATATAAAGTCATTATTCATAGATTCAGAGTGTCCAAAATCCATCATTAAATCTTCTTTGATAAAAAAATCCCAATCAACTGAAATAAATACACCCATAATAACTCTCCCTCTCAAGAACTAATTTTGGCCATTTCCTTGACCTGAGTCTATTATATCAAAACTGTAGAAAAAGTAAATAGTTTTTATGTAAGTTTTTTAAAATTTGTATTTAAGGATGGATGTAAGTTTAATCATACCTAAACTTTAACCCTTCCTCTCGGCCATCCTAGTAACATCTAAACATATTGTGGAATAGGGAAAGGAGCCCTTAGGCTCCCTTTTGTACCATCCTTAATGCTTCATTGTATTTACCCATTCCTGCTGTGAAGGTGTTAATTGTATCCTTGTCAAATCCCTTCATTACTGCTATTAGAATTATGTCCTTAAGTTCAAGCTTACCTTCAAGTTTTATTACTGAGATTATACAACGGTAACTAAATGTTGCCCTGATGCCTTTTTCCTTAGCTTGCTTCCTTAAACCTCTAATGAAATTTACTAACTCCATATTACCTTTGGCTAAAGCTTTTTCAATGTTTAAGTCGTAGTCAAACTCTATTAGAACAAACCGGTCAAGTGTTGCTTGGTCAAGCTGTAACCTACCAGTGTAGGATTCATCCGCACCATTTCCTACAGTGTTACCAGCAGCAACTACTCTAAAATCAGGATGTGCATTAACTTTACCATTCGGGAATTCGAAGTACCTATTTGCAAGTGCTGCGTTTAGAAGAACCAGGACCTCTGGGATACTAGCATCCATTTCATCCAGGAAGAATAATCCTCCGTTAACAAATGCCTTATAAAACTCAGTTTCATGGAACTTACCACCTGCATCAATAAAACCAGTTATTTTGTATTCCTGTTGAACAGAGTTTGTGAAGTAAAACTCTAACCCCAAGTCAGTTGCTATTTGCTGAAGTGTGTGGTTTTTGCCCGAACCAGCTGGTCCGTAGAGGTACACTGGAATGTCGGCGTTCACACAAGTTTTAATTTGTTCGTATTTGCTATGTTTTACACCCTTAACATCAGATTTAGGAAGTTCAACCACTACATCAGATTTAGCTTTAACTTCAGCCTTTAGTTCGTCTACAACTATTTTGGTACCAGGTACCTTTTCAGCCATGTGACTGTAGATTCCAGTGTAAGCTCTGTAGTTACCTTCCCACTTGATGTTCTCAGCTATATTACCGTTCCAAGTGAAACTATATGTATTTGAGTTTAGTACGTTTACCAGAACCTTACCAGCAAGTTCACCGGTTTTTCTTACAGAGATTTTACGCTTTAACATCTGGTCTTTACCTTCAACAGCAACCATACAGAAACCTTCGCCATACTTCCAGGACTTTTCAATTTTAACTATTTTATTCATTTAACATCCTCCTTCTTTTCTCAAGAACTAAATTTTCCACTGAAGATATTATATCACATCTGTAGAATTTGTACATACTTTTGTAGAAATTTCTACAAAATAAATTAGAGGCTTTTGTTTAGCCTCTAACCGGTTTTTTACTATGCAAACTGTTTTATTACTTTATCAACATCAGGAATAAAAGCTGGTAGAAGAATCTCACCTTTCGGTAAATATTGCCTTGATTCTTTTTCATCAACTGCACTACCATAACCATAATTAAAACTAGGATTTGTTACTAAAGGTGAAACTTCCAACCATCTAAAACTTAACCTGCGTAACATACTAGGATGAACCAAAGGAAAAGCAAGTTTTGAAACATTTAATCGTTCATTTGCACTTTTAATTCTTACAGTAAAAGCTGCGATTTCATTTCCTTCCCTAGATTCAACAATAATATTTAAGTTTACCCTAGTTCCTGCTGCTTCAATTTCATATACTATTATTAAAGCTTTGATACTTTCTTCGATGATTTGCTCAGTTGTTACAAAAGCATTATATGCTATACTTTTATTAATTGTTACTACTTTAGTTTTCTGTACTACAGGTTTTTTATTTACCATGTTAGTTGGTACACCCTGTAAATATCTCGGTACTGAGCAATTACCACCAACTACATCATATTTACTACGTTGTGTTGTTTTAGGTTTCAGTGTTTTTAACTTAGCTTGCAATTTACCTTCTAAGTTTTTAGCACCTTCATCCCAACCATTTTTCATTAGCTCAACTGCTTCTTCAAAACTTTTTGTACCAGTAAATTTTTTATCCCTAGTTTTTGATGATAAAGGTTTACCCATAAAAACTAGATTTTCTTTTGTTTCACTTACAAACTTATAAAACTCACCCAAACTATTGAAGTGTTGCTTCTTATATTCAACTGCCATTTAAACTCCTCCTTCTTAGGAACTATTTTCCCCACATGAATATTATACTACAACTACATAAATTTGTAAATAGTTTATACATAAAATATTTATACAATATATACTACTATTATAATACTATTATAGATATACTATATATAAAGGGGTTAACGACTTTTTTATGCTAAGGTTTTAATCTATTGGTTTTACGAAGTTAGAATAGGCTGATATATAATAGGAAGCTTCTAAATACGATTTAAACAAAGTAGCTTTTTGTGTGTAAAAGTATCAAAAAGTCCTACTGTTCTAACTTTAACTTACAATCCTTCTTAAATCCGTATAAAGCCATTGCAGCACTATCTGCAGCATCATTATCATAGACTATTTTACCTTTTTTATTTTTAGAAGTTATGCTCCCACCAAAGCCTTTCGAAATTACAAATTTTACCGTAGCAAGCTTTTTATCCCCTTTTATAGCTTTTGTACTTCCAACTACAGAAGATTTCCAAGCCCTAGTATCAGCAGAATATACTTCTATTCCATATTCAAAAGCTGCATCTACTATTACTCCAATTAAAGCACCGGTTGATTTTATGTAATTAGTACTGATAAAAGCCTTATTTTCCTTACTACTACCCCCTTGGCTAGATGTACTAAATGTACGTATACGTTCACATATGACCATAACCTCAGTGGCCTTCTGAACGTTAAGAGCTAGAATATGGGATAATATATGGGAGATGTGTTTACGTTTCTCAGATTTAAACCTGAGACCTCTGAAGGGTATACTAGTTACCTTTATTAATCTACCATCAACGGCAATTGATATACCGGTACGGGTATAACTTTGGTCTATTCCTATGATTAGTTTTTTATACATTTTCAATACTCCATTCGATAGATCTACTAAGACATCACCATGGCAATTGTTTGGTTTACAGTGGCATCCTAGTATTTTACCTTTTAGTAGTTTTATTTGACTTAAGAGGAGTAGGTTACCTAATATATATTGACGATATAGGTCTATTACTTCTTCCCTATCACCATGAATGCCTATGTAAAAAGGGTTACCCCAAATACTACCCCTACCTATATAAATGTCATATGAGCTATTATATATGTTTACTACTGTTGTTTGCATGAGCATGTTAGATATTTAGGAGCAGTAAGATATTTAGGATTAATGCAGCAATCAGATAAATGGAATTGGCAATAATATTTACAAGTGCCACAACATTTAAGTATGATCTTTTCCATAGGTTTAGGTTGGTAGTTATCTTTAATAGACCATTCAGGGCAGTGACGGATAGTATTCATATATACCTCCTAAAATAAAATAAACCCTCCAGAAGAGGGTTATTAAAGAAGAGGGTTATTAAATATTCTCATAATCTGCATTACTTTTATCAAATATAGCATCGCAATGATTGCATTTAAAGTATATACAACTATCAGTATCTAAATCATAACTATCATCAAGGTCAATATCATTTGATCCACAAACTGGACATGTAACTACTATCATTTAAAATCTGCCTCCTAGCATCTAATTATTTTATTAACCCATGTTTCCTTTTAAACCTTAGAACTTTCATAAATTTCATAATTTCATGAAAATCAATTAGATATGGTGAAGTTCTGAGGGTACCTATTTTAATAGCTTTAAGTCTACCTTTGCGGATGTACTGTCGTACACTAGCATCGGATATACCTAAGATTAGGCCAGCTTCATCGGCGGTTAATTTCATTGTAGGAAACTTCATAGAATACACTTTAAATGCTACTACCATACTATTTAACCTTCTTTCTATATAAGATTAAGTTAATGATTGCTAAAGTAGCTGTTACTATAAATATTACCTTAATAATCATTACTACTACTCCTTCCATTTTATAGGAACCCATACTGGTTTTTCTGAACTTTTAAATATAGGAATATGAGAAGTAAGTATAAAACATTCTTCCCATATTGCTTTTTCAAGCCATTTTGTAACACCATCTATTGTTTTTGGTAAAAACAAAAATGAAGTTTTTGTCCTAATTGTACCTAGCCTTGGACACTCTTTATACCACTTCAACTTCTACAACTCCTGACCTTCATAGTATGGATTAACATCTTTTTTAGAAAGAACTAACCAAAGTGAATTGCCAAACAAGTCATTTACATAAACCCTTAAAGTTGTAACGAGTTTAACAAACATTGGAACATTTTCATATTCAGGGTATTTAACTGCACCTTGTTTTGATAATACTATCATGTCACCTTTAGTTAAGTTTAACTTTACTATTTTAGTCATTATATAAATTCCTCCTTAAGTTTTAGTCTATAAAACTAATTTCAGGTACATATTTCTTAATAACCTTTAAAGCATCTTCGTAAGACCTTTGCTGCTGTACTTCATTTTGCATCTTCCTACCGGCTTCAACTTCAAGAAGTTGCTTTGCTAAGGCTATTATTGCAAATATATTACCTTGTGGACTAGATTTACTTATTATCAAACTGTACACCTCCTCCCTACTAAAACCATTATATCAAATAGTAGAAGCAAAGTAAACAGTTATTTTAGCATATACCTTAGAAGTTACTAGGATGGCCAAGAACAAAATACATATATAAACTACCATATAATTAAATAAGTATTAGGAAAAGCTATCCTAGTTAACTATAGGGTACCTTAGTTGGGGAAATTCCATACTATCTTTTGTTTGACTGGTTCCTTATATTCTGTTTGTTGCTGCTGTTCTATAAGTAACATATCAACAAATAGTTCATCCCTTAGCTTAGCTTTAACCCAATCAGAAAAGTTAGGCTTAGATTCTGCCAAAACAAAAATATCTTTATCAACTGTTGTAAAGAATACAGCTTTACGTTTAAGTTTACCTTTAGGTATAGACATTGCATAGACCTCCTTAATTAAAGTGCTATGCAATATCATATACAGAAAATATAAAAAGTATACCTAAAACTTCTTAACCGCTCTTAAACATCCTTAGTTAACCTAACCCTACCTTCTCCTATATTAAAGCAGGCATCAAGCATATTGCATTTTAAAGCCCTTTTACAACTAGGAATTTTACATATCCTCATAGGAGGTTTTTTAAGCTTCCTAAACTTCCTTTTATAGATTTGAATATTCTCTAACCTTTCAATATATTCTTCCATTTCAGCAGCATCATAGTCAGCTAATAGTACTTTATAGTTTTGGTCATTTTTATCTTCTACTAATACGAACCCATTATGTATGCCAGTTAGGTACATATAGAATTTAAGCTGCTTCATACCGGAAGGATGTGTTTCAGACTTTTTATACGTAAATGTATTTTGGGATTTTATTTCTACTATAAACTTCTTTTTACCTATAGTAATTATAGCGTCAGGAGTATAGCTAAGGTCATATTCATCTTTAAATAAGCTATGGTCCATATCAAGTGGAGTACCTAATCCACCACGGATAAATAAACGTTGCCATTTTTCTCCTATAAAGTTACCTTCCTCGAATATACGTTTTAAACCTATTGAAATGTTTTCACCCTGTGATTGTTTAAAGAATAAGCTAAGCACTTGTTCTCTGTAACAGAATTCATTAGTAGAAGCTAGCATAGCAGAAGCATGAAGGCCATAACGGTCACCTTGTTTTTGCTTATATTGAGCTTTTATCATTTCAAGTTCTTCCTTAGGTTTAGCTGGTAGGTAGAATAATTTGTTTAATGTCTGTTCTATTACTAGTTTATCAGCTAAACTACTACCAATCTTAATACCTTTTAGTTCTTTCTTTATAGCATCTTTTAACATGGACATAATTTTACCTCAAGTCCTGCATTTTTAATTAAACGTTGACAAATAGGGCATGGTTCAGGTGTTACTGGTTGACCAAGAGCAACATCAAAGCAATATATATACATTATACCACCAAACATGTCCTTACGGCTGGCTGAGATTATAGCATTTTGTTCAGCATGGATACTTTTACAAGTTTCATAATTAGTACCCCTAGGAACATTATTATCAATACGGAAACAACGTCCAACATCACAGCAGTTAACTTCACCCCTAGGTGAACCATTATAACCTGTAGCTATTACTTCATCATCTTTGACAATAACTGCACCATATTGCCTTCTTATACATGTACTTCTTATACTTACAGTTTTTGCTATAGCAAAGTAGTAAGCATCTTTACTAGGCCTAATCATCGCCATCTTCACCATCTCCATCACTAGACTTTTTCCTACTTTCAGCCATAAGTTGCTTCCTTAATACCGGTATATCATCAAAGCTTACAAAATTATGTTTAAAGAACATAGGAAGTTCTGCTTCACCCATTGGATTACAGACTTTGGATTTAATTACCTTAACCTTCATTATCATTCCAACTTTTTCTGTTTTAGCAGAATTTCTTGGGTCAGTATTAGGTATTTCAATCCATGCTCTTCTAGCTACTTGCATTCTAATACTACTATAAAACTTTAAAGCTCTACCACCAGGTGTATCAGTTTTTTCACCAAATAGCATTGCATCCATTTTGTCTCTGACTTGATTGATAAATATAACTGTTGTACCACTAAATTCAACTACTTCTTCAAGCATAGGAGTATAACGATGTAATAATCTAGCTACACCACCCATACGGTCTTGTTCCTCTTTATCATTGTTAACATTTTTCTTAAGCTTTTCTATATCTTCTTTAGGTTTTAATGCTGGAACACTATCAATAACAATTAGAGGAATACCAGCTTCGGCAAACTTCATAGTTCTGTTTAAAGCTTGTTCACCATATTTAGCTCTATAAACTAACATTTGTTTGGGTCTATTACCAAACTGTTTAGCCCTGTTAGCATCAAATGTACCTTCAATAGGTATATTTAAACCAAGCTCATGTAAGGACATTAAATGGTAACCAAGGGAAGTCTTACCACTAGACTCAGGACCAAATATTTCTATTATACGGCCTTCAGGCATACCTCCACCAAGTATATGATCTAAATCCTCTATACCAGTTGACCAACGTGGTATTTTAAGGATAGAGTTCTTAGAACCTAATGAAAATATACTGCCTTCGCCTTCCTTTTGGTCTATTTGCTTACAAAGCTGCATTATTTTTGCTTTATTAGTTTTCGCCAAACTTGTACACCCTTCCTAAATAAATAAAACCCTCATAAGAGGGTTAAATTTCTCCATTTGCAATCTTTGTTAACTGATTTGAATACTTTAACATTTTCTTTAATACTTTATCGATATGCTTTCCAGATAGATGTCTACCTGATTTAAGATAATCTGCAACCCAACTCAGATACTTAGCATCTACCCCATTAAAACCTACACCATTGTTTTCCCTTGTATCTTTGACACTTTTCTCAATAGCAGTTTGCTTATCATAAATAGCCAACACAGCTCTTTCTAACCAAGCTTGACTTTTTTGTAAGTTTTCCTTAATTTCATCAACTGTCCAAATTTTCATCAAATATTCCTCCTCTAGAGTACTATTTTCCTACTGAAGTTATTATATCACAAAGGATTCTTGTTGTAAATAACTTTTGCATATATTTTTAAAACTTCTTTATCTATCTTGTCCATTTTAATAGATTTAGCTGCAACTTTACCTGCCTTTTTCTTAGCACGTTTGTAAGAATTATAGCATTTATTGATTTCCTCTGGATTACCCCAATACTTTTCACAATCATTATAACAACAAATATCTATACCACTTTGACCACAAGGAAGTACTATATTGGTAGCCACTATTTTCCCATCCCCCTCATGTATAAAGCACTATTATATTTTATTACACGCTTCATATAAACCTTTTTGTCAAACTCTAAAGCACCATGTTCTATTAAAGAATTAATTACCCTAGAGTTTACTGAACGCTTAGGAACCCTACTTATAAATTCATCAATGGTTTTATATCTACCATTCTTTAACCGTTCCTTCTCGATAACCTCAGCTGCCTTAAGACCTACGTTCTTAATACTACATAGACCTTCCCTGATAACCTTTTCACCTTCCATTTTACCTATTGAAAAATTAGCTGTAAAGTTAACATGAGGAAGCATTAGTAAACAATCACTTTGTACAGCATTAGCTCTAAATCTACCTAAGTCTTGTTCGGTTGGAGCATACTTCATTTTCATGAACCAGAACTCTAAAGGATGATTTATTTTGTAATGCATATTTTGGACACTAATAATACCATAACCGGTAGCATGTCCTTTATTGAAAGAATATACAAGCATTTTATCAAAAAGGTCATCTGCTTCTTTACTATTTATGCCATGGTTCTTAGCACCCTTTTTGAATTTATCACGCAGATCTTTTTCTTCCGCTTCCCTTTTCTTTAAAACAGATTCAACAATAGAACTACCCTTTAACATCTTCATGACTTTGTCTATATCTTCATATTCCATTTCACCAATATTACGACATATAGCCATGATTTGTTCTTGGTAAACTATTGTACCATATGTTTCCTTTGTATACTCCCAATATTTACTATCCTGCATATGGGACGAATCTTTTTTATTTTCAGCATAAAGTTCAGGCATTTTTAATGACAAAGGACCAGGTCTATTTAAAGCACTTGCAGCAATTACATCTTCCATACAATCTGCATCCATTTCTGTTAGGATACTCCTTGCTGCTGCTTTTTCAAACTGGAATATCCCCACAGTATTACCTGCACCAAAAGCAGATAATAACTCTTTATCTTCAAACCATGAATAGTCAAGAATTTCACCGGTTAATACTTCAAGTTCCTTTATTTCGGACATTGTTTTTAAACCTAAAATATCAAACTTAATAGCATTAATTTTTTCCAAGTTTGCAAGGTCATATGAACTACTAAAGTTATCTTTCCGCTTTTGTATAGCTGTATATTTGATAATATCATCAGCTACGATAGCTACACCAGCAGCATGTGTACCAATAAACCTTACTTGCTTAAATAGGTTACTAAAGTGATTTATAACATTATCATATGTTTTATTATAGTATCTAGCTTCAGGTGTAGCTATAAGGTCTTCATATTGAAGCACACCTTCTATTACATGTTTGTTAACTAAAGTTTTTAAGTTAGCTTTTTCACCAGAATCTTTTATACTACAAGTTTTACAAAGATCGTTTATCAAGTTATCAACTTTATAAAGACCATATGAACAGATTTGAACAGCCCTTCCTGGATACTTATCTATTATGTACTTTATTACTTCTGGTCTTCTAGCTGTTTCAAAATCTAGATCAATATCTGGCAGTTTTTTCTTATCTTTCCGCAAAAACCTTTTAAAATCTAAGTTAAAATATATAGGATCAACATTGGTAATATCCAATGCATAAGCTACTATACTATTGCAGACAGAGCCTCTACCAGGACCTACAGCAATATCATTATCTTTAGCCCACTTTACATAGTCTTGTACTATTAAGAAATAATCTTCAAAACCATGATGTAAAATAACATCATATTCTTCTTTAACTTGGGCGAGATACTTTTTATTATATTTGCCTTTAGCTTTTAAACCTTTAACAAGTTCATCCTTTAATAACTTACCACTATCAACACCCTCAATAAACTTAGGTATCTGTAAGGGTAAAAGTTCAAGTATATCATCATCTATAGAGTTCACCAGACCCTCTATATTGAACTTAAATTCTTTTACCATATGTTTATAGGTTGGGTGCATTTGTTTAAACCTAGAGGGCATCTCAGTTAACTCTGGCATGTATCTTTCACTATAGGTTAGCTTTATTTTATCAAGAGCTTCCCCAGTTCTACCTGCTATTTCATGCATCTTGAGATAACTGGGGAAGTCTTCTTTATTACCATAATGTGAATCAGAAGTTAATACACAAGGGACGTCGTACTTTTCACTTAACTTTATCAAACCTATATTTACTTTTTCTTGAAGCCCAGGTGAATCAAAAAGTTTATAAGGTTGTATTTCAAAGTAGAAGTCTTTACCGTAAATATTTACAAACTTTTTAGTTGCTTTTATAGCAAGTTCTTTTTTATTGTTAGCTATAAGTTGGGGAATTAAACCACCAACACAAGCAGAAGAACAAATTATACCCTCATTATAATCTTCAAGCAATTCAAAAGTAACTATAGGTTTATAGTAAAAATAATCTGAATTAGCTATTGTTATTATCCTATTAAGGTTTTCATAACCTTTAAGATTTTTAATAAATAAGCATAAATGGTATGTTGGTTTATCTTTATTAAATACCGGTTGAAAATAAACCTCAACACCCATTACTGGTTTTATACCATTTTCTTTACAAGCAAAGTAATGTTCAACTAATCCATTACTATTACCATGGTTAGCAATACCTAAAGCTTCATAGCCTTTTTCTTTGGCTATTTTAGCTAAGGTAGTTGCTTTACCATATCCATCAAAATTACTATATTCATCATGGCGATGTAAGTCGATAACGCAACACCTTCTAACTAAATTTTAAAGAAGTCTTCACCATACTTGGCAATGTTTTCCTTTTTGATTCTTGCTATCTTAGCATCCAAATTTTTTAATATTTCACCAAACGGATAGTAGGATTCAGCTAACTTTTTATCCGTACCATTAACTTTGTCACGAGTCCTACCATATAAATAATCTTCTTCATTCCATTCATAAATATCAGTATCAGCATCAGGAACAAAAAGGTTTGTACATCTACCAGTTCTTGCAGTTTTTACATAAAACATTGCCGGTTGATGAATGTCAATTATGTCTACAAGAAGCGGATATCGGTCAATTAAAGCTTCCCACATCCGATAAGCTATTACATTATCAGAATCAGGTTGAATTTGCTTATCAATCCTATGTTTGATGAAATGCAAAGCTTCACGTAGGCTAATTGACATATGATAATAAGTTTCCATTCCTCTATGCAAAATGAACCTGGCGTCAAGTAAACTTATCTCGCGTGAGTCAAGCATATCACAATAAAGTTGCTTAATTTGTTTTGAAAGCTCCTTATACCGTGTATAAAATTCAGGACTATTTTGAATACTAGTTGGGACAACTACATCTTTATCGGTCCACCATTTATCACCGGAACATTCAGCTGAGAAAGTAGCTCCGCGATAACGAAGGATATGAGTAACATCCTGATATGAAATACCTTTTAAAAGGAAAGTAGGTCTAATTGTTTCAAGAGTTGAAGGAAGAAGCTTTTCCCTAAAAACCATGTAGATAGCTTTATCTTTTTCAATTTCTGTTAAATCTTGAATTTCAGGCTTATCAGCCCAAGTTGCTAAAGCAAAGTTAGGCACAAAGTTGCGAAGGTCATCCATTGTAGGAGCATATTCTATTTTAACATCAATATTTTCAAGGTTATTATGAAACTCAGTTACCGGTATTTCATCAAACTTAATTTGCATTGGGAAAGTAGTTGGTTTTAAGTTATTATTTACTGGCATTAAATATAACACTCCTCTATTTCTCTTAGTCTATTAATTCTTGTTACCTTAGGGCAAACTTCACCTTGATTGTATTGATTATTTAGAAGATAAACTTTATAGCCACCATACTTAGCAATAGAATTAGCATAAGCTCTATTATCTTCTACAATAAAAGTAACATTATCAAAGTTTTTAATAACTTCAAGGTGTTTTTCTTTATTAAACAGAAGATAGTCATAAAATAGATTATTACTATGCAACCATCTTGAAGTCTGCATTATCAAAGAATTTATTTCATGAACTGGTCTTGATGAAAGTATTATAATGTAAAACCCTTGTTTTCTTAAATCAGCTAAAATTTCTACAGCATCTAGTCTTACCGGTAATTGTTGCTTTACACCACAAACACGATACTTTAATTTTAACTGTTTGTAGATTTTATAAGGGATATTTTCTTTAGCTTCATGAAGGTCAGCATAAGATGTTTTTAATTCATCATTTATAAAATCTACGTAAGATTCTGGATAGTAATTCAATACACCATCAACATCAAAGATACAAGTTTTAAATTCCATTTTGGAACCTCTCAACAACATTGTTTAACTTAACACTATGGTCTGATTGAGCAAAACGTCCAGCTAAAGTTATTCCTTTATAAGTTTTCATTTTTAATTCTTTACCTAAAACACAATTGACTGCAATACACTTTAAAGGGAAATAGTTATCATTTTCTCTGATATTCACTTTTGATTCAACTACCCTTAAAGAATCATTAAGCTTTGTTATTCTTTTAATATTTTTATGATTTAAAAAATAAACATAACTTAAATCTTTATTGTCAAAGTAGTCATTGTGTTTCTTGATAACTAAAGTAAAAATAGCAGGTTTTTCTTTTACTACTTCGTTAAATAACTGGACAGTATCGAGAAGTACAGATAAAGACTTTAAACTTATTGTTGAAATGAGATTATCATACTTTAAAGAATCATTAATTGTTTTAAAATAAGTATCGATAGAGGTAACATTCATATCTATGATAGATTGTTGATTCCTTTCATATAATTTTTCAACAAGATTTAAGTCGTTTAAATCCCAACCTACTATTTCCTTTTTGCCTTCACTTAAAAAGGTTTTATTTACTTCTACTTGCTTACCTCTTGTATTTTGAAAATAAACTAACTTTTGTTCTTCAGTAACCTCATCAACTAAAAAGCCACTTCTAACAAAACCAATTTTAAAAGTTGTTGGTGGTTCAAAATAACCAATATTATATAAAAACTTTTCTGTAGCTTCAGTTTTATGTAAAATTCTTGGACCTAAAGAAAAGTCATTACTTGATAATTTTCCACCTATTCCATTGGTTAATAGCTTATAGCCTTTTCCTTTCAAAAGTTCAAGAAGCACTAATCCGGTAGTACTTCCACCGATGATATAATTCATAGCATTACCTTCTTTAATTAATTAATTAAAAAGCTTTGCATATTTTACAGCTTCATCTAAGCGACTATATGAAGTAATAAATTTGCGTTTTATCAAACTATTTACAAAAACAAAATTAAATAAATCATGATGTTTTTGTAAATCACTGCCATGATTTTTGCTAGCCAGTTTTATATTTTCTGGTTGAACTAAGATTAACACCGCATCCATTTCAGCAAGAAGTTTATCATAGTAATTAACTATCTCTAAACAAATAATATTACGAAAATAGTTATAAACAAGTTCAGTAAGATGAAATCTATCAATTACTATATTACCAGCTAATTGCAAAGTTTGAACCAACATTTCCATTTTAAGTTTGATAAAGTCATTGGCAACTTCATTTGAATAATGACCATATAAATACTTAGGTTTAAACTTATCATGGAAACAGGGGATTTTTAATTCTTCAGATATTTTACTACATAAAGTTGATTTACCAACCCTATCTATACCTTCAACTATTATTAGTGGCATTATTAGTTTTACTCCTCTCTAATTCTAACTTGGAAGTATTAACTTCTATTTTTTCTAATATTGCTTTATAAATATCATCAGCACTAAAGCCAGAAAATAATGCAATATTAGTTGATGTTATAAAAATATCAGCTAATTCTTCAAGTTTGTTCCTTTTGTCATAATGAGAATTACGATGGGTTTTCCAGCGTTTATCTGCTTTAAGAACTTCACCAACTTCTTCAACAAGACCTAGTACATGATATGAAGCCCACTCGATATTATCTTGTGGTAAGTGGGCTTCTCCAGTAACTAATTGTTGAAATTTAATCTGCTTAGCAAAAATCTCATGTAAAGAGTTTTTACCAGTCATCTTCTTCATCCTTCTCGGCTTCATCATCCTCTTCAAGTAAAGCAATATAATATTCTTCACTTTTCTTAGGTTTGCAGCTAATGTCACGTTCTTGGCAGAGCTTGTACAATTCTTTGGCAGACATTTCAGAATAATCAAGACCTTCGGAATTTTCTTCATCGTATTCCTCGAGTAAAGCAATATAGTAATCTTCATCCTTTTTAGCTTTACAATCAATATCACGTTCTTGACAAAGTTTGTAAAGTTGCTTAGCTGTCATTTCATTATAATCTTCCGGTTCATCTTTTTGTTTCTTGTTACCGCCTTTTCCTTTGGCAGGTTTATCATCGTCATCATCATCTTCGGTATCATTAGGAAAAGCTTTGTCAAGAAGCTCAAGAGTCTTTGATTCACTAAAAGGTTTAGCTTTATCATTCTTAAACTTAACCTTGTCCATTGGTACAACTTGAAATGTTGCTGATGTACCGGTACCTGATTTAGTTATTACATAGTCACGATCGGTAAGAGTTTCATATGCTTCATACATACCTACCAAAGCAGGCACGGGAGAAACATTATTTACAGCACCCATAAGAATTCTTACTTCCTTAGAATCATAGTCATAAACAGACCAAGCATATAGGTCCCTATGACGCAGTTCTTCATCCTCGCACTTATCACAATCACGACCAAATAATTCCTGACAAGGAACATTTATTCCTCTTTGATAACTATCATGGAAAGGTATTTTCATTCCCTCATCCATATCGTGTAAAAATCTTACTCTGACTTTTACTCCTGGTTTAAAGTAAATAAATTTACCTTTATTAGCACCTGACCTTTTAATTTGATCTTTGATGCTACTAATTAAACTACTTTTTGCCATTTGTTTTTAGCCTCCTAGCTTCCCTTTGTGTCTCCCTTTTACACTTTTTAAACTGCTCCCTAGTTAAATCACCAGGGTCTTTAACATCTTTAGGAAATTGAAAACGTACTACATTAAAAAACTGTTTTAAATAATTTGTACCTTGTTTACCACAAACATCATTATCAAGAGCAGATATAATAGTTGTAACTCCATGTGCTTTTAATTTAGCAATTTGTTGTTGAGTTATTTTCCAACCTAATATAGCTGCTGCATATTTAACTCCAAACTGTTTTAACTTAAGCCAATCCATATAACCTTCCACAAGAATAACTTGTTTAGAATTATATTCACCAACCAAAGTATTTCTTCTACTAAAACCAGTGTTATAAAGGTATTTACGTTTCTTTTCTATTACTTTAGAAGTAGTTCGACATACCCATCCTTTAAATTCACCCATATCAAACATTGGAAAAACTATAGGGTAGTTATTATTATATGTAAGTTTTGCTTTACATCTATTCAAAGATGATGGAAGTAAGCCTCTATCAAACATGTATTGTTTCTCAGGACTATTATCTTTTATCCAATTTATAGTTTTTAAACCGAAATAAAAGTCATGAGCTTCAACCAATGCTTGGCTATCTGAAGGCTTGTCCACCTTTTTACGAATAAAAATAAGCTTTTTGACTTTTTTGCTCCGAAGTATTTTAAAATACAACTTTAAGCATTCTAAGTCATCAAGCTTTTTATATAAACTTTTTACAAATGTAAAAGCATCACCTGATGAACTACATCCAAAACAAAAATATGAACCTGTGTTTAAATTGATTAACATACTAGGATTAATGTCTTCATGAAAGGGGCAAACTATTTTAAATTCATTACTATCCCCTTCTAATAAACCGAAATAATGTAGAACTTTAGCTAGTTCTTTACCACCTGGTTTAAACTCAATCTTCGACACCCTTTCCTACTCTTAGGTCTATATATTTAACGATTTTTGCTGAATAACAACCATCAAGATCTTCCTTGGTAATATCACCGGTCTCAAACAGTTGTTTTATAGCTTCTTTATTTACAGTTATTTGAGGCTCAATATACTTTTTAAAATCCCTAGGACTTATCTCAGCTTCCTTAAGAATTTCAATTAAACCATCAATGTCTTTGATAATGTAAGTCCTATTTGTAACCTTGTTAAAAGCTTTTTTAGTTAGACTTTCACGAAGTTTGTCAGGAAAGTATTGAATATCAACACGTTCCCTTTTAGAAGCTACAATATCATCAACCTTAACTATAGTAGCATTATTAGCGGCTAACTTATCAAAATGTTGCTGAATTAACTGTTTACATACTTGAAGTTCATCATCAAACTTCTCTGATAACTGTTTGGCTTTGAATGCTTTCCTGATTATCTCTTCTATATTCATGAATACCAGCTTCTCCCTTCAGAGCTAAATAAATTCCCCTAGGCCACCTACCGGCAGTTTTTACCCAGAGTACATTTTTCTTTAATACAGTAAATGTTATACCATTCTTAGTTTTTACAACAAAAGAATCACTACTGATTTCCTCAATCATGCCTGATAAAGCTTTTGTTTCGTTGATACTAAAAGCAATAATATTACCAATAGTAGCTTCATCAACATAAGAAGATTTACATTTACCAACTACAACTTTTTTACTACCAGATATACAAATATCATTTCCCCACTCCTCTGTCATTTCAACAGCAGAAGCTAACTCTTGCTCTAATGCCATATTTTATTCCTCCTTCTAGGAACTAATTTATTATTATATTATTCCTGACCAAAAAGTATTACAAGAAATATTATATCACATATATAAAAGTTTGTAAATAGTTATTTTTTATAAAAAAATAGACCCTTAGAAGGGCCTAGAGTGGTTTTGGAAGCTTAGTTATAAACTTGCCATATCCATTATTACATTTTATCAAATTCATGCTATTATAACGTTGCAGTTTTAAAAGGTCTTCTTCAATAAATGGATATAATTCAGATTTTAATTCATCATAGTTCTTTTTATCACATCCACTTATTAACATATACGAAGCATTAGCACTTCTAAGTTCTTCACGTATAATCTTTATTTGATTTAGATAATGGCAACTTATAATCGGTTTAAGATTAAACTTAGGTAGTTGACTTAACTTTTTGGTCAGGAATTTCTCAGCATTATTGACTTGATAGAGTTCATCTATTATTAAGTTAACTTTTGCCATTTTATTTCTATCTTGAATTTGCTCTTCCCTTATTTGTAAAGATAGCCATATTTTAGTTAACCAATAAGTTACATATACATCTTTTTCATTGTCAGTCAAGAACATCCGTTGAGGCATTTTAATTACAATAAGCTGGTTCTTTTGCATTTCATTAACTAAATTAATATTACCTTTAGAACCTTTCTTAAGCATTAACTCCAGGTAAGCATTAACTTTAAGCTTTTGAAGTCTATCAATTGCACCAGTAATTAAGTGAGTTCTTGTACCTACTAATACTCCTTTTTCTATAGCATCAAGTTCAATTAAGTAATCAATATATTCCTTCATATTTTCCCTTTGAGTTGGAGGTATTTTCTTGATAAATTCATGCCTTATATTATGATTCATTAATACAGCAAATACATCTTTTATACTTCCATTTGAAAGGAATACTGCTAAACTAGCTGCTTCAAAATATCTTCCCATTCTAGCAGTGAAATTAGCATCATCTGAATTTATACTATCTACTAATGTCATTAAAAGTGCTGTTTGCTCTTTAGCATTTTTATATTGCACAAATTGATTATTACTTTTAGGTACTTCATTAAAACCAAGCCCTTGTAAAGTATCCCAATTATCACAATGTACTTCAAGGACTTTATTTTTATTAATAGTAGCAGCTATTTCACTACTAAGTTGGCAACTTCCAATATAGTCTGGTATTATTACACATTCTCCAGCATCAATGGCATTTTTAGCAATATTAGCAAGAAATTTTGATTTACCTGCCCGGTTTGGCCCAATTAAGACTAAGCTTAACATCTGGTAATCAAAATCTGTACTAAGGTAAGCTTTTTGTTTATTTCCTTTGAAAGTATTTTCACCTAAACACATTATACCTTGCTTTAATTCATCTGGTATTTGTATTTCCTGTGTTTGAACTTTATCAATAAAATCATACTTTTCAAGCAGCTCCCTACCAGGTAAACAAATAAAATTAGAACACTCAATAGTACCTATTTTATTTGTTTCTGTACCTATAGAAAAACCTAATGGATTAAATTTCTTAGTATATTTTTTAGCAACTAAAGAATTATCATCGGAAATAGAATCAAAACTTTGTACTAAACTTTTAGCATTATTTATTTGTCTAAGACTATCTTTGCTTTCACTAAGAATTACTATTTGAGTATTTAACACTGAGTCAGTACCTTTTTTAATAGTAGCTTCTGATAATGTTTTTGGTTGATTAAACTGATTTAATATCCCTTCAAGAGTAGGTTTATTGGGCCCTGTAAAGACCTCACATATATCCTTCACAACGTCACTGATAAACTTTAATATTAACTTTAATATAAACACAGGGCTTAATTTATTCCGTTCAACTGGAACGTTCCTAGCAACATTGTTAATTGTTGTACGATATGAACTACCCCATATATGTTGATTAGTTGGCATAAAATTATAAAATATACCTACTTTATCATTTTCTTTTAATACATCAGCAATATTAAGGGTGCTTGTAAGAAGTTCATTAGATCTTCTATCTATAGCTAAACTTAAAGCATCTTCTTTGGTATATACCAATTGATATTTAGTAGCTAAATCACTAAACTGAGGAATGTCAGCAACTTTTGTAATTGTTACACTAGGCCATGCATCATTTATTTTTTCTTCTATAATACTAAGAACATATTTTGGTATAATAAAATAAAAGTTAACTTGTTGCTTTTCAATATAAACAAAATATGAGACTTTTGAATTTACAGTAACCGAAAGTTTAGATAAAGTAAATTGCTTACCAAGAAGTTTAATTACTTTGACCTCTTCACGTTTTATTGCTTGCAAAGAAGAAATATAAAGTGAACTAATTGCTTTAGCTATCTTATATGAAGAATTGTTTCTTATAGAATTGTTTGATGTTAACTTTAAATAAACATACTCTGGATGAATAATGTTGATAATATTACTAAACTTTATTGATTTCAAATAATTACCTCCTAACCTATAAATGCTCTAACAAGTAGGTTAATCACAAATAAAATAACTATCCAACGTAAACCATCTTTAAGACCAGCTACATATAAAATAACTAAAATGGTACTTCCAATTAAAGTTATTTCATGACTATAATTAATTACTTTTTCAGGCTGTGTTTTAGCTAAGATATAAAGAGCTGCTAATATACCACCTTTACCTAAAAGACTAAACATCCTTAAATACCCCCTCAATTTCATCAAGGCACCAAGGTAAACCAAGCATAATAGCAAAACACATTAAATATGAAAGGAAAGTCTTTTTAGCAGCTTGCATATCACCATTAAGAACGGATTGTATAGCATCAATAGAACCTTTGATAATTATAACCCATTTACCAATAGAAACTACTTTCATATGGAACCTTCTACCACTTTCATCAACACTTGCAAAGGCTTCAGAAGGATCTATTAAAATTGTAACAACTAACGAGTAACCAATTCCTAGGTAAAGTTTTTTATTTCTTTCTAGGTGATTACCAATAGAATGAACAGCAGTAAACAACTTACTTTTAATTCCCATAAAATATTTCCTCCTCTAAAGACTAAAATAGGTATATTCTGAGTATTCACTGAATAAAATGTTGTAACACAACATTTAATAGCCACACTCTATTCTTTTTTCCTCCATTACTTTTCTAACCAAATTGCTCTCCACTTTACACTTCCGAACAACTATATCTTGGTCAATTAACCATCTAACATAAAATGAAACTCCACCATTTTCTAAACACTGTTTAAACTGATTTGGTGTTAATCTTACATTAGCTTGCTGTGTAAACTTCTGAGCCATTTACTTCACTCCTTTGTTTTACTTTTGTTGTATTACAATTGTATTACAAAGGAGTGAAGTATATACCATAAAATTTTAAAACTATTTTATATGTTTACCATCTACGTAAGATTCCCCTAAAACATAAGCAATAACTACACCAGCAACGGTTATAACAGCTTCATCAGGTAAGTTTAAATCCAAACCTTTATTAGCAATAACCAGTACGGCTGTAACAAAAGACATCCAAAATTTACGTGATTTTAATTTACTACCCATTTTAATCAACTCCTCATTAATATGTTACAATAAAGGCTTTATCAAAACCTTTTGTTCTTACTTGCACTTTTATTTCCTCAGCTCCAGAACGATTAAAGTAAGCTCCAACCTGAACATGATACAGTGGCCACCTTTTTGTATCATAAGTTGCATCAGCTATTCCGCGACCAACAAAAGCTGGGTCAATATTAACCTTCCTGATATGCTTAAACAGAATACTTTCACCTTCTGCGACAGTTGGGTAGCGACCTTCGCGCATTCTAAAAGCTGCTGCAATTAATAGATATAATCCAGTAATATGTGGGGTGGCCATACTTGTTCCAGAAAGCAACTTATAACCACCACCCGACCAAGCGGAATAAATTTCTGACCCTGGAGCCCCTATATCTATACCATCATGAGTATTAGAGTATCCTGCTGGTTGACCATTTTTATCAACTGCCCCGGTGGTTATTACTTCATATAAAAAGCTTGGATAAGAAGCAAATTCTATAGTATCAGCTTTTCCATCACCACTATTACCAGCAGCAACAATAACAGCAACACCGGAATTAATAAGACGGCGAATTAAATAATGCATGTATCCATCATAAGAACCACCAAAACTACAATTAACAACAATTACTTTATCCTCTTCTTTAGCAGTTTCATTATACTTAAGAATATGAAGAAAAGCTTCATGTATATTAGCATTAACATTGACATCACCAAATACTTTTAAAGCCATCACTCTAGCTTCAGGAGTAACACCAATATTGTTACCACCAATAATACCAGCTACATGAGTTCCATGGCCATCAGTATCTTTATTATCTGTCTTTGTAAAGTTTTTAAAATCAATAATTCTTCCTGCAAATTCACAGTGGTTTACGTCAATACCTGTATCAACAACGGCAGCAACAGCACCATTTCCTTTTGTTTTATTAGCCCAAAATGAAGGTGTATTTATTATCTGGATATTCCAAGGAATTGATTGAGGAAAAATAGTTGCTTCTTGTTTTTCATACGGGAATAATTTCATTAATTCCATCTTGTTACCTCACCTTCAATTCAAAAGCCAGCACAATACCATAAGCTATTTCATTAGCTAATTGGTTAAGGAATACTGAATCTTTTAAATGCCCAGCATCCTTAGCATTATCTATAAAACCATTTTCAATTAGCATAGCAGGTATACCGGCTTCTTGCATTTTTCTAAGGACATAAAAATTATCTACTTTCTTTCCCCTATCTGGCATATTATTTCTACCAAATACAAGCTGTGTATTGTTATGTATAATACTGCGAATTATCTTAGTTTTAATATCAGCTTTTTCATGAATATAACTTTCAAAACCAGTTCCTTTACCAGCATTGGTGTGAATAGACAAAAGGAAATTTATTTTGGCTTTAATTGCTTCCCTAACCGGTATTACTAATTCATCATTTGCTGTTGATTTAGGATTCTTACATGACGGTTGAAAAATAGTTACTTTAACTTTATATTTAGCTAACTTGTCTTTGATTAAATTAGCTATTACCCAGTTTATATTTTTCTCTAATAACCCAAAACCTATAGCTCCTGGGTCTAAACCTCCATGTCCAGGTTCCAATCCTATTTCAAATTCCTCCATTACTTTCACCTCTTTTCTAAAGAAACTTTTATTTCTGATACGTCTTTCCCAATATCCTCAACTATATCAAGTTTTTGAGCTAAAGTATCAATAGTTTTTTGATATTGGGATTCACGTTTAGCATTTTCTCGTAATACATAAAAAAGTAGCACAACAAACAGAACAGCATAAAACCCTTGGCTTGTAGCAAGTTTTATAACTTCAGACTCCACTTCACCTCAACCCCTTGGTAACCGATTTTTTATTGCTAAACCTATTTTTTTATACTCTGTAAAAGCTCAATAATAACCTTATTTTGCTTAAAAATATCCTCTAAGGTTACTTTCTGGCTTTTACTTTCATTAGCTTTAGAAACTTTCAAAACTTGCTTAACTGTCATTATATAACCACCTCAATTTCAGCCATATCACAAGGAATACTTGATAGTGCTTTAATTCTAAACACACCAGCAATGTCACTTACAAAACTAAATTCAGCTTGACCGTTTACTGGATTTAACGTTAATTCTTGGTCAGCTTCACCTGGTCCGTCCACACCTATACGAACAGGTTCATTAATATTAGTTAATAAATTGTCTTGCCAGTCTTTATATTGAACTATTATAGGTAAGCCTACTCCAACTTCCCCAGATACTTGACCGGTTAAGATTAATTTAATTGCCCAGCAATGATGCGTACTAACTATAGCTCCATCAATAGTTTCCCATTGATTTAATATTTCCATTTCGTTTAGCGGATTAACTATAAGCAATTAAGCCACCCCCGTTAAAAAAGTACATAAATAAGAAGCATTTAATGGTTCAGAAGAATCCATGTAAGAAGATACAAAAAATGAAGTACTAAATTTTAACGGGCCAAAAAGCACTCTATAATCATTACCTTGTGCCATTAGCATTCCATTAAATTTTTCTACCCCATCAATCACTATCCTCATATATTGATTCCAACCGGGAGGCTTTGCACTAAGTCCTAACACAACCCCACTGCCGGTAATATTTAAAATAGTACTAGGTGAGGCTTGTATATTGCTGGTAAGTATAGCCTGATTAAAAATATTAGGAGTTCCTCCCCCAAGCCTTTGTAAAACTGCTGCAAGTTTAGCATTAACTGAACCAGTTACACTAGCAGAAGCCGAAGTAGTACCAATAATTGTCTCAAGCGTATCTGTATATCCAGCAATTTGTACTAACCTTGCAAATAAAGTACTTGCACCAGCTGCATCAGTATTAAGACCTAACTTGTCAAGTATATCAACTATTAAGATTAAATTTTCCTCACTCATTATACCACCTCCTTAGTAATGTTTGTAATAATACCATCAGTACGGTTCACTGTTTGGGTTATTGTTTTTCCACCAGCTACTGAAACAACAGAGGAAATTACTCCGCCAACCCTGTTTACAGTAACAGTTTTAACCGTTGAATTATCACTAGGGTCTTTTACCGTAAGACCAGTAATAGCTCCACCAGTTTTTGTAACTGTAACGGACCTTGTATCAGTATTAACTAAAAGTGTTTTAATTTGTCTTATTGACTTATTAGACACACCAGGAGTTAAAACAGAATTTGTTAAAGCACTAACTAATGAAGGTAAGTCAATATCACTAGCCACATTATCTTGATCTGAAATAAGTTGACCTACAGCAGCTACCATAACGGATAACTGCCTAAAAAGTTTATTATGAAGATTACTTTGTGCTGGACCAGTGGTAATACCATTTGTTCTAGCTGTATTTGCAGCATAAGTGGCATCGTCTATAATATTTTGAAGGTTTTCATTAAACACTAAAAAATTTGTACTACCAGCCATTTAATATCAACTCCTTACAAGTACCAGTGGCCAGTATCATAGCCAGAGAATACATCATTGTCTAAATCATATGAGAAAATCAATTCCGTTGGGAAAGAATAATTAATTAAAACACCTAAAGGTTTAGGAATAATATAACCATTATTTACTAGGTCTTTTTGAATGCCATCAGAAAATCCTAAAGCAAAAACATTCAAGGACATATCTTGATTATCAAACAAGATTAACTTTTGGTACTCAAAAATACTATTCCATAAATCATTTATTTGCTCTATTGTTCCATCCCATTGATTCTTAGCTATTTTCGCTCTAATCACCATTAAAAATGTAGCATCATCTAAAATAGGGGAAATTCCATTAGATGGTTGAAAATTAACTTCCCTTTTTACTCCTACAATATTTCCTAAAACATCAAGCTGTTTACCTGTTGCTGTATCAAGTGTAAAATAAGTGTCAAACACTTCTAAAAGAGAAGTTATATCTTGAACTTTACTAAGAAAAGAAGCAAGAAAAGAAATAAAATTAGTCTTATTGAAATGTTCCGAAGTAATTAAGTTAAGATAAGATTGCACATTATACCTCCTTTAAGTAACATTGACAGTAATATAGGAGGCGTTGCCCCTTGCTATTTCATTAAAAAGTATCACAATATCGGTAGTTCCTTGGACTTCTCCATGTTTTGCTGCTGTTATGGAGGTAACTGAAAACATGGGTGAAGTTAAACTAGTCATTGCCGATAAAGCTGCACCCCATAGGCTTGAAATAGGAATACTACCTACACCTAATGAAATGCTATTTAGATGATTTACTATTGCTGTCTTTATGTCCTCTGTTGTTTGTGTTGTATAGCCTGATAATGCTTTAACATTTACAACTACATCAACATCAATATAAGAAGGGCGGTAAAAACGTATTGTAATAGGCTGTCCATATAAATCTGTCATAGCTACTTCCGTGGTTCCATTGGTATAACACCCGGGACCTTTCTTTAAAAAAATAGCTTGAGCTATGTCATTGTCAAGTCCACCCTCCGCTACTACTGTAACACTATGAGCAGGGAGTCCTTCAGCATCAACTACGCTGGTATCATTTTCTTTTACATTAAATCTTGTTACATTTTTTACAGCAGCTATAGAACCTCTTAGGCCTTCAAGTAAGGACCTACTCGCTTGTGCTGTACTTATTGTTTGCCTGCCCCTAAGCTGTGAATCTGTTTCTTGGGCTTCTCCAACTGTTGCATAACCAGCATTAGTTACAGCTGTCCATCCGTAGGTTGGAGTAAATATCTTTGATATATCACCAGGGCTTGCTGAAATTGGTCCTGGTTGTTGACAAGTAGCAAGTACAGAAACTGTACCATCTTGGCCTATAATAGAGTTTGGAACATCCCATTTGTAACCACTATTATCTTCAACTATACCATTTATAATTTGAGTACTGACAATACCAGTTAAAGTAACTGTGCAAGTTGAATAAGTTGCTGATTCCCTCGAAATACCATTACATTTAACTATACCATCAAGAGCAGCCCCAATCGCTGTTGAAGGACCTCTACTATTATAAACTTTCTGAACAGCAAGTAAAGTGTCGTATATTTTAACACTTATAACAGAAATTAACTGATAGTCTTGGCTATCAATACCAAGATAAATATCTTGCCCATAAATAGATTTTACATCTTGAATCAAACTATCTCTAATATCGGAATATGAAGGAATATGAAGGCCTGAATCATCAATATAAGGTTGAAAGTAGGCCACTTAAAAACTCACCTCCACAACAGCAATCCCAAAAACAGTTTCAACACTGCAAGAAATTGCAAGTCTTCTGTTTTCATACTTGCTGCTATATGTAATAATATTTAATACGTTTTGTGTATTTAAAATTCTGTCCTTTACAATTAAATCAATCGACTGAATACTTTCCCCTGAACCTGATTGACCAAGTATATTTTGAAACAAAGGAAGTCCTTCACTTAAGTCCTCCCACCATTCTTCTTTTAACAAAAGTAAATTAGTTTTAATTGCTTGAGCCACAGCATTAATGTCAATAAGAAAACTTTGCATATTCTTCCCAAATACATAATCACCATTTGAATCTAAAGCCCTATAAATCATAGCATCACCTCTTTTAACTTACCGGACCAGTTTGACCACCCTCTGGATTCGAATGAGTGTGGGTAGCAAATTCCTTTCCATTTATCTTTACTGAATTTGCTACAAGTTTTATTTCACCTGATTTTAATGAAATTGAAGAAGTACCATCTTCAGTCCTTAGTTGTACTGAATCAGTACTATAGTTTTGTACACGTTTTGGTTGGCTCCACGTACCCAAAACAGCAAAACCATCCGATAAATCATGCCTTCTTTTTTCTATCTGATTTTGAATATCACCATTTGACCACCAAGCATCTATACACATATCCCCAAAAATTACAAGGCATTCATCACCTGCAGAAACTGGCATAGTTAATATATAACCGCCAGCTCTTGGGAGTACAATAGGAACATCAAGCAGGATTGGAAGTTGAATAAACTCCATATTTCCTTGGCTATCTCTTATTCTCTCCCTTAACACTGGTTGTACTGAAACAGTTTGTTCAACTGGGTCAAATGACTGAATTATACCTGGAATAGCTACTCTTATATCATTTTTAATTTTATCAGAATGCCTTTTTAAAAGCTCCTCAAAACTATCTATTCTTTCACCTAAAGTACGCATTTAATCACACCCTTAATTGGGGTTAGAAAATCTTGAACCACTTAACATATTGGGAACATCAAGACCGGATTGTGTTACCGTTTCAACTTCAGTATACCAATCCTCACCACGAGTATCACCTTTGTGGGTAATTTTTATAACACGATAAATACCATCTTGGTCTAAACCATAAAAAGCTTGTCCTTGTTGAAATTGCTTGTTATGAATTAAGCTGTTATCTATATGAATCATACTACCAAGCTTTACTCTAGGATTAAGTAACATCTTAATAGTAGCTCCATAATCACTTTGAGCAGGTACACCGATAAGACCTGATTCTGGACTAAGCTCTATTATTTCACCTTCAGGATAATCATCTGCACGAATAATATTTACTTTCCCATCTTCCATGTAAAATGTAGCTGCTTGTGACTGTGCTATTTGCCTTAAATAATCACTTGTTAAACCAAATATCGCCTTACCTCTTGTTAATTTCGATTCAGAAAAGTTTTGTGAAATTTCACCTAATTGTGTTGAAACATTAGAAGAATTAACTATACTTTCTGCCAAAGACCTAGAGTTTTGTCCACGCATAATGGAAAAATTAACTGTACCACTTACCAAAAACATATCTGAATCCATTGAAACTAAAGAAAGCTTAAAAGTTACTCCACCTTCTTTATCTCTTAAAGGTTGAATAACGTTACCGTCAAATATAATTCCGTATTGACTCCCTTCATAACCAGCTTCAACAACTACTCTATATCCTTCTTTTATTACAATGTTTTCAGTAGTTGGTGATAAATTATAGATAACCACTTCAGAATAATTAGCTTCCATAATATTTTTGATACAGCTAAAAGTACATCTTAACTGCGAAACATCAAAAGCTATTTCACCATTTAAACTACTTACAATAACTCTATACCTTCTGCCATAAAGAACATCACCTGAAGAAATACTATCTGGTACTACTTCAAAATTTGACTCAGGTATTTTAATTACGCCAAATGGTCCAGAAAAATCATTGCTATCAGCTAAAAAACCACTAACACTATCTCCTAAAGTATTATGTATTGGTGAATGCCTAGCATATGTAGCAACACCAAATTCACCAACACTACACTCTATAACTCCATAAGCCACACCCTTAGCTTGGACCACTCTATCATTACCGATATAGATACCTACATGCCCAGGCCCATTTTCGTCAAAGTTTGAAAACAATAAATCGCCAGTTTGTAAATTACTTGCGCTTATTTCCTGACATTCTGGGAACTGAGTATATGTTGTCCTTGATATTTGCACTTTAAAGTGAAGCCATACATATTGAACCAATCCTGAGCAGTCAAAGGAATCAGGACCTTCATTGCCCCATACATAAGGCTTGCCAACCTGGGCTCTTGCAAAAGCTATAAACTGCTCTAAATTATTAACAGTAACTACTTGATTTATGCTGCCAGAGCTTAATGATATACTTAAGTTTTTCCCAAGGTATTTTTTATAGTGCCCGTTACGATACATTGTCCAAGCACCAAGACCTTGGGAGAAGTAAACTTGTGAAGCTGCATAAATATTATTATTTATGTTATAAAGCCATTCAATCCAGTCTTTTCTATTACTGCTTTTTGTCCATTGCTTTAACTTATTTGCATGAGCTGGGAGGTTTATTTGAAATAATCCTACACTTCCACCATATGATTCATCACCTATAATTTCTGGTCTATAGCTAGATTCAGAATAGGCTACAGCAGCCAAAATAGTAGCATCATCTTGTGAAACACCATAGGAAGTTAATTTATTAATTATATAATTAGAATCAGCCACTTAATCACCCCACATTAAAAAGAAGTCTATACCTAAAGTTTTATCATCGGGGTCCTCAAGTGTTTTATTGCCAGCATTAATGATATAGGCATTCCCAAGGCCTAAATACTGATATTGCTCTAACAAATTACCTCCAGATAAAAGAGGTAATGAATCAATCAGTATAGTTCCCTTAGAATCACTAATTGTCATCCACCAGTATTTTGCTTTGCTATTGTATCTAATGCGAAACTTTAATTGAACATTTTTACCATTCAAAGGTATTGAACAAGTAAAACTTTGATCTGGGTCATTTGTTACAGGAATATAGTAATTAGCCATAATTTATTTTCCTTTACAAAATAATAAAACCCACCGAAGTGGGTTAGTTTACTTAATCCCTAGACTTTCAAGAAAACCTAGTTGTGTTGGGTCAAGCTTAACTTTTGCTTCAATATTGAACTTGCAATCTTCCAACTTTGCAATAAGCTCCTCAATCTCAATAAGTAAGTCTTCTTTAACTAGCTTCTGCTTTAAGTTATTGTTTAATTCCATATACTAACTCCTCCTGGAAAGCTAAAGTATCAAGCTAATTCCTTGACCTGAAATAATTATATCACACTTTATGGAATTTGTAAACAACTATTTTAATCAACTTTTGAAACGTGTGAATCTGAAAATTTTAAGTATTGTCCTTCGGTAACCTTTACATACTGCTTAACATTGATAAATCCTGCATTAGCTAAATAATCTTCAGATGAACGATCTAAATTATTAAAAATAAAATACATACTACCATCTTTATCAGAAACTATAAGATATTCACCTGCTGGTATATCTACCCCTACCTTATACATTCCTTCTGGAATGTTATCTAATCTTACCTTCATAAAATCTTTTGTTTTAACCTCAGCACAACCAACACAAAGTATAGTTATAACTAAAATTAACAAACATAAACGCTTTAACATAAAATACCACTCCTTAACTTAATATAGTATTTTATATTATATCATAAACTACTACATTTGATACATTTACTTAAACAATTGTTTTAATATACTATCATCAGTAGTGATGGCTTGTACTTCCCCTCTTTGTGTTGAATCTGTTGTTTGAGGTCTTTCACTAATTTTAACAGTTTTCACTGTGGCTACAAATATTTCCCGCATTGTAACGGTAGCTTTTAATCCATAAAGCGTTTCCTTATCATCTGGGACTATCATTGTTTCTATCAACATGTTTTTATATAAATTTAACCTTGTAAGCACTTGGAAAGGTATTCTACTTTTTTGTAATTCTAAAAGAACCTTATACGCTGTAACTGACCTTGACCACCCACCAGCAAATTGACCTTTTACAAGACTTTTAGCTACGTCAGACATTCCAACCTCCATAACTAAAATAGAAGGGTTAACAAATGAATGATCAGATATAGCTGCCCCAATTTCTACTGGGTGGTCAGTAATAGTTAAACTTGTAGTATGCTCTGACCTTAAAACTGCATCGAAGAAATAACCACCAATATTTGTTTTAACAAAAACTAATTGTTCAACATCTTTTAAAGCTCCATTATATGACTTTGGCAAAACAGGTGATAAAGCCATTATACTATCACCCCTTGAAGTTGCCTCGTTGCCTTAGAATATGTATGCCCAACAGCTATTGCAACCGATTGAGGATTAGTAGCCCCATAAATATAGTTTGTAGTGGCTACGGTCATATTTGTATCACCACGAGGTGCTTTAGTAGAAATGTTTCCAAAGGCTAACGGAGCTAAAAGCGTTGCTGCAAACTTATCAAGCCAAGAAGGTTTTTCAAGTATACCACTCATAAAATCTTTTTTACTTTTAGTAATGGCTTTATCATCGCCATTTATATAACTATCAATTATTTTCAGAGAATCAGCTATTGTTTTAAGAACAAAACTAAGTTCATTAAAAGCTCCAGTGATTATACCAATAGCACCTTTAATGGCTTTTATTTTACTATCACCATTTACAAATGAATCCATCAAATTCCAAAAGTTTTTGCCTAAAGTAACTACACTCTGAGCTAAACCATCTAAGCTTTCTTTAAACTCTTTTAAAGTTCCATCATCTTTCATAGACTTCTTAAGATTATCAACCCATTTCCATAAATCAGGAAATGCACTATTATTTTGGTCTTTTGCATATGCTCGATAATCATCTAAAAGCAACAAAAGAGCGGTAAGACCTGCTATCATGATCCCTACAGGACCCATTTTAAGTAAAGCAAAAAATCCTGCTGTTATACTAATAACTTGCTTTGTTGAGTCGCTTAAACTGTCCCATACCTTTTTGATTTCTTTACCAGCAAAATAAGCAGTATCACCTAAACGAACAAAGCCAGCTACTACTTGAGCCACTTTATTAGTCCAAATAGGCATTTTCTCTGCAATAATATCATTGATACCTTTCAATCCATCTTTCATACCGAATATTGGTTCTGATAAATATTTAGTCAGATAATAACCAACCCATTGAACAGCATAAGTAGCTTCAAGTTTAAAACGTTGAAACTCAAACGTAATTGACCTAAGACCTTTCATTGCATCACCAAAACTATCTGGTGTTTGCATATAATAAGACTGATTTCTAAGCTGGATAAATTTATCCATTAGCTCTGGGCTTAAATATAAATCTTGTAATGTAACACCTAAAGCATTAAGTGAATTCTTATAAGCAAGGGCAGCATCCTTAGCCATCCACATTCTACGGGCGAATAATTCATTTTGTAAATCCGCATTTGCTACACCAATGGTAAGCTGATATAAAACAGCAAGAAAAGCTGAAGAAAAGCCTGACATAGCTAAACCTAAAGAGGTGAACCTTCCTATAGCTGCACCAACAAAACTATTTATTGATCTGCTAAGTTGTGTTATGGAATTCATTGCTGTATTGAAAGAATGTTGATCAACTCTATAACCTAAACTTATTAGATATTCTTTGATTACATTAAGAATTTTGTCCACCTCCTTTTGAAATAGCTAATTCATATTCATAAGCTCTCCGTTTATTTTCATGTTGTACCTCAAGTAATTCGTGTATATCAAGTAAATCTTTAAAAGTATAAGTTCCGTCCCAAAGCTCTTTTTGTTTCCACATTCCAAGCATTACCGGAGTGAACAAAAATTCATTTATATTTTCGCATCTAGCCGGAATATACCCTGCATTGCCTCTACTAATGAAGTCAAGAGGCTTTCGGTAAAAAAATCAGATACATTAAAAGCTAAAGCTTGAACCGTTAAAGCTAATACTGTTTTTGCATCATTTTCAAGACCTTCAACACCAAACGTTCCATTTTCATTTAACACCGGAATAGGTCCTGCAGGAAGAAACTCAGAGCAAACCAGTAAGCAGTCTTTTTGCAGATCGATAAAATCAGTTTTGGACATTGTTTTAGCATCTTTATTAACTGGAATATCTAACTTTGCAGCTAAACCGAATGGAACAGCCTCGGCCATAAGCTTATAAGCTATATATGAACCAGTCATTGCATCAAATTTACCTATACGCCACTTTCTATCTTCAAACTCAAAAGTTTTGTATAATATACGTTTATTCATAAAATTATACCCCTTTTATTTAACACTGTTACCAAACTAACGCTTTTTCATTAGTAAGATTAATAATTTATCTTTTGAGCTGCTCCCTCTAGCACGACAGAGCCAAAACTACAATTCTGCCGTGTATAAACGGTTGTATTCTTGGTTCTAAATTGTCCATCAGTACGGCATCCATCAAGCCATGCTGTCCCATCTTGGAATGCCATATCTTCCAGTCCACCACCATGACAATAACATCCAAGCATCCATGACTTAGTACCAGCTGTAATGTCGGTCACACATGAACCATATGCATTATAATACTCACTGTTAAGACGAATTATTGTTACTCCATCATGAGCAGTAGAACATTGATGTGTGCCGTTTGTACCAACGTCCCGCCCTTTACAGCCGACCTCTAAAACTTTTGGAATCACACCATTTCCTGCATGATAGTTAAAACCATCTGCACCTGTTACCGCTACCTCACAATGATCTAAATGCACTTGATTGGCACCATAACATTGAAAAGCGTTTGCATCTCTTCTACCGTATTTGAATTTACAACTCCTAGCATATAGAGCGGTAGTGGTTTCTCCCAATGCGGTATTTTCTATATCACAGACATAATTACCACCAAGAAAAGTCAGACCTTCCAAATAGAATTGGCATCCTCCTTGATGACCAAAATTCCTGGTACTAAGCAAACACCATATTGAAGTATCTGGGATAGCACCATCCGTTCTATGCACCCAAATTGTTGCCCCATCCGTATAATAACTTCCTGGTGTGACTTCAACCTCATCTACTGAGGTTTTTAGGGTATATTCTAAATAATCTCCATTTTCAGCTATTGTATTTGAATCTAATACTCTAGTGACTAAACTACGTGTTGCCTTGTAGGTATAAGTTTTGTCTGTTTCTAATGTCCATGTTAAATTACTGTGAGTCGTGATAATAGGAATAGCACCTGGTAAAGCCATAATTGACATTGAGCGGGCAGGAGCAATTCCATTGAATCCATAGTCTCTGTTGAACATACCATTACTAAGCCAAATCACATCTACATCTGGTTGTTGTACAGCAGTGGAAATTTTTCTAAAAGCTGTGGCCAGGGTAAGTCCATCGTTAGCATCGTTTCCTGACGTTGACACAAAATATTCTTTCCCATAAATTCGATACCGTGTAGCCGAGTAGTCGGTTAAAAACGTACCGAGTCGTGTTCTATATATTCTTATTGGTGCATACCAATCAAAACCAATAGGTTTTTGGATTAAACCTGCTTGTCTTTTACCTTTACTAAAGAACAACATAACTGATGCCCTCCCCATCTAAAGAAGCATCAATATAGATAAGGTTTGCGTTACTCACATCAAACGGAAATACATCTTCAGCGTATAACTTTACCCCGTAAGTACTCGACGAAACATCGTTACCACCAGCATAAACAACGCCAAGATTATCATCCTCTGCAATTACTATTACTCTCTGACATGGTATATCTGGAAGCTGAACGCGAGTTCCTGCAGTAACAACAGTAGCTAACGCTCCCACTAAAGCATTACTACCCATTAGTTTCATAAAGGCTTCACCTTCGTCAGACCCTTTTTGTGGTATAAATATACCGCCAGCTGTTTTAATATAATTGGCTACAGGAAATGGATTATTATCACTTACAATCCCACCCCTAGCTAACAATTGAACATTTGCAGTTAAACCTACTTGCGCCATAATATTCACCCTTTCTTGATATAGTTTTGTTGAAGCATTAACAATATCGTTAAAAGTGATTGACATTCAATCAACCCCTATATTACATCTTGTTGAATATCGGCAGACATAAACGGCCATACAATATTTTGACCTTGCGCTTGATACGGTCTATCAGCAAGCTTCTGAAAAGATGTACCAGAACAAGTGATTAAATCTTGCATCATAGGAGAACGAACAGTAATATTAATATCAGCCCATTCATCCGTTGGAGCTGTTTCCAAGTAGTTGTAAAGCCTTAAAAGCCATTTATTTAAAGAGGATGTTTGTTGTGTTGTTATTGAAGCTGAACCATTTCTCCCTCTTATTTTACTTACCATGACAGATCCATCGGCAGCTAAATCGTGTATGGTTCTGTCATTTGCCATCGTAATGGATATTCCGCCTAGCCCAGCCCCATTTGTGACATATTGCCCAAAAGAGGGGTGAGAGATAACACACGAAACATCATCAAAACCATAAGTAGAAGTTCCCATTTTATTTCACCACTCCTTTACCTATTTACTATAATTTGAATATTTACAAACTCAATAGCCCCGGATAGTTTAACACAAACATAAATTGGAGGGGCTATTCTTGCAGCCCTATCTTCTACACTTTGACTAGCAATAGATTTTGAAAGGATTAAGAAGCCTTGTGAAAGCATATCGCCAGTTTTAAGAGTTAATACAGGAGCAGCATTCCAAACGCCAGGAGCAATAAAACCAATATTTCTCGAAGCTATGCATGGCCTTGAAATAGCATTAACAAGTAAACTTACACCATCCTCTGTCTGAGGTACTTTAGCGGCACTTGTTAAAAGGTCAAGAACCGAAAGTTGAATATTATGTACTAGCATATCAATACCTAGTATTTCATCGAAGTATTGACCGTTAGCCATTACACCTTGTTCAAACAGGTTGTAAGTATTTCCTCTGCTGATGTAAATATTACCGTTTTGGTCCTTAATATTTAAAACTTGTGTTGCTGTTAGGTCTTCAGTAACAACACCTATTTCTTTCTTGTAAGCTAAGGTATACATACTGTTTTCAAGCCCAGTATTTGCTCCCATAGCATAACCTAAAATAGCAGCCACAGCATCTATATGAGTACTATATTGACCAATTGTCCTTTTATACTCTAAACCTTGAAGTGTTTCCATCACATTACCGGCTACCTTTGTTAAAACTTCAACATCAGAGGTTGTATAAAAGAAAGTGCTGCTTTGTGCAGCAACCTCGATATAAGCAGCAGCTAAAAGAATATTAGCTTTTTGTAAACCACACACCATACAACCGTACCACTCAGTATTTTTAGCCCTACAATCCATAAGCGCGTCAACAACAGTTTCACCTGCCGAATCCCAATAACCTATAGCCACATAATCTGGTCTTAGTTTAGCCGAAAAATAAAGTACGGCTGCTTTATATTCTGCACTCTCAAGCGCAAAACCATCCGTAATCATAGATTCAACGTCGGAGTAAATCCTTACCCGTTCGGTCGCATCAATAACAGCACTTGAACCAACAATTAAACCTAAATTAAACCCATTCCTTGCCGTTGAAACGGAAGATATTTCAACAGATATATCAACAATATCACCAATAGGCAAATTAGACACTTTATCACCTCAATCTTTATTTGCTTGTTCTAAATTGAATATTAGTACCAGTAATATATGGTACTGTTGAAGCTTTTACCACTTTCTCGTTAAACCTCGCTTGGTAGTCACATCTTTCCCACCATCGTCCATTAGCTTGCTCTGGTATTCTAACCGGTTGCTCTATATCTGTAACAAGAAATAGGTTACTTAAATTTAATGCTTGTTTTGTATCATATAAAAATAACCCACTTTTAATTTTTTCAGCTAATTCATAAGAATTAGGCCCATAAAGAACCCATTGAATTAGATGAACCCTTGTATAAACTAGTTCAACATTTACTCCCAGTTCTAATTCATCTTGTTGGTAGTTTGTTTCAACTATATTGGAATAATTATCCGTAACAGAAACAACTTTAATAAAAGCTACATTATCTGTTATTTTCCAACCAGGGGAACCTTCGGTAGGCCATGAAACTCTTACACCACTATCTTTATTTAAACCTGTTAGGGTTACGGTGAGGGATTGAAATATGTCTTCCAATTGTTTTATAGTCAGAATAATGTTGGACATATTTAATCACCTCCCATATAAGCCCCAATAGCTTTAAAATAACCTAAATCATGGAATTGTACACTTAAAACTCTATATCGGTTATTACGCCAAGATATTTGATCTGAAGTTCCTTTAAAACTTGCTTCGTTATGTGTTACAAACATTTCTTTATCGGAATAAAAACATAACATTTCACTTACTCTATCACCTTCAGGGACTTGGTTAACATCCTCTGAAGTTGCAGTAGTAACAATTCCGTTTAAGCTTATAGAACTCTCAGTTTCAATAAAACGTCCATTTAACCATGAGCCAGTTTTACGATTAACAATAAATGTTCTTATATACCTTTTACTGTACAAAATTCTTGCTATTTGTTTCAAGATGTTCCACCACTCTTTTTGCGACGGATAACATAAATAATACTTTTTCTAAGCTCCGCTGTATCAATTAATGGACGGCTACTTCCTTTTCTTCTGATTGTTATTGGTGAGTTAGGAGCCCAATTGTTCTTATAATTAGTAAACCAATCACGAACTATATTTTGGGCATCTAACCCAGCCTTATTTAACATTTCCATCGTCTTTTGTTCATCGCCATTTAAAACAGCTTTAGCAGCTTCCTTTAAACTTTCAGAAATTATCTGTTTATTTTCGTTATCCTCAATTGCTGGCTCAATAATGGGTCTAGCTGGAATATGGTTAACGGGGGAACCGTGTGTATGGATATAAACTAATTCAGCATTTGTTATTTTACCTTTTGGTCTACTTGATTTATTTTGAGGAACACCAACTAATACATCGAGATTAGAAAGCTTTTTTACAAGTCTTTTCATCCTCTCAACTTCATCGATTGGTGTATCAACTCTTACCATACCATCATTCCACCTTTTCCAACTAGCTTACCCATTGTAGCGAATTGTTGACCGAATACAGTTAATTTCCACATTGCCCAACCATCTAAATCATTTGAAATAGCACTATAGTCAATGCCAGAAGATAAATCACCGACTGATTCGGAAGTTCTTAAACCACGTGCAATACTAGCCTCTAATACTTGAGCAGCAGGAGAACCCGCTTGTGTTGTTCCTTCAAGCCATAAAGTAACAAAGTGAGCAGTAAATAACCCCATGCACAATTGCCAATATTCACCATATCGTGTTTCTTGAATACTAGCATTAGCAAGATTAATATATAACTGCAAAATAACTTGAGGAACAATATTATAATTACCTTCAGCATCAGGACCAAAACCAGGATACATTTCAATAAAATTATCTATAGTGTATACGGAATTAGTACCGAATTTAAGATTAGAAGCATTTGATATTATTGTTACTTCTTGAGGTTCAAAACTTGTTGGATAAGTATCCGGAATTATATTTTCAGGAAAAGCCATTTAGCTTCACCTCACTTTACTACCGCTTTTGAAAGTTCTTTTGACCATTTACTTGTCCGTTATTCTTGGGATACTGCTGTTGTGGATTGTTACCGGTGACAGTTTGTGTTTCAACATTACCAGTGTTAACAGGTGGTTTAACAGTAGCGTTTAATTCAGCCTGCTTTTCATCAGCTTTGCTGCTAATAACTTCAATATCGCCGTCCTGTTGAGCCCACATAAACAGAGGGTCTTTTTCTACCCAATCTGGCAATTCACAAAAGGCCAACGGTAAAGTTGTAGCCTTTTCGACAGATTGCATTAAGCCATCTTTTTCTACCCTTCTATTAAACTGAAAAGCTTTTTTAGAAAAAACTCTAATTGCCATGAGTAATAACCTCCAAAATATTTTTTGTTATGTAGTGGTGTAAGCTATTTAACCTACACCACGGATTGTACTGAATAAGAATTAAATACCATCACCATATCTGGGTGGTTGTAAGTAAAGGAACTTAATAACACCAATCTGAGCTGCATAAGCAGTCAAATAGGCCATATCACTAACAACCGGCTGGGTCATAACCCTGGAACAAGGAACGGTAAGGTCAAAATAAAGCTTGTCCTCATCATTCACATAAGCAACCATACGATCTGTACCACCAGTACCGGCACCGATACACCACCGAGAAGGAGCAATTACAAGTTCAACACCTTGGTTTTTACCGATATTATTGTTAAGTAAGAACTCCAGGATACTTACATTACCGGCAGTAGAAACTTTAGTTCCTACAATATAGGCATACTGAGAAGGCGGAATTAAAATGTGATTCGGCATACCGGAAAGGTCATACTCAGAAGCAGCCCAACCATCAATAATTAATTGGTTAATATCATTCAAAATTTCATCAGGCGTTTTTGTATTCCACGCCGAAGTGCCAGCAGCACCATTAGCTACCGAAGCAGCAGTAACGTTAGCATCATTAATAATACCGGTTGTACCAGCTTCAGTAAAACCAGTGTAAACGTTTTGATCGACAGTTTTGTTATAGTTAAGACGAATACCTTTATCCAAGATTTCATCAAGGCTTCGACCAATATTTTGCAGCTTTGCTTGATCAACAAACGGAATTTTAAGAATATTGCCCCAAGTGAACACTTTGTAAATATCTTTACCAATATCAGCTTGCATTACGGGAATATTGGTAGTTTCACCACCCATAATACCATTAGCATTTGGGCCTGCTGTTGCATAGCTTACATTCATAGTGGAAGTAAATTCTACCCATCCACCGCCAGTCTTAGCTACAATATCTCTGGCCCAAGTAACGGAAGTTAATGGCTCTCTTACTTTTGGATCCCGTTTCTCAAGTTCACCCATTAAGAATGCCATACCACCAGCAGTAGCAGCATCCGTAGTTAACATTGAAAAGCCACCATTACTGGCAACCAAGCTATCTAAAGTTCTTACATCTTTAATTGGATATGTCTTTATACCACTCAATTTCCTATACCTCCTTTATCTTATTTTAGGGATTTAACCGTTCAAGAATGGTTAACTCAGCAACCTTATTACTGTCGATTAAACCATTCGTCCACTTACAATTGGTAAGCTTGATACACTTATCATCATCAGTGTCAGACCTTGCTTCAAAACCACCGATAACACCAGCAGGAATAGCTGCATTAGCGGTAACTCTTACATAAACTCCACCGCCTGCGGTAGGTGTCCCAACGTTACAAATAACAGAAATTGAACCTCTTTGAAGTACATCACACGGACTATCAACGGTATATGTACCCAAAGCCGGAACATAAGAAGCATTCTGCATTACTTCACGAACAGCAACACCATCAAATAAAGCTGCTGTACCTGCTGCACCGAACTTCGTAACTGTTCCATCAGTGTTCAAAACTACAGGGTCACCAAAAGCCGGGGCAGTTGTTTTAACAATTCTATTTCTGATAATGCAATCACCATTTCTGGCAAATGAACCGGGGTAACCGTATTTCATACTTATCCCAATAGCTTGACCTGGCATGTTTATTTACCCTCCTTATAATGCGGATTAAATTTCTTGGCCCATTCTTTACCTTCATAAACAGGGTCAACAACCTGCTTATCTTTTGCTTTAGTATTAGCACTAATAGCATTTTGAACCATTGCATAACCATTGACATTTGTTGGAGCAACAGCCATCTGATCCCTAAAGGTCTTAGCCAAAGCATCAGAAGCTTTCTTTCTTTCGCCGGCATCGGGAATAGAAGCAATAATTGGCTTCATAGTTTTAATGGCATTTAAAATGGTATTTCTGTCTGCACCCGGAATGGGATTGTCAGGACGAGTATTAGCAGCAGACACAGGGCCGGCACTAATTTCAGAATCTTGATTCATCTGTTCAGGTGAAACTGTTACTGATTCTTCATTACCAAAATCCTGAGTAGGTTTTTGACCCTCAAGCTCAGCAGCTAAAGATTCCAAAGCATCCGGATTATGATTCGGTTCACTTTTTTCAGCTTGAAGTAACTGACCTACAACCTCTGTTAGAGCTTGTACTTGTTTAGTTAATTCAGCTACAGCGTTGTTGCCACCGGCTTGTGGAGCAGCAGTTTGGTTTTGCTCAGCATTTTGAAACATACTATCTCTTGCTTCCCCTTCCTCTTCCTTAAACATTTTAGCAGCTTCAGCCATCTCTTCTGGCTCAGCGTCCCTTGCAAATGCGGAAAGCATTCTTCCAATTATACTTTTTTTGTCCAGTATAGGCATTTTCTTTCCCCTTTCATTTGTTCTTTTTTTATATAATGGACTTTCGTCCTTTATTGTTACTCTTGAACCAGCTCTACCAACAGGTACAACAGCTACATGATTACCTCGTATAGCAACCTGATTATATATTCCTTCTTCACCTTGAATAGGAACATAATTACAATCATACCCACAAGATACTTCACGTTTACCATGTTCAACTTCAGAAATAAGTAACGGATCTTTTATTATTAAATCTGCAAGAAGTAAATCTGGTTCATCTTGACTTGGCCTTACATTTGTTACTTGACCCTTTTCATACATCATATAATTATCAGCTCTAACATCATTTGAAGGATGCCCATCTGTAACAGACTTACCTTCAAAAGAAGCCATAGTAGCTGAATTAAACACTTCTTTGTCACTTCGATATACTTTAATTACCTGGTCGTATTTATCTTTTAACCCCAGCTCTTGCCCTAAATATTCTAGCCAACCCGTCCTTGTTATAGGAACATTATGACAAACTAAAAACCCTTCTGGAGTTTTCGTCATATTCGGGCTAAATCTTGAACCATAAAACGCCTTCACATTATCACCACCTTCTTTCAATTTCTCTTAGGGTTAGAGGATATTTTTATCACCTACTTTTATGCTTCGTCACCAAATTTCGGCAAAAGGAAGTTTACTTTAAACGTCAAGGCATCAACGCCTGTAGTATTTGAATGACTGACAGTCCAAGTTGTTCCCTCGGTAACCACTCCTCGCCAATACTCACTAGCAGTAAATGTCCTGCCTAGATTAATCTTGTCACCTGTGGCGTATGCTTGCGCTTGAATGGTTCCTTGGAAAATAGCTGTACCCGTTGCATCTTTTACACTTACTGTTGTAGCGGATGCAGCGGTGCCAGCACCTACACATTCTAATTCAGCAGTCATTAACTTAGCGTATTTTTCACGACTTCTTGAAAGGTCGAAAACGTGAGTTATTATGTCCTCGCTATACCTAAACCTGCTAGCTGCTGTTGATATTGTGTCTCCTATTCTTTTATGGTTCGATAGGGTTGTTGCGTTAAAATCATTATTATAAACAAAAACATTAGCACCATTAGTAACTTGTACGTCATTACCCTCCCATTTAAGTTTTGCTGGAATCTCAGACGTACTTAATTGAACAAGCCCAATATTACCTGTAGTGTTAATAGTGATTTGATTGTTTAGTATTTTAGGTATACCAGAAAATAAGACGGAGGCATTGGATTTTCTAGCTGTTAATACCCTAGTAACAGCGTTTAACCTGGATTTTTCCAGCACAAAATTTGCCACGGAATCAATATTAGCTATTTGAGCAATTCCTTCCGTGTGAAGTTTCGAAGCTGTAAATGTTTCAACGGCGTATAAATCGAATAAATATCCACTCATGCTTTCACAGTCAAGATTATCACAATGAATGGATGTTATTTGTGTACCATCACCACCAATAGCGTTATTGGCCACAATTCCATTTACTCCATTTTGAAGAACTGAATTTTTCACAATAACGTTATTGGTCTTAGAACCAAGCCTAATATGGTGCCTAGCCAAATTTCTAAACCTGATACGATTAAAAAGCGTACTCCAAAAACCATACCCCTCAAAACCATCTTGAAAACCATCTACCATAACATCCTCTAACAAACTATAACTAAAACCAGTATAAGGACTTGCCATTTTACCTGCTAACTTTATAGCTGGTTTGGTTGACACCCCTATTTGTTTTAATGTTATACCTTTTATAAAAAGGTAATTGTTATCTGTTGTATCTGGGCTTTCAAAAATAGATATATCCTGGTCTGTTATAAAAATAACTTTATTTGAACATGAACCTTCAATATATTTAAACCCACTAGGGTCTATTGAGGAAGCAATATAGTAAATGCCATCTGGAATATAAATTCTTTTATTAACAGCACCATTAAATATGTTTTGTGTATCAACGGAGGCATCTATTACACCACCGCTTTTCACTGGGACAAGAGGTGGCGGAGGTTGTTTTATCGATATAATATTTCCAAGATTGTCATTAAACTCTTTCCTGGTCGGCCTAATCGGGCTATAACTCAATTACACCAACCTCCCTATAGTACACGTAATCCCTGCCGGAATAGTAACACTTACACTAGGAGTACCACCAACTCCAGTACGATAAACGCCTTGAGGTAGTTTAAGAGAAATACCGTTAACAACGAAAGTCTGCCATGTTTCTTCCTCGTGGACTATTTCAACAGCATGAATAACATCAGAAAAAGTTAAAACATTATCCACCGCATCAGCCTCAGTAAGTTGTTCTACGATATCGCTGCCTATTAATTTTACAGGAAATGGATTATCATCTTTAATAACAGATCCTTTAACAACTAGCTGGACGTTTGTAGTCCCACCGGTCATCGTCATAATATTAGCTCCTTTTTTTTAATACCATTAACTAGATAGTAAATCTACTTATAAACCCACTCTACTTTTGGCAATTTTAATATACACGATCTTACAGTATTATTAGATGGTGCTAATGCTAAAATATAGGAAAATATAAAACCATTTTTATCTGGACCAACTAAACCTCTGGTAAACCCTTGACCACCTACAATTCTTTCATACTTATACTGATAAACAATATTCCAACTATTACCTCCATCACCTGTAGCAACAATAAGTGATTTCTTTGAACCATCATAAGCAGGAAAAGCAGCATATGCTTCAATTCCTGATTGTGCCACAGGGGGTTGTCCGTAATAATCATAACAAAATTTATTAGTTATCATTGTATACGCCAGTTCTGAAGTAAATGTTTCCATACCTTTTACCGTAGCATCCGTATCTCTCGGAATATTCCACAAAGAAACAGGGTAATTTCCTGCATCCGCACCGTAAACAATTCTACCAGGAAATGCCATTAGTATTGTTGGTTGTGGGTTTGTTCCTTCGAATGACACAGTTCCCCATGTTAAACCTAAATCATCAGAATACCTCAATATTGCGTTTACTCCATCACCACAAGTAGCCCAAATTCTGCCCATATATGGGTCATAAATACTATGATGAAAGTGGTTATTAACAGCAATATCTACAATTGGTGTTTGTAGTACAGATTGCCATGTTACCCCACTATCAAATGATGCCCACAAGTTTTTTACAACATTCTTAACCATACCATATTCGCCGGATAAAATAATAGAATCACCATTAGGCATAGCACCATGATAGTAGTTAATAGCAATATCATCTGGATATGAACTAACGTTTGTTACCGCTAGGACATAGCCACTATCAAAAGAATCACTTGTAACAATACCGCCCTTATTGTTGTTTGCATCCCGCAAAAAGACAATATATTTTTTATTAGTTTTTATGACATAGTATGGTGTTCCAAGTGCAAAAATAGTAAAGTCAAAAGTGGAGTAATTAAAAGTAGCGCAACTATCTGTACTATTAAATATTAATCCATTACTTGCTCTACCATAAACATTACCATCTGGGTCAATGCTATTAGGTACAGGGTCATTAGGGTGGCTCTCTAAAAGAGCTAATGGTTTTAATTCAGTTTTTGGAATCGCTAACAAATTATTAGGTATAGTTAAATTATCAACAGAGACATTTGCATTGACATCTAATTTACCGCCTGTAATAGTTGCCTGCCCACCATTACTATCCATTAATTTCATACTACCAGGTCTTGTATTAGTAAATATTTCATCACCATTTGAATCTTTATTCACTATGCCAGTTTTAATTTGTTTAAGTATACCTCTTAATAACCCAAGCTCATTAGCTGTTAATGTATCCGGATCAGTTACAGCAATAGTATCTACACTACCCATTCCTTCTACTTTAACATCTATTTGATTTGGATCTGTAAGTAAAATTTCATATGGAGTTCCTTCGGTTATTACTATTGGATCAATACCACCAGTAAGCGGAATAGCTTCGGCTATTTCTGTTACTATACCACCAGCACCTGTCATTTCAGCAATAAATTCAGGTAATATATCAATAGCAGTAGCTACAGCCATTCCAGTATTTACAGTATTATCGGGTAAACCTTCTCCATCAGTAGCCAATGTAACAGTTAAAAGATTAGTTTCAGGGTCTATAACAGCAGCTAAAAGTGTATTTGGTTCTGCACCATTTACAATAATAACTGAACAATTATTTCCTTCGCTACCAGGAAATTCACTTGTTATAGTTAACTGTGGGCCTTCTGGTTCACCTATTATCACAGAAGCAGCTACAGTTTCCCTCGTGTGAGTAATTTGTATTAATTGACCATCACAACTTACTATTTTACGGATATATTCTACTCCATCAATAGTTACTTTAATTAGTTTACCAACAAACAAACCAGCTTCAAAGTTCTTTGTATCGTCAACAATAAAAGAAGATGAACCATCCATAGAGGCTATTCCTGCTACAACTAAAGTTTTAGTTATCAGCTCGGACATATCAGCTAAGTTTACCACATCGTTATCTTCTTGAATAAGTCTTCCTGTATTCGGGCTTATAGTATTTATACCAGGTATTTTAACCACCTTCTTTCCTTACATAATTCTTACAAATTTACTTCTCGTCATCATTTGAATAGACCCATTATAAAATACTTTGTGGGGCCATTGTACTCGGTCTATATCAGTTAAAGGTGCCGGATAACATCTACAATTATATATTTCACCTGCATGATATGGTGCTGGCGGATGTTTTTCACCTATAAGCTTCTCCGGCTGAGGAGGATTAAGCCATTTAATCAATACTCTATCCATATGCCTATGACTTGACCTCACTCTTTCATCTTCACTTGTTCTCCATACGTACCAATTCAAGCCTATACTTTCAGCACGTGCCCTAGTTAAAGCTGTTGAGGTTTTACTCACTTCAGTTCTAGCAATTAACTTAGCACTGGCTTTAGTTCTTTCAGGAAACATTCTTTTTATTTCTTCTGCTATTTCTGAAGCTCTTTTACCCTTAAAAGTTTCTTCACTGATATAATCAGTTACTTTTTGTGAAATGTTTAAAGGTAAAGTACTAATTATTTCTGCATTACGCATTATTTGACTATGTACTGCGCCACCAATTGGACCTTTTAGTTCTTGCCTTAAAGCTTTATATATAATACTTCCTTTACTACCCTTCCTAGCAGCTTCCCTCCAAGACTTAGCATTTTCAACCATCAAATGTGTTACCATTTTTCTAGCTGCTGATTCAGAATAACGCTTAAATACTGGATTATTAAAAGCTACTTTTATAAGAGCTGCAATAACATAAGGGTTTGATTCATTTATGATTAAGTTACCTAAATAATCTACAATCTGTTTTAATGAACTAAAATAACCATGTTCAATCTTTCTTTTTGGTTCCCAAGGTTCTTTAGGCATTTCTTATCACCACTTATAATAACAAAAAGACCCCCAAATGGGAGTCTAATGTTTATTTACTAAGATAACACATAGTAATATTATATCATAAAACCTAAAAGTTGTAAACAGTTATTTTAAATTTTAATCAAAAAGTTTTACCGGTTAAATTCCCTTCCAAATCCATTTCCTTAGCTCCTTTAATCAAACTGGCAACTTCCATAGGTTCTTCACCTTCAGAAGGATAATCTTCCCAGTAACCACGAGCAAGGATAGAATTAATATTAAAAGGAGTGAAGATTATCTTCTTTTCAATATCAAACACCCTACCTTGATTATTACCTACATCAATCAAATAACCGCTTGCACTCCTTGTAGCTATTATTTTACCTTCCACTATTTATTCCCCCTTTTTACCTTTATGCCAAGGTATACCTAATTTGTCTAATTCTTTAGTTATTTCACTATTTGGTATACCACCTGCAAAACTTACATGAGCTATATCATGAACAGTTGTTGGGCCAAATATTTGAGCTTCAATATATTCATCCTTTAAATCATATAAGCTTTTAGCTTTTAAAGGATCAGCAAGTGAACCAAATTTTCCTCTGCCAATAATAGTATGATCAATTTCAGTTACTGGTTTAACAATAAAATCTGTATCACCTTTACTAAAATGATTATTTAATGTATCACCTGTGCCAACAGTAGTCCTTTTCTTAACATCTGGTTTAAATGTTATTGATAGGTCACCATAACCATCTACCCAACCTGGGCCTTTACCATCAAAAGCTTCATCTGAATACATATAACCATATATTGGTCTAGTAGCACCATCAGCTTCTTTATGTATATCCCAATAACTTGTTTCACATTTAGCTCTTGGATTATCAAATCCTTTTCCTAAATAACCACCGGATGTACCAGTTTCAAATTGATTCTTAAATCTACCACCATTATGAAGAATAAAATTCAATAATACTTTTGAATCAATCCTCATTTTAAGATCACACTTATCAATTAAATCCTGGCATTTTTCATTAAGCTTAGATTTGTATTCTTCAACAGTTAAATTATTTTTCTTAGCATGAAATTCAATGTTTTCTCCTACCTCATTATAATAACTTTTTACTGTTTTATCTGGCGGTACATAACGATTCATAAAACTATCTTGACCACGAATAATTTGGCGGTTACTTTTAGGTATTGGTTGCTCTTTAGTAGGAGCAGGAACTTTTTTACCTTCAACCTTAACTGGTTTTTCAACCGGTTTAACAGTTTTAACAACATGTGAATCAACTGGAGTTACACTGTAAGCTTCTGGCAGTTTAGCTTTTAAAGATCTTATAGCTAACTTATCCCAATCTTTAACACCCATTACTTTGGCTCTATAAGCTAATTCAAGATGATGCATATCTTTAAAACTATCGAAAGATTTAGGAGCTTCATGAGGAGTTGGAACCATTTCAGTTAGTTCATCAAAGAACTTACCATCTTTATCCTTATCTTTTGCACCTAAAGCTATATGAATAGCTAAACCATGCCTTGTTAAATCTTCTGCACCATCAACATATCTACTACCTATTTCAGTAAGTTTACCAGCTTTACCCCAGAGTGTCATAAAAGATTTAGGCAACTTTGGTGCTTTACCAGAACTACTTGGACTTTTAGTTTCAGGTTTACTTTCATCTTTAAATTCTTTTATCAGTTCGCCAACTTTTGAAACTTCTTCTTTCTCACTTGCTCCATGCTTTTCAATCATTTCTTTGTAAGAATTTATAAGGTGTGTAGTAGTACGTTCTTCTAAAGTTGATTTTTTAGATTCTGGGTATCCAGCAGTTTCATGTCCCAATAATGCTTCAACTATTGATTTCCTTAATTCTGGTTCACTTATACTACTTCCCCCACCTTTACCACTTCCGCCTCTTTTACCTGGCCTACCTTTATGACCATGATTGCCACTACCTTCACCACCATCATGTGTCATAGGTTTCTTGCTTTCCTGTTCTATAACAGCAGCTAAACCAGATAAAACATTTACAAGTGGTATTAGTATTTGTTTCTTATCTATTTGAACCACCTCTTTACTGATAAATAACATTATAACATATAAAGTTAATTTTGTAAACTATTTTCGTCAAACGCCATTTTATTTAAAACATCATCAAGCTGTACTTTGTTTCTGTGTTGTTGGTACTGCATTTGTTGTAACATGTTTGAGCTATCGTTTTCCGGTTGCTTATTATCCGGCTTATTATTGCCAAATAATCCTTCCATCCCTTCGCCCATACCGGGTATTCCCTCTTCACCCATAGGCTGTTGAATATTAGCATCAGCATTAGCTATATCATCATCAGTAATATTAGACCACATATCGGTGATTTCTTCTAACTGACGAAGTTCTTTTAAAGCTATTTGTTGACTGATTAAACCAGCATTAAATACTTCAATAACTGAACCTGTTATTTTAGAACCTAACTCAGCTTTTTCTTCATCCGAGGCCCTACGTATAGGACTAAACTTATAATCTAAATCATCAGGAATAGCTCCTAATTCTGACATAAATAGTACCGGAAGCAATTTATCAAATACTGGCCTTAAATACGACTCCTGGCGTTCCTCAATTACATCATAATAGTTTTGCATATCCGATTCACCCGTTGCATTCATACCAGCAGGTGAACGACCAAAGAGTTTTGTTACCGGTATCTCAGCAGCACCAGATATATCACACATAAAGTTTTCATATATATCAGATAAACCAGCAAATGTATAGGATTTAGTATCAAACTTATCTTTTTCACCCAGAATATACATACTAAAATTATTCATAAGCCAGTTTTGAGCTTGTACAGTGTTATAAATGTCTTGCTTCACCTTATCATTACCAGTTGCAAATACTTGGTCAAGGCCTTCCATTTGTAAAACATTAAGATTAGCCCTAAATACTAAATTTGCAATGTTCCATGATGTATTATCACGCTTCCTTAATTCATCATAAATATGCTCAATTTCAGAAGCACCCCAATAAACTTCGGATTGCTTTTCCCAGAATGGAAGATCACGACCAATAAACCGAAGTACCCTACTATGATGTATATTTACTGTTTCATGAGTAGCGTTATTTGTTACTTGGTACGTTTCTGGGAGGCCGAACTCAGGATCATTAATATCTATTACCAAACCTGTACTTGGGTTCAATCCTGACCATCTGTCAACTACTAGAAGGCCTTTGAAACTACCAGGCATTACCATATCAATATTAAGTGGTTGATCAAGTATTCCTTCATGACCATCAATCATCATTATAGCAGCAGCACCACCATAAAGCCTTGCCCACTTTAAAGTTTCAAGAATCTTAGGTTTTACGCTTGTTTTTCTTTCAAGTTTCTTAATGCGTTCAATATGGTCTGGTTCTAATTGACTAGATACTTGATACCAGTTTTTACACATATCTTCTGGTATTACATCAATAATCCGTCGTACTATCCAATGACTTCTATACAAGCTGTTCATTAGTGTATAGTTTTGTGATAACCTTGTTAATGGATAAGCAGTAGATTCAATCATACTAGGAGTCCCTACACCCATTCTTGCTAATAGATTCTGAAAAGCATCTGTTGTAAAGCTTCTAGGTTGTTGAGGAACTTCCTGTATTTGTGTTTGTATTTTCCTTTTTGCATTTGATTTTTTACTCATATTTTATACCACCTTAAGCTGTTAGCCTCCATGGTTTTATTTTAGTCTTACAGAAATAACGTTTTGCATCACAAGTATGGTCTTTTATTTTAAGTGGTTTTTCTTCACCACGTTCCCTTGCTTTATCATCCCAAACATAAGAAGTTACTTCATATTGTGTCATCTTACAACGCTTATGTACTTTATACAATCTAAGTCCTAGCATTGTTGATACAATACTAATTCCATCTCTTACATCATTATCAGCATCTTTAACCCTTAAACCTCTTTGTCTTAACTCGGCTTTAAAGCTTGCAGCTGAAGGGTCAAGAATAATATCATCCGGCATATCTTCACCAATAAAAGCCATTAAATCATCAGCATATTCACTATCTGTTTTTTGTCTTCCTTTTTCTTTACTATCCCAATAATATTCATTTACTTGCCAACAAGTCTTACCATCATCCCATATATCTAAGAATACCATAGGATTTGTAGTACCATAGTCAATAGCTATAGAACGTCTAGCAATATATTTCAAACCTTGTGGTATTGTTTCATCATCAAACAAGTTTTCATCATCTGACCACATATCATAAATAGCACCTTCGGCAATAACCCACAATCCTAGGATAAAGCGTTTGAAGAATACACCAAAATACATTGACCGATATTTAGCTTTAACTGCATCACTTAAACTTGGGTTATCGTCCATCATAAAGTGTAAATGGTATAACTTCTTTTCTGTTGCTTTCTCAATCCAATTAACTTTGAACCAGTGTAACGGTGCATCAGGGTTACAGTTAAACCAGTACTTAGCACCTTCAACAGAACATCTACTGGTACCCTGATTTACAAAGCTTTCTGGCATTAAAGCAACTTCATCAAATAGTATACCGGCTAATGTAATACCTTGAATAAGTGCTTGACTACCTTCATCTTTACCACCAAATATATAGAACTTATTCCAATTACCTTTATAGCTTATTAAGATATGTTTATCTTCTCCAGCTCTTACTTCTTTTATTTTATACCCTCTAACTATCAAAGCTGGTTTCAACCAAGACCAAACATTTCTATGAAATGAACCAATTGATTTACCACACATAGCAAAGTTTCTGCCATGGAATATATCCATAGCCCAAAATACAAAAGATAAAGCCATAGGTACTGTTTTACCTGCCCTAATAGCTCCATCTGCTATAATACCATTATAATCTTTATATGGACTTTTATCCGTCCACCAAGTCAGTATTTTCTTTTGCTTTAACGAAAAAGCTACAAAAAATAATACAGCTTTAACTATATTCTTTACAGTTTCAACTGACATTAAACACACCTCACAAATAGGAAAAGCTCCCATTTAGGGAGCCTAAAAGTTTGTTGCTAATTTAAGTTTTAATCTATTAATTACTGTTTCAACTTCATCATCATCAAAAGGATATAAATCATAACCTTCATCAATCATAACTTCTTTACAAATCACTATGTTACCAACTATAAAACCATAACCATAAATTCTTGTACCTATTAAATTAAACGGTAAATTCTTACAATGCCCTTCTTCATTTACTACCATTACATGATCTTGTTCAAGTATCCCTGTTATTGGTCTTACAATTTCAATCCAGCCTTCAACTGCACTATTTAGGGACTTGGAAAATTGTTCTGTACCAGCTGCTCCTGATTCAACGGCCTCAATAGCACCATCTGCTTTTATTACTAATATCTTAGGCATTATTCACCTTCCTCCTTCATTTCACTGAGAAAACCAGCCATACATTGATTAGCTATACCATCAAAATCTCTGTTCTTTTCATGGAAGGTTTTCCACCTTTCAACTAAAGATTCTACCCTATCAATAAATACATCAAAGTTGTCAGGCTCATGTAAAGGTTCGGGTATTTCTACACCATATTCGGCTTCAACAAAACTAGCATAAGTAGATTCTGGTTTAACAGTCTTATTTCCACTAAAATCAGCAGCTAAATAATTACCGGGTGGTTTTAAGCCAAATGTTTCTTTAATCTTAGCTCCATTTACTTCAGCACCACAAACATCACAAACATAATTATAAATTTCATAGTTTAATTTTCCTTTACAACCAATAGGAGGGGTATATTTTCGCTTATTGCCTGCACTATCAGTAGCCTTATCCCAATCATCACCATTAGAAACTATATTGCACTCAGGACACTTAAAATATCTTTTATCTGGCATTAACTATTCCTCCTCAGCTAATATTAAATCTTTAACATTTACTAAATACTTATTATCTTTAGCATCTACAACTAAGTTTCTATAGTTTACACTTCTAGTGGCTTTAGTAACATCGTTATTTAAAACAATTACTAATTTACCACTAGGTAAGTGCTTATACAAACTACACACAATCATCACATTTTTTACCACAACACGGACATTCACAACACCAGTTTAAATCATCAGTTTCTTCCAATTCTTCATCGTTAAGGCTTTTGTAATCTTTAAAGAATACTTCACAATCCTCACACATTTTACACAAATGCTTACACCTCCTTCCCTTAAGAACTATAATAACACTAAATTGCAACCTTGTAAACCTTTATTTCCAATGCCTTTACGATGCTACTGCTAACCCCCGTCAATAGATAATTCAAATCTTATATTACCAATCATTCAAACTTAAATCAACATATCCACAAGGGTCACTATAATATTCAGGGTCTTTAGCTACTTCCGTTATTTGACTAAGCAGCATCCTAGCAAATCCAACTAATCTCTTAGCTTCTGTCGTTCTTAAGTATTTAGGGTTTAATGCCGATTGTACATCTGCAAACCTTACCCTATCTAAAGCATCAGCATCTTTAAATATACTAAGTAAAATGTATTCTTCTTTTTCATCTGGTAAACAATGATTCCTAATAATTCTTAATGCCGTATCATCAACATCCATAAAACCTTTTGGTTTTAATAAGCCGAATGATTTTACTTTATTTGCACTCCTAAATCCATGTCCTTCATCCACTTTATTATCTACCCTACCAATATCATGGTAAACTGCTGCCTTCCTAAGTATCTGTATTTCATCTTTATTACAACCACACATTATAGCTATAGTTTCAGCTAATACCATTACACGTTTTGAATGTGCAACACCATGTGGACCAGTGGGATCAAAAAACCATTTAGGATTAATAATAACATTTTGCATCTTTAACCTCCTCTTATAAACTATATTTTAATTATTATACCTTTACTTCTAAGGTTCTCTAAGCATTCAGTTAAATAATCTGAATTATGCTCTGGATAAATACATTGACCTTTGTTTCTATAACTATGATTTAAGCTATAAAACTCATGACTTGCTGATTCACATTGCTTACCTCTATACAAAGAAAACATCCATTCAGGAGAAACTTTGTAGCCACGCTTAACCATTTCATTCATTACAAGTTTATGATATTTAAACAACATTCTGTAGCTATGCTCAAACACATAATTAACTACACTATGTTTCTTGCCCCAACCATTTCCTCTTAAAGCACAACATTCTCTGTGTTGACCTAGCAATTGTGCATTAGGTAGTAGTGGAATTAAACTTTCATGCCATAACCTCAAAACCGTAACCTCCTTTCATAGGAACTATTATATAAGCTAACTCAAACCTTAGTTATAACTAAAGTCTCAGGTAGCCCCTCAGGAATTAACCTGAGAAACTATATTGCTAAATCTCTTCTGGCTTCAAGATGTCCTTTTGATAACACCAGAGAAAACCTGTTTTTACTTCTTTTTGTTTAAATCCTGAATTTACACATAGTTTGCCTTTGCTATTCTTAGCTACAAACCCAATGCAAATACCATTGCTGTAATAAACAATTGCCTCATGTTCATTTGGCAGGAATTTGTCCTTACCTCTCATGTTAACTTGATTCCAACTAATAACAGTATTACTTACCATTTACTTCCCTCCTATTCTTTAGTAACTACTTAATACCATAAAGGTCCATACGATTTACACTAGCAGCTACAATCTTAGCTTTGATACCAACTTTGGTTAAAGCTTCTATTCTTGCATTAGCTTCTTCTAAGGTATATTCATTTTTACTACTTTGCCATTTACCACCTTTTTTAATTTTTAAGCTATATTCCTTTTGCATATGTATATTCCTCCTCTTAAGAACTATTTACTTACAAGTACTATTATATCATATCTGCTATAAATGTAAACAGTTTTTTGTACAAATATAAAGCAATACTACAAATATATGTAAGTTATTATGGACTTTAATATTAAGTTCAACTGTGGCCATCCTAGTTAACTTGAAGTATATTGTAGTAAGGGTTATAAATAAATAAAACCAGCACTAAGGCTGGCTATTCAAATAGTTTAGCTAATGCTATAGTATTATCTGTTAATATCTTAATAGCTTCAACAGTAGCATTATCAATGTTCTTACTTACCGATTTAATAGCTTCAAGGTTTAGACTTATAGCTTCATCTATTAATTCAATTATTGCTTTAGTTTCCATTGTTATCACCTCCTTAATCAGTAAATACTATTTCTTTACCTGGGGTTAACATTAGAAATTTAGCTGGACCTACTATTTTATAAAGCTCATTAGCCTTTACTACTATAACTTTTACACCTTCCCTTAACTGCAATTCATTTACTAATTGATTAGTGCTAACTGAATTAGGAGGGGTAATAGTTGCTCCATTACTTAAATAATCTATCCAGCACTTATTGCAATCAACATCAAGACAAGGACCTTCAATAGATAAGTTACATATTCCCGACTTCATTACTAGTTGTAATATCCTTTGCCTTTCAGCTACTATACCTTCATTAAACTTCTTATTAGCAAACTGTTCTATAATGTCACTATTGCAATTAGCTTTAATGTTATCCATTAACTAACACCCTTCCAATGTTTATATTTGTTCCTTTGGCATTCATAAGCATCTAAAGGTGAATAAACTTTACATAACCTTCTTTCGCTTAATCTTGTATTTGTTACTTCCTTTGAAGTAACCGTTACTCCATTATCAACAAAGGAACTTCTATTAGCACAATTATCGCAACTTTTAACTATTACTGCTTTTTGTTTACCTATTAGCTTTAATTTATTTAATATGTTTTTAAGCATTTTGTTCCTTTTCCCTTCAGAAGTGTTCTAGATAGCATCAGAACCGTTTATTAATAGTTTTGTTTTGTTCTGTAGCGTTCTGATGCTGTCTGTATACGTTTCAGATAGATCTTAGTCAATTATTAGTTTACCGCAATTCACCTACAATTATTCTAAACCCTCCCGAATAAAAGCATTACGAAGCTCACCTTTACCTTTATAACCATATTGTTCAGGATTGGGAACTTTACCGAAACAGAATTTATAAGTATAACCTTGGTATCTAAACTTACCTGAAGGAAGTTTCTCAATACCATCTGGTATTTCATTTATAGTAAAGTACCTTTTAGTTACCGGAATAGCTTTAGGCTTACTTAAACCTAATAATTTTAAAAACCAACTAAACATTTATTACACCTCACTATCTGTTATATCTATAAATTCACCATTTATGTTCTGATATATGCGTTGGTTAGAGCTGCCTCTAAATTTTAGTCCGATATCTCTGAGCCTTTCAACATATTTACCATCTATGACGTAGTCCATTTCTTTAGCTAATTTTGAACTTATATCACGCATATGGAATCCGGTATACAACATAAAGTTAACATCTGGCTTAAACTGTTTTATCAACTTAGTTAACTCAAATAGTGAGGGAGTTTGTAGTAGAGGTTCTCCACCTGAATATGTTATTCCTTGGATTAACGGATTGTTATCAAGGTGCATTCTTATTATGTTTGCTAATGAAGTAATACCAACATCATAACCACCGTTTAAATCATGTGTTGAAGGGTTGTGACAACCTTTACAGTTATGCTTACATCCTTGAAAGAATATTGTAAACCTTAAACCAGGGCCATCAACTACACTTTGTTGAACTATATTAGCTATTCGCATTTTTTACCTCCAGATGTTCCGGAACTAATACTAATTAAAGCTGGTACAATAAATGCCCATAAACAATTAGAATTATGTGTGTAATATAGGCCAACTGAAATACTTAAAGATACACTTACCCATATAGAAGCTACTACCATAACAAACATAATTTATTTACCTCCTATTTTATTACTCTGCACTCATAGAATACTAAATAAGGCTTACCTGTTTTGTTTTTGTTAATATCACAATTAGAAGCCCAAGACCACTCTAAATAAATGCTTAAATTATTTTCAATATACCCTTTCATCTTACTATACACCCATTTGGCATATCTCACTATAGATCTATATTCACACCAAGTATTTATAGGAAGTATTTGTCTCCCATCTACTTTTCCTTTCGTTACTAAATCCCAAAGATCACTGTTAACATACTCTATAACAATCTTATCTGGTTCAATAATCACTACACCACTAATTTCAGCTACAAAGTATGGGTAACAAATAACCTTTAAACCTTCTTTACTAAATTCTTCGTACTTTTGCTTAGCTACTTCTGCATTAACACCAACAGCTCTTGGTAAGTTATAATCATCTCCAACTTCAACTGCTGTTCTAACTGTCCACAGAATGCCTTCACTAAGCTCTGTATTTTCATCCATAAAAGCCCATGGAGTAGAAGGAATTCCTAATTCCCTTAACGTTCTAAAACCTTGTAGTTTATTTATGATTACCACCTCATACTTTTTATTCGAACTTATATAAATACTTTTTATCATTTTTTACATCTATTAGACTAATCTCGTTTTCGTCAGACTGTATCATAGTTCTGACATCAGCTATAACTACGGCATATGGCATAAACGTTACAATTTTTCTTTTATTAATATTAAACAATTTGAACCCGCCAGTATCAAAATAATTATTCATAACATTTTCAGCAGTTTCCTTTGATACTACCATAGGCGGTAAACATTGATCATGTGGAGTTTCATAAATTAATAAAGCTGCTGTTTCTTTCATTGTAAGTTCCTCCTCAAATATACTATTTATATTTTTGAACTACCACTTTTAACTATTGTACAACCATAGCCAGTTTCAGCATCTTGAATAATAATTACTGGTTTACCTAAGTCATTCAAGCCAGCACCCATACCAATACCTAATTCAGTGAATAGCTTGTTTACTACGGTTAAAGCTCCTTCAATCTTTTCCTTAGCTGCTTTTATTTTCTTTGTTTTATTGTTTGCCATACTAATTCCCATCCTCCGCTTTCTTATAGTACCTGCAAGCTTCCCAATAGTGGCACCCTAAACAACATTTGCTTTTATCTTTACTAAGTTTAGGAATGTTAAAACAAGTATGAGCAGGTAGTTCTTTCATTGAAGGTTTACTAAGAATACTTAATTTAGACATTATCTAACCTCCTTTACTGTTTTTAAGTGACTAAGTTTAATTCTGGAAGACAAACCAACACCAAAATATACATAAGCAAAACCTTTGTTAATACTGCGTACTTCACCTTTAGTGCCGGTAGGGATCCTTTTCTCAGTACCAGTATAAAAACTCTTGGACCATGTAACTTTTACTTTATCACCTTTATTTATCATAAGGCTTTAAAGTTCCTCTAGCAAGTTGTCTTTTACGTCTAGCTTGCTCTTTGTTAGTGTTTAAGTTTTTTCTATCATATTTGCCTTTTGGCTTACTAAATACTTTCTCGGTATAATCAGGCTCTAAAAGTTGGGTTACTAGCAAATCTCTTGCAAATAAAAATGGATATAACAAACTAAAACTAGACTTTCCACAACCTGTGATCGCTACTTGCCTCATAATTCCACTCCTTTACTTTAAAAATACCCAGCCAGTACTAATGCTAATAAATTAAAGTTAAATCGCTGGCTGAGCTATAGAGGAGGTCTATTAAAGCATTATGCCTTAAACCTTCTTTTCTTATCAGTACTTCCTTTTTTGAACATTAGCCATTCCTGTCTAACAAAACTCCAATTGGCTACCATTCTACGGCAAACTATACATCTAAGCTTTAAGCACTCAGAAGCTATACTGTGTTTATCCTGATTTCCTACTTCATCAAGATTATAAACCGTCTTTGAAATTGCCCTAAATTTATCAATATCTGTATTACCACAATGTGGACATTTAAGCAACTAAATCAGCCCCTTTTATACAACACTATTACTGATAGGCTCAGCTATACTCAAAATTATGTATTTGGTGGACCCAAGGGGAGTTGAACCCCTTTATTCCCGTTAGGCCCAAAAATTATATACTAGCAAACAAACCAACGCGAATGGCAACATTCACTAGTATATATGCCAAAATGTTTAAATATACCAATTAGATTTGACTTAAAAACACCTTAAAGTAGTTACCGAAAGAAGTTAAAGTACTTTAAATTTTTGTTGCTTGCATTTACACATATTAAATTTTTATGAGGTAAAACAATAAGTTCACATATAGATCACCCCTTCCATATGTTACTAGAATAGCCATTAACTAAAGTAATATATAAACTTACATTAAATTAAATAGGGTTCCTCAGAATTGATTCTAGTAACTTCTAGGGTTATTCATAATCACCCATATTTATACTAGATTCAACTTCATTACCCCAACAATGCCAACCGTCTGGTTTAACTCTAGCAAATAATTCAATACGTGAAATATTACCAAACATTTGAACTATTCTTTTCCTTACTTCATCAGGTTTTTCACTATTACTTCCTCTTGTAGACCTTACTAATTGTCTTACTGATTTATCTTTAAGCAAATGATATGTTTTACCTTTAGTAGCTAATAAACATATTTCTGTACTTTTATTTGTCCAAAAACCTTTTACAAAACAATCTTTACCTGATTTCTCCTGTTTTAACCAAACAAAAGCAATTGTTTTATAAGTAAAACCCCATTCTTTAATTACTCTTAAACATGATTCAAGATGTGAATCAGTAGTCCAAATAAAAAGTAAAGAATTTTCTTTAGCTAAATTTTCTATAGGCAAGCTACAAATATCATTTATAGTCATTGTTTCATAATGATCATTTACATGCGTTAATTTACTCTCATGTCCACCTTTTTTGAATTTATATTTACTTGAAAAACTCCAAGGTGGGTCAGCATATATAATGCTATATTTTTGCATCACCCTAATACCCTTTTAACCATATATTCTACATTTGAATACTTATAAAAACCTAACTTTGCTAATCTGGTAAATACCAAACTGTTACTTACATATTTATGTGTTTTACTAAGTTCTTCCCACATTATTTCTTCCATTTGGAGGCTTATAACACTAGGATTATTTGAACCAGTTTCTTTAGCTGCTTGTTTTATTAAACTTATTGCTGTTAACTTTGGCATTATACCCACCTACT
>Ga0209728_1000145_pt1 | contig 65683 bp, 92 predicted proteins | sample RifGroD1_FD_183997 | JGI IMG/M metagenome (GOLD analysis project Ga0209728, IMG submission 183997) | Groundwater microbial communities from Rifle, Colorado, USA - Groundwater D1 (SPAdes) (version 2) | ecosystem: Environmental > Aquatic > Deep subsurface > Groundwater | place: Rifle, Colorado... | reverse complement strand
AGAAGAGATTTATGAGGCAGACCGAGCCGAATCACAAGCCAAGATTAGTGAGGTAGAAAACCAAATTAAGCGGAACTCTCGTGGCGAGGGTAGAGATGGCTTGTCTGGAAGTGTGACTATTTCGTAAAATTTAAATTTTTGTTGAGGTAAAAAATATGGCAAATCTTGATACTCCTTTCGGCTTTAAGCCGGTCAAACATTTGAACGGGTCTCCCTGGAATGGTCAGGCAAATGTTTATTACATTCCCAGTACTGATAATACTGCAGTTTTTAAGGGTGATGCAGTTAAAAGTGCTGGATCTGCAGATGCAACTGGCAAGTATCCTACTGTTGCCCAAGCTACTGCTGGAGCAGCTGTACGAGGTGTTGTAATTGGTTTTGGTGATAATCCTTATGTGATGATTCAGGCTGATACTCCGCTTCGTGCCTATAGGCCGGCAGCTACTGCAATGTATTGTCTGGTAGTTGATGATCCTCAGGTTATTTTTGAGGTCCAGGAAGATAGTGATGCCAACTCTATTACTGCTGCAATGGTTGGACTTTCTACTAACTTTGTAGTCGGCTCGGGTTCAACTGCTACTGGCAAGTCTGCGATGGAACTTGACTCCAGTGACACCGGCACTGATACTAGTGGTAACTGCAGAATTTTGAGGCTTGTGAATCGTGACGATAATGAGCTTGGAGATTATGCCAAGTGGGAAATTCTTTTCGGAGAGCATGAGCTGGGCCTGACTATTTCAACTGATGTTTAATTAGTTGCTTATTAACTTTGGATAATTAATCATCATTTTAAAGGAGCTTACAAATGGGTATTATTACTACTAGTAATTTTGCAAAAGATCTTGTGCCTGGTGTAAAGACTTGGTTCGGGCAGAAATATAAAGAATATCCGATTGAATATTTGGACATTTTTGAGAAGGGTAACTCTACAAAGGCTTTCGAAGAGGAAGCTGGTGTAACTGGGTTCGGTCTTGCGGCTGTGAAGACTGAGGGCGCAGGGATTGCATATGACGAGCAGGAGCAGGGCTTTGTTAGTCGCTACACTCATGTGACGTATGGTCTTGGGTTTATTATTACTCGTGAGATGTACGAAGACGGTATAGCTGTAACTGTTGCGCTGCGTCGTGCAAATGCGCTGGCCTTCTCCATTCGTCAGACCAAAGAGATCATTGGGGCAAACATACTTAATCGGGCGTTTACTGCAGCTTATACCATGGGAACTAATAGTGATGGCAAGGAGCTTTGTGCTACTGATCATCCGAACAAGTCTGGTGGTACTTGGCGTAATGAACTTGCTACTGCCGCAGATCTTAGTGAAGCTGCTCTCGAGCAGGCATGCATTGATATTGCAGCATTCACTACTGATCGTGGACTTAAGATTGCGATTATGCCCCAGAAGTTGATCATCCCGACTGCTCTTGAATTTGACGCTATGCGGATTCTCGAATCTATTGGGCAATCAGGCAATGCGAATAATGATATCAATGCAATTCGGGCTTCGAAGAAGTTTCCACAAGGCATTGCTGTAAATCATTACCTGACGGATAGTGATGCATGGTTTATTAAAACCAACTGTCCCGATGGTCTGAAGTATATGGAACGTCGGCCGGATGCTTTTGGTACTGAGAATGACTTTGATACTGAGAATGCAAAGTTCAAAGCGACTTTTCGTGGTTCGTTTGGTTGGTCTGATCCACGAGGTATTTTTGGTTCGCCTGGTGCTGCATGATAACTTGGTGTTCATAATTGAACGCCCAAGACTAAAGATGTCAACTGACCGTTCTTTGTGACGAGCTTAGAACGGTCTTAATAAAGTGGGTAAATGAAAGTTAAAATCTTTCAGGCAGTTCTTTGAGATAAGAAGAATTGTCCCAGTGGAGAAAATTATGGGCGTAACAAACTTTCCAAACGGTATCACACTTGATACTTCCAGAAATAAATCTATGGCTTCAGGATCTACGGTTCCTGCATCTGGTTCTGCAGGATATAATCCTGGATGTACATTCACTAAGACTGATGTAGCTCTTGGGCAGGCAGCTCAATGGATAAATATGGGCACTGCTGCATCGTGCTTGTTTGTTCCTGTTGGCCCAACTTATGGTTATGGCATTAAGCTGGCTGAAGGTCCAGTTACTTCTGCCGGAGGTGATACGACTGAGGTTATTACTCGAAGTGGACTGATTCTTTCCACTGACATAGCTATTGTTAATCATGAAGTTTCTGATGATAATGATCAGATAGTTTCTGCTATAGCTACTGATAATACAATTACTATTGTAGGTAGTGCAGATCCTAGTACAGCACATGGATATGATTATGCCTTGTTAAGGAATAGATGTATTCCTGAATGGGACATAGTTGCAGCTGGTACACATGTTACGGTTGGTGGTGCTGCTGCAGAAGCTATTACGGTTGCTGGTGTTTTGGCTACTGATATGGCTTTTGTTAATTATGGTGCAACAAATGACACTGATACTATTAGTGATATAGTTTGCACTGCTAATACTATTACGGTTACTTGCTCGGCTGATCCTAGCACTGTACATAGTCTTCACTATGTTGTTATCAGACCTCGCGGTACGTTCAAGCCAAGTCATTATATTGCTTATGCTGGAACGCATACGACAGTTGGTGGTGCAGCAGCGGAGGCAGTTACTATCTCTGGAGCGCTTGCCACAGATATTCCTATCGTTATTTATAATACTACGAATGATACGGATAGCATTCTCAAGGTTGTGATGACTGCTGATACTATGACAGTTACGTGCTCGGCTGATCCTTCTAATGCTCATGCATTCAGCTATATGTTGCTTCGGGCATATTAAAAAAGAACTTGTAATAATAAGGGAACCTTTATTATTACAGGTTTTGTGTTAATATAAATTTACTTCTAATAATGATTATCATATAGGAGAGTATTATGAGTATGATTATTCCTAAGCAAACTGCAGCTATGACTGAACGGCATTATTTTCCTGCACATTCGCTGCCAAAGACTGTTACAGTTGCAGGCATTTTGGTTGCTGAAACTATTGCAGTAAATGTACTTGATGACGCTGGAGTAGCTTTGGCTCTGTATGATGAGTTTGGCGTAGCAGTAACTATGACTGCAACCTCGCCTCCGCTGAAGATTGACAGTCCTATTACTCTGCAATTCGTGAAGGGCGTAACCGCTAACGCAGTCGGTGTGCAACTGGTGGATTGATGGCTGTCGCAAAGAGTATTTTCAAGTCGATATTCAAGAGTTATTCGCGGGCTGCAATCGGGGGTGGTGAAGGCGGCATCCCCGGCCTCCTGTCCCTCTGGAATGCCAAGGCCCCCAGCACCTGCCCCGTAGGCCCACAGATCCAAACCTCAGTAGCCGGACTCCAACCCGACGCTAACGGCAACATGGTCCCGTGGCCTGTCAATCATCCTGGGAAAGGGGTGATGGTGCAGCCTGCGTATAGCAATCTTTTTAATGCCGGGGATGATGATTTTTTTGATACTGGGTGGTCGTTGTTTGGAGGTGCCGCAACAGTCGGAGGAGCAATAGTAATCCCCAACGGCGGATACATTCGACACTCTGCGGGACTGGTTTTATCGGCAGGGGCGAAAAATTTCAGCGTTGATTTTACACAAATATCCGGGACGGTTAAATTAAAAATTTATGACTCAGATGCTTTATATTCCAGCGGAGATATTGCTACAGTCGGTAGGCACGATGTGTCTGCAACCACGATAGCTGCTGGCACTGCCTTTTATATTTGGAACGAGAGTGGTGCGGAGACGGTGGTTACACCTACCAAGCCGATTTTAACGGCATCGTTATATGTAATGCCTTACGCACCCCCAGCCACCTCAGTAACCTCCACAGCATCCACCAGCGGCGGCAACGGGCTGGCGATACCGCTGAATGCAGCTATGACCGCTGCCCTGAGCGGGGGTGCGTTTACTGCTGCTGCATTGGTGGAAATGGGAGTATCCAGCGCACAGATCACAGCCCCGGCGAACATTCTCAGCGGCAATGACGTTGCAGCAGGACTGGTCTTTGCAGACAGTGGCGGGAAACTCAAATGCACAGACGGCACCAACACCGCAGAGGTTACGGTCGCTGGAGGATGGGCGAGGACGGATAAACTTCTCCCTGTGGTGCAATGCGATGGCTCTGAGTTTAGAATCGGCTACGCAAAGAATACCTTCTCCGCAATCACATGGGGTACGGCGGTCGCTGTCGGAGCAGATGGCGATTGGGATGTGGTGACACATGAGAGGATCGGACTGGACAGCACTATCGTATTCGGAGCACAGCAGGTGCAATTTTGGGGCAAGGTGACAAGCGAGGCCGGAATATTAAGGGTGGCGAATTATGCCTGAGAGTTTGGATGCACCAAAGGGGTCCCCTTGGGCGTGGCTTCATATGATGCTATGGATTGTCAGGGGAAGCCAGTCCTGGAACTATTATCAATAGGGATGATATATGGAGAGTCAACTACCATCCCTCTCAGTGAAAGTATGGTTTGCGTGGATATTGAGGAATACCCAATAGACATAAGAATCGACAGCACTGCTGACGTAGAAGCGGGCGCCCGGTTTTATATAAACCACATAACAGCATTAAAAAATAGTGCTCCTGATATCCTGTTTGGGTATTACGGAATTGGGCCGTTACGGGATTACTGGTCTCCTGTTTCCGGACTGGCGGAGGATATAGCGTTATGGCAAGCAGCGAACGAAGCGATATCTGGAGTATTTGACGCTCAAGACATCCTTTTTCCATCTATATATACGTTTTATGATGATCAAGAGGGGTGGAGGAAATACGCCAGTGCCAACATTGCCGAGGCGCGGAGAATTGCCAAAGGAAAACCAATATTCCCTTTCGTTTGGAATGCTTTTCATCCTTCGACCGTACTAGCAGGAACTGCCCTTGATTACGATTATTTTTATATGGAGCTAAACTACCTAAAATCTCTAGGAGTAAATGGTATCGTGCTATGGAACAGTCCTGTCGAGCAGTGGTCAGAGGATGCGGGCTGGTGCAGAGCTATAAGGCAATTTATAACAGACCAGAGTTAGGTAGTATCTGGCAGCCGACGATGGTGGATGGGGTTGAGATTCCGAATATCTGGAAATGTAGTGAGGAAAAACCGATATGAAAAAGCTTTTACTGGTAATCGTAATGCTCTGCATGGCTTCTGCTGCCAGCGCAGCGACAATCACGCGCACCATGTCTTTCTCTTGGACATTCGATGCAATCGAGGAGGCGGAAATCACTGGCTTTGAAATCTGCATGTTTCCAAGCGGGACAGCTTTGGAGGAAAGCGCAGCAGTGGTAATCGGCAACATACCGAAATCAGCACGAGGTGCAACTGGGTCTATTACCTATGATACAGCAAAAACTCAGAAATTGTTTATCCGCGCTGTGGCTGTTGATCCGATAGACCCGACACTTATTGAGCGGTCCGGAGCGTCGAATATGATCCGATTGCTGATTTCGCCTACGAAATTCAGAAGAAATTAAAATTTAACTTTATGTGGGGGGAGAGAATGAAAAGACTTTTGGGAGTAGCCTTGGCCATTGGCTTACTGACTGGATGCACAAACAAGACCGCTACTTACACAATCAATCAGGGGGTTCCTTCCGACTGCACTCTACAGGTATCCGGCCAGTATGGAGCAAGTCCTAATCAGACTGGTGCTGGATCGACTAATTCTGGTGGTACAGGGAACACGGTCATCATCCTCGAGGACTCCAAGCAGGACTCCAATGCTGACAGTGCGCTCGGAGCATACGGTGGAACTGCTGCAACTGGTGCGATTAAGGATGCCCTGAGCAAGTGGACGAACGACATGCGCCAGACGGACTCCAACAATCCTGCGACCACGACTACCACCACAACGACTCAGGTTAAGGAAGAGGTTAAACCAGCGGCTCCTGTCTTTCCCGACGTTACTCCGCCGGCAGCACCTGCAGAAGAGATCGCTGACCCTGTCGAACCTGAAGGTCAGATCGAGGAGGTAGACTGATGTTTCGCCTTATCTTGGTCCTTGCCTTGCTCTGGGCAGTGCCAGTAGGAGCAGTGACCATTCCTCAGTCCCTGAATGAGTGTAACGCCCTCTGTGCTCAGTATTTTCCGGGGGGCACTGTAGTACCTTCAGTTGATCCGATTATACCAGTGCCTGATGGAACAAAAGTCTGTACAATGCCTATAACTTTTGAACGTGGTGCTGATCAGAATAATGGCAAGCCAGCAGTATTGCTTCGTACTCTTCAAGATAGTGCAGTTGTTTCTGTGATTGTAAATGGTGAGGTTGCTCGACGAGGAGTACCTTATAAAGGATGTCCGGTTTATTTACTGGCTAATTCTGATGTGCAGTATTTACGTCCGCTGCAAATTAGTGTCAAAACTTCTGATGGACAGACTTGTATTGCTAAGAGTGGATCAGCAACGACACCGACAGATTCAGGAACTTCAACAGGATCGTACAGCCATTCAGCAAACTATGACAGTTATGGGGTTCGTAATCAAGGAAGGCAAGCTTGGCGAATTAACAAGCGCGGAGACTCTCTTGGAGCAGGTCCTATAAAGTTTACCTTTGCTTCAGGGAAGACGTTCATTGTTAAGAATCCTCTGAAGAATTGTCGGGACCAGGAAAATTGTAGTCGGAACTCGAGAGCCAATATGTATGGTTTTGTTTACAAACCTGGTATTGGCCCAAATGGTGATGGAGATGATAATACAGGAACCTCACACGGAGGTATTTATCTTCATGCTCCTTTTGGCGATAGTAGCAAAACTGTAATGATGCAATGGTAATTTGTAAACAGTGTGGATATAAATACACTGGCTCAAGATGCCCAATATGTAATTATCCAAACGAAGACTGTGATTGAACCTTATCTCAACTTTCAGGAGAAAGTTATGCGGGTGATTGCGGAAGACAGTTTGCAGTTATTCAAGAAAAATGATGAGGGTTTGCATTTTGTCAAGGATAGATATTGCAAAGAGCCTGGACCATGTTTCTCATTTGACGATCATGGCAGAGCCGGCGTAAGTTGTGATCGCTTTCGCTATCAACCAACAGGTGTAAAATTATGCGTCAAATTATAATCTTATTCTTTTTGCTTATTGCTTCAACTGCTCAGGCTAAACCAGTCACAGTTGTTAGTGTTACTGATGGTGATACAATCAAAGTAGTTGATGAGACTGGATTAACGACTGTTCGGCTTTATGGAGTTGATTCTCCAGAGAAAAAACAAGCATTTGGTCTTGCAGCTAAAGATTTTGTTGAAGTTATGATTAAAGGTAAAGTTGTTGATGTTGCACCTGTTGATGTTAAGCATTATGATCGTTATGGTCGGACAGTAGCTGTTGTTATGCTTGGAACTCAATGTGTACAGGAACAGCTTTTGCTTGCTGGTTATGCTTGGGTTTATCCTCAGTATTGTAAGAAGTCATTTTGTCATGCTTGGGAAAAGCTACAAGGAATTTCAGCTGGTAATAGAGTAGGATTGTGGTCTGGTCCTGCTCCAGTCCGACCTTGGGTTTGGAGGAAGAAATGAATTTTGTTAAACTGTCTCATTATGGTGCTGATCTTACTGTTCCAGAGTTTCTAGTTCCTCTCTGGCCACATGATTTGCCTCCCGAGAAGTGGCCTTCATTTCTTGGTGCTGGGCAAGGATGGGGAGATAAGATAGTTCCTGATCATTTCGGTAAGGCTAGGCTTAATCCTGCAGGACTTTGTCATGATGTAGAATGGGCCTGTTCAGCAAAGAACTTGAGTGTATTTTTGGGGGCTAATGGTAGGTTCTTCTTGAACTGTGTATCACTTATTCTTGCTTCAGATATGGAAGTATGGCCTAAGATAAAGACCATGATTTTTGTTAGTGGACTGTATCTTACGGCAGTAAGCACTATAGGAATCTTGTTCTTTTCTTGGTTTACTAAGGAGCGAAAGGAAGATGTTGATCCATTGCAGAATTCTATTGTAAGAGATAGGTTGAGAAGACTGGCTACAGCGCGGAATAATCACTGGGCGAAGATTCTTGATACTCGGTTACCTGATAATGAAGATATGCTTTATAGAGATGATGAAAGGACAATATAATGACTGAAGAAGTTGAAATATATGCCGGACACAGTTATGGGGACCGAGCAGGCTCTAGACGGAGATATAATCTTACAAATGAAGATCTTGAAGCAATCACTGCTATTATCGAGGCTGTAGTTTATAAACAGCAACATACTGATGAGCAATGCAGATTTGCGGCTATTCAGCCGGGGGACCTCAAGGCAATGGTAGATGCTCATAAGAAATTCACTCTCATGATGGATGATAATAGAACAGTAGTTAGAAGGTTTTTTCTTGTTCTTATTTTGACTGGAGTAGCAGGAACGACGGTATATGGATATTGGGCAAAGTTTGTTGATGCAGTTAAAAAAGTAACTACTGGCGGATGATATATGATACTTAAAGATGGTAGTGAAACTCAAGATCCTCGTTGTGGCTTGATATTTCAAGCTGATCCACTTGCACCAAATATTCTTGCAGTTCCTCCTATTGATGATGGTATTGACTTACGATATCGAGAACTTATTAGCAAATATCGTGTAAAGAAATTCAAGGAGCCTTTGCTTAATCAAGATAAGTGGAGTGCTTGTGGTGGATTTGGCTTTGCTGCTTTTATGGAACATGAGCCTGGGATAAGAACTCTTGGTGATGAATGGGCTCTTGAGTTTTATTTCAGATGTCAAGATAATGATCAGTGGCCAGGTTCTGAAAGGCCTGGATCGAAACCAATTAGTTATGGAACATCACTTGCGGCGGTGATGCAGACTGCAAAGCAAGAAGGCTTGATTGAATCGTATTGTCGAGCTAGGACCGTTGATGAAGTTATTCGTGGCATTGCTTATTATGGTTCCGCAATACTTGGGCTAGAATGGACTGAGGGTATGATGTATCCTCGGGAAGTAGACGGATTAAGTACTCCTGGTGGTGAGGTGGTTGGTGGTCACTGTACGGCTGGTACATTCATTAATCGGCATCAAAATATTATCGGAGGCCCAAATTCTTGGCCAGGCTGGAATCTTTTGCGTAATGGATACTGGGTAATGGACCTTGATGATTTTGCAGAAGTATTTATGAAACGCGGTGGAGAGTGTGCATTTGCTCAGAAGGCGGTGAGTTAATGGATATAACACAAGCCTTGTTTTGGCTAACTTTGACAATCTACCATGAGGCTAGGGGAGAGTCAGTTGCTGGACAGAAAGCAGTTGCTAAAGTTATTCTCAATCGAGCGAAGAAAAATAACTGGCCGGTATCGAATGTTGTACTGTCGCGGAAACAATTTAGTTGTTTTAACTTGGGTCTCAATCATCCATCTGTTTGGATTAGAAATGTTGTTACTGCAGCAAAGGTATTGGAAAATGCTCAGGCAGGACTCAATGAATGGTTGGCTGGTGACACACTTTATGGTGCAACACATTATTACGCCCTGCTCGGGATGCCGAACCACCAACCGCCATACTGGGTTAAAGGTATGAAATTCATTGTTGAAATTAAAGGCCATCGTTTTTACCGTGAAGGATAAATTATGTCATATAAACCTGGTGATTATTTAGTAATCTGTGATCAATGTGGATTCCAAAGATATGCATCTGACTGCAGGATGACTTGGGATAAGTTGTTTGTTTGTGCTGATACTTGTTGGGAAGAAAAGCATCCACATTATACTGATCCAAAACCGTTAGGTGAGAAGCAAAGTGTTCCTGTGCATAGGCCTGAACCTGAAGAAAATTTTATAACTGTTCCAATTACACCTGATGATTTATAATACAATATTGGAGCTCTTCTAATGCTTAGAACTGATTATGTATTTGATGCCAGCGAAGGTACAATAACTTTCACTGATACTGTAGCTGAAGATAATATTGAAGCTATAATTAATAGTACAGATGAAGTTATTATTTATAGCTCAACTTCATCTGTAAACACAGGTACACTTGTTGGAAAAGTTTTTACATTAGCATATGATACTTCTTCTATGTCTGATGGTGATACTCTTCAGATATTTTATGGAGATACAGCAGTAACACCATCTAGTCATACTTTTGCAGAATTAATAGCTAGAGTAAATATTCTTATTGATAATCCTGCGATATATGATTTTTTAGGTGATTTTATCAATCAAGGTGTTTATGAAATTGCAGGCGGAATGCCTTCGTTGTTAGATGGAATTGATAATCCATTACCAAATTCACTGACACCACCTTTGACTGGATTGTTTACAATAGATACAGTTGCAACTTCTACAAGTGCTGCGTATGTAAATATGCCAACTAATTTTCATAGAGACTTACAGTTTGTAGCATCCTCTACTGGAAGTGAAATTGATATATCAGAATCATTTATTGAGTTTGCAGAAACTTATCCGTTGTTAAATAAGTCAGGGAAAATTTCTGAAGTAATTGAACACGGTAGAAAGTTGTATTATCAAGGCATTCCTACAAGCAGTGAAACAGTAACATTACATTATTATCGAAAGCCAGTTAATATGGTTAATGATGCTGATACTCCTGATGGACTTCCAGAGCATTTGCAAGAATCGCTATTGGTTAATTTTGGTGCATGGAAAGCATATGAAAGGCTTGAAGATGATAAAGATGATGAAATGAAAAATACTCTGAAATATAAAAGGTTTTTCCTTGAAGCCATGCGAACTCTCGAACTAACTATTCCATCATATACTCGTGGATTCATGCTTAAGTAAAAGGAGCTAAAATGAAACTTTCACTTGGGCCTTTTAAAGGCATGAACAATCGAGCTGAAGATCATGCGTTGCCAGTTAATTCAGACGATTCAAGCACGATGGTTAGAAATGCTGTAAGTGTTGATTTTACTAATGCAGGTAAGATCAAAATGCGGAACGGAAGTACAAAGAGATGTGCTGGATTTGATGTAAAGTATGGCTTTGCTTGCTCACAAGGACAGTTTATTGTTGAAGGTACAACACTTAAAAAAGTCAATACTGATTGGACAAAGACTGATACTTCAGGTGGAATACTTGGAGAGACCTTTGCTTATTATGAGCATAATAATGAGTTATTTTTTAGTGATGGTTTGATAGGAAAAAAGATTCTGAATGGTGTTGTACAGAATTGGGGAATAAGTAATCCGTCTGCTCCAATAGTTTATAGTTCTTCTGGAATATTTGGTGCAGGAGTTTATTTGTGCTGCCTGACTTTTTACGATGCACTTGGCAATGAGTCTGGGGCAAGTGATATTGTTTCAATCTCAGTTGTAGATAATAGTAGTATTGTTTTTACAAATCTTCCATCTTCAAGTGATAGTCAAGTTACTGGGATTCGTTTGTACATGACTACAGCGAATGGTCAAGTATTTTATCAGTGTGGAGATGTTGCGATTGGCACACTAAGTTATTCAGTAACATTAGCTTATGATGGTGGAAAGGTTCTTGAAACTTTATTCATGACAAAACCACCTGCTGGGCAAATTATTCGCGAGCATAATGGTAGACTTTTGATTGCAAAAAATAACTTACTTTATGTAACTGAAGCATATTCAACTGATCTTGTTTCACAATTAAGTAATAGTGTTTTTCAATTTACTGATGATATAACCGTAGTTGAGTCCGTTGATGATGGAGTTTGGATTGTCGCAGATAAAACTTATTTTTTTGCAGGCAGTGGACCTGAGAACTTTCAGCAATTAACTAAACTTGATTATGGTGCGTCACTTGGGACAGGACAAAAACGAGCTAATGGAAATGTATATTGGTTTTCAACACGAGGTTTAATTATGGCAGGAAATGGAGGAGAGATAAAGAACTTACAGGAAAATCAAGTTGCACCAGATTACAGTGCTAGTGGATCTATGTTGATTAGAGAAGAAAATGGTATGAAACAGGCTATAACAAGTCTTAAAGATTCATCAATGTCAGCTATGGCAGCTACAAGTTGGATTACAGCAGAACAAATTCGAAGAGAGGCATAATGAACAATGAATACAAAGTCGGATTTGTTTATACTCCGACACACGTAGGTGAGGATGGGAAGATTATTTCTCAGCAAGAGATGCATAACCTCATGCCTGGAGATATGATTACATACATGCTCAATGCAGCACTGAGAGGTGGAAGTCAATACTCTACTTATTATCTGTCACTGTATGAGAATAATTATACCCCATTGCCAGGTGACACGATGACCACATTCATGGCAGCCTGTGGAGAGAATACTGGCTATACTACGACTGGTACGAATCGTTTGACATTGACTTTGCCTGCACCAGTTGCTGGATCAATTACTACAGCGGCTTCGCCAAATGAATTTGCATTCACTGGAGCAGCAACGATACGAGGAGCATTCATTACGACTGGAATTACTAGAGGATCAACTACGGGTTTGTTAGTTTCAGCTGCATTGTTTGCCTCACCGTTTACTATGGCTAATCTTGGCGCGTTGCGAGTTCCGGTTGGATTCGCACTCGTATCGGCATAAGGAGGGGATATGTCATTCACTAATGATGGCGAGAATTTATTGCTCAATTGGGGTTTTACTACTGATGTGGTAGCGCGACCAACTGCATGGGCTGTGAGGTTGCACACAGGAGATCCAGGGGAAGCAGGTACTGCTAATGAGGTGCTTGTCGCCAACGATTCCAACTATACCGGCCCCATCTCTGTAACCTTCGGTACGTCCACTGCTGGTTCGTCACCGAGCACCTTGCAAGTTACTCACACTCCATCAGTTGCAGCAGGGACTTACTCAGTAACTCATGCGAGTGTCTGGGCAACTGCTCCTGGCTCAGTGTCACTCATTAAGGGGGCACTCGCAACCCCAAGGTCGATCAGCAATGCTAGCCCCCTAACTTTTGAAATTGGCGAAATCATCGCCGCACTGGATTGAGGTGAATAATGGGTTCTTTTAAAGTCAGTACAGGTTTACGGAATTATCGTCTTGGTACCGGGTCTTTCGCGGCAGGGATGAGCGGATTTCTAATTAAGATCTACGGATCTCCCACAAGTCAGGCGGCAGCAGATGCGCTTATTCCCGCCACAGCTGATGCCGCTCTCGGTTCCCTTACATTGCTTTGCACTGTCTCGGTTGATGGCGGTGGTACTGGTGGGACGTTTGGCACCCCATCTGCGGGCGTAATTGCTAAGGCTGCGGCTGAAGTATGGAAGGGGACAAACGTTGCTTCGGGGTATGCCTCATGTTATCGAGGTGTCTTGAGTTCAGACACCGGAGCACTCAGCACGACCGAGCGGAGGGTGCAGGGGTCTGTCGGCACGGTAGGGAAAGACCTGATCATCGCCAACGCCTACATGACCATAGGCAACGAACAACCTATCAATTCCTACTCTATCGGAGATCCTGCTGAATAATGGCTGATCTACATACATATATTTCAAGTTTTCTTACCACTGATATACTTTATGGACTTGCATTCAGTGATGATGGAAGTAAGTTTTACGCAGGGAAGTATTCAGGAGGGGTATATCTGCTTAAAGAATATGGCATGGCAGTACCATGGGATATAACTACTGCTAGTTACACAGGAAATTCTTTCAATACTGGAGTGTATGGATTCAGAGATGCTTTTATTAGCACATTAGGGGCACGAACTTACATTCTAGAAGGAACGTCGCATACGATACGGGAATACTCAGGAGTGTTTCCATCGCTGTCGTTGGCACATAGTAAGAATTTTCAAGCTCAAGTGGGTAATAATTTCCTGTCTGGGATGTGGTTATCTGAAGATGGAATAGATTTGTTTTTGACAAATGTTGTTGGAAACCTATACCATTTTGTGCTTTCCGCTGCATATGATATTTCAACAGCAGTTATTGTTAACAGTCTCTCTATGGGACTTACTGTTTCCACTTATGATGGCAATCCCTGGGTGTCGTCTACAGGCAAAAAGATTATGTACGCCGAAGATAGTACCGTCAGCAATTACATCAAAATTCACAGTTTATTTCTCGATGAAAGTTTTGATTTGTTGAGTGTTACATCGCATGAGATTAATAGTACGTATGTCCCTCCAGCTGGTGGTGCTTCGTTGGTGGTATTCGGGTGTTTTGGAAACAGTGATGAGGATATATTTTATATTAATAGTATATTACCTGACAGTGCTCCAGCTATATCATCATATACCTCTTTGTCTATTATTACGTTTTGGACCAACTTCTCAGGTCAAACTGAGATAACGGCATGATCACCTTCGACGGAGACCGCAGCCTGAAGCGCAGATGGTTTGCCAAGAAGAAACTCGCCGCGATCAAAGAGATGGATATTCCTTCCGCTTGTCCGATCTGGGATGGGTTCAGATTCAAGGTATGGCAGCTTGGAGACATTGACGGCGGCAGGGTTACGGCTCCAATGGGTGCAGTTGTGGCTTGCTCAACACAGGGTGGAATCAAGGTTGCTGTAGCTGATTATTGGGCAGGCGGGTTCAATCCGGCGCAGGATTTGTATGTGATATTCAAAGACTTGGGAATTGCCGGAGATTTCACTACGTTCTTTAACGGTCCTATTGATCCTACATTAGGATATTATCCAGTTAAATTTATGCCAGCGGTAAGCCTGTCTCCGTATGGCCTTATAGACGGAGATACCGAGGGGCCTGATACTGTATGGACTGAAGACTATTCTTGTGGACCGGTGCTTCTTCCCTTTCATGGAGAATTGTTCAACGTAATTGTCTCTGATTCAATGAAGTATGATCTTGCTGGTGATGGGGTGTTCGATTGGTGGCGACAAGTCTTTGAAAAAAACACTTCATTTTATATTGCCAATGGCAGTCAGGCGAGTCGGATGAATTGCATTGCCAAGCATATTGAATATGAAAACTCTTATACACCTTGGCGGATTTATCAGAAGACTGGGGAGGATAGATACACTTCTTTTCACAGTACATGGTTATACGATTTTGTTGGAAGTCCTCCTGTAAAAACAGTGGGATTCAACTTCGATGTTTCTACTGGAACAGCAGACAATATTTATTTCAGTGAGATACTAAACGAGGATATGCCTGAAGCGTTACGGACGATCCTTGTCACCTCAGCCAACGATGGATCATGTGAGCCACTTGGGTCTTACGCTTTTGATAATACTTTCTTCCATGCTGTCAACGCTTCCTGCCATGTGTTTTCGTCTGGGTCGGAAGTTTGCGAAGCATCAGTATATTACGATGATAATCCAGATGCTGAAAAGTGGAGGCTGTTTTACTCCATGACTGTAGGCGGGATTGTTTATCTGGTCAATTCAAGCCAGTTTCTTGCTACACTCGACGGACTGACAACGTTCGATCTTACTGCAAGTTGGTTCGATGCAAAGCGGATGTTTGAGCAGGTTGCTGGTGCCTACCCGAACGTGAATTTCACAGTGCCATATGACTCTGTAATGTTCCATGCGCATGATGGAATCATTTACACCTGGACTCGAAAGTATGGTGCAGTCAAATTTACAACAACTGGATTATATACAGCAAGCATGGTAGTTCCCGCTGATATTCTTTATGTAGATATTACAGCAGTTCCATTGGTAGAAGAAACCGGAGTACGTCCTGATATCACTTACTCCGGGACATTTGAGACGATTCCTCTGTACTTATGCGTATGCAATAAAGTTAAGGAGCGGATCAAGTCAGTCCACTATGGCTCACCATTCACAGGATGGACACAATTACCTGGATGCTCTGAAGGGGTCGAGCTTATCAGTGTGCGCCCTTGCGTGGTTACGCTTGAGAAGATATTTTTGATAGGGGTTGTCAAGTATACAGTTGAGGAAATCATTGAGGGAGTTCCTACAGAGGTCGAGAAATACTCCTTTGCCTCGCTTAACTGGACAGCCGCAACTGATGATGAAGAGGCAAGTACAGAACCGTGGCGAGTAATGGGTGAGCTTCCTTTTCCAGTTGGTTCTGCTGATAATTTTGCTCTCGGTCTTTATGGAGATGATCCAAGGTGTGATGCTCTTGCTGCTTACCAGTGTCCACCAATCGTCTCACAGAGTCCGGTCGGGCCTTATGAAAAATACGCAATAGGGATGCCATGAGCATATTGATAAAAGACTATAAGTATGAGGTTGTCACCAGAACCGGGGGCACTGCCGGGACTGAAGGGTACACCTCCACGACCACCGGCACCTCCGGGCAGTCTGTCCTGACCTATTATTACATCCCGGATGGCTGGACCCAGTTAGCAAACGGTCAGTGGGTGGATGAGACTGGGAGTTTGGTTTCCGGTTACACCATGACGAGCAAAGGGATTTTCTACCCCGATGGGTTCATTGGTGACGCGCCGCCTGATGGAGAGAGGACCGGGAAGAAAGGCATCTATCTTGCTACGACGGCGCAGGAAAACGATATGATGCGGGCACTGTATCCGAACGACTGGGATGGTACATCAACCGACATGCAGGCCAGGGTGAATCATCATAATATCGTTTGGTATCAGGGCAAGAGCGAACTTGGAGTTTCTAAATACTCTTATCCTGACGGCAGCTATCTTGCGTTTTGGATGGGGTTTGTCGGCTATGGACTTTATCACTTTGTTGAATATGAAAACTCCAAGCCAACGCAGACACTTTCTGAAGATTCCACCAATTTTAATCAGGATACATATGATGCTCTCATGGATAAGATTCTCCAGGAGGACAGGTCAAAATGGATATACCAAGAACTCCCAGATGGAGAGTCATGGGGGGAACTTTTCGATATTGAGATGGCAGATGGATATGAAACTCCATTCATAGATGTTTATTCTGGAACGTTCAACGATGGCACGCCGCTTATCGGAGACCAGACCGTCCCGACTACGACCTACACCGTCGAAACCACCATGCCCGCACAGGAGGCTACTACCAGCGCAAACGAACCGCTTACTTATCAGGAACTTCTGCAACTGACCAACAGTGGCTGGAATACCTGGGCACGGTCGATCAATCCGCTTGAGGCAGGGACGTTCGTCAAGTTCACAGCGGCAAACGGAGTGACGAGTGCCTGCATCAGCATTGCCAACAAAGGGATGGAAGGGGCGGGAGTGGCGAGGTTTTCACACGGCATCATCTGTGACCAAAACGGGGTGAGAGTGTACGAGAACGGGGTGCTGGTAAAGACCTTGTTTTCAGTGCAGACCGAACTGACGGAGATCAGAATCTACCGGCAACCAGACAATGTGATTGCCTACATGGCAAAAACCGACGCGACTTCCATCGTTCACACCAGTACCGTCCCGGCCTCTTCTCGGCTTCTCCCGCTTTACGCCTACGGCTACCTCTACACGGCAGGCGATAAGGTGACATCCGCTGTCTTCAAAACTGGCGCGGTCCAGTACGGGAGTGTCTGATGATAGGATATGGAACACTGACAATCCAAGATTATGAAGTGCTGATGACAGGGACTGGGTCACTGATCCTCTCCAACCTCCAGACGGCAAGCGTCACGATGTCCGGGGTTGGTGAGATGGTTGCCATTGCTTCGAGCAATTACGGCTATGCATTGTTTCCTGCAATGGCTGGGTTTGGTGGAGATATTACTAGTTACGGTGCGGGAGATGCATCATTTCCATCGATGCAATCTTATGCTGAGGGTGGACTGTATGTGCCTGTGCTGACCAACTACGGATTTTCAACATTTCCAAAGATGGTATCTTCTGGCATTCTTGGTACTATCTCTTATCTCGACGGTGATACTGATTTTCCGGCAATACTTGCTAAGGGTGGAGAAGGTGAATACGGAGAAGGCTCGGCTGAATTTCCAGCACTCGTTTCATCAGGTATTTATGATGCAACTCCATTCGAGCGCAAGCTTTACAACTTTTGTTACACTTTAGATGCATTCGGTCGCCGGCCAGTCTTTGTCGTTGTACTTGACAACTCTGGCCAGATCGTTGATACTCTCACAGGCAGCCATATATATATCTCGCAGCTACTAGCTTCCATGCAAGCAACTGATACTTTTACAGTTATTGGGTCATTTCTTGCTTCACTTGATGCTTCTATAACAACAGATGATGTAGTTATTGCAACTTCTGGTACTGCTGCAACAATTGATAATGTTGCTTCACTTGATAATACTGCTCGAGTTTGGGTAGTTAACATGGATACTGGTGCAACTAGTCAATATGATAATTATGGATATATTCGTTTCTATACACATGAAGGCAAAAACTATGGTGTAGCAAGAGATGGTGTTTATGAATTAACTGGAACTACTGATAATGGAATTGACATAGATGCACTGGTGGATTTTGGTAAATCTGATTTAGGATCAATTTATAAGAAGAGAGTTACTTCTGCTTATTTAGGAATAAGTTCTGCTGGAAAACTTTCATTAACAGTTGAAGCTGATGGACAAACACAAACATTTGTAATGAAAGATTCAAGTACTACAATGACCAAACAACGTATTAATATGGGAAGTGGACTTTCTGGATATTATTGGAATCTTATACTTACGAATAATGGTTATGATTTTGATCTTGCAAATATTATGTTTGAAATCATGCAGTTAAATAGGAGACTTTAATGGCTACTACGGCAGAGATTGTAAATCAAATCATTGAAAATGCCATTGCTACTGCAACTACTGCAACTGAATCTGCACAAGATGCTGCAGATGATCTTATTAACAGTAATGCGGGTTTTTATGTTACTCCACCAGCAACTACTACAGGATTTACTGTTGATGCAGTAGAGCCAGAAATACCAACAGTAGATGATGCCACATATAATTATGAAGCAGAACGTGATGCATTAATTGCACTTTTATCTGCTCAACTGGCAAACTTTTTTGCCACCTATTATCCGTTGGCAAGTGATGCTTTTGATGAAGCAACGAATTGGTTAGTCAATACTATTACTAATGGTGGAACAGGAATACCTGCCGCACTTGAGGATCAAATAATTCAGCGAGAACGAGATAGAATTATTAGGGATGGTCAGAGAGTTTCTAATGGTATAGCTGCTGGGTATGCTGCGAGAGGATTTTCGCTTGTACAGGGTCCAATGATTTATGATCTTAACCAGGCCACATTTGAACAGGCAGGCAGGATCGGCGTTGCTACAACTACAGTTGCGGTGAAACAAATTGAGATAGCCATCGAAACTATTAAGTTTGCAATTGGTAAGGCTATTGAATCTAGGCTGGCAGCAATGCAGGCAGCAATAGATTATATTCGAGCCTTGGCTGTAGCTCCTGATGCAGCAGCAAGAATTGCAGCATTGAATACTGATATAAAAGCTAAGATGATGAGTGCTGCTGCGGATTGGTACAGGGCAAGGCAAAATAGGGATCAAATGATTTTGCAATCAAAACTTGCTGAGCTTGGTGCAGGAGTGGATGTTTATAAACATAGAAGAGATAATGCTACTCAGAATAGTCAAGTTGATGTTCAAGCACTTGCTGCTGCGGCGGATGTTTTTGCTAAGACTGCACAGGCTGCGTTGATGTCTTTGAACAGTATTGTTTCTCAATCTGTTAGTGCGTTTGAATAATAAAATTAATCTGCGAGGCTAAAATGGCTTTGAATCAAATTGAAGAAGAGAAGAAAAGAAAGTTGAAATCCGCGCCTTGGCTTAATAGAAGTAATCCTATGAGTACATATAATGAAGAGGGTAAGCCAATAACTCTGGATCAAACTCCTCGTATAATTAAGGTAATTGATAGTTTAAAAAATACAGCAGATTATAGAAAAAGTATTAATGATCCTACAAAAGCCTTTAGTGCAGAAGCTTCGACTAATGAGCCAGGAACAACTTTGCAAAATATTCAAACTCCAACAAGACAAACTTCTCCACTTAGTGAGCCAAAGGTAGCAAAATTATATGAGGCTCCAACAAGTTTAAACTTGCCAAAAATCAATGAAATTTCTAATGCACAACGAAATGCAGAGTTAGGCAAGCTGAATGTATCGACTGAAGGAAATACAACTACTTATGATATTGGTGGAAATACTCTTTCATTTGAAGGAGATAAAGGTAAGATTAACTTAAGAAATATAAATCAATCAGGTAAGCATCAACCAACTTGGAATGATTATTTTGAGCAGCAAGCAGCAAGAAGAGATTCTCCTCGCGGCGGATTCTATGGTGTTACTCCAATAACTACAGAGCAACCTGTAGATGATAGCATTGGTGGAATGTTTGTGCGAGGCCTTCAGAATAGGCAGGCTAGAGCTGATGCACAAATAATGAATGCTGAAGCAGATCGAGATATGAATCGTGCAAATTTCCTTTCTACTTTAGATCGTAATCAAATTGCAAGAGATCAACTTTCTCTTGATGTAGATAAGAATCGAATAGATGAGCAAGGAGTTATTGCAGAAAATAAATTACGCAATATTCAAGGACAGGTATTGCAAAATCCTCCGATTAAAGAAAACCCATTAAAGCCTTTGGTAATTGAAGAACCAGATCCGAATGATCCTAGTGGGATGACTAAGAGACAAGTAATTAAAATGCCAAACGCTGAAGGTACTGGATATGTTGATGACACATCAGGTCGAACAACGTTTGCAGAGTCTCAACCAGATATTATAAAAAGATTAAACCAAATGCGCGAATCTAAAGATCCTAAACTTGCTGCTGCTGAAGCTAAATATAAAGCACATTTTGGAAGTCTTCCGTATTAATAAATTAACTTATAAGGATATAAAATGGCTGGATTTTTTGATGATACAGAAGAAACTACTTCGCCAGTAGTAAAAAGTTTTTTTGATGATACAGAAGAAATTAATACTCCTGTTCCAACTGATTCTGATTTTATACCTGGAGTGAAGAGAGGCTTGCAGAATCTTCAGGCGTCTGCTTATGGTGCTACTGCACTTGCAGGCTCTGGATTGAAAAAGTTCGGAATGGAATCGACTGGCCAGAATTTGCAAGATTTTGGTATGGAAGGATATAACAGGAATATTGAAGAAGCCAAACAGTATCCTAAGAAGAATTCCTTTAAAGATATCTATATTGGCGAAGCAGGAGTAGGTGGTGCTGTTGACTGGGCTCAAGGAACTTTAGGTGAACTTGTCCCAAGTATGGCTGAGGCTGCTGTTGGTGCGATTGCTGGATCTGCTATTGCTCCTGGTGCAGGTACTGTTGCCGGCGGTTTGGCAGGTAGAACAATTCTTAAAAAAGGAATTGATGAAGCTGTAAAGCAGTCAGTTAAACGTGGGATTGGAGATTTGACAGAAACTCAGGTAAGGAAGCAACTTACTGGACAAGCATTGAAGAAGTTTGGCGGAAAGGTTGGTATTGCCGGATCAGTTATGCCACTAGAGTCTGGTGGAATGTATGCAGAGTTGCTGCAGGAAAAAGGCATTGATGCTCCTGAGACGGCACTGTTGTTTGGTGCTCTGGCAACTTCATTAGAATTTGCTGGTGGTAATAGTAAGTTGGTAGATACTTTTGTAGATGCCTTGAGTAAGGGTTCAACTGGCACGATTAAAAAGTCTGCAAAGGAATTGCTTACAAATATTCCGCAAGAAGCTTTGCAGGAAGGTGGACAGGAACTGCTTAGTGTTCTTAATACTGTAGCAAATACTGATGAGAAGTTATTGACTGCTGATAATGTTGAACGCATTATTGAAAGTATGGCTGCTGGAGCAATTGGTGGTGGAGCTGGTGCAGCAGTTAATGCAGGATTCTCCGCACAAGCAAAAGATCCTGGGCCTGGAAAGACTGATGCAGAGGTTGAGCTTGATAGAAGGGCTGCAAATATTCTTAATTTGAAAGAAGATGAACTTGGTAAGAGCATCCAAACTTTAAATGAAACTCTTAAGTTGAATAAAGAAATTCTTGATGATCCTTATAAGCTTGATCAGAAAGCAAGAGAGTTAAATGTTGATCAGGCTGAATTAATCAGAAAGACTGTTGAGGATAATAAAAATAATCAGAGCCTTCTAGATCGGATTAATTCTGGAATACAGAAGAAAGAAGAACTTGCTAAGAAGGAATATGAAGCACTTTCTCCTGAAGAGAAGGAAGCAAAAGAAATTGAAAATAAATTATCTGAGAAAAGAATTACTGATGCACAGAAAATTAATGATGATCTTGATACAATTAATAAGAGAGAAGAAATAGCTCTTAAACAATATAAGGATGAAACTGATCCTACAAAGAAGGCATCAATTGCTGACAGGATTTTTAATCTGAAGAAGGAGAAAAATACTCTTCTTGACAGACAGCTGCAGCAGAAAACTAATCAAGTTAGTGACTTTGAAGGGCCGAAAAAAGCTGATGAAATTCGTCAAGAAAAGGAAAACTTTTATAACCAGCTTTGGCTTGGTGGAGTTAATAAAGATGCAAATGAGTCAGCACAAGTCTTTGGTGAAAAATCTACTGAGCAGCAAGATATCCTAGATAGACTTTCGACTCAAATTGCAAACACACAAAGTCAGCAAAAGAAACAAGAATTGCAGAAAGTTTATGATGGATTATTTCAAACTTTTGAAAGAGATGCTCAGGAATCTGCAGAAACTATTGCGAATGCAGACTTAAGTCAGTTTGATCAACTTGTTAAAGCTAAAGATCAGGAACGTCTTAACAAGGTTCTTGAATCTATAGTGGTTGAGCCTGATCCTCAAGCCAGGCAAACACTTTATGAGAAGATGTTCATGCAGCCTGGTGTTAAAGATGCTGCTGATTCTGCTGAAGTGTTTGCTACTCAAGGTGAAGATGCCGACACTCAGTTTAGAAAGCAAGAACTTCAAAAGGTAATGTCTTCGATTACTCAAGAGAGTGATCCGGCAATCAGGCAGAAACTTTACAATCAGATGTTTGAGCAGCCTGGAGTTAAGAATGCTCAGGAATCTGCTGAAGTATTTTTAACACAGAAATTTACTGAAAGAGAAAAAGCTGTTATAGAGGATTATTGGCAGGGTGTTAAAAAAGAATTAAATCTTATTCATGAAGAAATGACTCCTGGAACGGAAGCATTTATGCGGAAGAAGTTCTTTGAGACACAACTTGCTAATATTGAAGGTAATGTCAAAAGTGATACGACAGCACAAAGTGAAGCAAAACAAAATGTCGTTTCGTCTTTAGCTGAGCAGAATAAGCGCCAGGAATGGTTTCAACAAATTGCTAAAGATCTTGGTGATGTTCCGACACCAAATAGTCAGGCAGTTGAAACTGAGATTCCTAGAAACTTGCCAGGAGGTTTGCAGAGTTGGTTCACTAATGAACGGCAAGTAGGTAGTGCTCCACAGTTTCAAGTCGGTGAAACAGATAGCAAAAAAATAATAAAAGAAGCAGGTGGAAGAGTTATTCTTGATAATCCTGGTGGTAGTTGGTTAGAAGAGCAGCGTAAGAAAGCTAAAGCAAAAGATGAAAGAACTGGTTTCAGGCATGGTTCTGTCACAGCAAAAATTAATAGAATAGAACTTCCCATAGACTCTGTTGTATTTTTAAGGGGAATGGAAGGTGAAGATGTAAGGCTTGATCATTTACAAGATTTTCAAGACACTAGAACAATAATGAAAATACGACGAAGTATCTCTGAAAATGGATATCTTCCAGATAAAGCTATTTTTATTAATGTAGGATATGATGGCACTGCATTAATCAACGAAGGAAATCATCGAGTTCGTGCAGCAAAACTCGCAGGACTTAAAACAATTCCTGTTGAAATTGCTTATTTTGCTGGTGGAGAATCGGTAAATGGACCGCTGTCACTTGATTCTATAGCAAGAATGGTAACAAAAAATGAAGAGGCATTTGAAGTACGTGAAAATCAAGAAACATTAGGCAAAGTAAATCTTGATGATATTAAGGGAGCTTTTCCAGGACAAGAAATAAATCAATCTCCTGATGGAACAATATCAGTTAAGTTTAAAAATGGTCAAGGCTTAACAATCAATAGTATTCAAAATGCTGGCCAAGGCTTTGTTAAGTTAGCAATTGAAACTGGGCAGATGTCAAAGAATGGAAAGATTCTTGGCATTACGATCGGGAATGAAATTCTTCTTGATGAAAACTTTGCAGACAATAAGACTCTTTGGCATGAGAACAAGCATGTACTTGACAACTTGGGATTGATTACAGAAGCAGATGATAGCGCTTTGAATCGTGAGTTTAATAAACTTCGTAAAGCAGGTAAGCTTGAATTTGCTCTTAGTACTCATGAAGATCCAAAGCAAAGGATGGTTGAGAATCGTGCGAACATGTTTGCTCAGATTATGGTCAACAGAGCTGAATATAGAAACACTTCGTTTGGTAAAGTCATTCAACGAGTAATGGACTTCTTCCAGCAGTTGTTAAGCTTTGGTAAACAAACAGTCTCAGGGTTGGCTCGTGAAGTAGAAAGTGGAAAGATTTATGAGAGGCAAGTAAATGGACAGACTGTTCAAGTTACTGTTCCTCAAGCTGAAGAAGCTGCAAAGCAATGGTACTCCGCACTTGAGAATGCGGTTGCTGGATTTAATCAGAAGCAAGCAACACCTGATCAATGGAAAGGAATGATTAAGAACTTTCCAGGACTTAAGCAGGATGAACTTGATTGGGTTGGTGTGAATGATTGGCTTGATAAGCAGGAAGGAAAAGTTACTCAGGCAGACTTGTTGAAATTTGTTCAAGAAAATAATGTGAGTCTGGAAGAAGTAGTTAAAGAAGAATTAAAATTATCATCTGAAATTCAAAAAATGTTTTCTGCTGAAGGAATATCTGCTGAATATGATCCACAAACGAATAGACATTATTTTACAAATTCTTTAGGAAATGATATAGAGTTTAATGAATTATCAGAAGATCTTCAAGAAGCTATATATAATAACTTTCCCGATAGTAGCAATACTAAACATTCACATTATCAACTTCCAGATGGAAAGAATTATAAAGAATTAATATTAACTTTACCCTCAGAGCAAGATAAAAAGACTTATACTCATGAAGTTCATTGGCCAGGTGTTGTAAATCCTTTAGTTCACATTCGGTTCAATGAACGGACTGATGCAGATGGAAATAAAGTTCTTTTCCTTGAAGAGATTCAAAGTGATTGGCATCAAGAAGGAAAAAAGAAAGGTTATGAAAATCCGAATATAATTACCAGAGAAATGGAAATTAAACGGATTGAAGATAAATATCCAAATATAAATTTTTATTCTGGGCCATCTGGACTTACTCCAGGATGGAGCTTAAAAGAACAAGGAATATCTGATGAAGATTTTGAAGTTTTTAAAGATATAATGTTAGGTTTTTCCGAATTACCTAGAGAAGCTGATTTAGTTGATAGTGTTCCAAATGCACCATTCAAGAACTCTACTCAGTGGTCTCTCCTTGTCATGAAGCGGATGGTCAGGTATGCTGCTGAAAATGGTTTTGATAAAATTGCATGGACGACTGGGCAGCAACAGTTTGATCGTTATGCTCAAGGCACTGAAGAAGAAAAAGCTAAAAGACTTCATGGAATGCAGGAGTTTTATGATAAAATACTTCCGAATACTTTTAATGCAGAGTTCAATAAGAACAAGTGGGGGAATGCGAAAGTTGAAGTAACAAACATTCCTCAAGGAGAATATAATCCATTAACAAAAAAGTTTTATAAAGATGGATATGAAGCTGAAGCAAGGCAGCAACTTTCTCTGCCAATCACTAACCGTATGAAATCTAAGGCACTCCGTGAAGGTATGCCGATGTTCGAGGTTCGTGAAACTCCAGCGCAGAAGATTAGTGATGATGTTTATCATCAAATGTTTACCGAGCGAAATAGTTTGGTTCGTACAATCGGCCAGACCTTGCGAATGAGAGGACATGAAATTAAGCAACTTATCGACAAGGGATTGGGGTCTATATCAACTAGACTTAAAAATGTAGATCCAATGCTTCGTGCAGAGATTAGAAACCTCGACTTTCGGACTGCACAAAAGATTGTAACTGCATTACGAATTGCACACCCACTCCTTGAGAAGACTAAGCAAATGAGTCCGCAAGACAAATTTGTTTGGGATGCAGCTAGGAGAAACTCAGACGAAATTAAGATCAAAGAAATTGCAGCAAAGTACAACATGACCAATGATCAAGAAAAGCTGCGAGCAGTCTTGGATCACATTCGTCAGGATGCAATTGATGTTGGTTATGATGTGGGTTTCATTGAAGAATACTGGCCCCGCATAATTAAAGATCAAGAGGGATTCTTGCAGGCAACCAAAGGAATTTCTCAACGACCAGTTATTACTGATGCAATCAAAGTTTATGCAGACAAACTGGGTATGACAGTTGAAAAGTTTGAAATTGAATATCCTGAGCAAGCAGCAGATATTGCAAGCAATACAATACTTGGCAGGAACCTCGGTATTGGTGGACCAGGCAATATTCAAGCCAGGCAATATGAAACTGTTCCACCAGAATTGAATAAATTCTACATGGATAGTGATGCCGCATTGATGCAATACATCTATAGTATGACAAAGAAAATAGAAGCAAGACGATTCTTTGGTAAGGTTCCAGAAAGAATAGCAACCCTGAAAGCTGAGAAGAAACGAAAGCAGGTAATGCTAGAAGAGTATACAAAGGCTAATAATACTGCACGCATAGAAGATGTTTCTGGCGACCTAATTAGGATTGAACAAGAATTGGATAAGTACAAACTGCAAAGAGATTACACTGAGAATATCGGAGCCTATATTAATGACCTCAGATTGAGTGGAAGAATTCAAGATGATGATCAAAAAGTAGTAAGGGATATTCTTGATGCTAGATTCCACGAGCATGGAGCTACAGGAATAGTTAATGCTTACAAAAATATGTCATACATCGATGTTATGGGATCGCCTATATCAGCGCTGACTCAGATTGGAGATTTGGCTTGGGCGATGTATGTAGGCAAAGTATGGACACCACGTGGACTAGCTGATACGATTAAGAATGTTGGTAAAGCCATAACTAAGAAGTCTGAAATAACTAAGGAAGACTTAGGGATTGAGAGGATCGCCCAGGAGTTTGCAGACGGAACGACACTAGGGAATGCAGTAAGTTGGGTATTCAAAAAAGTTGGACTTGAAAGAATAGATTCGATCGGCAAAGAGACTTTGATCAACAATGCGTTTAGTAACTACAAGGTTATGGCCAGCACTGAGGCTGGACGAACAGAACTGCTAAAGCAAATCAAGCCAATCTTTGGAACACAGTCTGAGAGTGTAATAAATGATTTGCTCGCAGGAAATCCGACAGACAACGTAAAGATGTTGCTGTACCATCGCTTGCTTGATTTCCAACCTGTAGCGCTTTCTGAAATGTCAGAGCAATATCTCAAGAGTGGAAATGGCCGAGTGTTTTATATGCTCAAGACATACACACTCAAACAGTTTGATGTTTTCAGAAATGAAGCATGGCACAAAATTAAGACTGGCGAACGGGATCAGGTTATTGAAGGAATTGGTAACATGATTAAGCTGGTGAGTTTACTTACACTGGCTAATGCAGGCGCAGATGAGTTGAAGGATTGGATGTTGGGGAAAGAAACTAAGTTTGAAGATAACGTGATTGAAAACTTCTTAACTATGGGTGGAGCATCAAAGTTTGTAAGGATGCAAACAGCTCGGGAAGGTTTAGGATCTGGATTGATCGGGCAGATTTTGCCACCATTCAGGTTTGTAAACTCCATCAGTAAGGACCTTAACCAATTGTATGGGTCTTACATTACAGGAGATACAATTGATTTTGATCATGCAAGAATTGTAGAGTCCATTCCAATTGGTGGGAAGATTTATTATTGGCATTACGGAAGGGGAGAGGACTACAAAAAGAGTAGTAACGAACAAGAGTTTAGTAAGGTCAGTAAGGAAGTCGATATCTTCAAGAAGCAACTTGAAAACTCGGAAGACAAACGAACCTTCTTGAATTCAAACCTGGATGGCTTCAAACAAATGAAGTTGCATGAAAACTTTCAGAGTGCTCTCAATCGGAACCAGGCAGTAATTAATAAGTTGAAAAAGATTGAGCAGACAACAAATGTTAGAGAAAGGCTTGGACAGTTGCAGCATCAACGAGAGGTAATATTAAAAAGATATTTTGAAGTTGTAGATACGATGCAATAAAAATGAATAGCCAGAACTCATACTGTTTCGTGAGTTCTGGCTTTTGTTTATACTTTGTTTAAAGGAAATTTAAATTTTGTTATGCCTGCAAAATCTTCAGCAGATTTTCTAGCTTTTACGGCATCTTCAAAATTTAAGAATATTCCTAATAATATATATTTTTTATTAATAGTAATTCCTGCCTGCCATTTATTTCTTTGTTTATTCCAACTAACTCCAATAACACCTGAAACACTATTTTTACTTACACTTCTATTTAAACAGTTTTGTTGTTTAGTAACAAGTCTAAGATTTATTATTCTATTGTCAGATGGATCTCTATTAATATGATCAATATCTTTATTTGGTTTCTTACCATAATAAATATACCATATTAATCTATGTACTGAATATACTTTTCCTCTAATAGAAACATGTTTATAACCTTTAGAATTAGCATATCCAGCTTTTCCATCAGCATTAGGAAAATAAATTTTTTTCTTTCTTGGAGGATCACGATATATTAAATCACCCGTTTCAGGATTATAAATAAACATCTTTCTTAATTCTTTTAAAGTAATTTCTTTCTTCTCAATTACTTTATCTAATTTATTTATGCTTTCTTCTTTCATATATGTAGCATAAACATTACCATTCCCATCCTGCATACATACAACATTTGGCATAAATATACCTCTTATTAGATAATGAGTGACCGTTCATAAATGAACAACCAGTTGTCAAACATTAACTTAAGTTCCACAACTAATTAGCTCTCTTGCTCACATTCAGGACAAACTTTACCAGTAAAGTCTTTATGATGTTTTTCACAACGATGAATTTTATTTTCTTCAATTTGATTGTCTAAGAACTCCTCCCAAGGCATCATATTCATTACTCGCTGCATATCGGGATGAGCAGATTTAGCTGTACGGAGCTTTCTGATATGCGTCCATTCGGATGAATCTGCCGTGACTACGATCTCAGTCTTCAAGGCATTAGGCAGGACGGCCCGGGCTTGTTGGGGTGACAAAGGTCCTTCAGGCTTTACCATGTAATGATACGCAGTCTCGGCGTCTTCGCAAGCCAACATAAACTGACGGTAAGTATCATCGGGCCAGCTCTCAAGGTCTTCCGGTTCAATAAACTCCATATCCTTGCCAGCATAGTTTACGTACCGGGTTGATTCCTGAGCAAAAGAGCAAGGCCTGTGTCGTACCAACTCATGACTGACTCCGCGATCACAGATAAACTTGACAGCAAACCTGTGGAGTTCCTTGGGGACTTCATTGTGAGGGCAGACTTGCCAACCTCTAGTACCGGTTTCAATATCTATAGAAAATAAACTTCCATAACCTTTTACAAAACAATCGCAGTAGTCAGGGATTCCTTCCTTCACAGTATGCTGATACCATGCAGTAAGACTTCCTCCTATGTATGTGTGCTCAGAATCATTTAAAGCAGTTAGATATTTACCAACCTGTCCTTGTAACCAAACTAGTGGATAGTCCATTCTTTGTGCTCGCACTACAAAATTCGAGTGCTCGACCATAGCTAGATGACCTGCCTTGATCAGTTTCCGGACGAAGCCTTCTGCACTATCTTCAGTGATCTTGTCTTCTGACTTGTAGCATGTTCTGCCAGCCATCTCGATGAACTTAAGTGCTGCATTATATTCTGTCGGTACTGCGCCATAAAATTGTACGCTTGGTTTGATTATTTTCATATTTCATTCTCCATCCTCATGAGCTAAAGCTGCTATCAAATCATTAGGCAAATCTTCTCTTGGATCAATTGTACAGGTTGATTCTTTTAAACTGCTTCGTGTTTCATAAAGTGCCTTCTTGATAATTTCCCATATTTCATAATGATCTGGGCAAAGGCTTTCTTCACACATAACTTGCATCCGATTCATAACTTGATTATATTCAAAATAATTTCCGCTCATATGCTCTCCTTAGTCAACGTATTTTGCCCATTCATTATTGCATCCCTCAACTATTTTAATACAATCTTTAATTGCCTGTATGGTTGCTGCTGCTGTAACTCCATTAGGAATTATTATGTTAGCTGCATCCCTAGTTGGTTCTGCTTCCCGAGAAAGTAAATAAGTTTGAAGTTTTTGTAACACTGTAGATTTGAATGAGATCATTTTTATTACACCCTCCAGGTGTATTTAATCACTTCAGGTTTTGCATGGAACTTCTGGTTCAACAGAATTGCCAGTCTTTACTACAGTCTTTATTGGTGGAATAACTTTTTTCTTTAGCAATGCATTTCCAATTAATTCAGTACAATCATTAAACATTAGTGTTGCATTCAATCTTTTAATCATGCCAGCCAGCCAATCTCCATGAGATTTGAACTGTAATAATTCGCATTCGTCTAGAGCATTTTGTAGATCTAGTTCAGTTAGTTTCTTCATAAAATTATTCACTTAGACTCTGTTACTAATTGCCATGATCGAACAGTTGCTTTAGCTCCACGTCTGGTTTTAAGTTTTAATTTATCACATCTTCCAGTATGGAAAGCAACTAATTCTGATGCACGTTTTTCAGTTGCACAAGTAGATGCAACATAATGGAGGCCTTTTCCCCACTGGATAGTGATTATGAATTTTTGGATTTCCATAAATATCCTTATTCATGCATGATTATTTTATCAAGCTCTTGGGTTTCTTCAGCTAGTTTTGTATAAAGCATCCCTGCATAGTGTGCAATCTTTAGCAGGTCAAGCCTCTGTTGGCCTTCACGAGAGTTCTTTCCATAACGATTTAGATACTTTTTCATTTGAGTGATAAAGTCAGCTTCGCTAAATTCTGAACATTGATCGTTACCCTTATCTCCGTATTGTGGCACTGTGTAGGATTCAATATGATTGAAGACTCTAGTAGCAAAGTTTTGCCATTCAGCTGCTCGTAATGAAGGACCAGATTCGTAATCTTCTTCTGATGGACAAGGATCAATTTGCATAGTTAAGCTCCATTGATAATTATATACTAAAAGCCATTCCATTAGATTTAGTAATGGCTTTTATATTATTTGTTTATATTCTACTTTTCACTTGCCTCAATCCTAGCTAGATAAGCTTGATATTCAGCTTCAAGTCTTGGCACTTTCATAGATATTCTTCCTACAAGAGCATATAAAGTTTTTCTTTCTTCAGAATTAAAATTATATCCTTGATCTGATTCTAAATATTTAACAAGTGGTATGTATAAATTTTTATGTATATCAAGCTGTTTCTTTATCCTAGCAGCTATATCTTCTAATGATTCTTTACATGTCATTCCTTTTGCCATTGCAGCTTCATTATTATCCAACATAGTTTTCTCCTTTTAAATCATCTTTATGTTTTTCTATTTTTGATACAAGATCTTTCAAGCCTTTTTCAATCTTATAAAGTCTTTCAAGTTCATCAGCAGCTTGTAATCTTGCTGCACGTAATTCATTTTCGTCAATACCGTATGGGCTTCGCAAGTAAGATATCATTACCATTTTATCCATAGTCATTTCAATCCTCCAGGTTCGGAGTAACAATTCCTCGATTCACCAATTCAAAAAAGCATCTCTTAGTTGCACTGATATCTGCATGCGCGTCATGTGCTCCATCAAATCTTTCACCAAATAAGTGTTCATGCAACTCGGTTAGCTTGGGCCATTTTGCACGTCCAGCCTTGTTTTTCAATCCACACATTTTTACCACAGCCTTATCTTTCATGGTACAATGGTTTGGCAGGTCAAGATAAAATGCACTTCTCGCCAGGTCTGACAACTCTTCCAAGTTGCGTTCCATCATCTGGTAAACGTAGTTCCAATCAAAGGCAAAGTTATGACATACAACCAAATCTGCCTGTCGGAGCATTAGGCCAAATTGTTCAGCAGCAATTAGTTCATCTATTCCTTCTTGGTCGGCTCGTTCAATGGTAATGCCATGCACTTCTTGTGCATAATAATTCATTGACCGGCCATTACTTTTGATGATGACATTCATTTGATCAAATTCTTCTTCTTGGCTGGCAAGAATTGCTCCGATCTGTACTGTCCAGGCCTGCTCGGGATCATTAGCAGGCAGAGCTTTTTTAATAAAGTCAGAAGTTTCAGTGTCAAAGAATAGTACTTTTGTAGCTGGTGTCATTTAGTTCTCCAATTAATTTAAAATTTCTTCAACAATTGATTTAATTTCATTTCTTCCCCAACCAGTTTTTAACTCTAATCTTTCAAAAAATAATTTTTTAAATTCTTTAATTTCTATAAAAGCTGTTTTTGAATTACTCTTTTTATCTATAGCCTCTTCTATGTCAATAAGACAACATCTAATTTCTTCTAATTTATCTACTATTACACCTAATTGATTATCAGTCATTTTAGTTTTTCTCCATTTGATTTTTAATAACATTCCTATCCATCAACCTAAATACTGTTCTGTCAAGATATGTTGGATCACGAACTTTGTGTTGCTTACGAATTGTGGTATACATGCAAGTAGTGGCAGAATTCTCGGCTTTGAGTATTCCAGACTGCTCAGCCATTTCAACATAACCTCGTAGCTGAGGAATGTTATCTACATCTAGGTGAAAGTTTCTAACCAGTTCTGTCCATTCAAAAGATTCGTGATTATCAATGAATGAAAGTATCTTTGCATAGATGTTAGCCTGACTGGATAAACCAAGTCCATAGAACGCGTTTGGCATTTCAAGTTCTGTTGCTTGCATTATTGCTAAGGCTTGCTCGAAGTGTTCAGCTGTAATTATCATGTCGTCAGACTCGGCAGCACAAACCAACATACAGACCTTATTCAAATGCAGTGGTCTTCTATGATTATAGCCTAAGAATCGCTCACTTGGTACACCTGACTCGTCATAATCTTGCTCATACCAACGCACATAAGTTTTAAGAAAATCCTTACTTAGGGTGAACTGTCCGGATAAGTTTGCAATTTCTTGCAGGTCGTTTTCTAAATTCTTTTGTGTCTCTTCCTCTTCTTCAGTTAAAAACTGCAAGGCTCTTCTTTGCTTGGGACCCTGGCCAACTACGAAAATGATCCGGGAGATTAGGCCACCACCAACAGCGTCTTGACTCAGTTTAGATTGCAAGAGACTAGGAGTTATGCAGCCAAAGAGCGTTAGCCAGCAATTGGATATGTCTTCAGTCTTTCTTGCTAAAGTTTTATACTTCCAAGTATCTGCACAATCAAACAGGTCAGTCAGGGATGCTAGGAGCATTTGGTCTCTGTCGTTTAAGAAGACTTGAAATTCTTCTGACCAGATTGATACACTCTTATGCTTACGAGTAAACCCAGCATGATCAACATAAGTATCTTCGCTGTCCATGAGTTCTCTATACAATGCCTGGGTTGAGCCTAGCGAATCTGCGCCGATATTAACGTCTAGTTTTTGCACAAAGCTTTTTGCAATTTTCATGGCTGTGCCTTTCCGTCCCCCAGGTGGACCGACAAGAGATACGAATAAATTAGGATAGACATGACCTCGCAATGCGCCCCAGTTACAATAGCACTTTCTTCGCAAGGCAGAACTAATGGCTGTTAGTCCGCTCCAAAGATGATAAAGTTCTGGAGGCTCTGTTCGCTGTGTGTACTTCATATAATGTGCCAACCAATTATCTAATTGCCTCGACATGAAAAGGTTCCTTGAATAGCGACATACGATTGTTGAATGGCCTCGCCATTAGTTATCTCTTAAATTGATTTAATACACTTAGCTATACAAAAATCATTTTCATTTAACCAATGATGAAACTGTTTTGCAGAATAGATACAAGATTTAGTTTTACATTTTAAACTTCTTTTCATTAGTCTTGGACAATTCATTGCAATACAAAATTCTTTCTTTTGATATCTTTGAGTTATCATAATTAGAATCCTATCTTTTCAATAGCTTTATCACAATCTTCCTGAGTGAACTTACTGATCTATACATTTACCCAATACCAAGTTTTATTTCTTTTAATATCAGATATTGTTGTAAAATGAACATTATATACTGAAGCTAGTTTTCTAGATAATCCATGATGATTTTTATACTTTAACATCCATTTAATAACCTTAACTGCTTCTTCATTAAGCTGTGCAAATATTGGTGATTTTCTTTGCATTAAATCTAAAGCATTATCCTGATGATTACCTAAGACTAAATGTTTAGGATTCATACAATTTTTATTATCACAAGTATGCCTAACTATTTTTCCTTGTGGAATATCCCCATTAAATATCATATAAGCAAGTTGGTGTACTCCATAACGTTTATTTCCACATACTATTCTTCCATAACCTGTAGTCTCCAATTTACCTTGCCATAACCAACAACTATCATAATCATTAAAAGAGTTTTCAGGCATAAGAGATAAAAATCTTTTTTCAAAGTTTGAAAAAGCTTTAAAGTCTATAAGGTCTATTTTATCTTGCATTATAAAACTCCTATTTTATTTATTGCTTGATCTATACTTTCTTGATTGAAATTACTTATATCAGCTGTGTTGCCGGCCCATTGGGTACCCACCTTAGCATCCAGACCAATGGTAAAACTCTTTCCCTTATATGTGAATGTATGTGTCAAATGATCTTTGATAATTAACAAGATTTGTAATAGGTTTGGAATCTGACTCTTATGAAACCTGAATACAAACGAATCATGAACAGTTGTCATACATCGAATGTCAAAGCCATCTTTGCCTAGCCTAGGATCAGTCACTACTTTAATCATTCCACGATTGAGCAACTCTGCAACGGTTGACTGAGGCTTGTAGCTATAAGCATTTCTGAATAATGCTGCATTCATTTCACCTAAGAACCTGCGAGGCCGGCCAAATAAGTTATAGAGAACTCGATTTTTCTGGACTTCTTCTTCGATTGATCTATGCCAGCGTTTCAGTCCAGGAAAACGGTCAGAGTACATATCAAGTAATCTCTTACACTCTGACTGTGACTTGAAGATTTCCTCAGCCGCTAGATTGTCAGAGAATGTCTGTGGACCCATTGCATAGTTCGAGGCATGAACTACCTTTTTTCCCATATAACGCATGGTAGATTTCTGATCAGCCTTTTTAGTTTTTGCTTCATGAATTACTTCTTCAATCGGAACATTGAATATCTTACTTGCATTAAAACTATGCACATCAATACCAGATTCAAACGACTGGATCATGTTGGCATCTTGAGTAAGGTATGCAACTACATGAGCCTCTGCCTTGGCAAGATCACATTCACAGAGAATCCAATCTTCATCAGCAATGAGATAATATTTAAAAACATAAGGCTGATTCTGAAGATTCGATCCAGTACCGAAATAAGTCTTTTCAGTAGCAATCCTGCCAGAGACTGTTCCAGATATTTTATGATTACATCGTAATCGCTTATCATCATCCACTTGAATATTAAAGTAAGTAGATACCATCTTTTGATACTTACGAATCTTTATGATGATCCTAGCTTCTTCAGAACCTTTAATATCTTTCTTTGCAATTCTGTGCAAAGCTACAGTATCGCATGTAACTGATCCAGTTTTGCGATTCACATATGGTTTAATCATACAAGTTCCGTAGAAGTATGCAACCATTTGTTTCGCTGAACCAGGATTGATTTCCTTGCCTGCGAGTTTATTCAGATCTGCTTGAAGCTCAATCAGCTTGACTCCATACTCAGATTTGATCTTTTCAATTCCATCTGTATCAGTCAGAATGCCATTGAATTCCATTTCCATGAGTGGCTTATGAAGATTCATTGTATAATCCATAGCATCCATAGAATCGAATTCACCTAATTCTTCAAGGAGTTTCTCCGTGATGGGTAATAAGTAAGCTGAGTCTTTGGCATTATAAGTCCAGTATTGTGGCCAGTTCTTGATGGCCTTAAGGTGTGATTGCTTTCCTTCGTCTTTGTAATAGGGATAGTAAGTGTAAGTTGAAGTTAGATAATCAAGTCCCTTTGGAAGTTCTGTATAACATATATGCTGCGCAAGCATTGTATCAAAATAAAAGTTATCTGTTTTAATCATCATGGTACGGAAAGTAAACATGATATCGAACATTCCATTTTGACAAATCTTACCTATGGCTTCATCATTAAGTATTTCAGCTAAGCCAGTCCATATTTTTATCTCTTCTGCTGTTGCCCAATAGTTGCCCTGGTTGTTCATTAGAGGAACAGACATGGACAGGATCTTATTATCGTGATATACTGCCAATGAGTAGCAGGTAATAAATTCTGGCGTAGCTTCAATGTCAAATGCCACATATTGTTTTGTCTTAATCAATGCATAGAACTGCATGATTTCTTCAAAGCTAGGCTTGATTTTTATTTCCACATTATCGGTAAGCAATTCTGGATCTTCAATGATTCGTAGGGCTTTCGTAAAGTCTGCGATCATTGTATAAAAGTGGATGGGCTGACCATATGGGAGGGTGAAAGATGGATGATAAGACAAACCTATTATCTTTCCAGCCAGTTTTTCTTTCAAATGTGGAAAGTCTTCTGCATGGTAGAATGATCCACGATATTTTGTGATTGAATCATAGCGTGGCTCATCCAGCAAAAGTCTCATTGGAGTTGCACCAAGCAACATTATGACTTTGCCTGGAAATTGTGCAAGCTCATTAATTAGTGCTGCCTGCAATTTAGACCAGTCTGGATGGCGATAGCCCTTATCTGTCCATAAGACAGCAGTATTGTTTTTGGGAAACTTAGCTTTGCAAGCATTAGTGAGATAGATTTTATATCTAGCTAGTCTGACGGCTGCACAGATGCGATTAAGCTGAGAACCTGTTGGTCCAACGAATGGTTCGTTCTTCAGGACTTCAATTTCACCTGGAGCTTCGCCAACCATAGCAATCTCAGACGTGAGTATGTTATCAGTTGGAGCGCACTCTACAGCCAAGCAATCGAAAGAACCTTCTTTCTGCGGAGTTGCTGTAGTTGATATGCTAGGAATTATCATTGTAAGTTCCTTTTAATTTAATTCTTTTTCTTCTATTATAGGAACATCTATCCATTCAGAAGTTGCTTCATTAAAATATTGTAATGTATCATAATTTACTATTTTCATTGGATTTGGTCCACCATACCTAACATCCATAGGATGGCAATCTAATTGTTTAGAATATTTTCTTAAAATTCTTAATTTCATTTTTATATTCTATCCTTTGTCAATGCTCCTGGATTAGGAGCCTTTATTTCTTGTTTGCAATCCAAGCAAAGGTAAGAACGAACTCGTATAACATTTGCACTTATCATGCTGACAGCAAAGTTATAGTTTGGCTCATTCTTATAGCCGTTTGGCCAGCTCTTGGAGGCAAAACCTATTTCGAGTGGCACGATGTTTTTGTGTAGGCAACAGTTAGAGCCAGGCGTGATGGGAGCTTTCTGTTCTGATAGTTGGCCTACTTTATATTTTGTCATAATAAAATCCATGAACTAATTTTATTTTGCAGCAACTAAAACAGGTTTTCCTTTTATACCTTTTGCAGCAATAACTCCATATATTTCTTTTGTTCTATCATATACTGGCATTACAGTATCACCATCTAACCATACAACATCATTTACATCAAAATCATCTCCAGCAATATGTAATTGTGGATTTTTAAGTATTCCACTTAGTAATTCAATAACATATCTATTATCTTTTCTCATATTAAAGTCCCTCCACTTCAGCAGTTATCCCAAGATAATTCTCAAGCCTCTGATAAAACTCTGGAATATACTTCTGGCTCTTATCACAGCCAACTGGCATCATTTTTTCTTTGGCCGCGCTGATCAAGCAGTTACCAGAACCAACAAAGAGGCTCATAAATAAAGTGCCAGGTTTTCCTAGGGCTTTTAAGAAATGATCATAAAGCTCTATAGGCTTTTCCCATTGGTGAATTCGTTGAGATGAACTGACTGTACTTATGTTAATTGAAGATGACAAGCTAGGAGTATTAAACTGTGCATTTCCCTTACGCAGTAGGAGGAACATTTCCCAATTGCTCACCATGTTTGTTTTAGGTTTATTGGTACTGCCACCAACTTTGTTCCATGAACCAGGAGACTGAGTTCCAAATCCTATTTCTCTTGCAATATTGTTGATCTGTATAAAATGTTCTTTGCCTGTCCAGACTAAAGCCCAACTACAGTCAAGCATCTTTTCATATACAAGTGGAAGATAATTGAAGTAGAAGTCATAAAGTTCTTTTTCATCCCAATCTTGAGCTTTACATTCGATCTTGTTTGTCTTACCATAGTTGTCATTGAAATCAATTGCATATGGTGGATCAAGTTCTACCATCCCTACAGAATTGTTTGGAATCTTATCGAGGAATGTTTTATAGTTTTCAGCGACATAAATTACTTGGATATTAGATCTGATTGGTTCTTGTTCATCATTAAGGTCTTCATCATCTTCATCAAACTCAGCAAGTCTTTCTTTGGCTTGCTTGGTTTTCTCAAACACATTCTGAGTTACCGTGTTCTTTATCGGAGCAGTCATGGTTCCGTTTTGCAGCGCAACTAAACGCCCTTTTTCAGCATCGGTGAAACTCCCCATTCGCTGAAGTGCCTTAGCTTGTTCTCCAAGAGCTTTGTATGCTTCCTTGGCTCGACCTTTAGTAGACTGTTCTTTGAGGATTGGAAATACTTTGAGAGCTTCAGCGAAAGCAAGGTCGGTAGATAAGCCACCAAGACTGCACTTAAGTCTCTTGGCTGTTTCTCTATAGCCCCAAGATTTGTTTTCCTTGCCTGCGGCCTCTACCCAATAGTTGTGCAGCTTATATTTGAGGTCTATTTCCTCATGCCACAGAAATTCCTTTCGATCCATATTACTGAGGAGTTCAATCAAAAAGTGATCGTCTTCAGTAATGCCGTCGAAGACTCGAACTTCTATTGTTTCTCTGCCGAGTTTCTTAAAGGCTTCGATACGATGCAGGCCATCAATTAAGACGTTATTTGAATCTATAAGGATCGCATGAAGTTGGCCGACCATAGAGATTGAATCGGCTAGACTGGAGATGTCGCCTACTGCTGATCGTGCGCGATCCTTAATTATAATGTCTGAAATATTACGTTCTTCTATTTGAAATAATTGCATAGCTTTAACCTAGTTTAAATTTTGAAACTGCCTTTTGATTAACTCTATTTGATCTGCTGAAAGTTTACCAAGCAAGTCTGTTGCATTCTTGGTAGGATCAGCCATCATCTTCTTGCCGCGCTTTGTTCCAGAGTTCTTAGAAATGTTCTTCATGGCAGACTTTGTGATCTTTTGAGACTTAACAAATGCTGCGTTCAGTGCAGATGTTCGCATAGTCCTGACTTTTTCAATTAGTCTGGCTTGCTCTGGATAAGACATTTCTAAAAATGACCGGCAGTAAATACGATCCATTAGTGACATGATTATTCTCCAATAACGTCTGACTTACGTACAACTTCAAGCATTTCTTTAACTCTTCTCTTTACCCATCCAGGAACTTTTTGCTCACAAGCTTTTACAAGTTCTTCGTGGATAAAATTATCCACAATAGGAGAAAGAACTTGTTTAAAATCAGCCTTAATTTTATCCTCTAATGCAGTTTGTATTGATTTACTTATAATACTTTGTACTTGATAACAACCTGAACCTCTTTTAACAATACGTTCAAGTTCTTGCTGAATTGATTCTTCTGTAATTTCGATTGTTAGTTTCATTGAGTCTTTTCCTTATCTATGATCTCCAGAACCACCTAACTTGTTGCGTTCTTTACGATCAGCAAGTTTGTTAATATTCATTATTGCTATATCTTCAAGTGCTATTTCAAGATCATAGGCTGCACAAGATAGATACCACAAAACATCTCCAAGCTCTTTAGATATTTCAAGTACATCAGTTGGTGAAATAAGTCCATCTTTGTCACGATAAATCTTCTTGAGCTTACCTGCTACTTCACCAGCTTCATTAGCAAGCCCAAGAATGTGACAATCAAGAGCTTTGTCTGGTGGATAAATGTCAGTTGAATTTGCTAAGGCTTGATATTCATTAAAGGTCATAATAATCCCAATTTATAAAGAATAAAATAGACAAGTAAAGCACCATGAACACAAAGTTGAATAGTAAATTGAAGTATTAAGTATTCTCTCATAAGATTCATCACTTACTCCTCTATACCGGGCAAAGTTAATGCCTTACCCTTATACATATAATCAAGAACCTCATTCAGCTTTCCACCATTAATTATGCTTTTCAGCGAAAGGAATATTTGCCTGAACAGTTTTGTTTGCTGTCCATGATGGAAGTGTTCCTGGACTTGTTCGTACAAGTCTTTATCTATTCGTGCAGTTACTTTACATTCTTCTTTGAGCATTTTGTTCCCCATAAAAGGTTAAAAAGAATTAAACTTCTATATAGTTATCTTCAAAAAACTTCTTTGCAACATACCATTTATCATTTGGATTATTCGGATTAATTGCAATCATTCCTCCTTCCTCTGGATTATCTTCAGGACTAATTGAAATACCTGCTAAATCTTCTCCAGGTATATATGGCCGCATAGGCTGAACATTCTTTTTTCTATAATTTTTAAATTGCTTCTGATTTTCCATTTTAATTTTGCTCCTTTTGCAGTAATGTAAAAAGTTGTTCCTCAGTTATCTGAGGGATATTGTAACGAGTTGCCTTTTCTATCTTAGTTCTGCCTGGATCGTCTCCGACAACTAAATAATTTGTTTCTCTAGTTACTCCAGATGAAAATTCAAATCCGTATCCGTTCAAAATTTCAATCATAGTTTCTCGTGACTGGCTTAATGATCCGGTAATGCAATAAATTGCTTTCGCCTCACTTGGTAATGGGGCGAATGAAAAGTTTTTCATTTCCTTAATTGCTTCAGTATAAATAGTAGCTGCTTCAACAAAGCTGCGTTTGGCATTATCAGTTATGTGAATATTAATCTGACCAGTTTTCAAATATTGACAAAGCCGCAAAGAGGACTTATATGCAAGTCCGGGCAATCCCAATCCTGCTACAAAGTGTGCCATTGTGCATTGATTGTTCATTGAAAACACTTGTTCAGCGATGTTGCTATAAATTGTTACACCGATTGTATTTATTATGTCTGGTACAAGATCATAGCTAAGTGGATCAAGTAAGGCCCAAGGCTTGGTACTAAGAACTGAATAACATTTTTCATTCGATAGTAACTTTTCTATAATGCCTTCACCAACTCCGTCGATTTTTATTCCTTTCTGAGAGTAGAAGTAAGCAATGGAGACAATTGATTTTGCTATACATTTTTCACCATTACAGACAAGATGTACACCATCCCAAGATAATACATTATTACATTTTGGGCAAACAGTTGGAAGTTGTAAATGTGCATCATGTTCAGATGGCTCTTTAACAGTAATTATTTTAGGAATTATCTCTCCAGCTTTTCCTACAGTTATAATTGAATTAAATGTAATTCCTTTATTTATTATCCAAGCTGCATTATTGCCTGTTACGCGGTTATTGGTAGTGCCACAAAGTTCAATTGGTTCATAGACAACTGTTGGAATTGCCCGACCTAGGCGACTAATGTTCCATTCTATATTAACAACTTTTGTTTCTTTAACTTGGATTGGAGGTTTCCAAGCTATCGACCAGTTATTGGTTTGGCCATTATTACCGGCGACTAGCCGAACTTTTTCATCTGCCACCTTGATCATCAAGCCATCCATCGGATAGATTTTTGACCATTTGTTATATGTCTCAAGCAGAAAATCTCCCATAGCTTCTAAGCTACCGGAGTAGGTATATTCTTCAAATAGGTTACCATGATTATGGGGAATCGCTGTCATCAGGGCAGAAGGCTTGTCATACTTGCGTTCTAACCAGCCTGCAACTACATTACGAGGATTGGCTCCATAATCTGGATTCCACTCGTTCAGTGGGATGAGAATCTCAACTGGCTGAAAATGCCTAAGCTGAAATGGAAACGTAATGTATGGCATTAAATGAGTTATGTCTCGTCCACATCTGCCGTCACCTTCGAGAGTTATGTTAATTCCAGTATCTGTGAGGGTTATAACTGCTGCACATCCATCGTATTTGGGTTCAATTCGAAGTTTGTAACTGCCAAACCTTGTGAGGAATGGCTTGAGGTCGAGCATGTTGAATGCTTTGTTAGTTCCATAGATTGGATGTTTGTGCCAGGTTTTGCCTGTCAGAGCTGTTCTGCCTTGTGCGGTATGGTAGAGGATATTATTATGTGGGTCTATTGCATGAAGTTGTTGCCACAACAGATCATATTCAGAGTCTGTCATGAATGGTATGCCAGATGCATAAGCCATGTTTGCTTGGGAGATTTCTTTTATGAGCTGATCTTTATTCATCATAATCACCAAAAGTTATTACATTTAAATACATTGGAACAAACTTTCCGATATTATTAGAAACCTCTAAGAGAGATTTGCAATAAGAACAAGTAATTTTTTCACCATATAGATCAACAGCTATTCTTGATGGAACTTCAGAACGATCATACTCTTTCATTTTACATTCATCAGCTTTAGATTGAACATGAATTGATGATCCACAAGCTGGGCAATAAAAATTAACTGTATCAAATGATCCCATTGATAGCTCCTCTATTATAGTCCAACTAAAGATCTAGCACAACGATCTGAACAAACAGGATACCTTGACATAAATATAGCATCTTCTTCTTTAACTTCAGTACCACATTCAGCACAAATACATATTCCATCAAATTCTATATATTCTCCACTCCCTTTTGAGGGAAATTGATCTTTCGTTGGATCTATTATATTTCCAGTCTTATCTTCACACCACCAATGTTCTTGCTCACCCCATATTGGACAATAGTAATGCCCTCTAACTAATCTAAGACTTGGATCTTTTTTAATTAAAACTTCTGAAAATTCTTTACATTTACCACGATATTTTTCATAATCAGATTGCTCACTCATTACAAATCTCCTTTAAAGTATTTTACTTTTAGGAATTATTTTATAATTATTTCTTTATCATTAATTAATATTAATCTTGATTTTCCAGTTTCTGTTTTAGATGTTCTAATTTTTAATACAGGCGCAACAATTGTCTGCTTACCAGTAATTCTTTTTTGTATAAGAATATCAGCATCGTCTGGAAAATCTTTTATAACTTCTTTTAATTCTTTAATTAACATAATGATTCTCCTTTGTAAGATATTTATCTTTGCTAAACATTAATATTTTAGCAGATTAATTCTTAGTAAAGATAAATAAAAATAAAAAGTTGTCGTTCAAATACTTGCGAAACTAATTAAAAAGTTACGTTCATATTTGAACGACAAGTTATTATTTATTCCGATATCTTGTAGGCGTCACATCAACGCCTCGTTCAGAATGACACTGTTCCAGCAATGTCAGACCTAGCTAACTGAAAGTGGTAACTAGACTCTAATATCGAATTAAACTTGGTCATAAAGCTCCGTTATTAAACAACTCTTGCAATTTCATTCCGTGGCTGGCCAACCTTGATCGGATTACCATCATCGTCTGTACTCATGCCATCATTAAAACTGAGTTCAGCCGTAAAATTGAGGCCGACCAAATCAGATTCGTCAGTTTCCTGGTCGGGATCAAGCCCAAGTGCCCGAAGGAAATCTTTAACCATCCTCCACATGAGGTTATTCTTTTCCTCATCATCGCCCTGATAATCTTTGTAATTACCATACCAGAGAGTGTGAAAAATAGTTGATGCATTATCTTCTCCGTCGACATTAATAATGAGTTGACAACCATACCTGCCTGTACGTTGAGACTTGGTTTCTTTAACCTTAGAGATGGTCAAGTCATATTCGCCAGCTTCAACGGGAGCTTTGTCAGGAATTTCGGACAGATTAGGAATCATAGACATAGTTAATACTCCTTTAGATTGTTTGTTGCGTGACCAAAGAACTATTCTTCGATCAAAGATTGGTTGCTTTTAGTTAATTGTTAGTTTTGTTTTGAGTGTCTTGTTTTCTCCTTTTTATTTATTTTCATCTTTTGGGTTAACGTAGTCATCCTCATTAGGCTTTTTACCTGTAACCGTTACTACAAAGTCAAGCTCTCCTTCTGAGCTTACTGAAATAGAATTAAAAATATCATCTATAAATTGCTCATTCTCTTTATCAGGAATGTCAAAACAAATTACATCGTTATAACTTTTTGGTTTGAATCCAATTTTCATAATTAAAACTCCTTTAATTAATCTAAATTAGTTACGCTGAGATGGATTGTGGAATAACTGTTTTTCCTGCCAAATATGCGTTTGCTAATTGATCCATTGATATTCCTTCAACCTTTGGCATATCAAATACACGAGATTTTGCTTCAAATGCAAGTTTTTCAGTAAAGAAGATTTGCCGTTTCGTTCCTTGTGTTGTCAGCAAGTATGCTTCATCAAAATCAGCAGCAAGTAATTGCCTGAACTGACCATTAACTGCAGGATACCTTGCTACTACTTCTTGATCAGAATTCATAAGAGTATGAAGATGAACTGTTACTGCAACTGCACAAGGAAGTTCCTGGAGTGAACTTACCAAAGTGCTCATCCAATTAAGCAGTTGGCCCCAATGCGCAGGCGCCATGCCCATCTTCATGTCGATCTTTTTACCGATGCCGCTTGGAGTAATACCAGATTTTTTTTCAATTTCATGAATTGCTTTCTTGTTTGCATTCGTCAGAGAGTCCAGCACTAACATGCCTGACTGTTCCTTCAACCATTGGAACAAACCATTTTTTTCATCCTCCTGGAATGTTCGCCAAAAATCAGAGAAGAGTAAAGAGTTGGCTGAAAAGTTATCAATAGTAATGTCATTCCTGCTGCCCATGATTTTTTCAACTGTTTTTTCACCTCCCTTATCAAAAAGATAATAATGAAGTGGGCCTTTAGTATATGTTGCTGTAAAATGAGTTTTACCAGAGCCTGAGTTTCCAGTCAGCAAGAATTTGAGATCAAAATATCGTTTCTTCTCAACTAGCTTTGTTTTATTGAAATTTGGTACTGAAGCTGCTTGTGGGTTCATTTAAAACTCCTTTAAATGATTGTTAGTAATGAATAGGCTGGCAGGATTCGAACCTGCATGATAGGTCTGGTTCGTACACTCTAGCTGATCAGTTCTAAAGTTGCTGCAACCTTTAGTTACCATTTATGGCACCTCCATATCTATTTGCAGCACTTCAAGAGGCGTCTACCAATTCCGCCACAGCCTAATTGATTAATCTTTATTCCAACTACCCGCTTTAAGTTGAATTGGATGTGAATTTTCGTGATAAGGTTCCAGACAAGTTGCATCCATATCAGATAATCTATCTGGATTATCTTTAAAATGCCCCCGCAAAGATTTTGCAAAGCCAGCATGAATTAAACATGATTCTCTTTGCCATCCAGCAGTCCATCTTACAGCTTCAGTAGTGTACCACTTACCTGAAGGTTTCCAGAAATCAACTCTTACCATTGCAGGATCATTTGAATAATGGCTCATGATTATACCTCACTCAACCTTTGTTTCGTCTTAGCTTCATGAAGTTCGGGGTCCCATTCAGAATGAATAAATCCTTGCGGTGCTTTTTCCATCCAATGTAACGGATTATTTCGAAGCCGGCAAAGATCATAATAAGGACAAACTGAGCTGAATGTTGTGCAAGCATAGCCTGGATTCCTATGGAACGATTGCAATACATCCGAGCGTTCCCGGCAGTTAATCTTATCTTCTTCAAGAAGGTTTAAGTTTTGCTGAATCTCATTTGCATAATGACAAAGGTCAGACAGGAAGTGTTCGATTGCAGCGGAGCGTTTGTTGATTGTGATTGGTACGAAGTCAATCTTGCTTTTCTGACAAAGAGCAACTCGATAAGTAATTGTGGGGATTTTATCATAAAAAATTCTGCCAGCGGTTAGATAACCGTCTGACTGGAATGACATTTCAAATGTTTGTGGTGTTGTAGAGTAGATAGCTTTAGCGGTTTTGTGGTCGAGAATATCGATACCATTCTCACCAGAGGAAAAGATAAGGTCGATGCGGCCGATATAATTTGGCAGCTTTAAGCCATTTACAGATAGGTCGATAGAAAATGGTGCTTCAACAGCCAGGATTGAGCGATTTTTTACATCACTTACAAGAAAGCGATCCCAATAACCCTTATACATATTGGCTGCATGTCCAGGGGACTTAGGGAAAATTGCATCTTCATTCTTCCAAAATGGTTCGCCATCGAGCTTCCAGAGTTTATGGAAGGCTTTGATGGAAGTTTCAGTTGCATCAAGAACAGATGGTGAAGAATCCTTAATTAAGATGTTATACGTGGTTTCAAGGCCGTAATGCCAGCAGCTTCCGAATACAAGATGAATGGATTGTCCGGCAGGTTTGAGGTGCATTACATATTGAAACAGAAACCTGCGTGGACACGTAAGATAGGTAGATAATGCAGAATAGTCTATTTTTTCGTAAAAATTCATTTGAGAAATCCTCTCGTTGAACTTTACTAAGAAGCCGATTCCAACATCGTCATGCTGGCGATACCTGTCAATTCAGGTCGAATGGTGCGCATGGACTTGCTATCCAATGCGTTTCCGGCAGTAAGAGTTAAAAGCTTTAATATCTTGGTGAGGCAGGATTCGAACCTGCATCCCTGGGAAACAACCTGGTCTAACCATCGGTCGGGTTCTCATGTCATAGCGTCTACCAATTCCGCCACTCACCAAATAATTAATTACCGATTGTTGAACTGGGCCAGAACTGCATCACGAATTTCCGGAGGCAGATTGCCAAGTGCTTCCAGAGCTTTCTCCTCGGGAGTTTTAGTAATGCGCAGGGTCGGCTTCCAGTCGCTGAAATCTTCAGCAGTGATGGCTTCGTCGGTATTGCTGAACTCGTTATTGTCATCTTTTTCTTCCAGCTTACGACGAATAACTGCGCGGAAAGAAACCTTCAGCTGGTTCTTTACCATGTTGACTGTAAGATCCTCACCGAGAGCCTGTACCATTTCCTCGATAGTTCCGAGGTTCAGGACTGCCGGTTCAGTTACGGTAATTTCCCTGCTGGCCTGGTTGCTAACTACTTTGATCATGCTCATTTTGATTCTCCTAATTAGGGGTTTGTAGAATGGGCGACATGCCCAGATTGGTGAATAAAGATTTTTAGCTATTTGCAAGTTGATCAAGAATCTTCTTGCGATCAAGACAAAAAAATCTCCATTCGGATGAAACACTATTTGATTCTCCATCTAAAAATTTAGCAAAGTTTATACTTTTTAAAAATTTTGCTGCTGGACTCTCAATAGTATGCTGAGTATAATTAAATATATTTTCTGCATATAATCTAGCTTTTGCAGCATTAATAAAAAACTTAAAGTTTCCTATATGAATTAATTTTCCTTTAAAAGTAATATAGACTTTCCAACGTTTTACATGCCCAAGCCATCTTATACCAATAATTCCAGATTTATTTGTCTTTCCATTACCTTTATTTTTAGCATTTTCCGAAGCAAAAACTTCACGTAAATTTTCTATTCTATTATCATTTCTAATTCTATTAATATGATCAATCTGCCCTTTTGGCATATAGCCATAATACATAAAATAAACTATACGATGAACTCCATAAAGTCTTCCATTTAAAAAAACGTTTAAATATCCAGCATAATTTATCTTTCCAATTAAAGAATCATTTTCTTTATCTATCAAGATTCCTGAATCTGGAAAGTATTTAAATCTTTTATGGAGATCATCGTATGTTAATTCTTTAATCATTATATTGATGGAGACCCTTTAGGGCTTTAAGGAATTTTTAAACACCGTCAAATGTCTCCACACAATAACCGAAAACCGTCCCCCTGTCAACAAAAAAATTCACCTTTTTTAGCCTTTTTACTATTTCATAAAATCCTTAAATACTTACGCAATCTATAGATAAAGCCAAGTTATTTATCCAAACTGGTAAGAATGTTTCTATTAGAAAACGGTTGCAAAGCTGCTTGATTAATCGGAGGTGTGGGATACAATTTATCAATGAGAAGGACAAATAATCCTACACCTATAAAAGAGGCTAAGAAGAACAAAGTATTTTTTAAAGTCCTCATTTTACCCTCCAAATATGTAGTCTGGCTATTCGCATTATTTTTCTATCCTGATCATAAGAGCTTTTACTTTTTCGCATAAAAAAAGACTGAATGTTACACAAGCGAGTAAGAAGAGCATGAAGTATTCGAGTAATCTTTTGCACATTATTTCTCCTTATTAACTTTTTGTACGACTTTATCAAGTGCTTTCGTTTCATTAGTGACATCAATCAACATGTAGGTTTTGCCTCCTTGGGTTACTTTACAAATTCCTAAGGCGTCAACAGTTACGACAGGCACAAGGTTTGTTTTATTTTCAAGTTCAGCTATTATCTTATCACGTTCTATTAAGTCACTCTTAACAGTATAAAACATTCCACCAGTTCCAAGAGTTATACCAACAATAAAGGCTATTGTTTTGTCAAAGTTCATGTCTATGCTCCTCTATTGTCCAAATGGACAAGTATCAGAGGAAGCAAATCCTCCTATATATTCAAGAGATCTATCTACAATACCATTTATTATACCTTTTCTAAGTATTGTAAACATTTTTCTTGTTTTTGTTATTTCACCTTTTCCAGGCCAGAAATTTGGAGCATTTTTCATCACTAAACATCGAAGATATTGTGAAGAATCATCCGCATTTACTATTGTTACTCCAATATCTTTTACACAAGAAACAACCATAGCATTATATTCCTTACCACTTGGACTAATGTATTTAATTCTCTTTCCTTCAAACATTTTAATCCCTCCCTTTAATTTATTTATTAATAATTAATATTCTTTTCTCAACATCTGTAACAAAGTAAATCAATTCGTTTGGCCTTTTATTAATGGCATGTTTATGATTCCAGGCATAAAAAGTTTCGCCACGAGAAGTCTGGTAAAGGTTCATTCCAAGGAGTTCTGGCAAGAATTTGCGCTTGATCACAGATTGACCTCCTTAGCTGGGACTTTATAGCATTTTCCATAATTTTCTATTTTTAATTTTATATTTTTCTCATAGAATTCATGAATAGCAGTTCCCTTCTCTAATGAACTAGCATTCTTGCCAAGAAGATCTAGAATAGCTGCTATGCAAACTTCAGCTGATACGCCTTCTTTATAGAGAGTGATTATTTTCTTAAGTTGTCGTTTGTTCATAGGTTAGAATCTCCATCTGGAAGTTTAGGAATATTCATCCAATAAGTAGCATTTATACAACTTAAATGCCCTCCTAATACTAATCTTGGCTGTCCCATATCATTATCATAAGCTAAAATCATTTTCATCGGATCTTTTGGCTGCCCTTTATTAATATCTATCCATAAAGAAACAGTTTTCTTTTCTACTGGAATTTCTGTATGACATTTTGGACAATATCTAAATTTAAAGGATTTATTATTTCCCAGAGTAATTCTATTATAAACTGGTCCACGAAGAAATTCATGTTGACATGCTTGACATTTATGCATTTTCTTCTCGTTCACTCATTTGATCTACTTGCCATTGTTCGTAGGCAACCTTTCGGGCCTTGTCAAAAGTATGAGGCCAGCAGGCTTCACATTTGCTCACATCGAGTTGATGAAGTGCCCTGGATGCAGCTACATATAATATGTTGGTTTCTTCAGTAGTGGGGTTGCCATTATCACTGGGAACCTTAAAATCATTTGCCAGCCTCACTCTAGGCCATTCCAAACCTTTTGCTTTATGGGCTGTAGTTATGGTTACATCGGCTTCGTTTGGATCTTCTACAGTGGATTCAAGAATAGATAGTAAGCGTTCTCTACCATAGAGTTCGATCAATTTGAGGATAGGCTTAATGTCTCCGCCCATAGGAGAATCTGCATATTCTTTTAAATCTACGAAGTTCTTAAATAGGAAGAGGTCTGGATGCTTTGAATATCCCTGGAGCTTGAGCTGGATTATAGAGTTGATAAGGTAAGTAAGTTGTTGCGTTCCACCGAGGATGTGGACAGAAAGATTCTTGCCAAGAGCCTCGATTGTTTCTGCAATAATGCCTTTGTTTGTTCGGCATAGGATGGCATCTACACTTGGTAAGTGTTCATAATGAATAGAGGATGTAACGTCGTCATTGCCATGGAATGGTACATAATCAAACTGATATGGATAGTAACCGGTGATTATGTTGTTTGCCATACTGGCTATATTCTCTCCAAAACGGAAACTTCTAGTAATGTATAGCTTTGCCAGATTGTCATCCTGCAAGGCATTGACTGCCCCACGCCAACTGTAGATTTGCTGGAAACAGTCGCCAACAAAAATCTTTTGACAATTTTGATTCTTGACTACCTGTGCAATTACTGGATTGCTATCCTGGTATTCGTCAAAGAAGATAAAGTCTTTGTTAATGATTGGATTTGTGAGTGCCCAGATTTTTAAATAAACATCATGGGTAATTGGCATAGGCTTGTTTGTGTCTGTCATTTCGTTAAACACCAAATTGGCATAATGTACAAGATCTTCACGCATAATGTCCAAGTCACTGTCTTGCAAGATTGTAAGTCTTGGCAAATGCTTGTACTGAATAACTTCGTCACTAGAGTAGCAGTATTTGCGGATCGTATTGAGGATGAGATATCCTTTATTGGCTGGACTATTGTATAATTGCCATTCTCCAATGTCGAAAGTATCCGCTAGTTGTTTGCCTGTCAATTTGCTGAGCTTCTTCTTGTATTTGTAGCCAACTGCTCCGTAAGCTAAGGCATGACCGGTTTTACACATTATGTTGCTGGAAAACTTGGTTGCTGCTTCCTGGGCTAGGAGTTTGTTGAATGAGATTGACAAGCCATATCCTGACATTTTGCGAGCCATTGCAAGCAACAAGAAGGTTTTACCAGAACCTGGTGGAGCTTGGATTGCATAATTGTTGCCATCAAGAATTGTGTTTACGTGCGCTTCTTGTTCGGTGGTAAGAGTTTTACCTTTGTATTTCATTACCATGGATTACCTCATTTTATTTTACAAATTCAATACTATCAGACATAAAATCTCCTGCTATATCTTTAATCTCTGTTGCAGTCAATAATCCTTTGTTTGCAAGTATATTTATTAATTTTCCAATTGCTTCACAAGCATTATCAGCAGTCTTTCTAGTAGCTTCCAATGCGCCTCTATCATAATCATTTCCATCTAAGCAGTTAATTATATAATCTTTTACTTCTGTGTCTTTATGCCCTTCATAAGTTTCTCTTCGTATTTTCATAATTAAGATCCTTTAATAATCATAATAATCTGGTTCATCCAGCTCAGCATCTGGTACATCTGCCTCGCAGCAATCAGTTACAGGCGATCCATAATCAGATGGATAGTGAATACCAGCTTGGCCATGAGTGCAATGAGTGCCAGAATAGCTAAATGAACTGTCTAAGGCAATTATGCAACATGGCTGATTGCAGGCTGGACATAGAAAGTTAATTGGGGTTTTGTAGGAAGGAAGGTTTTTCATAGTAGGTTCCTAATGAATTGAGCTTATTTATTTATTTTCTTCTATAATTTCAATTATAAATTCTTTAAGAATATCTTCAAATGTAGGTGCTTTAGAAGGATTATCTAACTCTTTAGATCTTTCAGCCTCTGAAAATATTATTCCATTTTCAAGCATACATTTTTTACACCATAGTTTTTCAGTTTCTTTTACCATATTTGGAGATGAGCTATAAGTACCATGATGTCCTACAGCTATACCTATTTTCCAAAATTGAATATTTGGATTTGTATAATCATCAGCTTTGCATCTATCACAAGTAGTAATTGTTAGAGTTGCCATAATAAACTCCTTTAATAGTTACTCCAAATCGGTTAAGTTAAGTCCTCTGGTTACTTTTGTCTGGCTGAATTTCTGGCTTACAAAGTCTGTGGATTCTTGACTGGGTGGAGATTTTGGATCTTGGCAGAGATAAATAATTCCGTAGTAGAAGGTAAGTTTGATGATCTGACTAGTTGTTGTTAAGTCAGCTGGTTCGATGCCTTTAGCAAGTAGGCCATCTCTAGCTTTGGCAAGGTCATCAATGGTCATGCGGGTTGAAACTACACGGGCTTTACTCATGGTTAACTCCTATTTTAGATCTAACTGATGGAGTGAAGTTTTCCTCATCCGCTAGGGAGGCCAAGTTGATTTCTCTCTTTCTGGGATTGATGATAAAGACTTGGATTTCTTGCATGATGTCTTGGTCAACTTCATCTGACTGGCCGAGGGTCATTTTTGCCAGGTAATCAGTATAGATGATCTTAACTAGCTGCGATAGGCTATTAAGTTGGAAGTTCGGTTCCAGGCTACGAACAATCTGTAGGCCGCGAGCAAGCTGATAGGTAGTGAGACGGAATGTTATGATTGGACTTGACATAATTAGTTACCAATAGTTTGAGTTATTTTATAATGGTTTCCAAATTTCATCTAATCTTTCTTTATGTTTCTGTAAATAACTAATAAATCTGGCTACTTCATCTTCAGTAATGGTTTTAACAAAGTGGGGACAAAATAATCCTTTACGCTGATGCATTATGAATATCTCAGCATAATATTCACCAGTTACATTATCTGTTTCTTCAGCCCTCTTTTCTTTTATATCCCATCTAAAAACTAAATTCATATCAATATCTGCATCTTCCATTTCATCTAAGAAGGCAGTCATTGTATCCCAATTTTGACTAGCTTCTCTTGAGCAATAATTATTATCTGAGCAATAGTATGGATGATCAACAACTAAGTCTTTGATTGTCATTTTAGTTACCAATAGTTTGAGTTGCTTTAAAGGTTTGAATGATAGCCTGTTGTTGTTCTTTACTTAGAGTGGAAAGAATCTGCTGACAAAGAAGCTCAATGTTGACTGGCTCACTAGTTTTTGGCACCCTAATTTTGGTTGATTCTTTCATTTTGATTGCATGTTTATTCATGTTGAGATTGTAATCGATAGCTTGATAAATGCTGGCAATATCTTTCCAGGCTTCGTATGCTTTATGGTAAGCTGTCTGAGTAATTTCTTTCTCTTTGTTCAGTGGGATGAGTTCAGATTTTGTTGACTCTAACCTGGTGGAAAGTTCTTTCTGGTAGCAAGTCTTGCAAAGCTGCTCAGACAAACCAATTTTGCTAATGTTATGAATTTCTTTTTCCGTTAAATTGAAGCCGATTGCTTCATTGATGGTGTTGCAAACTGGACAGAGTTTTTTCATGGCTAAGATCTCCGTAATATTTTGAAGATTTCATTACTGTGAGATTCCTTAGTAAGTGTTTGCTTTTGGACTTTCAAGGTGTTGCCAGCTTTGAGCCAGTTAATAAGTTCAAAGTATGTCACATTGGCAAGATATTTCCATCCCATATGGGTTCCAAATCTGTTATAGAAACGAATTGTTTTGCCCTTCATAATGGCTGTGGCCTCCTTAAGTGCGAAGTTTTTGTAATGGGCGTTCACAAGTGAACAGCTAAACTAATTGTTTGGCAATATAGTTTACTTTTACTGAATGGTTGACTGAACTTGCAAAGCATCAACAATTGGTTGAAATACTTCCTTTACTTCGTGGATGCCAAAGAAGACTAACAAGGAAACTGTGACTATTGCTCCAAATGTCCAAAGAATCCCAAGGCAAATAGCTTCTATATGCATGGCTTCAAAAGGTGTGAAATGATCTTTATTGCTGCGTGGTTTAGTTTTCATGGCTGGCTCCATTGTTGAGATTATTAAATTGATTAACTCATAACCAGGTCAAAACATTAAGATTGAAAGGGCTTTGACCTGGTGATTAGGCAATCAATTTAGTTATGCACTGGCAGTCCTGCATCAAGCCTTTTTCTTCGCGGTACATGCTGGGCTGGCTTTCCAATTGAAATTCTGTGGCACTTGTAGCAGAGAAGAGATTTGCTATTTTTCTTACTACATAGGTTCATTTTGATTGGTTTGCCACATTTGCAGGAATAAATGGACTGAATTTCGTAGCTTTGCTTATTCATTAGTTGTTCTCCTTAGATAGGAATATTAATCTAAAAACTGTACAATTTAGCTCCAGGTTCGATGTACTTCGGCTACATGCTCGAGGCCATCATATTCTTCAATATACCAATCAACATCATCGGGAACTTCAACTACTTTGAGGTTTGCATGATCTCCATTTGATTCTTCTTTAAGTTCTTCTACTGCCTGGACAAGCTCTAAAGAATCTCTTTCAATATCATATTCGGAAAAGTACGATTCATCGTCAAAATCTGGTGAGCTATAAAAAGAATCTTCGCTTTTACGGTATAAGGTAATTTCCTTCAATTCTGCAATTTTTAAAATGGCTTTATCTGACAATCCAAAACCGCCGTAACAAGTGTTTATTACAATCTTCATGATTTGTTCTCCTTATGGCTGGTGGTTACAGGCGGGCGACTTCGTTGCTTGGGTTGGCTAGACAATTCTGAAAAAGTTTGCAATCTTGCCGTCATTGCTAAATGTGTAACCTGTCGCTGTTTTGTGCTTGACTTCAATCCAAATGACATCACTTGGTGTGATGGCTCCGATCTTGATCATTTCTGAAATCTGGAATAAGTAGCTCAGATTACAGGTTGCAATGATCTGGGATATCTTCCAGATTGCTTGGTCAAGTGGCTGGGTTTCAGGCATCCAGATTGTGCATTGTTCCTGCAGGTGGAAGAGTTCACTTGGAATAAGGGCATAATAGAATGTTGTGTTCATAAGTTACTCTCGATCATCTAATCTAACAGGTGCAGTAGCAATTACAGCATAGATTGTATTATAAAAATCCGTGTTCCATACTTCTACATAATATTGTGTATTTTCAGGCTGTGTTTGATGCCAGATCTTTTTAAATTCTGTGTTTAATGGTATAATTAAGAGAGTGTCAGTATTGGAAAGGTAGAAACCTGGGCCTTTAAACTTAATCTTAAATTCCTGTTCAATTCTTTCCTTATTTCCTATCATGTTCCATGCACAGCCAGTTTCCATGATGTTCTCCTATTTTGATGTGATTAATAATCTTCTCTGGCTATTACCCAGACGTTATGATTTGGCATCCGCTTTAGATAGTCAATTTTGTCTTGCTCTGCCTGTTCTTTGGTTTTATATCCTGCAACGATTGTTCCTCTGCTGGTGGTATTTTCCAGTCGGCGAATTACAAGATAATAGTTTGCCTGCATGAGTCGCATGATAGCTCCAGGTGATGGTTGGCTGTCTGGTGAAAAAGTATAGGTATATTATAGGTATAGTGTACCGTATACAAGAGGGTTTGTCAACAGAAAAACACGTAGGCGGTTTACGGTTGTGCCGTGTGCTACGTTGTGGTAGTTGGTCGGTGGCGTGTATATAGTATGGCGGTTGGGCGGAATAGCGGCTAGAATGGCGTAGGATCGCTGTGGCTGGCCGGAACGGGGCAACGGGTATGGTTGCATGGACGGTTGGAAACGTGGCGTGTAGCGTGTGGTGGCCGTTGTAACGGGCATAACGGAAAAAACCGTGTAATTCCACCACGTTATGCCCGTTCATTCGTTGTGCTTATTCCTCGCTATCAATCCAATCTTTCGGAGGACTGAAGTCAGTTATTGTTGATATTTCTGATTCGGTGATGTTTGGATCATGGAAGTCTGATGGCTTGGGAAGTGGTTTTCTTGTGTTTAAAGATAACTCTATTTGTGCCTCAATATCTTTATCTTTTGCTTCTTGTGCTTCTTTTAATGCATGTTCACGTCTGAGCTGTTCAAAGAGTCTGGCATCTTCGATATCTCTTTGTATCTGCTGGGCTGACTTCTTTGCCTGTTCTTTTATCTGAAATTCTTGTTGTGCCTGGAATGGTTGAGATTGCGCCTTTGCTTGGGCCATAATCTGCCGAATGGTTGTGTATGGGTCGATTCGATCAATTGGTAATGCAATGATTGTCTCAATGGCTTTTATGTCTGCTTGAGCACACTCTAACGATGTGTGTATGGAATGCTTTGATATCCAGTCGATGATTATTAGCTTGGCTGCCTGGGATAATGATGGTATTGGTTGATCTGGTTCCAAGGTTACTAGGATTCTTAATGCTTTGGCGAGTTGGTAATGGTTTAGGCGAAAGGACATGTGAGGGCTTGACATATTGTGACTCCTTATGAATGGTTGTTTAGCAAGCATAGGTGGCTTGCAAGGGTGTCCGGTTGGTGACAGTATAGCATGGTTTGGTGCCGGTTGTCAATGGTTTGGTGACGGCTGGTGACGGTTTTTGGTGTCCAGCTGGTGCCTTGTGGTGACAGGTGGTGTCCGGTTGGTGACAGGTTGCTTGGGTAAGTGGTTGATATTGTTGGAGAATTTTAGGGCTGTGTACGGTTGGCGTCAAAAGTGTCCGTGCGTACACCTCCCCACCCTCTCTGGACCTGGTATTTAAGTATTTAATAAAAAAATTAAATACTAAAACAGACTACCCTTTCAACACTCACGACACAGGGGGGAGGTGTACGGTTGGACACTATTGGCCACTTTTGGACACACAGGATTGTAACTCTTTGAAATGATTACCTTTTTTTAGCTTACCTGTAACCATCTGGTGCCAGTTGATGTTAATGCGGTGCCAGATGGTGCCAATTATACGTGTCCAGCCGGTGCCTACTGATGCCAGGTGGTTATGTTTAGTGTCCGTTTGGTGCCAATTATGTGTGCCCAAGTGTCCACCTTTGGTTACGTTTGGTTACGTTTGGCACCACATGGTTACGGTTGGTCGTGTTATTCCTGTTCAGTATCGAACGCCCATACAACCATCATCTAATCACTATCCATGCAATTCAGGTTGTCAGGCATTATTCAGGTTGTCAGGCATTAGCAATAAGAAAAGCCCGAAATAGTCACAAGGACTAAATCGGGCAAAGGTTAAAGCAAGATTGTTAGTCAATATATTACTTTGTCAATTCTAACCACATCCCAAGTCTAATCACTTTGTTCCATTCAGGTGGGAAAAGCCCAAGAAATTTTATAACTTGTATTACATTTCTTTCATCCTGACCAAGTATGCAACGAACGATTTTCATATCGTCCTTTGTTGTTGCCATTTTAATATCTTTGGCCATATTTATCCCTTTGATAATATCTTTTTTCAATCTGGAGATTTTCATAATATCCTCATAGTATGCCGGACATACTCAAAGCGAATATATCCGGCAAGGTTAATATGGTTAGTTAGCCGACATACCTGCAATAATCGCAGCCAGTTGTTCCGGCGTCAATTTGGACATTGCCTCAATCGCTTTTTGCTCGTCACTCTTTGCGCTTGCCGGACGTTCGGCGGCTTCCCATTTCATACCGTCTACATTGCTTTGACCAAGTTCAGGCGACCATTCCGCACCTTTCTTCGTTGCTTTAAAGGTTGCACGTGCATCTATCAACTTTGCCTGAATACCTTTTTGCAAACAGGCATGCAGACATCCAGCTTCAGTTGCCCAGGCAACCAATTTCTGTTCATCTGCAAACTGTTCACTGGTCGGGAAGATGCTCCGTGGCAAAGTGTGCTGTACCATCGTTCCAACCGCCGGGACTGAAGTCTCTGTCTTAAGGGTATCCAATGTAACGAAGATTGATTGTGCCATGATAAAACTCCTTTATAATGGGTTTAACTACTTGTGGCTAGAACCATTTCCAGCCTGTCAATTACTGTATATCACTTGTGGAAAGCTTTGTCAAGAATTATTTTCCACCTTGATTCATTTTCCACTTGTCCTGCCTTTCCCAATTACAATACTTCCCCATGTCCAGGTTGTCAAGAGTTATTCTATTCACCATTTATATAGTGCTTGTCATTCTGCCAGGACCATCATATTAAAATATTTCCACATTGAAATATTCCACAGTTTGCCAGGAATCCCTGCTCATGACCTGTACCTGTTAATCGTGTGTCCGCGTAGCGGAGGGAACAATCTTTCTTGTGTGTGACCTGCCCGCATGTAGATGCCTCGATCCCTCTGTAGTGGATTAGGGTTTCTATATAGAGTTGCGGAAACAAGCAATTTTACATTGCCGTCAATCGACACCTATCCATCCAGTGTTCACAAATGAACCTAAAGTCGGGAACAATTCTAATCATTCAGCTATTCAACTTGTCACTATTAGCAGAACTGTGAACAGTAACAAACAGGCAGCCCTTATAATATTATAGTAGGCTCAATATGATTGCCGTCATTATGGAAAAAGCAGGAAAATTAAGTCCTTATGCATTTTTATATTGACCTTTCTACCATAATATGTCAACATAAAATAGGACAATTCCAAAAGGTTCACAACATCCATTTAACCTATCTTACCTGTAAAGCTGCCAGCCATGTTGAAAGAGCTAAAATCTCAGCACCGCAACATTATCCAGATGGCGTTCAACGGGTACAAAAACCAAGAGATTGCTGAGCGTCTTGGTATGGCACAATCATCCGTATCTACAATCCTTCGCTCACCTCTTGGGCAAGCCTACTTGAATGGCCTTCAAGACAGGGCACACGAAGCAACTTTAGATGTCAGAAAGAAGTTGGTTAGCCTCAATAAAGAAGCACTTGCAACATTCGAGCACCTTCTCAACTCTAATTCCCGCAAATCTGTTCCAGCATCTGTACAATTTAATGCAGCTAAAGATGTTCTCGACCGAAATGGGTATAAAGCTCCTGATCGGTTGAACATTGACATGACGCTGCAAACCAAAACTGATGAAGAACTCGATGCTGAGATCGCTGCAATCGAAGAAGCAATCAATCGCACTGGTGGTAAAAATCTTCCAGAGATTAAAAAGTCCTTACATCACAACTTATCATTTGCAACCATTCCTCTTGCGTCATGCCAAGCTGTTGTCCCTGCGTCTGCTAACGAGGATGATTTATCTCTGGAAGATTTATTCTGTGCTGAAGAACAAGCTGGCCTATTTATTCCTGACGAAGATTTTGAAGAACCCCTCCTGATGGAAGACACCTCAATTTTAGAAGACCTATCATTTGATCCCTTTCATAATATTAATAGGTCATAATGATGGATCTTTCCCACCTTGATAGAGACCGCAAAGAGCAATACCTCAAACTATTGCAAGCCAAAAACATCCGGATCAGGCAAAATAAGATTACCCAGTATTATCCAGATGACGGCGAGCTGAGTCGAAATAACTATCCTAAGCACATGCAATTCTTTGCAGCCGGTTCCACATTTAGTGAACGCTGTATCATGGCTGCAAACCGCATAGGAAAGTCCGAGGGAATTGGTGCGTACGAAACAACTCTACATGCAACCGGGCGCTATCCAGGTTGGTGGACTGGCAAGAGATTTACTAAACCAGTTTCCATCTGGGCATGTGGAACTACCAGCACCACTGCCAGGGATATCGTTCAATATAAACTCATTGGTAATCCTGAAGAGTATGGGACTGGATTGATTCCAGAAAAGTATATTATAAAGACCAGTCCTAAGGCTGGCGGAGTTGCTAATGCCATCGACATGATCTTAGTCAAGCATATCTCTGGTGGCATATCTCGGATTAAGATCAAGTCTTATGCTGAAGGCAGAAAGTCTTTTGAAGGAACTGAGCAAGATTTAATCTGGCTGGATGAAGAATGTCCACTTCCAATCTATACTGAATGTATAACTCGGACCATGACAACTAATGGTCTAATTATGCTTACCTTCACTCCTCTTGAAGGCTTAACTGATACTGTTCTTCAGTTTATGCCAAACGGCAAAATAGAAGACAATCAAGAAGGTAGTAAGTTCTTAATCCAGGCAACCTGGGACGATGCTCCACACCTTACCAAAGAACAGAAAGATAAACTCTGGGCAGCCTTACCTCCGCACCAACGAGACGCCAGGTCGAAGGGCGTACCTCAACTTGGGGCTGGTGCAATTTATCCAATCCTCGAAAGTAATATCACCGTAGAAGATTTTGCTATTCCAGATCATTGGCTTCGCTGCTATGCGTTGGATGTAGGCTGGAAGAAGACTGCAACTGTTTGGGCAGCTACAGATCCGACCAGCAACATAACTTATTTATATTCCGAATATTACCAGGGCCAACAGTTACCACTGATCCATGCGGATGCAATCAAGGCTCGGGGAAATTGGATTCCAGGCGTGGTTGACTCAGCTGCACATGGTCGTTCGCAAGATGACGGAAAGCAACTTTTTGAACAATACTTTGGGTTAGGTCTTGACCTTGAGAATGCGAACAAATCAATCGAGGCTGGCTTGTATGCTGTGTGGCAAATGCTCAGTACTAATCGCCTGAAAGTATTTGGTTCGCTGGTTAATTGGTTTAGCGAGTTTCGTATTTATCGCCGGGATGAGAACGGTCAGATAGTTAAAGACCGCGACCATTTGATGGACTGCACTCGGTACTTGATTATGTCTGGACTCAAACGAGCAATTGCGAAACCATATTGGGAGTTTCAGGCGTGGGAAGAAAGCGAACTTTACAATCACCAGGAAGCAAGTCTGGTTACAGGATACTAGATCATGAGTTGTTGGTCTGTATATAAGATTCCTGGAGAATTACATGTAATACCAACTATTATTGTATCTAAAACATTTTTTAAACCTATCACACCACATATTATTGATACTATATGTATATGCTGTCCAAAAGTTAATAGTATCATAGATGGTGTAAGACTTATTGTACATCAAGAAGAAAATTAGATATCAGGAAATTAATAATGGCTAATAATGGTTTTGAATTTCCTGTAGAGGAACTTGTTGATCCAGGCAATCCAGCGACTCCGATGGCGAATGCAATTATAGCTGGTCAAGCAGCAAAGCTGCCTACACGAACCAACTCAACCTTGAACACAGGCACAAACCTTCCAGATGACGAGCAAGCTAGTCTCATGGGCCAAGTTCCATTTTGGGCAACTGAGGAACCTATCGAGGATATTATAGCGCCAATTCAAGTTGATCCTACCACGACTGCTCTTGTGGAAAAAGAAGCTCTCAGAGCTGAAGCAGTTGTACTTATCACTAATCTTGCTGATAAACAAAATAAGGAAACCTTAGCAGATATTACGACTAAAGTCCTGGAAGGCTACAAGCTAGATTTGGCTAGCCGAACTGAATGGGAAGCACTCAATGTGCAGATCATCGACCTGGCTAAGCTGCTCGTAAAGAAGAAAGTCTATGCAGGCGAAGTTGTTGCTAATGTTAAGTACCCATTAATAATTAATGCTTGCATCCAGTTTGCTGCTAGGGCATATCCTGAGCTTATTAAAGGTAATGAAGTTGTCAAAGGTAAGGTCATAGGAACTGATCCAGACAATCGTAAGTTTGATAAGGCCAACCGAATTTCTCAGTTTATGTCTTTCCAGCTTCTGTCCCTAATGGAAGATTGGGAAGAAGGAGTTGACCAGCTACTTTTTACCTTGCCCGCAATCGGTTGTGTATTCAAAAAGAGTTACTTCGATTCGATTGAGAGGAAGTCCGTATCTCAGATAGTCTTTGCTGATGATTTGGTTGTAAATTACTTTGCCGAATCATTGGAGAGGGCTCCACGAGTAACTCATAGAATCTATTTGTACCATAATGAAATTGTTGAGCGCATCAATTCTGGGATTTTTATCAAGTTTGATGTAGCTGAACTTGGTCAGGCAACCAGTGATAAGACTGCTGATGTAGATGAAGATACTCCACATTTGTTTCTTGAACAACATCGTTGGTATGACTTAGATAATGATGGCTATCAAGAGCCGTATGTAGTAACTGTTCATGAACAATCACAGAAGTTAGTTCGCATATCTCCTCGGTTTGCCACGGATGGGATTATTCGCAAGTCTGATGAATCTGGCGTAGTTGATCTAGACGGACCAATTGTTAAGATCCTCCCAGAGCAATACTTTACTCGCTTTATTTTCATGCCAGCGATTGATGGAGGCTTTTATGGCATGGGGTTTGGCTCACTGTTGATGAGCAGTAACTCAGCCATAAACACAGTTATTAATCAATTGCTTGATGCAGGGACGTTATCAAATCGTCAGTCTGGTTTCCTAGGGAGAGGCCTTAAGCTTGGCAGGGGCAAATCAATTCAGGTCAAGTCAGGCGAGTGGAAGCCAGTAGATGCAACAGGCGACGATCTTCGCAAGAACATCTTCCCAATGCCAGTGCGTGAGCCAAGTAATGTTCTCTTTCAATTGCTCGGCTTGCTAATCGAGAGTGGTAAAGAACTTGCCGGCATGACAGAGATTCTTGCTGGTAATTCTCCTGGTGCGAATGTTCCGGCTGAGTCTGTACTTGCCCTTATTGAACAGGGGCTGCAAGTCTACAGTGCAATTCACAAGCGATTGTACCGAAGTCAATATAAGGAGTTCATAAAGTTACGAAGACTGAATGCTCTTTATTTAGATCAGATGACATATAGTGTTGTCCTGGATGATCAGCAGGCAATTGTTCAGGCTGACTTCTCTAGTGCAGATTTCGATGTTGTTCCGGTTAGTGATCCGAACAGCACGACAATGATGCAGCGGCTTCTCAAGGCGAAGGCCATGCTAGAGCTGCGAGGCCAAGGTTTGAATGATCAGGAAATCTTGCGACAGTATTTACTTGCACTTGATATCGAAGATGTTGAGAGGTTCTTTCCTGCAGAAGACCAGACTGATCCAGCTGAACAACTCGCGATGCAGAAACTCCAGGCTGAGATTACAGAACTAAGTGCAAAGGTCGCCAAGTTGAATGCGGAAACTCAGAAGATTATGACAGAGATTCCTGGTAAACAACTTGAACAAGAGAAGACAATTGCAGACATGGATAATGATGCTACAGATTTAGCTCTTAAGGATAAGCAAATTTCTGGTCAATTAGAACTCGGGCGAAGTCAGCAAAGTTTAGGCAAAGCACCTGGTGGATTAAAAGAAAGTACAATGAAGCGAGAGTATGTTTCAGAGAATAACAATCAAGGAGAATAATATGTCATATTCACTTGTAACACCATGTTGTAATTATCCATCAGCAACACCTGAAGGTCAGGGAGATTGCATCAAGAAAGACATCTGCACGGATAGACATGTTTTGCATGGCGCTATCTCTGCAATCCATCAGATGTCATTTGGTGTAGGTCATTTGGGTGCTGGTACAATAACCTTGGCTTGCAGCAATAAGATCGTGGCAACAAAAGAAGAATAATAGTTAGGATTAAAAGAAAGCACGGTGAAACGTGAATATAGTTAAGGAGATAATATGGATGAATTAAGCAAGAAGAAGAAAGGTACGTTTTCTTTTTTACGTGCACTTGGCCTTGGTAAAAATAAAAGTGACACTGCTGACAAGAATGTTTTTTATGCTGGGAATGTAACAACTGCTGCAAATAAGCGAAAGAAAGAGTTGGAGAAGGTTAATCAGAATTGAGGAGAACTCAGATGGACTTTGGAGATGCTATAAGGGCACTAAAGCTTAGGGGAAAAGTAGCTCGTGAAGGATGGAATGGAAAAGGCTTAAGTCTTGAATTGCAGGTGCCAGATTCTTTTAGCAAAATGACTCTTCCATACATTTATATGAATTATCCATCTACACCAGCAAGTAAAACTGCCCCTAAAAATCATATTAATGCAAGAGTTCCTTGGCTAGCTAGTCAGACAGATATGCTTGCAGAAGATTGGATTATTGTAGAATAACCTATACTTATGGTATCAAGATGCTAACTAGTGAACAATTCCAAGAGTGGAAAACTAATGCCGTCACAACAGAGATCCTTACAGAACTTAGAAAAGTTCGTAAGATTATGGAAAGTAAGTTAAGTAATGGAAATACTATTGGTCAAAATGCTTATGAGACTCATGGCATGACAAATAGGGTTGTTGGAAATATTGAAGGGCTTGATCAAATATTGAATATTTCTTTTGAAGGTGATGCTGTAGATAATGAAGTTGACGAAGTAAGCGGTTACTAAGCATACGCAGTTATTAAGAATAACAATTATTTAAAAGGGTAATAATTATGAGCACAGAAAACATTAGTGATATTAATCAATCTGGCATCTTACCGACTGGCGGGCATTTGTTGGTACTTCCTGAGAAGGTTGAAGAAAAGACTAAGGGCGGAATCTATTTGCCTGAAACAATTCGGGAAAAAGAACAGCAAGCAGCAACAGTTGGAACTTTGGTTGCCATCGGACCTACTGCCTGGAAAGACCTTGATGATGGTATTGCCTGGGCAGAAGTTGGCGATAAGATTAGTTACTCCCGATATGCTGGTGTCTCTATGAGCGGGAAGGATGACGACTCTTATGTATTGATTAATGATAATGATGTTTTGGCTCGGTTACTCTTTTAAATAGGTGTTATTATGGCAGAAGAATTTGTGCAAGACATTATTATGGCAGCCGAAGCAACTGATGGTTCTTCTACAGAAGCAACAGAAACTACTGATGATATCAGCAAGTCTGTTGTGGCAACTAACTCTGGTGATGATCGATCTTCCAATCAAACTAAAACCCCTAATGGTAATGCTGATTCTGATCAAACCAAGATTGAGCCTTCTGTAGAAGAACTTGCTGCACAACTTGGCTGGCGTGCTGATCATGTAGGTGAAGACGCAGTTGATGCAGTCACCTACATTCTGAGATCAAAAGACATTCAGAAGGCAATGAGTAAGCACAACAAAGACTTAAAGGAGAATCTTAGTGCAGTTCAGGCCTCCGTTAATGCTTTGAAAGAGCACAATGAGAAAGTTTATCAGACTGAAGTTAAGAAGTTAACTGCTGAAATAGAAACTCTTAAGAAGGAACGCAAGTCTGCAATTGAGCTTGCTGATGTTGATAAAGTAGAGGAACTGGATGCACAAATTGAAGCAAAGAAAAATGATCTTGTTGCACCAAAAATTAACGATAGTAGCAAGGCTGGTGCTGTTGAAAATCCTGTATATGATGAATGGATTCAGGATAATCAATGGTATTTAGAAGACAACGAGATGGCACAGTTTGCTGATAGTGTAGCGCAGAATTATGTTGGAGCGCCACTGCCGAGGATTTATGCACTGGTACGGCAGAAAGTTCAGGAAGTTTTTCCAGAAAAGTTTACTACTGTTAAATCTGCAACTGTTGCCAATGTTGCAACGAAACCAATCGGACCTGTTTCTCCTGTTGATAAAGGCTCAAACAATAAAGGTGCTACAACTAGTTTTAGTAAGGCTGATCTTACGCCTGACCAAGTTAGTATCATGAATCAATTTGTTCGCGGGGGCATAATGTCCGAAGAACAATATATTAAAGATATTGCAAGTATGCAAGAATAATAAGAGGATTATGTTATGACAGAGCAGGCAAAAAATACAGAGAGTGTTAAAAGCGAGCAACCGCGAAAAAGAATACCTTTAGGGTCGAGGAATATCTTGACTGCACCGAAGAAGGTCGGTTTCGTGCGCCGATTTGTTAATGATACTGGAGATCGCCTTCAGATGTTCAAGGACGCTGGATGGCACACTGTTGATGATGGCTCACCTGTTGGGGATTCAAAGATTGGCAGACCGACCAACATCGGTAGTGCCACTAATCCTAGTGTGGGTAACAATCAGCGAGCTGTTCTAATGGAGATCCCAGAAGAGATTTATGAGGCAGACCGAGCCGAATCACAAGCCAAGATTAGTGAGGTAGAAAACCAAATTAAGCGGAACTCTCGTGGCGAGGGTAGAGATGGCTTGTCTGGAAGTGTGACTATTTCGTAA
>Ga0209728_1000144_pt1 | contig 65729 bp, 88 predicted proteins | sample RifGroD1_FD_183997 | JGI IMG/M metagenome (GOLD analysis project Ga0209728, IMG submission 183997) | Groundwater microbial communities from Rifle, Colorado, USA - Groundwater D1 (SPAdes) (version 2) | ecosystem: Environmental > Aquatic > Deep subsurface > Groundwater | place: Rifle, Colorado... | reverse complement strand
CAAAAGTTGTAGTCTGAAGCCCCGCATGAGTCAGGGAGCGCCAGAAGAACCTATCATATTCCACCTAGAACGATATCAGAGACGATTCAGTTATCATTCTATCCTCACCCCTCAATTCCCCCGCATCATCCGATCAAACGCATGAAAATTTATACTCTCCTCATGCAACTCATCCAACAACTTTTGGACTAAACACTTTATGCCGTCCCAGTTTTTAGAATTAGCACAATTAGGTGTAAGCCCAGGTTCTCTGTACTCATAACCAACACAATTAAACCCCATGGAAATCACCTCCAGGACGTAATAAGAAAAGACACCTCCGCGTTGGAGATGTCTGATTAATTTAATTTGACTCTATCACTATATCACGAAAATAGTGTCCAATAGTATCAAGATAGTATCATCCTAGAGAAGGCGCATTCTATGGGTATAGAAAAAGCGCCCCCTGCGGAAGCGCTTTTGTGCATTTTCGTTTCATAAAATTTGATACTAGTATTATAACACGGCATATTCGTGGTGTAAATGTAGACTTATTGTAGCAGGTTGTCAAGCCCTTCAAAAACCCGCTAAAACGCTAACCGCAAGCCATCTACGCCAAAGATCATAATACTTAGCTCTTCAACCATGTCATTTTTCCACGTATATACTGACTTTTCACAACAGTGTAGTTCTGCCGCTATAACCCGAACTCGTTCCTTCCACGGCATTAAACTCTTAACAGGATCTAGGTAAAGCTTGTCAATAACAAGGTACTTTTCAGGTTTGCCTTGCTCGATCATCTTTTCCCGAAGCGTTATCAGTGATATTTCTACCTGCATGACCATTACCAGCGTTCGTGCCCTGCCGCGCCTTATGGCGTAAACGATAACATCCTCCATGTCAGATTCTTCGAAGTTGTAGGCTTCTAGATCTTCGCCCGAAACTTTATCCTGCGAAAGTTCGATGTGCTTAATCAGGCTCGGATACTTTTTAAGTAGGAGTTCGGTGTTGTGGAATCTGTTTTTTCTTGCTCTCTCCCGTTCCTCGTTCTTGTGGACCTTCAACGCTTCAACAGCAGCTGCAACAGCTATTTCCTGAATATTGACTGTACCCGTTTTTTTACCCATGCCTGATCACCTCTCACTTTTCAAGATTACTTGTCTAATTCCTTACAGCACTCAATGATAATCTGTTGAATTACGCTTCGGCGTTCATCGTGTTCAATTTTTAACTGAGGCTTGCCGATCCTGATCAGGATCTGTAGATTACTGGCAATTCTAGTCTCGATTTCTTCTTCGAGTTGATAGCTCTTCACTGGCCCAGCCTCTGGTAAATGCTTGTCTCGTATAAGCCTCTCCGTCTCAACTGTCCCGAATCTCACCCAAACATCCTCCTTTGATCTACAAAAACTCCATCAGGCAACTTTTCATTTGTTACCTTGCCAAATCTAGTAAGTTTAAAAATATGAATCAGCTTATCCCTAAAGGGGCTAAGTTTATCTCGCTTAATCTCTTCCCACTCATCATCTAACCATTCACCAGGCATTAACCTGAAGCCATTCTGAGTACGTATGACCTCGGCCCCACCACATCGAATACCATGCAGCAGATAGTACAACGAATGATCCATATGCCAGCAGTTCCAGAGTAACTCTTGCCAGTGTGTGTGATCATCCTTTTTGTCTCCCCGTGGATCGCCAAGATACCTTTTCTTCTCCTGCATCACTCCACCACCTTAAAGGCTTTCGATGACCACATAAATACCGGGTACCTTGGCCCAAAATTTTTCAGTAATCTCCGATGCCACTTGTGCATCATCGTACCAGTAGCCAAGATCCGTCATAACATCCTTAAGCAACTTGATCATGTTGTCAGCATCTGGCCTGGTAGTCTTGTATTCTCCGTCTTGATTGTGCTTATGGGTAATTGGGAAACACCACTTTGTGACAAGTCTTAATGCTCCATACAATCTCTCGCTAGGGATATGCCCAGCTAAATGAGCCTTTAGTTTAGCCCTTACGACTTGTAGCTCAGTTGGTTCGTAAAACTGCGGTTTGCCTTTTACACATCTAGCTTTTTTCATCTGGTGTGTTGACGTTGGTGGTTCCATCGGCATAAAAAACTCTATTCGCATTTATTTCACCAGCTTTAGTGATATTTCAGCAGGGAAAAGACTATGTGGCCCTTCGATGCTCTCCCAGTTAATATCTTCGTCCAAGAGGTTGGGTATTGATCCTTTGGTACTAGCCCAGTTAAGCCCCAGTTTCTCAACCATGTTTAGCCAGTCTTCTACGTCATGGCCAACGAGATCGATCTTGGGACCATCCTTTGACTGCACCAACTGAATATGTTTTAGCTCGTGATAGATCAGCGCGATGATCTGCGACCTGCTCATTTGCATTGTGTTTTCCTTGAAGATCTCCAGCATGTACTCAAAGCGTTTTTTAGTTACTTGATAAATAATCTCCTCAAACTTTGGCGGCATCTTGCTTATCTGAGCATAAACAATTAAGTTATTCTTCTTGCGCTTGTCCTCAGTGTTTTCGATGAACAGGATATTTTTAACTGGCACATATTCAAGCTCTTTGAATTTTGTTTTTAGAGCTTCAGCGACCGGTCGATAATCTTCGTTGATTTTGTACTTGCCATTAAATTCTTCAACAGCAATCAATTTCTGAGCTTCCATATTTTTACCTCCTTAATTTTACATTCGCCTTTTTTAACCCTCTGAAAAATTCTCCTAGTTACGGATAGGGGAAGGAAGGTAAGGAGGGCCACCGACGCCTCCTTACTTTCCCCCGTAACCCACGTGCTAGGGAAAGGGAAAAACACCTATACGTAGTATAGATTTTCCCTTTCCCTTTCCCTGAGGGAAAATCTCGATAAAACACCGACTTTTTCTTCCCTGAGGGAAAGTAATAGGGAAATAATAAAACACCGACTTTTTCTTCCTTTAGGGAAAGTAATTCTCGATCTTTTTCCTACTTTCCCTAAAGGAAAAAGGTTACCTTTTCTCGATTATTTCCCTAACTTCATTTTGGACAATTTCATATTTTGGATGCTCCTTGATTCTATTTCGTACTGTTTTATCCACTGTCCCCATGTATTCCGAGAGCGCCTGAACTGTAATATTTCCATCAAAAGAGCATCCCTTGATAGCAGTTTCTAGTGAATCTAGTCGTTCCTTCTTGCGTTCTTGAGGATCTTTTTTCTTACCAAAATTACTTTTCCACGATGGTGCTGCCCCTTCAGTCTCGACGTCTTTTAAGCTTCCTACCTCGTCCACCTGGTGCGTAGGATAATCAAACCAAATATTCACAGGGTTAAATTTAGGGAATTCTCTCAGCGTTCCTTCGATTCTCCACGCTGACCTCTGCCGTACTTTCTGCCTAACTGGATAGATTTCATTGAGCATTTCCCGATATAATTCTTGCCCTAGCAGTTTGTCACAGGCCAATATCATTTGCTTTTCACTGCATAAATCGTCTTGAGATACTTCATCTTCCCAACGCTGAACATGCTTTCGTAGCCATGATTCGCACACCTTGCAGACGGCTTTATTCTCTTCCTGCTTAAGGAGTGAGTCCGTTAAATCAAGTTCAATAAGATCCAAGAGTGCATCCGGATCCCGGGCAAATACACCCGATCCCGAAGACCTATCCATACTCCGCTTATTGCCTTGGCTACCCTTCGAATGATGATGGCAATAGATCACGGCGACCCCTAATTCGGTGCAAACTCGGTCAAATTGATTACAAAAGGCAGCCATCTGGTCGGCACTATTTTCATCACCGGTAATGACCTTGTAAATGGGATCGATGATAATGGCTGTGTAGTTTTTCTTTTGTGCCCTTCTAATCAGTTTAGGTGCCAACTTATCCATCGGGACTGATTTTCCCCTTAGATTCCAAACATCAATATTGCCCAAGTTCCTCGGCTCCCACCCTAAGTCTTGATATACATCCTTGAAACGATGTAGGCAGCTAGCCCTATCAAGCTCAAGGTTTAAGTACATGATCTTCCCTTGGGCGCAATCCCAACCCATCCATTTTTTACCCTCTGCAATGGCACAACATAGCTCGATGAGAGCAAACGACTTACCGGCTTTACTTGGCCCAGCTAACATCATCTTATGGCCCTGTCTGAGTATATTATGGATGAGAGGTGGCGACAGATCGGGCAAGTTATCCCAATATGTGGCCATGCTCTCTGGCTCAGGCAGATCGTCGTTAATACCCTCGATCCATTCTTGCCAGTCCTTCCATGATTCCTTGCCAATGTTGGTATCCACAATAAACTGTTTCTGGCCGTTACGCATTACTCCAGGCATTCGAGAAAGCCTTGATGGATTGCGGTTTTGCGTGTCTACCTTGAGGCCATTCTTAGCACAAACATTGTATAAGTAGTCAACTCTTTTGCGATATTCTTCATAAGTATCAGCATCGATTCTTACAATTGCGTGCAAACTTTTCTTGCCACTGTGAACTAAACATGCAACAGGCAACTCAAGTTCACGGATTATTGCATTTTGCTTGTCAATTTCCATTTCATCAGATTCAACTAAGGAGAATCTGAAATCAGTGACATTTTCGTTCTTAACGCCTTTACCGTCCAATGGATTGAATCGAATCCATGCTCCAACCTCGGGCTTGTAGTCACCAATAACAGCCCCAATGTCTCCATCGCATATGCTAAGCAGTTCAATTAATTGACCAGCTGTACGGTCACAGTTTCCTTTAGTAGGCTTGTTGACTATTTCTCCAGTCTTATCGTCTTTCATTTCATAAGTACCAGTGACATAGCCTACATTCTCTGATGCTTCGAAAAGAGTTTCGAGATACTTCACAAGTTGTGCTACATGGTCCCACGATACCGGCTCTATTACCTCTTTACCCTCTACCCAGTTCTTGTCAATGATCGTCAAGTCATCCTTGGTACCAATAACAGAATCCCAATCCAGCTCGTGTGCGCTTTCTGATCTATCAGGCTGCCATCCTTGGTCCATTGCCATCTGAACGATTGTTCCCGCTGTGATTGGTTTCGCGTTTCCGTGGAAGCTATCCCATTTTTTAAAGCACTCGCCAGCATGGTAGCGACGTGAATCACCACGGCTCCACTCATCCCATGCGGACGCGGTAAATCCTGCTTCCTTTAGTCCCATGCCGACGTTTACCCAGTCTTGGTAATTTAGCTGAGCAGGGTCAATGTGATCTAATATTTCGAGCAGATCGGTTTGTTTTTCCAAGTCTATGCCCCCTATCAACCCTCCATAAATTACTTACACAAACTACTAAGATATCATTTACAGTGCGTTAACGCATATGATATATTGAATGTATTAAGTGCGTTAACGCATAATCGAAAGGATGATCGACATGGAAATTATGGTACACAACGACGGTAATGAGGTTTTCAACGGTTCACTTTCTCAGTTTTTGGAAGACAACGATAACGATGAATGGTTGACTGAGGAGTGTAGTAAACTGGATACTGTTGCACAAATCGAGTTTAGGGCAATATCCGGTGATTGGGTGATCGTTAAACAATGAGTGTTTTAAGTAACATCATGGGAGTAAACGAAGCCGCCAATCTTTGGGGATTAAAGCCCGGATATATCAAAAACCTTTGTGCCGCCGGGAAGGTTATAGCTGTTAAGATTGACAACCGTTGGATTATTGATAAGGATCAAGAAAACCCTTCCAGTGTGACCGATAAGACTGCTGAATAAGTAGCCTTATCGGTCTATTATTTATCCCTCCATGAAATCGAATAACGATGGCATGCTTACTTTTTCTTCAGCAGCCTTAAGATAGCTAACTCCATCCCTGAAATAATCAACACTCAATTCAATACCATAACCTCTACGGCCTAGTTTTACTGCCCTTTCAGGTACCGTCATTAGTCCTCCGAAGAAGTCACCCACTAATTCTCCGGGATTGGAATAGCGGTTAATGATTCGCTCAACGGTATCGAACTGAAGGGGACAAACATGCATTTGTAAATTCTTTCGCTTTTGATCTGAATTAAACGTCCTCATCCGGTTAATGTCGTCCCAAACTTCATCAGTCCATGATCCCGGAGCCACAACCATAAACGATGCTGGAAGATGACCATCGGCATCTAACCTCTTTGCGATCTCCACGTGTTCTTCGTAGCTATAGATTGACTCACGGGAAAATTTTCGATAAACAGACTGCAGCTTGCCAACGTCAACGGACTTGATCTCATCCTTGGAAAGAAATCTATCCCCGGATGATCTCCAAAAACCATGCGCATCAATCTGCCACTGTGCTCGAGTATATTCATCCTTGGTTTTCACAACCGGAATATCTGCATAGGCTGTGCTTGTATCGCTCGGTAACTTCCTGAATAACAAGATGTACTCTGGGCAACCAACACCCATCTTAGATCCATCCTTGCATTGCTCCGACCATCCTAGACGATAGGTTTGGTTATTCTCCCGCACAACATCCGTAACAATTGTGATCATGCCGAAATACTGGAATCCATGCCTCATGTAGTGGTGAATGCAAAGGCTGTGAAAGGGCTCAATCGTCGGCATTCCGGTACCCGTTGCATTGCCAAAAAGTACACGATCCTTAACATGGCAAACGAATACTCTGCCGGGCTTCAATGTTCTTAGCACTTCAGGCGTTAAATAGTCCATTTGCTCGAAGAACTTGTCTGTGTCCTCGTTATGGCCAAAGTCGTTATAACTCGGAGAATATTCATAGTGAGTGGAGAAAGGAATTGAGCTGAACCATAAATCCATGCTATTCTCTTCCATTCCTGCCACTTCTAAAATGCAATCGTTATTTACAGCTGTGAAGTGTTCTGATTCAATTTTCACTCTCTCAACTCCAATACTTCTGGCCATCTTGTCCATGAGTGAAGTGGTAGATAGGCCGTATCTCTTGATAATCTCCGTCATTTTCTCCGCAAGGTAATTATGTTGTTCCCATTTCTTTTGAAGAACTTGCAGGATTTGCCGCTCTGACTCGGTGTAGATGATGTCAATAATAACTGGTTCCTTCTGGAGAAATCGGTAAACCCTGTGAATAGCTTGAAAAAAATCATTAAATTGATAATCAATACCTAGAAATACTTCCCTGTGGCAATGGTACTGGAAGTTACAACCACTTCCACTGAGCTCTTTCTTCGTAGCGAACAAACGAGTTTTTCCCTCAGAAAAGTCAATAACTCGTTTTTCCCTAATCTCGTAGTCTTGGTTACCATAAATTTCAACCGATTCGGGCAAAGCTTTTTTTATAGCGTGTCTCTCTGCCTCTAAATCGTGCCAAAGTATGAAATGGTCATCTGGATTATTCTGAACTATCTCAGTCATCTTCCTGACGCGCTCATTGATACTCTCTCTCTTCTCTCGTGCCGCGTCCTTCAGCCCAAGTGCAGCGTCCCTAAAAATTTTACCTTGTCCGTCCCTTTCTGATCCTGCACCTGAATGATCTGTCGGGATTTCGTGGTACCTGATTTCCATTGGAGGAAGATCGTATCCATCGTCCGAGTATCCAAGGTCTGATGGCTTAGTGATAAACAGCGCCCAGCTCGACATCCATAGCCAAAATTCAACCTCTTTATGAGGGTATAGGGTGAGTTGATTTGCCTTGGTTGAATCCCTTTGAAAGAACTTTGTAAGCGCTAATCCGGTGTCCATTACCTCGAGGTACCCAGCATAATGAATTAGCTCTTTGTACTTGTTTGGCGAAGGCGTAGCCGTGCTTACTAGCTTAAATGGCACGCCCTTAAATTTACCTAAGAACGTCTGATAGGTGAGTGAACCGTAACTTCTTAATACAGATGCTTCATCCAATGAGGTAGCAATGAAATACTTAGGGTCAATGTCACCATCTCTGACACGCTCATAATTTGTTATCATGATTCGCCCCTTGGATTGCCTAACTTCGACCATATTCCGGACATACTCAGGCGCTTCCATTCTAAGTAAATTGACAGCATCTTTCGTAAATTCTTGTTTAACTCCAAGTGGTAAAACTATTAGAGCATACCCACCTTTGCGGTCCGTCACAATGCGGCAAAACTCTAATTCCTGAATCGTTTTACCTAGCCCAAAGGATTCGAAAAGTGCCCTTCTGCCGCCCTTGATAGCCCAAATTACTGCGTCTCGTTGGTGTGGTTTGAGAATCGGATTAACTTCATCTGGAGAAATAACAAATCCAGTATCTTTTGCCAGAGTTATCTTCGATTTCAAAAAATCGATATACTCCATCTAAGACACCCTAACCGGTAACACGATATGGATATATCCCTCATCTCTAAGCATCACCGGCGAAAACGCTCCATTCAATTCCATTTCAACCGTTTCGCCAACAGAGTCCAGTGCGTCCAAGATGAACCGAGCATTAACTGCGATCTCAACAGGTTCACCAGTATGCTCCACATCAATATGCTCGTTAATCTTTCCTTTCTGGCTTCCACTCACTATAGAAATCCTCTTCGAGCCATCTAATTTAATCACCTTAGAATCGCTATCGGTGAACAAAATGGCTCGGTTAATGGATCCTTTAAATTCCTCGTTCGATAACTTTATGGAGGTTAAATGGGCTTGTGGTATTACTTGATTATAATTTGGAAACTGTCCATCAATCGTTCGAGCGAACACCTTCGTTGCGTTAGATTCAAGAATGATTTGAGAGCCACTAGACACCTTTAGTTTTATATCTCCACTGAATTTCAAAGCTTCCAATAATGCCTTAGCCGGGATAATGGCTTTGAATTCTCCATAATAATCTATGCTGCTTGACAAGATGGCCAGTCGATGGGTATCAGTCGCGACAAACTCTATTCCACCATCTTTTATGGCTATTAGTATCCCGGTAAACACTGGTCGATTTGTTTCGGTTGCTACGGCTTTAATCGTTTTGGTTACGCCTTTTTTTAGTACATCGGATGGGATGATTATCTCCATATCTGATCCTTCAGGAAGTGTCGGAAATTCATCGGCCGGTAAGATTTGTAACTCTATAGATGATCCCTTGTAGTTAATAAACATTTGACCATCTTTTACCTCAATATCAACTTGAGAGTTCGGAAGTTTCTTGATGATATCGCTAAATAGTTTTGCTGGCACAACACAAGATCCTTCCTTTTGCGCGTCAATAATGTGAATTGTGTGCTGTATGCCCATTTCTAGGTCTGTTGCTGTAAATTGGAGGTCACTTCCCTTGAGGGAAACGAGGACACCTTGAAGGATAAGCATTGATTTAGTTGCTACAGCTTTTTGTACAGCTGCAATTCCTTCGTTTAGGATTGATTTGTGGCATGAAAACCTCATAGCCATATTCCTCCCATACTCGAATCGTGATTATTAATTACTGGCTTATACTCCGATGGGTTGATGTCATGAGGTACCCGCCAACCATTGGCAGCAACTCGGTCAATGAGCTTTTTTGCTACCTCAAACTCCCATGTTCCAACGTGTTCAAACCCACGGCCCTCCAAAAATCGAATTTGCTTTGGTGTCGTTAATCCTTCCGTTCGACGCATATCTAACTTGTCTAAAAGCTTGGCAGCCTTGCCAGCACTCTCGACCTGATCCGGGAATATTCCTAATTTCTCAAGTGTCTTGACCTGTTTATCTGAAGGTGGCCCCATCTCCCAACCAAACGCTGGGACATAGCTGGCTAGGTCTTCAGCTTGGATACTCATTTCGAATTGGAGAGGATCCACGAGCTTGCGCTTCCGATGTTTCATTTCTTGGAGTTGTTTTGCTAGTGCTTCCTCCCGGGCGGCCACTGCGTCCTCTGTGGCCTTGACTTCAGCTTCTTGAATATCTACTGGGTAGCCAGCTTCTTCGATGTTCTCAGTCATGATTTGAGCTACTTCTGGCGAAGAACAGATCAAATGGGCCGGGTGACAAAGCTCGTGTTTTTCTGTGTGCCATAAAAAGTCTAAGAGTAATAAATAGTCTTTACCATCAAATAAGCGGGTACCGCGCCCGACCATCTGTACATAAAGACTTCTGATTTTAGTTGGTCTAAGAACGACAATACAGTCCACTGCAGGACAATCCCAACCTTCTGTGAGTAGCATGGAGTTACAAAGCACGTTATATTTGCCGGTTTCAAAATCCTTAAGGATCTGCGCCCGATCCTCGCTAGTACCATTTACTTCTGCTGCGCTGAATCCCTTAGACTCTAAGACATCGCGGAACTTCTGTGATGTCTTAATTAGCGGTAAGAAGACAACAGTTTTGCGATCCATGCAGTACTTTGCCATCTCATCGGCAATTTGGTGCAAATAAGGGTCCAAGGCATTGCCTAAGTCGGAAGTCTTATAATCACCGGCCTGTGATCCTACGCCTGTTAAGTCCAATTTTAGCGGGATAGTTTGAGCCTTTATCTTACACAAATAACCTTCCTTGATAGCCTTGGGCAACGTGTATTCGTAGGCTAAGGTTTCAAAATATTGGCCTAGATTCTTCATATCACCACGATCAGGCGTAGCAGTAACACCCAGTACCTTTGCCTTATCAAAATAACCAAGAACGCGTTGGTAGCTATCAGATAAGCAGTGGTGGGCCTCATCGACTATGATGGTATTAAAATAATCAGGTGGAAATTGCATGAGGCGCTTTTCCCTCATGAGCGTTTGCACTGATCCAACGACTACACGATACCAGCTATCCATACATGAGCTCTCAGCCTTTTCTACTGCACAACCAAGGCCAGTCGCTTTCATCATTTTGTCGGCTGCTTGATCAAGTAGTTCCCCTCGGTGAGCAAGTATTAAAACTCGCTCACCGTCTTTAACGCATTCCTCAGCGATCTTTGAAAATATTATGGTCTTGCCTCCGCCAGTTACGAGCACCAATAGGGTTTTGAGTATGTTGTTGGCCCATTGATCCAGAACCGCTGCTTTTGCTTCCTCTTGATATTTCCTAAGCTGCATTGACTAAAACCTCCCAGCCTCAAAACTTTTGGCCGGCGTTGCTTCTCCCGGATCATAGAATTTCTTGATTTCATTGTTAGTCATTTCATTACCCTTATCACTCGTCCACTTACGGACTCCGACTCTACAGCGGCCCTTTGCTCCGACTACAGCGTTCCAGTTCATCGTAACCTTTTCGCCTTTCTTGCGTTGACCGATGCCAGTGAAGAACGCACACAACATACCTTCGGTTATCGAGTGTAAAAACAGATTATGTTTAATAGTGGTCTCGCCTTGTGATCCTTGTATCTTGATGTGAACAATCGCCTTATTGCATGGGGGAAGCTTATCGCTGCCGTTGTGTCTGGCACGCTCAAAGGTCACAACCTCAAAGTCATAGTCACCTTCTGGCAATACCACAAAATCTGGTCCGTCATTCTCGATTTGATCGTCCCAACTAAACTCGCGTCCTTCGTCACTCATTGATTGTTTCCTCCTCTATTGTCAACTTTTCTCGGCCGTGGTTAGTTTACAATGTTGTATCAGTAAGGTATATCATCCCTAAAATCTTTGATCATCTGGAACACCTGGGTCCATGCTGCAACGAGAACACCAGAAACAAAGTTAGGATCATAATTTGATATTGGTGCGTTTAATGGGTAATATCCTTTGCTGGCTACAGCCTGTTGGATTTCCTCAACTGTTACGCTGTTTGCAGCCATCAGGTCTGCCAGTGGCTTAGGAACACCAGTTAGGTCTTGCTTAGGCGGATTCTGCTGGGTCAATGGCTCTTTGATTTCTTTTTTTTGTGGTTCTGTAATTGTGGTTTGTTCCGTCTTAGCTGGCTCGTTTATTTTTACTTCTGGATTAGAAGGTTTATCCACTGGCTTTTGCTCCGGATCTTTGGTGACCAGTGGAGTAGTTGCGCTTCCCTTAACTGGTATACAATGAGCAATTTCCTTAAAATCAAAAGGCAATTCTTCCTTTAGATCATGGCGGTTCTTGGCATCCCAGCATATGTGGTGCGTAGTATACATGACACGCTTCCCGCCTTGGGCCTTATTTTTGCCCTTTTGCAAGCCCTGACCATCTACATCAACAACATAGGTCTTATAGTTTATAAATAAAACCATATCTGCCCATTCTCGAACCATGGGAGCTACATACTTAGTAAGTTTTAATTCCCACCTATCGTATGATCCCATTTCATCTGGAAGATCGAATTTTCTCGTAAAAGCATGGGCGGCAATTACAACATTTACTCCGGCCTCAACGAGTTCTTCCAACAGATTTAGTAGCTTTCCGAATTCCTCGGCAAGATAGGTGTACCCCTTGCCATATCCAAATCCTTCAATTCCATCCTTGTTGGATTTTGCACATAATTCTACAGCACATAATTTTTCTGCCCAATCTGCAGTATCTAAGCCAAAAGTGTTTAATTTGTGAGGGTTTTTGATAAAATATCTAACTTGCTCAAGGAGCATAGTCCAGCTACTTGGCTTAGGGGTTCTGGCAACATCTAGCTTTTTGGTACTTCCCTCTACGTCTGCAAAAATGATATTAGGGAATTTTGACAAGAAGGTTGATTTGCCAATGCCTTCCGGTCCATAAATTACGCACTTTTGAGCACTTGCGATTTTACCGCGTGATATTTGCATAATTAAAATTCAACCTCTTCTCTTTCCAAAATATTCCCCGCTTCAAAGTCTGCTGTTGAAAGTAATGCCACAAGGGGCGTCATTTTGTTGGCGTTATTAAAGGCCCACCTACCGGAATAGTCACTCAAGTCCCAGGCCCCCATATGCCAGCGAATTGCAAGCTTCTCAAACTCAGTAAGTTTAATAAAGCCTTGAAGAACGCTTAATGACTTCTCGCCGTGGCCCAAGGGGAGCTGATCCTTAATCGAATACACAACTGGTAATTCTGGGAATGGATCTCGATGTCGATTCTTAAGCCAATCGATCAAGATCGTTGCACTTGCAGAAGGAATTGATCGTAGAAACTGACCATCTTCCCCTAATAGTTTTATAAATAGGTCTGGTTTTACATTCGTACCTAAAAATATCCCCTGTTTTTGTGCCCAAAGACTACAAAGGTAACTGTATTGGGAATCACTGCACGGATCCCCTCCTTCTTGGTAAAAGTTAATCTTGCAGAGATCGTGACCAAGGCCACAAATAATCACTGATTCTTCTGGAACATCAATTTTAAACCGATTTACTTTTTCATCCAGTAGGCCATAGACATTCAAACTGTGTTCTGCCAAACCTCCCTGTTTTGCTAAATGGTATTTCACTGAGCATGGGGCTTGGAAAAAGTCAGACTCATTCAAAAAGTCAATAAGCTCCTTTATTCCAGATCGATTAACACGATTCCACAGATGAAGAATAAGATCTTTACGTTCTGGCATCAAAACTCACCAGCCTTCCATGTCGGAGCTACTTCCTGAACCGATTCATCTGCTCCCTTGACATAACCGTCTTCAATAATGATCGAGCACTCATCACCAGTTGACACCCTGGTGGCTATAGCTTGCAATCCCTCAGCTTCCAGCCACTGTCCGAACTCGTTCATGGTATCCATGTCCATCTGCTCCAGCTTATCCATAAGAACAAAACCACAATTAGGATTAAGCTTTCTCACGATGGCCACCGACACTTTTAGCTGATCAGATCCACTCATGCCATCCCATTTTCTACCGTTGTAGGTCAATTCACCATCTACGACTGATAGGTTAGGGAGAGGTAGGTCTGCATTGGTAAGTAGGTCAACCTTCTCTTTCCTGATGCCCTCTACTTGCGCCGTAAGGGCAGCATACTGGTTGCTGTATTCAAGGGCATCCTGTTCGGCCTTGTCTTTGTCAAGATTGGCTCTTACCTTAATGTTGATGGACTCAATGTTGGTAATATTGTTTTCCAGCTCTTCAGTGCTTTCGTCGTGAAGATCAAGAGCTGGCTTGCTTGCAACTTCTTGATCGGCAAGTGCAGCGTCCAATCTCCTTTGCAATTCAGCCATTTGGTTTGATAAATTATTAACGGTTGTCGAGATCTCCCGAAGTCTTTGGCGTTTTGACTGATTAGCTCCGTTACGAGCGAGTATTTCTTGCTGCTGCTTGATTAGATCACCGGCTGAAATTGGCTCTTTCGGCGCATCAGGGTGATAGGTCATTTCCTTTGCAAACTTGCTTTTCTGATCTTTGATCTGACCAATAGTTTTGCGCTTGTTGTATGTTTCCTGCTCCTGCTTCCCTAGCTCATACAACTTGTCCCCCACGCCGATGATCTGAAGCAAGGTATTGGCCTTTTCTTTGCTAGTCGCTTGCATAAACTTAGGTAGATCAAGGGCTAACTGCCCGACAAACTCGTCAAGAAGCTTTTGCCCGCCTTTTTGACCGTTCGGATCAATGACTTTTAGATCGCTATTTTTACCCTTCCTTTCTACGACCAACCCATTAGACATGACCATATGAAGGTTAGGTGGAATGACTGATCCAGTCCGCTGTGCATCGGAAGGCTTATATGAGTTTCCTCCTAAGACCCACGCTATAGCGTCCAGTACAGACGTTTTGCCTTGATTGTTTTTACCGCCAATCACGGTCAGGCCATTTGCAGTAAACTCGATTTTGACAGCCTTTACGCGCTTGACGTTTTCTATTTCCAGTTTGTTGATCTTAATACTCATTACTCATCATCTTCCCCCTCTAAATTAGTTGAGTGAATATATGCCTCAAAGCTTGCACCGCACTCCATGCAATCGGTGTTTTCGCCTTTCCCTAAGCCATAATCCTTGCCAGTTACTTGTGAAGTTTGGCATTATGCCAGCCCCTTAAAATAATAATGTTCCGTATTGTAGGTCTTCGAGTATGTTTTTCCTCGGTGTCAACCTATCGAATGCGCACGGCCTCATATCTAATAGCCAGTCATGCTCTAGGGCGTTCAACCTTATGTCGTCACTGATAGCACAGGCAAATGTTTTCATCTCCTTTGCCATGCCATATCTCATTAAAGCCTCCCATTTTTGCTGGTAATATTTGCGTAGGATTTCAATGTTATTTCTCTCGTAAGCAAGGCCAGTACCACAAGTGTAGCAGCCATTACGTTCAAACAGTTTTTTCCCGCCCTCATCTATCAGGTCATACAACGGTGCATAAGGCACATCAAATTTGTGTATATAATCCCAAACATCAACATCATTCCAAATTGACAAAGGGTTGGAATACAAATAATTGTCAGCCGTATTGTATAGAAATCCATAGTCGAGAAAGGTAAAAGTCCTGCGCCTCGATTCACTTGCCAACAGACCTCGAAAGAGCGTGTCACATCCAAGTTTCTTTTGGAGCTTTTGCGAAGGTCGTTCCTTGATGAAGTTACAACAACTATGAGATATTCTCATATCTGGGAACTTTCTCAGCATTTCGTAATATCTGTCGTTACCCTTCGACTGTTCCGGGCTGTACTTCAGGAACACGTTAATGTTAATCCGGGGAGCATCAAGTTTTGTGGCGTCTTTGCCTAAGATAGGAAAGCCGTACTGTTCTGCGATGAACCAAAAGCTGACGAGTGTTCCTTTCTCCCAAACAAGCTTGCGTTGACGAAAGTCTTCCCACATCTCGGGAGTCACAGCTTCATTCAGCTTGTCTGTAGAAAGTAAACGGCCTTTCTTGTTTAGGTATTTTCCGATTTCTCCGAGCTCTTCGATCAGTGACAATACTTCTTTTTGTGCTTCATATCTCAGACGTGGTACTTTCAGTCGATCTAGCTTTGTTTCATGGAAGTTCTCTCCACCCCAATCCCTACCGAGCTTCCTAGCGAAATTGAGGCTTTCTGGATACTCAACACCCGTATTGCCGAAAATAACAACCATATCCTTGGCTTGCTCTGGACATGTCGTAAGGATTAAATGCCATAGCGCAGTTGAGTCTTTGCCGCCAGAAAAGGCAAGAGCGATTTTTTTACCCTGTTTAAATGTTTCACGAATTACTTCCTTGGCTGCTTCAATCTTTTTATCGAGTTCCCATGATTGCATTTCCTGTAACTCGGCATATTTAAATATGCTTTGTTTTTTCAATACCTAGTTCACCTCCACGACTGCTTACTCCTTATCCGCCAACCTAAGCTTTATCGCCTCGCTAAGCGTCGCGACAAACTCCGTAGTGCTCATTTCCCTCGCAGTACCCAGAACTTTCTTTTGAGCATTAAAATCAGAGCTTACATTTTCCAAGGCGAATGTAATGTTCTTAACAACCTTACTGGGTGATACTCCAACGGTGTTCCCTATTGCTGAGTAGAACTTGCCGATTTGAAGGATTGCCGATGGGGTTTCGTGCAGGATGTTCAGTGCCACCTTTATGCACTTATGGCCGTGAAGATTGGGCTTGATGCCTAGCTCGTTGAGTGCGGTTGAGACTTCTAATTCGAATTGGTCCAAATGAATTCTCCTTCCTCAATTGGTTTTGTTCCGCTACAAAGATCTGGCAAATTAGACCTAACAAGCGCATCAGGCCACACTGGAGGCACTGAGTTTCCGCATTTTGCAACCTGTACGGCCTTGGAAAGATTTTTACCATCGCTATACCTGTCCCTGGACGCGTGAGTTACCATTTCTTTTCCCGCATCCCGAACGGTCTAATAAACATCGGAGTAACGCCCCTCTGACTAATATTCCTGCCGTCCATGTAATCCACGATTACGCCATCATCACTAACAGTAGCAATAGTCTTGTGATCAGACTCCTGACTATCGAGTTTCTTCTCAATCCGGCGCGTCTCTTGCTCGATCTTATGAGCCTCGTCTTCACGCTTGAGCGATTCGGCTTTAAGATCACGCAATACCTTACGAACAACCTTCCCGACCTTTTTCAGCATCCTTTACCCGCCTTTCTGCGTTTCTTGGATCTTGGATAACGCGGATATTCATCTGCCCTTAGCCTTACCTCGGTCTCAACTACTGGGGGCTCCGCTACAGGCTTTGCTAAGATCAGCACAAACGAGGTAATAGACCAAAAACCTTCAGTGCCGAGTTCCCATACGGCACCACAGCTGCATACCGATTTGACTTGGCCTCCCGGGAACTCCATAACTTGTCCACACTGGCATTTTACGGATAACTCTTGTTTAAGTACCATGGAGTCCACCTCCTACGATTGGTTATTCCTTGGCCTTGAAAATACCGAGCAATAAGTTTTTAGGCGCTTCTTTTGCAACTACTACCGCGTATTGCGCTTTCAATGAAATTCGGACTCTCAGTCCTGCGTAAATTCCGTAATCATCGCCTGCCTCGATGCCACTGCCTGCCTTGATGCCCCAGCCTGCCTCGATGCCACTGCCTGCCTCGATGCCACTGCCTGCCTTGATGCCACTGCCTGCCTTGATGCCCCAGCCTGCCTCGATGCCACTGCCTGCCTCGATGCCACTGCCTGCCTTGATGCCCCAGCCTGCCTCGATGCCACTGCCTGCCTTGATGCCACTGCCTGCCTTGATGCCACTGCCTGCCTTGATGCCACTGCCTGCCTTGATGCGTAAACTTGCTTTTATAAATCCGCTCACTTTAATTAATCCCGCGAAGAAAATGTTTCCCTCAATCTCTAAATCTCCGTCGATCTCCATAACAGCATCAGTTTTTCCAACGGCCTCCATTAACCAATCTGCGTAACCGTCTTGATTCTCCTTCGCCAAGACATCCAATACGGCTTGGTACTCTGCACCTTCAGGGAAATGATCCGCGAAATATCTTTGTCCTGCACCGCAAGCTGATTTTTCCTTGAGAAATCCTAGGGTTATAAACATAATTCATCCTCCAATTTCTTTTTTAGCTTTAAGACTCTTTAGATTCCGGCAAATATGACCCATGTTTAAGCCGTAAATCGCCTCAAGGTCCTTATAATAAACACCTTGTTCACGCAGTTTCGCCATGTCGTCCCAGTCCTCGGACGTTAACTGGTTTTTAACATTTCCTGGCTTATCGCTCTGCAATTTCTCAAAGGCCATCTCAGGGAGACACTCGCCGAGGATTGAAATCACCAGGGCGTAATAGTTAAGTCTTACGGCTTCCGTATAGGAAAGCGCTAACAACTCATTTCATCCCCTTCCTGAGTTGTGGTATACTAATGATGATTGATTTTCCCTTGAGTCCGTTGACGTTGGCCCGTTGACGGACTTTTTTGCGTTTGCCTGATTGATACCAGCACCAAAGCTGAAAGGCTGTGAGCATCGGGATTACGTGGCCTAGAAGTACGGCTTGAGTGTGGTTCATAGGGATTCCTCTTTCCGCCAGTCGCAAGCCGAGGCCTTCTTCTCGTACTCGTGATAAACCGCCTCATACCTCTCGGCCTCGTCAATATCTTCCTGGTTAACATCTTCCTGGTTAAGAGCCTCCTTGTTAAGAGCCTCCAGGGCCTTGTCAAGTGCCTTTCCTGACTGACGGTAATAGTAAGAAATTTTCACAAGAGCTACTAATTGCTTCATGGATTCCCTTTTTTGAATGGTTAGATCAAGTACTGAAGCGATTACGTGACCAGACATAAGAGCAAATCCAATTGATAGGCCAACTCCTGTAGCCATGCTAGCGAATCCTTCTAAAGTGCTTTGTGGGTATAAGTTCCAACCAAAATGCCAAGTTTCTAAGACGTTGAACGCAAACGATCCTGCGATTACGACTAGGCCTTTTTTAAGGTAGTTCATTCGTACCTCCCCTGCGTCAAGCTTGTCCACGTTAGGTTTAAGCCGAATAACGTACTGCTCTGGAATGAACACTTCTGAAGCATTTAGGCGTGCGCTTCTGAGTTGCTGCTCTGCGTTGGTTACGTCGAGTCTGCAGCGCTACAGCGACTTGGCGCGGGTGTAAGTGTTCAGCCTGTAGGCCGTAGTCGAGTTTGAATTTTGCCAATTGGGTTTTCACCTCCTCTCGCCGATGAGGTTATTGGGTTAGTCTTTGCAGCCTTCGCACTCCCTCGGATACCCAACCGGTTCTCCGATGTATTCTCCGCACTGTTCGCAGAGTGTTCCGTCTTGGATCAATGCCATAATCTCTGGCGAGCAAGTTGGGCCGTCTGGGTGTTCCTCCGTGATCTTTCCAAGGTTATTCGCTTCAGTTTTAACAGGGACCGGATAAACAAAGTCCTTACGTTCGCACCACAACTCGTTCAAAAGATCAAGCTTGAACTCAAACTCGACTTTTCCACATGCAAGGTAATGGCTGCATCGGATGTCCACGATCTCGGTAGGAATATTGGCGAATAATACTTTGTCGCCTAGTTGCACGTCATATTGGGCTTGGAATGTTGCTATCTGCATGGTTATACCTCCTCTCTACCTCGTTAAAATCCAAAGTAGTACATACACGTCAAGGAGTAGGATTAATGTTGGTATCAACACTTGCGATTCACCCCCTACACAATCCTCGACGGGCACCAACTAGGAGATGGTCTAGCCTCCTTCGATGGAATAGGTCTTGCATAACGCTTTGTCCATGCCTGATTGTGATTGCAAAAGCTTTTTCGACCGGAGCGTAGGAGCCAGTTGCAGGTTTTACATTTTGGTGTGCCCACTTAATCCTCCCCTTCTTCTAATGGACTCTTCCGATCCAAGAAATCCCGAACAGCATCCACCGTCTTGGACGACCACATGATCTGAAATCCTTCCCACTTGTTCGCGCCCTGCTGCTTAGCTGAGTCCTGCATCATACCGAACTCTTTACCCCTGTCCGTTAGCCTCCAAGGATTATGTTTGATCAGTCGTTCAGTGCCCGGAACTTTACCTGGTTCGCGTAGGCCTTGTTGGAATCCCATCTTTTCGAGTGTTAGGTTAACGTTACTTGCTTTGAGTGGCGGAATTAGCCTTTCACCGATTTGACCGGAGTTAAGTATTTCAGCGTCTTCCTCTTTGGGAGCGGGGAGTGTTTTGCGGTAATCGCCTAGTTGCTTGCCTGTTTCCTTTTCGATACGAGCCAATGCAACTGCCAATACTCGTTCGGTCCGAATGCCGGCTGCTATGGCAAACTCTTTGGCGAAACGGATCTCGCCGATGGCTGCGCTGTGCCAGGGTGAGATGGATTGGGAATAGTTTGACCTTGAGGCTGTGTAAGAACCAGTTTTACGAATAGATGGTAGTATTTCATCAGCCACCAATGCCTGGAAGGCTTTTGCACTTTCCGTTTCACCCTTCATTGAAAGACGATAGAAGGCATTTTCAGGGATAAACTCTTTCCCCACCAGATGGGGAAAACCCATATCGGATAAATAACCGCCCACGCGATCCCATCTTACGTATTCCTTACCATCTTTTAATTGCACAAATCCCAATCCTCTTGAAACTGCCTCCGTGTTTAACCATGCTGTTCCGTCTTCATCGATGTACCCATTAACTCCGGATACTGTAATTAAATCGCTCATGGTTACCTCCTAAATTAATTAGCCCGCTTTTTCACTATTAGGTCTATTTCGTAGGTACTTGAGTAATATAAACTGGGACAATCTATATACTTGTCCCATCAAGCTTTAAAAAAATGCGGGGCTTTTAACCCCTATAAAACTAAGCCTGGCTTACTCCGCACTTCCTGACCTTCCTTAATAATTGCCCAACAAGCGTTTTTTAGGTCTGAAAGTATACACGCAGTCTCCTCTTTTGTTTTAGGAGGTGGGGCAACTATAATGATTTTCGTTCTACCTATTATCATTAGATTTTGGGTACAATCCACTGCAGCATCACTCCCATACCATTGCTGGTTAATCTTATGCTGCAGTGGCTGGGGGACTACCCTGTTGGTCAAGCTAACATTTTGCAAATTATTTCCCCCATTTTCTACCCTATCTTTTGTTTTAGCGCGGGATTATGTTCATCAATAATGTTGCTTAAGCTTAACTTTAGCCCTAATGCTTCACAGGCTTTTGACATAGTTGTCTCATTCCAACGCCGTTTACTTAATAGCAGATCAGACACATATTGGGGCGTGTATCCCATCCTCTTTGCAAGTTCAGCAGAGGTTAATGGGCCCTTAGATAAAGCTTCTTTAATTTTTTCCGAGAAATTCAAAACCATCACCTCCTCCTTATTAATAATATTAAGCTATTAGCTTAAATTTGCCAATCGTATTTTTAAGCAAATAGCTGTCATTCAAGGCGTTGTAAAGCAAATAGCACGTAATATCTGCTATTTGCTTAATTTTACTCAATTTTAAGCTATTTGTTGTTTGAAATATCAGCTAATTGTTGATAATATATAACAAGTAAGCTAATTGCTGATAAATGGAGGGCTATTAATGGATTCAGGCTCAGGCTTAAGGATAAGAGAAATTCGCGAAAATAGAAGAGACAGTGGTATTTTGATCGCTCAGATACTCGGCATATCGCCACAATACTATTATGACCTTGAAAAGGGTAAGAGAAATTTAAGTACTGAATTGGCGACCAAACTCGCTAATCATTTTTCTGTCTCTATTGATTATCTTCTTGGACATGAAAATATACCGCTTAATGTGGAAGCGGCTAATGAAACATATTTAGATCGTCCAGAAATCAAGGACCTACTCGAAATTGTGAAGGATGCTACTAAAAAAGATATTGAAAATACCATAAAAATAATCAAAGCTTTGAAAGAAAAGTGAAGGTGGTATTGATCTTGAAGCAAAAATTTAATAGAACACTTTTGCACCTTCGTAAATCGAGAACCGATCTTGAGGCAGAGGCGAGGGGGGAAGGTGAAACGCTAGCTAAGCATGAGTCTTATTTATTGAAATTTGCCAAAGAAAATAATATTAACATCATCCAAATTAGAAAAGAACTTGAATCCGGTGAATTCCTTGTACACAGACCAGAAATGCTGTTGACGCTAAAGGAAATTGAACAAGGTATGTATGATGCGGTGCTTTGTATGGATATTGACCGCTTGGGTCGCGGAAAGAAACAGGACCAGGGAATAATTTTAGAAACATTCAAAGGATCTAGCACAAAGATTATTACTCCGCGAAAAACCTATGATCTAAGCGACGAATGGGACGAAGAATACGTTGATTTTGAACAATTTATGGCACACAAAGAACTACGATATATTAATCGACGTCTTCAACGTGGCCGCGTAAGCTCAGTCGAAGCAGGTAACTATATCGGTACTCGTGCACCATTTGGCTATTCAATTAAGTCTGAAGGTAAGGGTAATAGATTTCTTGTTCCCGATCCCGAACAAGCGCCCATTGTTCAGATGGTTTTTACTTTATACACTAATGACGATCCCAACAAATCCATTGGCGCAAATAAAATAGCCGCTGAGTTAAATCGGCTTGGCTATCGTTCTTCAACGGGAAGATTATGGGAAAGATCTTCTATCATATTTATGCTAAAGAATGCAGTCTATGCCGGCCGTATCCAATGGCGAAAGAAAGAAATCAAAAAATCTATTACGCCTGGAAAAAAGAAGGATATTAAAACAAGACCAAAGGATGAGTGGATAGACGTAATGGGTAAACATGAACCTTTAATATCCATGGAAGTATTTAAAAAAGCAGAAGAAATTCTCAAGGGTAAATATCATGTACCTTATCAACTTTACAGTGGAATCGTTAACCCTTTGTCCGGCTTAATACACTGTGGAATGTGTGGTTCCATGATGGTTAGGCGCCCATATTCTCATCAACAATATCCGCATTTAATCTGCATCAGTTCCAATTGCCCGAACAAAAGTTCTCGTTTAGATTATGTTGAAAATCGTATAATTGAAGGACTTTCCCAATGGTTGAAAAACTACCAACTTGATTGGAGTGATAAACCTAATCAACAAGATAAGAATGATTCCATTGTATTCCATGAAAAAAATAAACAAAAACTTGAAAAAGATCTATTAGAAATTTCTGAACAAAAAGGTCGGTTACACGATTTACTTGAGCAAGGAGCTTACGATATTCAAACTTATCTAGAACGTTCTCGAGTTTTGGCTGAGCGTTCAGACACAATTACAAATACCATAAAGGAATTGGGTCAAACGATAGAACAGGAACAACTCCGAAAAACTGCTAACAATGAGGTTATTCCTAAAATTGAAAACGCCATCAGCCTGTATTACAAGACAGATGATCCTGCAAAGAAAAATGCTCTTTTAAAATCGGTTCTTAATTATGCTGAATACAAAAAAGAAAAACGCCAAAAAGATGACGATTTTACCTTAGTAATTCATCCTAAATTATCCGAGATTCCACAGAACGAAGCGCAATAAAAGCACCCAGTTCCATACTGGGTGCTGCTTTAAGCCATATACAGATAACATGTAGAAGTTAATTCATTGCCTTCTACATGTTATCTGTATTAACTTTAGAATCTATATTCATAAATCCAAGTGCCTTTTTAAGCTTTATCCCCTCTGCATGACAAATTAACTCTTCATATTTAAGGAACAAAAGATAATCAGTGCCTAATTTATCAATCATGATCTTTCCTAATTTAACTACTTCCTTCATTATAATTGCAAATTCTTGATCATCCTTGATGTCCTCATATAAGTCAATAAGAATTTGATCTTCTTCTGTAGTCATTATTTTCCCCCTCAAAATACCACTTGTCAAAGAAGGTTAATAATGGATATAATCAAAGCGTAAGAACCCTTCTTCGGAAGTGTGTTTTTAGTAAGGAAGTCCGAGAACTCTTGCTGGGGTTAGATCGGGCTTCCTTGTCTATTTCCTACTTTCGTTTTGCTGACTTCTTCTCACCGACTGGCTTTTTTAGGGGCTCAGCTATCAATCCATCCTCCCCGGTTAAAACTCTATATTTCTCCCCATTGAATTGGAATAGCTCTCCTTCATTAAGTCCGGATTCGCCCAAGCCTAGGATCATACTGATTTTGCGTCTGTGCCATGTCTCGCCCTCGTCATCGCTGACCTTAACTTCGACCTGCACGTTGGCCTCATCGAGAAATTCATTCTCGAACTGATCCTCGTTAACCTTAGTTTTTGTTCCCAAAATACATCCCCCTTAAGAACGTTTAATCTCCATTTATTAGAACACATGTTCCGTGTATTCATCAAGGGGTATTTTGTCGAATGCAAATTATATTACTTCTACTGATCCTTCCAAGAGTAATTATAATCCTACGCCAAGACAATTTTATTTATCTTGATCCTCTTCATAAAGCTCCCCTACCTTAACTCCTAGCGCATCCGCAATCCGCGCAAGTGTCTTAGCTCTCGGTCTCGGTATGTTCCCCTCCTCTATCCTACTGATGTAACTAGGGCTTATTAACACCCTCCTAGCTAACTCTTTCTGGGTCCATCCGTTTAATAAACGTAACTCAGCTATCTTTCTGCCCATCTCCATGCTGTCAAAGTCCTATCTATAATGATACACCAGTTTTTGGTCAAAATTACTTCATGTCCGACTATTCATTTCGCGCTATTCTGCGACACTTTTAGACAATTATATCCAAATTACTTTTATGTACGTGCGTACATTGATTATAACCCTAATTGTGACATTATTAATTTGGTAATTATTTCTGCAAAATGCATTAATAAAATACCGAAATAATGCTGCAAGTGGGTTAGTACATGAATCGAATCAAAGAGATTTTAAAAGAGCTAGGTATGACACAAGAGGAGCTCTCGCTCATTTCAGGAGTTCCGCAACCGGAAATTAGTCGAATAGCTAATAACAAGAAAAGAAAAATCGAATTAGAAACAGGAGTTAAAATTGCGCGGGGCCTTGGACGCTCGGTAGAGTATGTTTTTCCGGATTACTAAATTGCATTAGCCTAGCAGGAACTTGTCCATTTGTGCGGAATATATTTCCTGTGGTGATGAGATTGAATCGTATTAGAGAAGCAATGAAAGAGTTAGACATGACCCAAAAAGAACTTCAAGAACTAACGGGTATCCGCCAAAATGTAATAAGTCGCATCATAAATGGAAAAGTAAAGACAAGCGTTTCTCTTGAAACAGCTAGAAAATTCTCAAAAGCGTTAAATAAGCCCATCGAATATCTTTTCCCTGAATGAACAGGGAATTTTTTTATTTCGAAATAGTCCTTATGAGTAATATTATACCCCGCAAGGCATATATCTTTAACAGGTAATTTGTGACACAGACGGAACCCTCTTGGGTCACAACAGATCACACTCGTAGCACAGGAGGTACACAAATGAGCGACATAACAATCCTACGCGCAAGACTCCGAAGGAGAGACAAGGACATTCAGCAGGCGGTTAAGCGCTTAAACCTAGAGGAAGGAGAAATGGCCGATATGGTCCGGGATGGATTTCGGAGGATGTTGACGGAGATGGGTGCGCTACGGGTATCGGTGGAGCCTATTACCCCCGACGCGGCCCAACTCATAGCCAAGGCACTTATGTTTAATCTGAAATCTGAGAAAGAACCATATCGTTGACGTCAACGATATGGCCTGAAAAAAGAAATGAGAAAAACAAAATAGCCCAGCCTAAGCCGGACTATTCCATGACAACCAAGTATTAACTTCGCTTATTATCGTCAAAAAATGGTATCGCCAATTGCTTACCCATCTTCTTATGCTCTATTACTTGTAAAATCTCATTCTCGGTTTTTATGCTCCCGTCATGCCCATGCCATTGAGTGGTTTTCATTTCAACAATTAGCAAGTCCTCTTTCGAAAGAGAAACTTCATTATTATCTATCATGTTTATAAATGCCGGGTCCCTTAATGTCGCAGTAATTTTATCCTGTCCATTATTAGTGAGCCGCCATTTATAACCTTCTTCAAATGAAGCTGTCACTATCTTAAAGGCCGCCTTTGAAGTGGATTCTAGAATTTTTTCTTCTTCTGAGTTCTTGGATATTTCCGGGATGCGGTAATAAGGAACTTCAGATTTAGTAACTACCTTTTCGGTAGTCCCGTTTTTCTGAGTAAAGAACCGATCAATGCCTTCCTTCTCCAATGGCTTAAGGATGCTTTGTATTGAATTCTGTACCTTAATATTGACGAATAGCTGATAAACAGGTCTTTCAACAACAATTGGTTCTGAATTATCATCGAAATCAAGCCTTACGTTATTATTTTCAACAACAGTTCCCCTTTTAATCTTTCTACCCTTAATGGCCTTGAATAAGCCAAATAGGGTAATTGGATTTAACCCGGTAAGAGTTGCGATAAGTCCTAATTGGTTTAGTATCTCTTCAATCGAATGAGAATGAACACTATTAAACAAAAAGCCGATCTGTTCAGCTATTGTTCTTACTATTTCAAAATCTACATGAAAGGAGCCTGTTTTAAAGTCAGATTTAACTAATACTTGCATCTTAGAGTTTGGCCCATTAAGTTCTTTATTTGCCTCTTCTAGCAAATTACCGAAGGCAAGAAGAGCTGGAGCCAGTTCCCTTACGTCCATGATCCCGTCTTGGAGCGCAACTCCGTCATATGCAATTGTTAAATCATACTTACTCATCTTCTTAAATCACCTCAGATTCATTTACCATTTAGTATTAATATACACCATTTATTTAAGAAAATGTTGGTAAAAACAAAGAAACGATTAAGAAATTAAGGGAGGAGTGTCAGCTTTGGCAAAGCAACAAAACGTCATCGAAGAAGTCCGCGACCAACTTAAGTACCTTTTCCTGCACAGAAAAGGCAACGATGCCCACGCAGCCGTGCAGGACGTGATCGACGCAATATGGCCGAAAGACCCCAAGCCAAAGATCCTGAAGAAAATCAAGCTAACGGGCGAAGCCTACCGGTTCATTCTCTCACTCGATCCCGGTCTCGGCTACAAGGAATTTAAGGCCAAGGAACAACTCTTTGCCGATGCCATGGGCGGAACTGTCCAGGTTGAGAAGAGAGGAAAGGTGATCACTATGCAAGCGTCAACAACGGAGATCAAGCGCGAATACCCATACTCCTTCGATCCGTCTCAGTACAAGGGTTATCTCCCGATCCACTTCGGTCACTCCGCCATCGGTGAAGTCGTTAAGGATCTTGCCGATATGCCGAACCTCATTATCGCCGGACACCCGGGAGCAGGTAAATCAAACTTTATCCACGGACTTATCATGGGTTTGTTGCTTAACAAAAAAACAGACATCCGAACCGTTGCCTTAGACTTTAAACGACTGGAATATTCCTACCTCAAGGAACACGTTTTACTCGTAACGGATCAAGATAAGGCCCCCATCGTATTCAACGCAATCAATAAAAACCTAGATGAGAGACTAACCACCCTTGAGTCTGCCGGATGTGTAAAGATCCAAGATTATATCGAGCAGGGCCACGAAATGCCCTTTCTAGTGATCGTAATTGATGAACTAGCAGAAATGCACGATGAGGAATGCCAAACGTCTCTGAATCGCATCCTACGCCTCGGCAGGGCTGCCGGGATCTGTGTGGTATGCGCTACTCAAAGGCCATCCAGCACAATGATGAAGGCATTCGGTGACTCCAAGGCGATGTTCGCGGGGACGATGTGTTTCCACGTCCGGGATGGCATTAACTCTAGGATGCTCCTAGACAACGAGAATGCTGCGCTCATCCCCTCGATTCCCGGACGGGGAATATACCAATGGGATAACGAGCTAGAGACACAGGGGATGTACCTACCTATTAAACAGGCTAGGAAATTACTCAGAGATGTTGATCGAGTTGAGGTGATGAACTTTGTTGAGCAACCACGCAAAATGCTCCCACCGCGATAAGGAGTTATTCCGACTCTTGGAAACTCACGGTGCCCTAAATACGGATCAAATAAAGCTTCTACTTTTCCCGGATAATGTCCTCCGAATCGTTCAGCGCAGACTTAAGAAGCTTACTGATCGCAAGGCAATCAAGCGAGCAAGAATATCTTTGGATGAACCAAATTATTATTACACGGACAGTAAGCCAGGCCAATTGGAGCACGTTCTAGGAGTATCTTGGATTTACGTATGGATCACATCAACGCTCAATTCCATGGAACGCTTACACTCTTTCAATCGTGAGGTTAAGGATTATAAACTAGTTCGGCCAGATGCATTTGTTGGAATTAAAAACTTATGGAAAGATTCACTTACCTTCCTATTTGTTGAATTAGACATTGATGAAAGTGGGAACGATTTCGGGGTTAAGGTTAGACGCTACAATGATCTTTATGCCTCAGAATCTTATATTAAAATGTGGTGGGTTCCTCTCTCTAAACGTTTCCCGCCCATCATCGTCGTGACTACCGGCCGGGTAAAGAAGCTTAATGAGAAGATCCAAAAGGAAAACGTTCACAACTTGGAATTCAAGGTTTATTCACTAGATTACGTGAAGGAGGAATGCTTAAATGGCAGAAGCAGCAGTTCAAGTGTTCGGATTCGGTAGACCTGGCTTCGTGATCATTGTTTTAGTTATGCTTGGCGTAGGATCTTGGTTGGGCGAATTGATTTTAGGAGCAGTTAATAAGGGTCAGGTCGCAAACATGCTCAGAACGGCAACAACGATTGTCGCTATCCTTTCGGTCGTAACTGTCGCATGGCAGCTACTCAAGAAGTTTTTTGAATTTACAACAGGTGTGATGTGAAGTGTCTATATGGATTTTTCATTTACTTCTCGTTTCGATAGGATCATTCATTGCTTATACAATCCTTATTGGGGTTAATAGAAAACAACTCGCCAACCTAGTATTTATGGTTGCGATTATGATCGGCTTACTAAGCACCATGCAGGATCTAACCCCAGTAATCGAAAAATGGTCTGCCCGAGCTGAAGACCTCCAAGATACAGCCGATAAATTAAGCGGGATAGGAAAGGGAGATTGGGAAATGCCCATGGCTGGGAATATTACTCAAGGTTATAACCCCACCAACCACGGAATTGACATAGCTGGTCAAGCTGGAACAACCGTATGGGCATCCAAAGGAGGCACTGTGACGCGCGTAGAGTATAATCAGGTATATGGCAACTTCGTCGTATTGGACCATGGCCGTGGCGTAGAATCTCTATATGCTCATCTAAATGGGATAAGTGTTAAGGCGGGATGGTCTATCATTGCAAAGGCGAAAATAGGGACATGCGGAAATACAGGCAATTCAACCGGACCACACTTACATTTTGAGATACGGAGGAATGGGAAGACAGTCGATCCGATGGGGTATCTTAGGTAGGCCCCTCCCCCACTCTGATTCCGCGAAAGCTAAAATTTCTTTTCCCTGTTCCCTCCGCTTCCCCCTGGACCCCTATCTTCCTCCCTTTAACCCTCTTTTTCAGAAAATATTTGCTTGATTTATGCGGGTTTTAGCTTGTACATTGGTCGTATTAGCGACTAAGTTAACGATCAAGTAAGCGACTAAGGTAACGACCATTGCAAATTTTAGCGCAAAACCATTAATCCTGTCGAGTTGCAGGAAAAGACTATACCACGCAGAAGGTTTTAAAGGTTTTCATTGAATCAAATTAAAAGGAGCTGATCTCGAATGAAGTTTCTCGGTATCGTGAGTTTTCTACTTTTTCTATTAATGCTGGTAGTTACTATCAATCCCAAATGGATTTCAAAAGGCGAAAAGAAGTATACGCGAAAACAAACTTTATTGGCTGCCTTGGTTATGTTTGTGTTATTCTGTGTTTTTGCAATCAATTCACCCAATACCACTACCACTCCGACCCCACCAACCTCCGTCCCAACTGTGGCAACCGTTGCAAAGACTCCTGAGCAGTTAGCTAAAGAAAAGACTGATGCTGAACTGAAAACCAAACAGGAGGCTGAAGCTAAGGCGGCTGCGGAAAAAGCTGCGGCTGAAGCTAATGCCAAAAAAATACCCGGAACGATTGGATTGAAGCCTAATGAGTTTAAAGACAAATGGAATTCAAGCGCCACGTCGCTAAATATGTCTGATTTCAAAATATCGAAAATCAATGTCGAGAACGGGCCAGCGCAGGATACGTTTCGATACCAATTTAACGATAGCCACGGCTTACTGGGGACTGTTAATAAAGCAGATGGATCAATTCGAGATGTTATGATAATAGCGGCCGGGCAAGGGTTGTCTAATCCTAAGACCGCATCGAATGTAATCCTTTCTTGGGGATTGCTTATCCATACAACCAACCAAGACCTTTCGGCTTCTGAACGTGGCAACATCCTCAGGGATGTGGGAGCCATGGGGGACAACGCGAATCTTGCAGAAGCTGACAAATCTACTGTAAGGGGTAACGTTAAGTACCACTTACAGAGTTCAAAGACCCTTGGTATTTGGTTTGGAGCGAGTGATGTAAACGATGGCAAATAGGTGACTGTTTAATTAAGGCAGTTTTAGGGTAAAGAGTAACTAAAGATTATGTATGCCCGCGGCACTCCAGCCGCGGGCATACTCTTATGAAAGGATGATCCCTAACTCATTCCTCCCCCCCAACACGATTCTCTTCCTCTGCCTCTGGTTCCTATCTCTCGTTCTCCTCTACTACATAATCAAAGTAGCTGTCCGGAATGGTATAGAGCAGCGAATTCGAGGCTGGTCGAGTCGATGAGGGAGATCGAGAAACATGTTTACGAACTAAAAAAGTCAAAGGAATAACAAAGATAGCCCTCCGGTACAACAACCGAAGGGCTATCTTTTATGCTTCAGTAACTTTCTAAATTCTTGCAACTAACAAATATTGGTGCTATAATAATAGTATACATAATGTAAACATGTTTACATAGGTAAACACGGCTTATATAGGGGGTTAAATGTTTACATATTATTTAAGGAGGTCATTGATTTGTCCGATGAAGCAAAAAACAAGCCACCACTTTACTCTGTCCGCACCAACGATGAGGTCATGTCTGACGTATCAGTATTGGTCGAGCGCACAGGACTTAGCCAAAAGGATCTTTTCTCGGCCATGGTGGCACAATTCAAAACTAATTTATTAGCCAGCAGCGACACCGAGCAAACCGAAGATATGCAACAACTCCGCTATCATCTCTCTCATGCCGAATCAATCTTTACCAACATGGTTCAAAAGCTGCACGATCTTAAGGAAAATTTCGCAGAAAGTATCGATCAAGAAAAACGAGTGCATCAAGGCATTGTTGACCAGGTGGATAAGAGTAGACTACAGGCTGAAGCCGAACGCGACAAGGCCCGGCTGGATCTGTCCGAAATCCAAGATCAACTCAAGGAGCTTTCTGAGCGAAACGGCGAACTTGAAGCCGTTAACAAATCGAATCGAATTACCATTGATCTGCTAACCGGGAAAAACGAAACTATGGAGGCCCAGATCGGGACCGTGGCCGAGATGGAAGCCGAAGTTCAGCAGCTGCGGGCACAGCATGACGATAGCCAGCGTCTAATCGAAAGACTGCGGTCCGAAGCTGTTCAAAACGGCCAAATCCTCGAACTCACAAAAGAGCGCTTGGCTAATGCTGAAAAGGAACATGAAAAAGCCATTGCCGCCGCACAAAAAATGGCTGACCTGCAGATTCATGCGGCCGGAGTTGAGGCAAGTAACCGGGTTCTGGAGGCGACCACTAAACTCAAGGATGAATATGCGATCAAGGTTGACGCCTTCCAAGATAAGATTCAGACCTTGATCGCACAGGTTCACGAGTTCGAACTCGGTCAAACACGAACGAAGGTGTGAGATTATTGGTCCCTGGCGAAAGCCGGGGGCTGTTTTTATTATTTTTACCCGTTCCTGAAAAATGAAGAAGCCCCCACCGTTTAGCAAGAGCCTTACTTAACTATTAACCAATTCATCGATCGAGATACTTAGCCCCGCCGCTAATTGTACGAGCTCGTTAATACGGGGAATTCTTAATCCGGCTTCAATCTTAATAAGGTGATTAAGGCGGATACCGACATTAGAAGCTAACTCTTCCCTGGTTAAATTACGTTTTTGTCTGTAGTAGGCGATTTGTTTGCAGACGGTTTTGTCAATTATGATCAATTTAATTATCGCCTCCCGCCATGCATGTTTTACAGTATATTCCTCCTCGTATTTTCATTTCCCTGCCGGATATAGTCGAAGTAGATATAAAATGATGCTAAAGCCCTACTACGCCATGACTAAAGTCTCTACAAATAAAAAAGCCCCCACCGTTTCCGATGAGGGCAAGTAGGACGTGTGACAATACGAGGGTTAGTATGCCTGTGGACCACTGTTATTATGCTACATCTTCCACAAAAACCACTTACAGGTACCCAACTCATACTTAATCTCGAATGGCTTTAGCTCCCCCTTAATCTCACTCTGGCACCTAAAAATGAGTATTCGATTGCCGGCCAGCTTCTCTTCGGTTACTGATACTACCTGTTCTATCTTGATTGTTTCGCCGTTAAGCTTGAGGCGGAGTGGGTGGGGTGTGCCGTTTTCTTCGAAGTGGGCTAGGACTTCGATGGGGGTTGAGAGGATTTTCATAAGGGTTCTCCTCTTGCATTCTGAACGTTACTAACGTTCAAGCATTCTGTTATTATGAAGTGATGGCCCTGCTTGGCTAGAGAAAGCTATGAATAAATATTCATAAAGTATCAAATTCCACTTTGTTTTTTGAAAATTTTAATTCGATATGTTTTTGTATTCGTTCTACAACACCAAATATAGCTTCAACCGCTTCATCTAGGTATTCCTTAGACAGTAAAATCTCATTTTCTTTGATAGATATACTTTTTGGTAACTCATTGGCAGCATCGGAACGCACAATCCCAGTAGCATGAGCAATAATATTTCTTATGTTATATATCTCTTTCATTTTACTCTCTTCGTCAGGAGTAAAGGAAAATTTAACCTTTTCTTTAAAATATAGAACCATTTCTTTAATTTTAAAATGGCCTATTTTATTCAACTCCTTCTCAATCAGTAATTCTAGTGGATTGCTTATATTTTCAATAATTTCACAATAGGAAATTTTATCATTAGTTTTTAACATTAAGGGTTGCTTTATAAATAATTCACCAAAAAGCATAGTACAGTACGCTTCAAAAGCTCCCCAAATAAAAACCAGAAGTACAGAGTATAGGTATGTATCTACTTCGGAATGTTCTTTGCGGGAATGTTCCATTGCGCATTTCATTATCTCCAATTCACTTTCGCCTAAGTTGAATTCGAACATTCCGTCTTCTCTTTTAAGTATTTGAAATTTTTCAGCCTTTTCACATATACCGATGGTCCCCTCTGGATCGTTGAGTTTATCTAAAATGCTATTTATTTTGCTTAATTTATCATCTAATCCGTGCCTGCTTGCATCAAGCAGAAGATTAACCCTACTTCTTGTACTTGAAAAACGAAAATATGCATATGTAATATTATTGCCTGATTCTTCTATTTTCTCTCTCGAAATATCCATATAAATGCTCCTCAGTATTATAATTTTAGTTACATCAAGCCTCGGTTTATTCCAAAATCCAGATTACTTACAACCAAACAATCACGCGCCCGTATAATATACTTATTGAAATACCCGATTAACTCGAGACGATATAATCATCTCACAACTTCCTCGCGAAATTACGAGAAACCTGTCTCACAAAAATATAAAAAGCCCCTACCACAATAGTAAGGACTTTAACGCTCTCCACACAACTCCTCGATCAGCACCCCCAATCCACTAGAGATCATCTTTAATTATTTTATCGGTGTCTGTAACTGAAGTAAAACTCCTGGATATGCCAAAAGAAATACTCCAATACCTATCAACGCAAGGCTTATGAACAATGTAACCCCCCAAAAACAATAAAACACAATTTTCTTATTCCGAACAAAGTTTCCAGCTAAGTCCGTAACATCATCATCATTTAGGGTTTTCCTGGCGTATTTAATGTTATGGTCATATGAAGCTATGGATTGACAAACACTAATCATCGTAAATGAAGAATAATAGGCCGTGCTCAAAGCTACAAATACCATGTACGATAGGATTGCTATATTAGCCAGATTACTACTAGGTTTATTGACTTGGGTCAAGATTGCCGCAAGAATTGCGCCAATTGTAGTTATTAAATTCTTGCTCATTAGTCCAACAACTGCCGAAATTTGGTCAGTTATCTCCTTGATTTTTCCTTGAATAAAGTCCTCAATCTTTTTCCTTTGCTCAAAATATAGTTTCACATTCTCCTTTAAATAAACATCAAAACTTGACCTAGTTGAATATGAAATATCGTTTATATGTTCTAAAAACGAGTCTATATTTAAGTCAGTATCTTTCGTTAAATATAGACTAACTATATTTCTAAATATCCCCAATTTGTCTGTTGTATTTGACTCTCTATATATCCAGTTAAATAACTCATACGCCTTAAGTACTTGTTCTTGGTCAACATTACAGCATGTACCTAAGTTTAATTTAACAGCTTTATAACCGAGAATCGTTGCTATGCAGTACCCTGACTCTTCGGTCGTTGTTGAAGAAGCTAAAAATGGTACGACTAAATTAAGGATTTTTAATGAAAAGGCTTTACCAAGTCCTTCGAAAGTGGCCAATTGATCTGGCTTAAAGTAAAAATACTGTGGAGTTAAATAATTAGTACCATGCAACCAACTACAGTTGTTATTTCGCAATACAATTGTTTCTTTGCCTAACTGGTACGTACTATCAGGGTTAACGCAATTGTTAATAGAGTTAATAGCCCCATCTAAATTCCCACCAATTACCAACAAATGGTCATTGGAAAGCATTATTTCCTTTTCCATTATAAAGATTACATTTAAACAATCCGGCGAAAACGTTTTTTCTAGTTCTTCGAAACTTACTTTCGTGACCCAATCAAAAAACTTATCGTAATATATAAAAACAATCGGTTGAATACTATTTGGTTTTTCCTCTAGAATATGATCAAGTAAATTTACTTTAGCAAGCGATATAACTACGTTGAAGGAACTTTCACCACAATCCTTAGATTCATCAATATACTCAACAATTTGAGATTCCGTAGTATTCAGGCTGATCACCATGTCGCTACCTGATTTCTGAATAAGTTTTATGTACAAAGCGATACCGAATGCTTCAACCAAGGCGATCAATTCCTCGATATTTAATCCGCCGATATCTATGGTGCCGTGCGCCTCAAATATCCCCGGTTCATCTTTTATATGTTCGGTATGTATTTTAGCCACTAAGTTATCAATTTTACTAAATAAGGCATTCATAAAATCATCCGCCCCAGTCAGTTACTTTTACACTCTTTATAGTAAGATTATACCTGCCGCCCTCAACGGGCTCGTAACTAAATTTTTCTGGATTCTTGTAATCATCATCTAGTAAAGAAACTTCAATTTTTTCGTTAGTTCTTATCTTCCTGATTTTATACTTTGCCTGCACATACTCTTTGTCCGGCACAAATTCAAAATCAGAAAGGCCTTCATTAACTAAGAAATCCAAGAATAATTGCCTTTGCTCTTCTGAGAAATGGTTATTTGAAAATTCAACAGCACTAACATGTTGTTGGTTTCTCAAAGTAACTTCCAAACTATCCAAAACCCTTTTTTGTTCTTCTGGTTGATCGGCCAAAAATTCATTTACATATTTTTTGACTTTCAAGTGGAATTTCTTGGTTCTATCCTTATCGTTCAACACTAACTTACACTTTAAAAATGTTGTTGCAAAATACTGAGCGATATCTCTTTCTGACTCTTGCCTTGCCTGCCTATCTATTAAAAGCATATCGTAAGTGTTATTTGCAGTTTCTACATCCGCATCTTCTGTGATACTTCTTTTAAAAAAAACGCATTTTTGTAATTTCTGACGGATATTCGGCAAGCTGATTCCCTTATCAGTTAATACTATTTTAGTTTTTCCGCTAATGACTTTACTTTCAGTAATGTATGTACTCTGATAATCCATTTTTAGAACTGCAAGATAGTTCTGACCGTTTCCTTCATAAAGGGAAACAATCAAATCTGCAGAAGTTATGTTTTTGTTAGATTGCATTGCCAGAAATAGCTGCCTCGCAATTTCTTTAGATTCCTCTAAAAATTTCTCTGGGAAATCAAATATACTATCTGCACTTTCTTTCACAATGTTTCGACCAGCTTCATACTTTGCAGCCCTTATTTTTTCATCCTCCAGGGATTTTAGAACATGGGTTCTAATGAAGCTAACTACTTTTTCGTCTAGATCTAATTCGTAATCACTTAATCTCGATGAATCAATGCTATTGTCCAAAGAGTGGGCTATGGCATTTTTGATAGTTACCTCTTTAACTGTACGCATAAGGTTCCCTCCTAAATGTTCCTAAAGGGAACCTTTTCCACTTTTCTTTGTATTTTCCTGCCTAAAATTCAAATATAATTTAACTTTTATAAATATTTTCTTGATCTATGGTAGTAACTTCCATAAAGTCAAAGTTCATTTCATTCATAACCTCATCACGATTCATTCCAGTTTTCTTACAAATGTCGCCCAAACGCTTTATGCGAACAAGATCAATTGCCTGAAATCCATCATGAGCAAAGGTATACCCTGCGGTGTACCACATATCGTTTTCTTCGTAAGAGACTTGATAAAGCACCATTAAACTAATCCCCCATTTCATTTATTATGATACTACGCGTCTTAGACATTATTATGAGAAGAAAGACATAAAAATAGCCCCCACCTTTCAGTGGGGGCTCGTGATCTATCGTTATTATGTTGATTGCGGAATTTGTTCAATCGCTGGTTGAAAAGTTGTTAGCTGTTGATCCTTTATTGGTACCACGGAATCCAACTTCTGATCCTTTTGCTTCATCACGAATACGGCTGCCTCCGCAGTATTTCTAATCGTCTGTTCTAATTCCGGCGTAATCTCACGCCCAGTTAGCTTGATCATATTGACTGCATAATCCGTCGCCTGGTCTTTCCGCAGATCAGGAGGAAGTTGTCCACTATTATAAAGTTGCTGCGCTGAATGCACACCTACCTGTGTTATCTTAAGGACCGTATCAATAATATTATCTACGGGATCTGGGATAAAAGTCTCCAAAGCTGTGTGGGCCGATGCCACCGTATCCACGATAGCATCAGCTACCTGCAGTTGTTTACCCGGGTCTTTACCCTGCTTAACTAGCACCTGGATCCCGTACATCGTTCCGAAGAAACATACCAAGGATAGGATAGCAATCAACAAGGTTACGTTTTGAACTGACATTCTATTTCCCCCTTTTATATTTTCAAATTGGCAAGCGCTTGCGATTATGCTTGGGGGTATTACGCGCCGGTTGCGCTTACAGCAGCTGCGGTATCTCCCCACGTTTCCCCTGATAGAATTGTTTCATTTGGATGACCGACGGATCCGCCACCGACAATGGTCAAGTGCTCTGCCTTGAAAACGTCTGCCGGTGGTTTTTTGTCATCGAGCCTAGTAAATACAGCACAGTTACCGAGCTTAATTGATTCTCTGCGTGCGGGTACCAGGTAATCTTCGATTCCATAAGCCAAAACAGCTTCTTTCACGTCGTATGCCTCCTTTCTTGGTGCATTGACACTTACGCCAAAATGGTCACCGATTCCTTGGGCAATCGTTAGGGCCGCCTGGTCCATCTTGTCCAAGATTACAGCTTCCTCGGAATTAATAAAGCCGTACTCAATGAGCACGGCCGGCATATCGGTCCATTTGCATACATACCACCCTGCGAACTTAACACCGCGGTCTACCATGTCAAGCTGCGCGGCCATCCGAGCGCGTATAGCCTTGGCCAGTTTCTCCCCTTCGCCTCCTGCAGCTGCAGCGTATACTTCATTTCCGTATGCTTTTGCTGCAGCTGAGTTATTATGGAATGAAACGAATGCTTTTCCACCCAGAGCATTGGCCACATTAACCCGATTCTTAAGATCCAGATCTTCACTGTAGTGCGCTCCACCACAGAAATCTATGTCAGTAGTCCTGGTGAACTTCACCCTAAAGCGCCCAGTTTGTTCTAGGTATGTCGCTGTTTTTTTGGCCAGTATCAGCACATTATTTTTCTCCCTGGTCGTTGGTCCTAATGCTCCCGGATCAGATCCCCCGTGTCCCGGGTCGAATACCAGATCATAAATTATGTCACTCACGTTAATCCCCCTTCTCCTGTAGTTGAGTCAATATTTTTTTAAGCCCTCCTGGCAATGGCACCCCAAGGATGCCCAAGTTTTCTGCTATAGACCACCCTTCTCTCCCTACGTAAAAATAGACAGCCATCGTGCGAAAAATTGGTTCGTGATTTCCTACTAGGCCATCCAACACGACAGCAATGGACAAGACTGCAAGGATGGACCCTTTCCGGATGCCGCCCCAAAACATGGTCTCGCTGTTTACTTGCTTGTTTTTGATGGCTCCCAATAGCCCAAATGCGTAATCTAGGGCCATGCAGTATATGAGCGCTTGTAATCCCCTATCCCACCCTCCCAGGCATGCGCTCACGACCGTCCCTACTGCAGCTATCATGGTACTAAAGCTAAACTCTTTTACGTTCATTTTTCGCCATCCTTTCGTTGCTACCCATAAAAATAACCGCCATCGTTGGCGATTAAAAATAACTCGTAATACAAAAGACGCTAAAGATTAAACTTCAGCGTCTTTTTTGTGTTCTAATAACTCCCCCACTCCGACATCCAAGAAGGTGCAGAGCTTATCGAGTGTCTCGAAATTAGTTGCCTTCGACCTCCCGTGGTACATCTCCGCCACAGTATTACGAGCTAATCCAGTACCCTCGATCACGTCGGATATCTTCAAGCGTTTTCGACCCATGACTTCACTTAGCTTATTTTCGATCATGTTAACACCTCTTTAAAAAGATGATAACATATTTAATAAAAAACATCAATACTCTGATTATAATAGTTGACAGGTTGATGTATTTTCTGTATAATATAATCATAAGGTTGATCAAAAGCATTAGAGAGTTGATCAAAAACAGAGGAGGAAACAATAATGAAAAGGCTAACCTGCACTTGCGGAGCTACTACCAAAGCAGCCAAAAACTCAAACTGTACCTGCAAATGCGGCAAAGAATACTACTACTCAAAACCTCTGGGAAAATGGTTGTTTACCCACAGAGTTCATAGCGTAAAGGAGGGATAATCTGTGAAAGAATTTAACAGAGACCACGCTGAATGGACAGTAAAGGAAATTAGCAAGAGAAAAGGAACTCCCCACTATCTGGCCAACGAAGAACTCGCAGACGACATATTTCCGTTTATAAAAGAGCAATTCCCGGACGCGCTTATGGTCAAAGTTAATACCGAATCGTATGGCGAGCAGTTTATGGTGGTTAAAAAACGTGCACGGAATGCCCTCGTGAAGCTCCTTAAGGCTCGTAAGGCTAATTACGAGAGATGTATTAAGGAAGTTGATTCCGCAATTGAATTAGTTACCCAACAAGAAAGCACCCGTCCCTAGCTTGCCGGCCTAGACGAGTGCTTATAGAAGACACCGGAGCGCCTTACATTTATATTGTAGGTGATCGCTCCGGGTTAAACAAGAGGAGCGAAAAGAGATATGTCTCAACAAATACTTAGCTCAACCGCTGAAATTCTGCTCGAGCAGGTGGTGGGCGCCATTTTTTGCCCAAATCTGGACAAGCTTGAATTACAGAAAACACTTTCCGTCATCCTTTCCCAATACGACATCAAGCCAGCGCTGGTACCCAACGGCCATCCCGATCTAGCAGCCAAAATCAAACTGTTCTTGGCCGGTAAAAAGCTCGAGGGCCTCGCTATTTCAACGCTAGAAAGTTACACTCTTGAACTTCGGATCTTTTCTGAACACATCCACAAAGCTACTGATGAGATCACCACTGCAGACATCAGGATCTTCCTTAGCGAATTCGATCACCTCAAAACTTCTTCAATATCCAAGAAATTGTCTGTTCTAAAATCTATGTTCGGCTGGCTGACGGCAGAGAAAATAATTCCCAACGACGCAACTAAGCAAATCAAGCCACCAAAGAAAGAACAAAGAGCACCAAAGGCACTCACGATAGAAGAACTTGAGATGATCCGCGAGGCCTGTGTCACACCCCGAGAACGAGCACTCATTGAGGTATACTATGCCACTGGGGCGCGTCTCACCGAAGTACAACAATTGAACCGGGGAGATATCGACTATCAAGCAATGTCAGTGGTTGTTGTTGGAAAAGGAAATAAACAGCGTCCCGTTTATTTTAGCTTTAAAGCCATGTATCACTTGCAAAAATACCTAAAGAAGCGTTCCGACACCGTGGACGCACTGTTTGTAACGGAGCGCCGGCCTTACCGAAGGCTTTCGGCAAAGGGCATCCAGCGAGAGGTTAAGGTCATAGCCGGTCGATCAGAGGTCACCAAAAACGTGCATCCTCATATTTTCAGAAATCAAAACTATAATAAAATCCAAACTATCTGCCAAAAATCAAATAAACCATAGGCTTTGGCTTCTATAAAGTTTGGATTTTATTTTGAAGGTAAGACTCATATATGATAAAACCAAGGAGGTGTTCATATATGGATTTTACACATTTGCAACAGCATTATCGTGAACTATTGGATTACATTGAAAAGGAGGAATACACAGAAAGCTATATCCGGCTTGTTCATGAGGATATCAAATGGATACTGAAAAATGAAAAGTATAGATCATGGCAATCTTATATTGATGTCTACAATGACCGGGTACATAAATCAGAATCGAAACTGTATAAGAAGAACCAAAGGATAGCATTTGGAGCCATACAGCAATTCGATCTTTATGGAGAATATCCGAACAGAAGAATCAAAAACTGTTTCATAAAACGAGGCACTTATTATCAACTTATCCCAGAATTCAAGGAATTTATAGATTTTTACATGGCATCAGATAAACTCCGCGGTCTGAAAGAACGGACAATTTATGGGAATGCGTCTGCCGCATCAACTTTCCTCTGTGCCATGCAAAAGAAAGGCTTACAAAGTCTTGACTGTATCAATGAAGAAGATGTGCTCTCCTTTTTTCTTGACAGCGAGGGCAAGGTTTCTAAGTGTAGTAGCTACAAAAAACAGCTAGCGGCTGTTTTTAAAGCTGGGATTGGCTGGAAAGAAAAAGAATGTCAGATTCTCCTTGCATACCTTCCTCCGATACGCCCCAAAAGAAAAAATATCCAGTTTCTCACATCTGAAGAAGTTGAATCCATCCATGCCTTGCTTGATGACAGAAATTCTGGCTTATCATTACGAGACAGGGCGGTTGGTAAACTACTGTTCTTTACAGGGATAAGAGCGTGCGATATCGCTGAGATGGAACTCAGTTCCATTGACTGGGATGCTGACGAAATACATTTTCTGCAACAGAAGACTGGACAACCGCTAGTTCTTCCTCTTACAGCAACTATTGGAAATTCCATTTATGATTATCTTGTAAATGAACGGCCCAAAAGCAACGATACTCACTTGTTTCTTAGCGAGGTTTATCCTCATTATCCGTTTAAAGCTAGTGCTGTCTGGCATCAGGCAGCCAAAATTTATAAAGCCGCTTCTTTGCGGCAGAAAAAAGGCGACCGTCGTGGAACGCATCTTTTCAGGCACAATGTCGCGACATCTTTCCTGGGCAGCGGAATCCCTCGGCCGGTTATCAGTCAGACGCTGGGGCATTCAAACCCCCATTCATTGGATCCATACCTCCATGCTGACCTTGTGCACCTGAAAGAATGCACTTTAAGTATAGAGGCATTCCCGGTAAGTGAGGGGGTGTTCTGTCCATGAGCCAGTTCAGATCTGGTTTTTCAAAGCTAATAGAACGCTTTATTGAATACCGTAAGGCATCCGGTTCATGGAACGAACCGTGTTATGGGCTGAACATCAAGCTTTTCGACCATTTCTGTGCTGACAACTATCAGTCGAGTACGGTACTAACACAGGAGATGGTTGATGTTTGGTGTGCCAAAAGGGATACCGAAACAAACCGCTCATATGAAACTAGGACTAGGGTCATAAGGACGTTCATTGATTACCTACGATGCAGGGAGCTTACGGATGTCCTTCCTCCTGCTGTCCTCAGACCAGAACCCCAAACATACATTCCATATGCATTTGAGGAGGATGAACTGAAACGTTTCTTCCATGTCTGTGATAGTATTCAGCCATATCTCGGAAGGCGGGCATCGGTCATAAGGAAGTTCACGGTTCCAGTCTTTTTCCGTTTATTATACAGCACTGGTATGCGTACAACTGAGGCGAGGCTGCTCAGGACAGAGAACGTCGACCTTGAACGTGGTGTCATTGATATCCAGAGATCGAAAGGATATGACCAGCATTATATCGCGATGCATGATACGATGACCAACCTTATGACGAAATACAATCAGGCGATTTCTGAACTGCAGCCGTCCAGGGCATATTTCTTCCAGTCCAGCAAAGGCCCCCACTATTCCAGGGATTGGGTACAGGATAACTTTCGTGCGCTGTGGAACAAGGCGAATGGTTCTGTGGCTTCGCCTGTCGCATATGATGTCCGCCATCATTATGCAATCGTAAACATCAATAGTTGGAGTGATGATGGTTATGAATTCAGCGATAAGCTGCATTATCTTTCAAAATCCATGGGGCATCGTTCTATAGAGGCGACACGTTATTATTATTCAATCGTTCCCCGTCTTGCTGATATTCTGATCGACAAGACGGAGTTGGATTTCAATGCCATAGTACCAGAGGTGGTTGATGATGAAGAATAATAATGAAGCTGTGACATTCTCACGATACATAGCGACTTTCCTTTATGATTATGCTCCAGGTAGCCTGACAAATAGTGAACGTACACTGAAATCTTATAAGGATGCATTAACTCTTTATGTGCTGTTCCTCGAATCCGAAGGTATAACGCCCTCTGATTTCACAAAGGCATGCTTCGAAAAGCTGTATATCGAGAAATGGATCCGATGGCTTAAAGAAAGCCGCAACTGCTGTCCGGACACATGTAATGTACGTCTTGCTTCTATCCGCGTCTTTCTTGAGTATGTTGGCAGCCGGGATGTCAGATTCATGTACCTGTATCAGGATGCAAGGTCAATTAAAAGGCAGAAATGCGTCCCTAAGAAAGTCAGTGGACTGACACGGGATGCCGTTAACGCCATGCTGTCATTACCGGATCCGGCTACAAGCATTGGGAAAAGGGATCTTGTTTTCATGATCCTTTTGTATGCGACTGCAGCAAGACTGGACGAGATCCTGTCAGTAAGGATCAAACAATTGCACATGGATCAGAAGAAGCCGTATGTCACCATTGTCGGCAAGGGCCAGAAGACAAGGACGCTTTATCTTCTACCAAGAGCAGTCTCACATATCAAAAAATATGTGTATGAAGTCCATGGAAATCCGGCGGATCCGGATGCCTACCTTTTTTATTCCAGAGTGGGTGGAAAATATGTGAAGATGACGGAACCTGCAATAGACAAAAGATTGAAGATGTATGGTAAGAAAGCACACGAAATATGCGTGGATGTGCCATTAACCATACATGCCCATCAATTTCGCCATGGAAAAGCCTCTCACTGGATTGAAGATGGGCTTAACGTCTTGCAAGTCAGTTTCCTTCTTGGACATAAGCACTTGGAGACCACCATGATCTACCTTGATATAACGACAGAGGATAAAGCGAAAGCACTGGCAACGCTTGAAAATGAGAACGATAAAAAAATCACTAAGAAATGGAAGAACCCAAATGGATCATTGATAGACTTCTGCGGCTTTAAGAAATGATCCCGTCTATAAATAAAATCCAAACTTTTCTACTACTAAAGATATTGATTTCCCTTACTTTTGGTTGGTAAGTTTGGATTTTATTATAGTTTTGATTTCGGAGAAAATCCAAAAGTTTGGATTTGCTCAGGCACACTTTCGCAACATTAATGTTAAACAACGGTGCTGATCTGGTAGCCGTGCAGGGACTTCTCGGGCACGTAGATCCTGCAACAACCTTGATTTACTCTGTCCTGTCCGATGAAAAAAGAAAACAGTCACATAAGCAATACTTAGTTCAATAGCGCCTTTCAGGGCGTTTCTTTATTATTTACAGGGTTTTCCTCCTTTGTGTCGAATTTGGTAGTTATCACGGCTAACCAATCTGTTTCAGGGAGGAGGTGAAAATAAATGGAAGATAAAGTATCAACGCCCAATCGTATTTCACTAAAGAAATTAACCCTTTCAATCCTTGGAAACTTACAAGATTCGTTGGATAAAAATACTTTCCCAATGAACGTTGTTATTCTAACAGCTGCTGGGACTTTTAAGGGTAAATTAGTTGAATTCAATCTTGAACAAGAAGAAGAAAGTTTCGTGAAAGAGGCAGGAACTTCCCCTGAGGGAAAGGTCTTCCGGATTGATCAAACTATCGTCTTTCAACAGCGCAAGAAAATCGTAGATAAGTATGCTGAGGAAAATGGTGAACCAGATATTATTGATAATGGATCCGTAATAAGACTAATAGACGCCGAACTGCTTCCACTGGTCAATCCTAATACCCATGTTAATTTCCCTGAATTGATCCTGTTTGTAGACCAGATAATAGGTTTTTCTCTAGTTTCGCAATAAATTCATCCACACTAAATTCTTTAGGTAACTCAATTCTTATAGGATTTATTGTCACTTGCCGGACGGAAACTTGCACTTTCTGTTCGGCTATTTTTCCCTGCAGTCCCACGATTTGTTCAAGATTTTCTTTCACGTTTGCTAAGGTTTCCAGTGCTTCGCTTGCGTCTATGGTAAGTTTAATGGTCAATTCTGGTTGCTCTTTCACGATTTCATCCCTCTCTTAATTTCAATTTTTAAGGTCCCTAGCCATTTCGACTAGGGACCTTTTGCTGCGCATAATGAGTCAATTTGGTAATTGTCTTTTTTGTATTGACCTAAGCCATTGCATACAATCTCCTATGTGTATAAATTGCTTTACCAGCGCATTGCCATCGCTATTATTAATAGCGAGATATATACCATCTACGGCTGATCCCGTGTTCAAAACGCCGGTCGTGCGAAATAGTCCAATCGGTTGCTTTGTATTAATAATATCAGTGGCTTCTTGGGGCGTTACGTGCTTTATCTCCACTTTATTTACTCCTCTCTGGTTACAGGAATGCAATTCAAGATTTACCCCGTATGATAATTTTATATGTTATCACCACGAAAAACAAATATTAAATTCGTGCGCATTAATGCGCATAATGCGTCTACTGCGACATAACTACATCTGTAATCCTTCGTCCTTCTCAATTGATTTGATACAGTGATCTTTGTCAATTTTGTTCAGCAACTTGCAAATAAAATTGCAAAGAGGGCTATCTTTTTTTGCTACGCGCTTCCCCATCCGCGAACTCATTGTTTCATCGGGGAATCCTCCGAGAATTGCATTGCATAATTGATCAATTGAGATTAGTAAATTCCATAGATACCTTTTCATTAATTGCACCTACCAAACAAATTCATTAACTGCTTCAACGGTTTCACATGCTTCAATTTGTGCCTTCATCCCGAAATACCGAAATATCTTCGTTTCCATATGCGTTTGACCATCTATGATGAGTTGAATAAATTGTTCTCTTGTATGCTCAACTACGCCCATATCCTTCGTAGGCCAATCTACTGACTGGATAGTAGGAACTAGCGCAAGTAGACCCATTTTTTTAGAGAAGTTACCTTGATATTCCATATCAAATTTGTATTGATGTGATAATCCTGTACAAGAACTTGAAAAGCCATTTAGAATCTCTTGGTTGCAAGCTATGTTTAGTTCTAGGATTTTTTGTTGTTGTGTTTCTGAGAGGGAAGGAGTTTGGTACTCAGCTATAGTCTTTGTGACAACAACGTCAATCGCCTCGCCCAATTCGTTAAAAACCAAGTCATAATACCCCGGCATTGCAAGAGATATTATCTGAGCTAATGGGGAATTATCATGTATTTTGACCGCCTGTTCATTTGGTTGAAGCTCTACATTGGGTATATTTCCATCTGGAAACATGCTGTTGGTTCCTATGTTCCGTTTAACTTGTTTGGTTATTAAATCTACAATAATTACCACGCTTTCCCTCCTAATAGGCCGCTGCCCAATGATAGGTTATACCATTAGTGTTTAGAGCTGGTGATGCGTCCCCAACCTTAAAACCTCCGGACACTATAGAATTGTCGTAAGAAGTATTTGTTTTAGATATTGCGCCCCCATCACCATAATTTGATTGTTGCACAATAACCATCTTTGGTGTAACTCCTATGGATATTGTCCTACCGTAACTCCCATCTCCAGTATATTCGCCAGTTAGTATCCTAGCGCCAGAATTGGCTAAGTCATAAGCTGCTTTTACTGCACTAGGAGTTGCTGCTAAAGTGGTACTTGTGCTTGAAGTAGAAGTCGATAATTGCACTATACCTTTTACTGCTGTAGTTCCATCAACAACCGTAACTTTTATTCCGCTTGTTACTTGCCACCAATCATTAGCGGAGTCCCATTTGACGGTGATAATAGCACCTGCCTCAATATCCCCAGTTTCTAAAGCATCATTGTAATATTTCCGAAGGTCTTTTGCTCCTCCACCAGCATCTAATGTTGCTGCTCCTGTGTTAGCGGTTTTGCAAAATATGTCTAACGTCATTCCTTCTGTATATGAGGTTATGGCAGGATCAAGAGCAACAACATAAGCGTCTGTACTACCAGCATCTTTTTTGTAATTGTGCGCATAATCCGCCTGATGTATAGCAAGCTCTTCCTGTACCGCTCCCGCAGCTGCAACTCCAATTGCAGCTGCAGCATCAGCTTTGGCCTGTGCTCCGGCAGGCGTTTCCTTTGTTGCTAATAAAACACCTGTCTCACTTTGCAGGTCCTCAAGATCTTCCAGGGTTGCATATACATCCTGTGGCACTACTATAGTAACATTTGTAGCATTGCCGATCGCAGCATTGATTTTATAAGTCCGGGTAAATAAACCGTCGGCTGCTGGTGGGATATAATCGCCCAAGTCGCCAGCGTTGGTATAGGCATATAATATTTCACCATCATCCGGATCGGTGGCAAACAAGCCTAATTCTTTTGTTATCAGCCCCGCCAGCATCCCGGTATTATCCTTCGTTCCTTTAACCCGAGCTACATGGTTTGCAGTATCAACGGTAATGCCTGATATGGCCACATCAAATTCTGAATCAATCAAGGCTGTCAGGGTTGCGATAGCTTGACCAACCGATAGATCCCCCGAGCCTACCTGCATCTTCGTGAAGACAATTGCTGTCCCTGTCTGCGCCTTTGCGTATAACGTTAGCCCCAGATTTGTAATTGTCATGATTCCAAAATCAGCCAACTTAATCCCCCCTATTCGGGTATATTTGTATTCACAACAATTGTATCGTTAGTTGAAACCACCGCTGCGAAAAAGGTATTAAACGGAGTATCTCTGGCTACAGTAATCCGTTCCAATCTGGTACTTTCCCGTTTGACTGAATCAATAGCTCTTTTCAGGTCAGTCAGCTTCGCAGCAGTTGTTATCGAATCTGATGTCACAATCTTGAAATAGAATGGGGTTCCACTATAGTCAAACCATTCCAGTACCTCCGCATCATCAAAGGCATCTGCCAACAATTGTTCTATAGCGTAAGGAGTCCCTTTGGTAAAGTGATATACCAAGGCGTTCTTAACCAAGGATCTCTTTTTGGCTATAGATAATGTAGAATCATAAAAATCCGTGTTGAGTTCCCAGGCTAAATTGTCCAGCACATCAGAGCTGGCGTTATCGATATCAGCGAATGTTAATACATTCTTGATTTTTCCCGCCAATATGAAAAATTCTTTATCTAACGCTTGGCTTGCAGCGATTATATCCGGATCACTTCGCAGGTTAGGCGGGAGAAGATCTATCAGCTTAGCACTAGAAATGCTACTCATCTTCTAGCCCCCCATAGGTAACCGTTATAGCATCGGCGACAGCAAGCTCAGTTTCTGTAATGGCCTCATAGATTGGTAAAGTTAAAACAACTCTCTTTGCCCCCGCCCCAACTACTCTGGAAATCAATTCTGACGGATTAATACTGCGCCCGATTTTACTCTTCTGCCATATAACGTAATTAGCTATAGCAGTGGTAACTGCTGCCTGAATAATCGTCGCATTGGTTGTGTCGCTAGCCTTAATATAATAGGTTAAGGTAATATTATAATTCACGGCAGTTGGTTCCTGCACGGTCACGCTGTCAGTTAAAGGTCTTCGACTCGTATCGCCTAGATAAGCCAAAACCCCAGCGATTATCGTTTCCCCTGGTACTACTCCATTCTCTAAGATAAACCTAACGTCAACCTCCCCAGCAGTGGGCGAGGTCACCTTAACGTCGGCAATTGATGAGCTGTACTGCTTGGTAAAATATTCATAAGCCTCCGAAGGTCCTGCTACACTGAATGATTCAGGCAATAAAAAAAGACGCTCTCTGTAAGCATCGTCTGTCTCAATATCAGCGCCACCCTGGCTAGTGTTAATATTACTAGCGCTTGCAACATAAGCAATAGGGTCTACCAATATGTTTACCTGTCCTGCCGTGTAGCCGTTCCCTGCTACCCCTGCTGCTGTGCATTCCGAGGCAACGTCAAGAGTTGTGCTTCCAGCAGGAATTACCGCTGCCGCTGAAGTGGCAAAAAACACATTAGCCCCTGGACTTGTTCTATTACCCGCCGGAATCGTAATATCTCCTGCTTGTACTGCCGATAAAGTGTACCTAACTATGACAACGGCCTTGTCTGCTGCAAGCCTCGTTCCTCTTGTCCCATATCGCGCCCCCAGATTATCGAGGTAGTTGCTGTTCGCATACCTTAAAAGATTGCGCTTTGCTGTTGAGTCAATGAGTAAAAGGGCTTGATAAACTCGGAGCGCCTGTGTGTAGATCCATATCCGCACCGGATCCCCTGGCTGGAGCGTTTTGGCCGTTCCTGTCTGAGCCAGATACGCCGCTTCGTATTCAGCTATCATGCTAGTCAGTAAGGTTTCAACATTGGTGTCTACAAAGTTGATGTCCGGAAGATTGCTAAGCGTTGACAATGTTAATCACCACCTTTGGTATGAGCTGGCCAGAGTCATTTGCTGTAAAAGATATGCTATTTACACTAGCCCTAGGTTCGTATTTTTTAATTTTTTCGATATATTCCACCGTCAGCTTAGCCATGGATTCTCCGATCGGCAGGTCAAGCAGACTCCAGTCAATCCCGAAGTCGCGATCAAAGGGGACCGTGCCGGCCGGGGTAGTTATGATCGTTTTTACATTCTGAATTACTTCATCCGTGCCGGTTGCAGAGAAATCAATCTGCAGGACGACATCGCTTAACTCTATCATCACAAGATCTCCTCCCTACAGCACTGAAATATATTCTTCAAGTGTAACGTCTACCTTGCCAGAGAAAATCTCACCGTGGTTAAATACCGTGTTCCATGCTTGACTTACCGACTTAACTATCCATTTGTCTGCACCCAAGGGCTTATCACCAATAACAAAGGTTTCCGCTACTCCGTCCCTTGCTTTAACTAACCATAGGTCCATTTCGGTACGTGGCTTCACTCCATTATTGCCGTTTAAATCTACGGTAAAAGAAATCGTATCAAGTCCAGGACCTATGTACTCAGTCCTAGGTTTTGCGCCGATGAGCTCATGACTACCCCAACGGCTTGCGATCTCCTGCTTAAGTCCGGAAAAGGTAAGGATGCGCTGATCGCTGGTTTCAAAAATAATGTCCTTGCCAAAGTACCCAATCATATAATCACCATCCCGCTACGAGTGAGAGTGGTTGTTCGTGTTACCACCTACATCGAGAATAGTTCCTGTTGCTGATATATTGCCGGTTACGCTAAGATTGCCTTCAATAGCCACGTTATCAGTCTTAATAGTTAATGTTTTAGAGCCTTTGTCGTACTTGATATAAGATCCGTCTCCAAAATCCTTATAAATTATCTGCGAATCTGTCACTGGTGGGGGGCTCACAGTCGAAAAATACTTCCCGAGGCAAAACCCGCTTGATATTCCGTTACCTAAAAATAGGCAAAGAACCAGGTCCCCCGCCTCAGGCATGTTATATTCGCCCGCCAGCAATGGCAGCTCATTGGTCACTATATCCTGTTGGTCATCTATTACCACTCTCACCGTACCCTTGGTTGCATTAACCGAGGATATTTTTCCTATTCGAATCATGTTTTTTAGCATTAATATCCTCCTTCCAGCACTCGGTGAAGCTCTAACGATGAAGTAAACTTACTCCCAATGCTATGATCAACCTTATCGATATAGTATTTGCTATCAAATACTCCGAACCCTGTAACCCTGATTATTGAACTTGCGATAAAATCAACATTACCAGGTACAGTAAAAGTCATTGTATACTGTTTGGTATTCGCTTTTCTTAGTTCAGCCTTCGCAACAATCTCTGCTTCTGCCACACTTGTTACATCCTGGTTGATCCTAAGGATCTTTTTTGGGGATGAATTAAGTTCGAATGTATATTGTAACTTCTGACCAGAATCAGGCGGGGTATAAGTTAATACACAAGCATCATACCCGGTCCCAGTAAGCGACTTCTTTGCTGACCAATTACCTTCGGTCATTTCTTCGGTAACTGATGCAATAGGCTCTCTGGCCTCGTATTCCTGTTCAGAGAACATCACTATTCTATCATTGTATATTTTGAGGCTTAGTCCATATCTAGAACAAACATCTGCAAGGAAAGCACTATCTGCCTGCTCACTCTGCTCGAGATATGAGATCGTAAAAATTTTTGCCGTATCATAATAAAGAGAAAGCCCAGCATTAGACGCAATATCATTTGCAAGGTTCTTTGTCGTTACATTTTCCCACGTCCGGCTTTTTGTCGTGTCCCTGAAATTATTATCCGATGGAAGGGCTGCCGCATTAAGCGATAATGTTCTGGGTCGGCCTGCATATTCTGGCTCGTCAACCATGAATGCGCCGCAATCTAGCTTCTGAGTGTCCCCCTCTTTTCGCCAGTTTGTTGTAAGGATAGAAGCTTTTATTTTGTCGCCCTGTTCCGGAGCCCAGGTAGAGATCCACTTGCCAGCATCGTCCTTAAGCGTAATAGATATAGAATCTGCTGTCTCTCTTGCATTGTCCGTATAGCTAAAAGATTCCAAATCATTTGCAATGCTGCCCGAAATATTAACGCCCTGGTAAACAATGTCGATACTTACTCTACGTGCTAACATATCAAGTCCTCCATGGCGGCAGGGATGACGTGTTGGTGTTGGCCCCTGCATTCACCTCGGGCACTGTTAATACTACCCCTGCAGGGAAAACTACGGTCGAGATATTAGAGGTATTGGCTTGCATTAATTGCTCTGTGTATTTCTCGCTTCCATAAAGACTCTTTGCCATCGAGTCCCACATATCACCCTGTTTAGTTGTGTATGACATTCATGTCCCTCCTCTAACTGGGGGAGAATTGGAGTCTGTGTTTATCGTTTTCATATTGCTTCATAAACCTCTTGAATTCATCGAAGGACATTTTTATAACCTTTGTTACTGTTGCTTCGTCTGCATTGCCCTCAATAGTTATTTGAGGGGAAAATACTGGGGCGAAAGAAGTATCATTGTTTGTTATACTAGATCGTTGGAGCTTGCCCTCCAAATCAGATAGCGTGAGTCTAGCCTGATTCTTATCCTCACTATTAGCGTTAGGTATAACGTTTTGGTTTACGTCCTGAACCATACCGGCTATTGCGCTCGCTTTAGCCGGTATAACATTTTGGTTTACGTTCCGAACCATAGCTAATGATTTTGGGTTTGAAAAAACCTGTGCGCCACTCGGAAGATTCACTAGCTCAGGACCCTGTTCCCCTACCCAGGTAAGGCCGCCACGCCAGTTATCTGTTCCCTCTGCATTACCGGGGATATCTCCTGTATCTGATGTTACAGTTAAGCTTGCGGATGCACTACCACCTGAGAATATTTTCTTTAACCAATTAGGGACTAACCCTAAGATCGGTTGAATTACATTATTGTCAAACCAGTCGCCGATATCGGAGAAGACGCTTTTTATAGGCTCTACTACATTACTGCTGAACCATTCTCCTACGCCAACAAAAGTACTCTTGACTCCTTCCCATAGCTCTAATGCTTTTGCCTTTACGGTGTCCCAGTTCATCCACAGCGCGACCCCTGCAGCTATTAACGCCGCTATTGCTACCACAGCTATACCAATAGGATTAGCAGTCATAGCTGCGTTAAATAACCATTGTGCGATAGTCACTCCCTCTGTGGCGAGTTGAAAGGATTTGATTAGACCTACTACCGTAGTTATTACTTCAAAGGCAACTATGCCGCCTACAACTCCAGCAAGTACAGGGATGATAATATCCATGTTGTCAGATAGAAAAGTAACGGCTTTTCCAGCTTCATTAAACGCGTACTCAATTTCATTCTGGATCGCTGGCATATTAGCAGTAATCCATCCTGCAAATTCATTGAGTTTTGGTAGTATCTTCTCGCCAAGTGGAAGCAATAATCCTGTCTGTAAATTACGTTTTATGCCCTCCATTGCCTCGCCGAAAGTATTGTATTTTACAGCGTTAATTTTACCCAAAGCATCCGTTGTCTTACTAATACTACCCTGTGTATTGACCAAGGCCGTAATTCCCTTAATCCCCATATCCTCAAATTGAGCACCAAACAAGGCTACTCCTGCGGCATTTTGCGCTACAGGGTCTTTCATCGCGAGTAGGGCTGCGGTTGTCTTACTAAAGGCTACTTTTGCGGTATCACCGCCAGTGGCAAAGGCCTTAGTCATCGATGCGGCGTTCAGTCCTAATGCATCGAATCCTGCCGCTGAAGTCGTACTTCCATCCTTGGACCTAATCCCGAATTCTTTTATTGCGTCCGCGGCTAAATCTACGTCTCGGATACCTGACTTTGAGGCATTGGAAAGCATATTGAACATTTCTACACTCGAAAACCCTTGTGCGGCAAACGTTCCGCCATACTCATTCAACGTGTCCAGCAAATCACCATTAGCATTTAGTCCACTTTGAGCACCTTGAGCTATGAGGTTATAGGCTTCCGTGCTATCATCCCCGAATTGCTTCATAAGTTGATTGGCACCTTTGACGCTATCCGCAACCTCTAATTCAAAAGTATCCTTTAGTAGTAAGGCACTTTCAGTAGTTTCTTTTAAAGCGTCTCCGGCTAATCCCGTTTGTTGGCTAACTGTAGTCATGGCCGCGCCAATTTCTTCAAAGTTCTCGCCAAAATTGTCATTGTAGATCGCAATCATGGTTTCTTTCATGCCTGCCATGGCGTCATCTGCTATACCGCTTGCGGATTGCACTCCGTTGAGAGACTTCTGCAAATCATCGCTGACGCTAACCGCTAATCCTCCGGCGGCTAAAGCCGCTGCGCCTATTCCTACCGCCGCCACGCCTAACCCAGCGCCCAACTTGCCAAACATTGTATTAGCTTTTTCAGTCTGCCCACTAGTAGCTTCGAGTTGATTTTGAGCGTTCGTAAAGGCACTTCCGAAAGAGCTGTTTATTCTGGCGCCTAACTCAAACATAGTTTCGTACACTCTGCCAGCCATGGTATCACCTCGTTTCCGGTATAAAAGCGCCCTATTTCAGAGCGCTTTTATTTTTTAGTTATATCTGAAATCACCTCAAAAAAATCATCTAACGACAAATCCAAAAAGAATTCAGCACTAGTAAAGGTAGCCATTGCTGCCTTTATTGCTATTCTTATGAGCCCTTTCCCGTCTCCGGGGTTTAGCCCTCTTTGTAAAAAAAACGCATTACCACATTTTTTATGGCCATAGCGTCCTTGGCGGGTAGATTCTCAAAAAATTCAAGCGGCTTTTTTGTAACCATGCTCGCAGTAATCATGGCATAGTCAACTGTCAGGCCGCTCATCGCAGGGTTACATCCCTTTGAAATATGAATCTTGTCGACCACCGAAAGGTCTTTTGCCTTGAGGTCGTCCAGTCCCTGTAGATCGATTTCCGTATAGGTTTCACCTTCAAACTCGTACGGTTTAGACAGGGTTATTGTTTTATTATTCATGGTTGCCCTCCTAAATTTGGTCCCTGACATCTGCCAGGACATCAGTACCGTTGACGATGAAGACGAAATTCTGCTTATCCAGTTCAAGTAAAGTCTTTCCGTTTTCAACGATCTTGATATACAAGACTTCGAGACTGTTTTTTGTGTCTGTTGGGCTTCCCACCGCAAGCTTGCCAAGATCTAGTCCTTTCGGCATAACTTTTAGTACAATCTTTAGTCCCCGATGCTTGATTTCCCCACCTGCTACATCGTAGGACTGCTGGGATGCTCGCAGGGTGATCGTTCTGCCGCCAGGTACCATAAGCTTAAAGGAACTGTCATAGAGAGTCCTAAAGGGAATCTCTGTCGTGATGCTGCCAAAATGGCCGGGAGTAGGGCTTTCGTATTCACCCGCTATCCCTGCACCAGAGATAGTTTCCGTCATGGCCTCTAGGTTAGGGAGCGTGACTTCGCCAGACACTCCAACTAGCTTTTCGCCTTCGTCATAGACATTGAAATTAACAACTTTTTCGGGAATAGGGTTTACTTCACTCATAACTGGTTACGCCTCCTTTATTCTAGAGCTGCAGTTAAAGCAGTCGGGTCGAACTCAAGCACATTCACAATAGTTTCTGCTGGGGGGAACGGGGTTAGATACTGGTGGAATGTGATCTTTCCGTTTAGCAGGTCCGTGACCGGGTTCTCTGCCACACTGTATTCAATATGCGCATCGGCAATCTGGAACCGTGCCTTATAGCCGTTGGCTCGAATATTTTCGCTATCGACAACCGCCTCTATGAGCCTTTTATTTAACGGACTATCTACCTTTTGAAAATATGTGAGGATAAAGCTATTCCCCCACCAATCAAACATACGTCGGACTGGGATAAAGCGATCCTTTACGTCTGTTGAAGTCGGGTAAATGCCGGTATTATTTCCCCAAGAACGCCAGCCATTGAGATTAATCACGGTGCAAATCCCGCCGCCGTTGAGGAGGTTGGCTTGAAGCTGGTCAAGAAATACCTCTGTACCGCTATCAAGAATTGCACCTGATATCCCCATGCTCTTGTTTGATGGCGATACGTAAGGCACCCCGCCATTACTAGCGTCAGTGTAAGCGATCAGGGCCGCCATTAACGCGCTCATGTGGTACTTCCTGGTCCCGATCTTGCACATTGGCCAGCAAACAATATCATGCTTGCCGGTGTAGGAATTTGTATCTTTCCAGGCTTTAGCACTGGAGTATTCAACTACACCATTTGCGGTAGAGTCAATGTCCTTTAGGCAATTAGCCTTAAATACGCCGTTGATGCTCTCACACTTAGCGCTCAGAGCAGTTCCAACCTCCGGGATATGACTCCAGCCTGGCGCTAACAGCAAGCAGGGGACTAGCCCCAGCCGGGGATAAACCTGCGACACACATTCAAGTCCCGCATATACACCAGTGGCGGCAGTATAGCTGCCTATGATGTCATCTTTATCAACAAGGCTAGGCTTGAGCTTGTCATATGCAATACTTAGCTTGGTTTCTGCATCAATAGCAATTTGGCCACCAGTGACAACTTTCAAAAGCAGATAGCCGCTAGTGTCAAACTCAAGGGTATAATCGTCGGTAAGGTCATACGTAACAAGGGTTTCTTCATTTTTAACAACAAGACCCGCCTTCAAGATTCCCTCTTCAGGAATCAGCACCTGATTATTTGTGATAGCTTTCAGGGATGCCGCGATGGATTCTTTGTGGGTTGCCGGATCTAGCACGTTTATTAGTACCAGGGGCGCCACGTTGAATACCCGAAAACTGGCATCAATAGCTTGGCACAGGGTATAATCAGCAAATGTATCAGAGTAACCTACCTTTGCCGATGCTTCTGCGAAGGTATTAGCCAAAAGTGGCTTATTGAAAGCGCTTGCTGGGTCATCAAGCAGGTTAACCGGTGCAGTGCCTATAATTACCTGTACTGCACTGTCTGCGGTTAGGGGAGCGACTACCGAAGTAGGATTCTCCTGCACATACACGCCGTGGTTATAAGGCATTTTATCAACTCCTTTAAGTTAATTCGTCATCTTCCATAGAGATTTTTCCTACTGTCCAAGTAGTCTCTAAGCCAGCATAGTAATAGGGATAATAATCTTCCTCAGTAACAGACCATTCAATAGGGTATTCGACCCTATATTTTTTATCGAATACGCGTTTTCGCATTAAATGATCATAAAGCTTTTGAATCATATTAAGAGAATCACGATATCCCTGGTAATCGTCCGTGTCATCATATACACCGCAATAAAAAAGAACCCTGCATTGATTAGGGCCTAGCTCTGTCGGGTCTTTGCCATCAAGCAACTGTATAACGAGGAAAGGGTAGTGCGCCGTGTCTTTTTGGCCCTTTCGGGCTGGTAGACGCTGAGGGCACACGTTAAGGGGGACTTCTTCGCCTTTGGCATTCTTCAAGGTAAATCCGTCAAACAGTTTTTTGGCTTCTTTGACAAGAAAGTCCTGCAAGAGTACCGGAATCATTACCTTCCCCCCTCAATAATCCGAGCGATTTCATGATCTAAGCGCCGTTCGTATGTTTCTTTAACTTTATCTTCCACGAACCGCTTGAATTGCCGTTTACTTAAATTTGCTCCAATCATCTCTGGCACCGACGGACCATACTTGATATGAATAGGGTATCTCTTTGATGTTGCTCTCTGTAAAACATGTGGCTTGCCGCTAGATGTCCCCGCCTGCACAAAAGTCCCCAGCAACTCTCTTAATCCACCTTCTTTTTTAACCGCCACTTTTACCATTTTAGGTGGTTTTTTGGGAGTTGGTTTTTTAGGGCTCACCTTAAACGCTATCAATTCTCTTCTAGTTGCTTTCGAAGTGACAACCGCCTGTAGCGTACCTTTTGATGCTTTTGTAATTGTCATAGTCTTTTTAACTTCAGTAGATTTTACCCAGTAGTTTTCAGTGGCCTGTCTAGCAACTTCAGTCTTTGCAGAATCGGCAGCCCTGTTTAAGGCCCTCATAATAACGGCAGGAGCTTTTTTGTTGTACTCTCCAAGGCGGCGTCCAACGGCCCGTACGTCCTCATTGCTGATGTAGATCATGACATGTTCGACTCCAGTGTAATTGAGTACATACCATTATCATCCTGGAAGTCAGATACCCTACATACCTCACCATCAAAGTTCACGATTTGGCCTATTGCTGGAGCATCGCCATATACAGTTTTTTGGATATAGAAAAGGATATCTCCCTTATATCCGTATTCTGCTTTTGCCTGACGTTCCTTCAACTTTTCATTGTCAACAACAATTGAAAGCTGCACGCCATCAACGGTGTGCAGCTCAGAAAATTCGTCAATATTTAAGAATACTTTTAGGTCGGTATCGATACAATTCTTGAATCCCATAAGCTACACCAAAGGATGGGATGTGTCCGGACCCACCTCGTTACTCTCCTCGGACGTTTCGGTATCTACCTTTGCTTTTTTGCCTGTCGATAGCTTAATCTTCGCGCCAGCTTCCGGTACTTTTTGTTGCTCATCAACCTTAACTTCCTCAGCCTTATCGACCTCATCAGGTGTCTGAGCGTCTGAAACAGAATCACGAGGAACAAAAGAGGAGGGAGCATATTCACATGTCCCTCCATCAACTAGTCGTTTCGCTTCTGCTTCTGTTAACTCGTTTATGGTCTCGCCAAGGCCGTGATATTTTCCATGAGCCTTGACTCTGACCCCTTTTTTACTCACTACTACGATCATGCTTATTCCCCCTACAGAACTTTTGCGACAAGCCATGCGTCGATATCGTCCGGACGAGGAACGGGACTAGAGATCAAACGGATTAAGCGCTGGTCGTCATTCTCATTGGCCCATGATTTTGGTATACGTGTTCCCTCGATCGTCACGAACTGGCCGCCCTCAAGCTGGGTGACGGCTCCATAGAGCAATTCTCCCATGTTTTTGCGACCCATTAGGACGTGGTCGGTTGGAATCATGGGTTGTTCTACTCCTGCGTCGTCAATGTACCATTCATTATAGGTATAAAGCTCTAGGCCAAGCTCAGGCAGAACGCCGATATAAGTTACTGCGTCATCAATAACCGACGGCTTCATTATGGCAAGGGTCCCATTGAATTGATTAAGTTTTTTCTGGATTTCAGCGTCATTAACAAACTCCGTGCTGGCATCCTGCCCGAATATTACAATCTTTGGAGAGAACCCAGACTTTTGAATGACCTGTAACCGCCATGCTTTGAGATCTTCATATTTCGTAGATGTATCTGCGCTCCAGAGATCACCAGTCTCTAGGATAATGCTGTTTCCGAACTGATAATCCAATTCTTGGTCAACTGTCTGCGTGAGAGTTTTGTCAACGAACCCTTTCATGGTGATTTTTCCACCGAAAAGGATTTCGCGAATCATCCATTCTTCACGACGGGCGATCATTTCATCCAGTTCGAAAAGATCTTGACCAAGAAGATCAGCTTGGCGGTTGGCTGGGGTTTGTTGGCTGAACATATTTTCACCCATGCCCCGGATCATGATGTCATCGATTGTGATCATTCGCTGTGGCGCGATCCGTGGAGCGGTATATCGCTGGACTGTATACCCTTGGCGTTCCATCGTGATGCCGCCAGCTCTCGGTGCAACGAAGGGAGCCATTTTGCGCTTGCTCTTCTTGTAATCAATTAGGACATCCTCTGTAATAAAGGTTGTTTGTCCAGGGAAGAACGTCGAACGCAGAAATGAGTGGGATGGGAGCATGATTCTAACGACCTTTAAGAGTGTCTGTGTGCGATAAATATTTAAATCCAAAGTGTTTTACCTCCTCTTTTTAGTACGCGATATTGTCTTTAAGGACAATACCAACGTCACGTAATCGATCTTCGTGGACTGCGGCGGTATCTGCGCCGCCAAAGATTAGAGCTTTGCGGTTGAAGTGACCCTGAATATACGCGGCATATGTGATGTTAGTGGTCGCTCCAGCAGCTCCGGTGTCAACATCGTCGGATAAAACGGAGTCAGCTAAGTTACTCCCATCTTTATTGACGCTGTTGACTAAAACAGCAAGGCCGGAACCTGCAATCACTGGGATGGTATACGAGTCGCCGACTATGCTATCAACTGCCGTTGCGTTTGAAATCGTAAAGACTACATGTCCCCCAGCATAGGCTACGTGTTGAATAGCATCTACTAGACGTCTTCCGTCGGGAGCAAATACTGAGAAAACAGCGTCATTTGCACTGGCACCCACAGCTACGGCAATGATATAAGTATCACCAACCACACTGTCTACAGCAGTTGCATCACTGATAGTGAATTCCAGGTGTCCACCAGCGTACTCTACGCCTTGGGTGGCATCTGCAAGACGGGAACCGTCGGGAGCAAATACTGAGAATACTGCATCATCAGCACCGGCCTGACTAACAGTTGTAATGCAGTTTATTTTGTAGGTTCCCAACTGAGCATTAGTCGCCAAAACAGCGGTAGCAATCGCAGCATCACCGGTATTAGTAGCGCTTGGAGTTATCGCGCCGACCGCAAGAGGTTTATTGGGTGCCTTATTGCAAATGACTTTGTAATTTCCCAATTGTGCGTTTGTAGCAAGAGTGGCCGGCGCAATTGTTGCGTCACCTGTGTTATCACCTACAACGATGGTCCCTACAGCAAGGGCGATTAAACCAAGGACGGACCCTCTCTTAATGATCCCTTGTGCAGCTTTAAGGGTAATCCCCTTGGTTAAAATAGTAATAGCAAGGTCGGCAAATAGATTGTCGTACGTGGCTGGAGTCGCATCGACTTCGTAAAGTTGCTTTGCCATTAGTTAGCTTCCACCTTTCTTTTTTGGTTGGCTGATGCTGCAACTCGGTTAACGATTGCAGCCTCTAGCGCAGAATCAATTTCATCTTGAGTTTGACCCGCACCAGCACCTACTCCGCTTGAACCAGAGTTTTGCACCTCTGCTGCGCGTGTTGCCACATAAGTTTCTCCCTTGGCCGCATTTGCTTTGAAGGCTTGGAAAGCAAGGGCCTCTGCTGTGATTGGTTCCTCATATTTTGCCTTGGCGACCAATGCGGGATCAATCAGAGCTGAAATTTCATCAATACCTTTTAAGCGATCACGCTCTGCAGTTTGAGCTGCGGCTTGAGCAGTAACATGTGCGGCCTGTGCTGTTGCTTGTGCCGACGCTTCTAGTTGGTTGCAAAACTCCGGAAGGTGTTGACGAAGTTCTTCGATGTTTTTAATGTCTTTAATATCCACTGTGTTCCCACTCTCCTTTTGATTTGGATCCGTTACTACGGCGGTAATAGGTGGAACTACTTGATCTTTGCCATGTTGCTCAAAAAACAGCTTCATTGAATCCGTGACACTGTTTTGTATGGACAATTGGCGACTAAACATGAACGTATTTTCGATAGGCTCCACGGATTGCTTGTCTGTGTATAGTATTCCAGTTGCAAAGCCTTCCTTGATCGCTGTGCTTGCGCTCATGTATGTCTCGTTGTCCATCATCAGAGAGATATCTTCCCTCGATCTGCCTGTCCCGAGCTGATAAGCATTGATGATGGCCTCTTTAACTTCATCAAGTACATCTGCCGTTTTTCTTAGATCAGAGGCATATCCGCGGATCCCCGTAAGAGGGTTGTGCACCATGGTCATAGATCCAGGGCTTACCAATCTTTCATCTGCGGCCATGGGTGGAATAGTTGCAGCACTCATGGCCTTTTCAGTCTTTGAGGTTATTTTTGCGCCATCCTTTTTATGCTCCATTAGTGCGTTATACATTCCGGTTGCAGCAAAAACATCCCCGCCATTAGAGTCAATCCAGAGGACTATGTCCTTACCCTTGTGTTTAGCTAATTCAAGCCTAAATGCATTTTTTGAGGCTACAGGTATTCCAAACCACTCATATAACCACGCATTATCGCCACAAACAATGTCTCCTTCGATGCGAAGTTCGACTTCATTTTCATTTTCCGGATTATTTACAAAGTTCCAGAACTCCAACATTATCAGCCCCTCTCAACATAAGAAAAACACCCCTAATGTAAGGGTGTTAAATCGATAGTTTTTTCAATTTTAACAAACAAGGTATTCATTCTGGAATCTCATCAGAGAATTTACGGCGTTTTGGATGACCATATTTTATCGCCGTTTCTTTAGTTACGTCCAATCGTTCACCGCAGTAATCACAATAATAGACATTATCTCCTAATTTGCTGTCGTGATAAAAATTAATAAATTGCGCATCGTCTTTTGGTTTCTTGTCGCATTCATGCATTTACTCATCCCCCTATCAGCCTATTATATCATTACCCTTTTGCTCCTTAACACAGCTTTTTCAATTTTAATAAATGATTAGCAAAAAGTATAGGCTATGATCTTGATACCCTTTGCGTGCTTATGCTCCAAATCTTCACCATAAGTATTTTTGTAATACTCAAGTTTCTTTTCTAAGTTTTCGACAGGATTGACAATCATCTCCGGAAACTCAAACCCTGGCATTTCAATCAGTAGCCCAAGGGACTGCTTGGTTTTGATTGCAGTTTTTACCACGAACTCTAACTCGCTCATTTTTTCTAATTCCATATATCTTAGCCTCCTCTTGTCGAACCTTTTAGTTGCACGAATCAGATTACTCCGTTACGGGAACAACCGGAACTAGTTCCTCCATAAGTCCCGCCTCCCTCATTTGCCTAGCTTCTCGGGCAAGTTGTTTTAAGTTGCGGCTGAAATCACCGCCCGTGAGCTCGATTGTTTCTTTTTCGCGGGTTGCGAGACCTAATGCAATGCGTTTGCCGGCCGCTGCAACCTCGACAGCCGGGTTGAGCATACCGGGAGCAAGGCCTGTCCACTCTGACCGTAGATAAGCCCTCCGAATTGCAGGGTCATTGAAATATCCAGGGGCTTTGATGCGCCCACTCCCAACCGCTTCATCCATCCATTCTTCGTAAACCGGTTGATTAAACTCTTTAGCTGTCCATGTGCGCCTAGTCCTGAACATCTTATAGGCCTCAAGCAAGGCTGCTCGGCTTGCGCTGTAACTAGACGTAAATGCTTTGAGTAATAACTCACGCGGTATTTCAAGCGATGCTCCAATTTGAGTTGTTAAAGATGTTACAAATGCATCAAACTGGCTGTTTGGTCTTCCGGGATTAGCGGTCTCAATCGACTCTCCCGGGCCCAATACATTTATCCCTGCATTTCCCATCTCGTAGACTGCTGGGTCTGATGGGGCAACTTGATCTTCCACTGGAACCATGCTACCGAATGGCATTTCGCTTGTCGGTCCATCCGTTGTAATAAAAACTGTGAACATTCCCGCAACAACAGAGGCCATGAGTTCTGCCTCCGTGTATCTAGTGAGTTGTTTCAAGGTTTCTATAACCGGCGCAAGCACCGGAACACCACGCCGTTGTTCTGCTCGTTCAGTTTCCATGAGCTGTAGCACGTTCGGTCGACCTGTGTTTCTGCCAAATGCCTCGATCCTTTGCCACTGTCTTATTGTTCCAGAGTCTAGGCCAGTCGCAATTGGGTATTGGTTAGAAACGTGATAAGCAATTACCGCTCCATCAGAATCCAATTCAATACCAGAGATGATTCTGTTTTGGTTCGTTGGGTTTATCCCATCGACATTACCGGATAGCATGATTGAAGAGTAAGGAGTTGAAACCCGGTCTCCTTCGATGACATGTAGCCGTAGGCCGTACGGCATCCAAGTTGTTGGCTTGGCATATTTAAAAAGGGTAAAGGAATCACCATTCATAATTGCTCCAAGAAATGCGAGACCTTGTAGATCGTTAAAGTCGTTCATCTTCAAAGCGTCGCAGTGTTTACTCTCTGCCCAAAGCGAGAACTCTCTCTCGATTTCTTGCCCCATAGCACTCGCATGGTCTTCTGTTATTCCTAATTTATCCGCGTCTATATGACACTTCAGCTTCAAACCAGGACCAACAACGTTTGTCTTGATTGTTTTCAAGGCGGCGTTAGCAAGGGGGGAATTCATGAAGAGATCACGTGATCTTGCTCTAAGGGTATTAAGGTTTGAGTCGATGTCATCCTTTGGACTTGTCGCATTGGCCCTCCATCCACGCATGGACTTCTTTTGACCGGATGCACCGCCCTCGCTGTAACCGTAGTTTAGTATCTCGATTGTTTTTCTCGCGGCCATTCGCTTGAGTGCTGTGACGGGAGCGACTGCTGATATTGCACGGTCGAAGATGTTCATGGCGACCTCCTAAAAATCCCTGGGGATGATACCGCCCGACCAGTTACGTCGTTTGCCAGACGCTTTGGCTTGTTCTGCGGTTAGTTCTTGTTCTAAATATTTGATCATATCGGATATATCTTTGAGATTTGCCCTTGTTAAGTTGCGAGATCCGATGCCATAGCTTTGTGCACCGTCCAAAATAGCTATCTCGCACTTGGTATATTGGTCTAGACGGGCCTGTAGATCTGTTAATCGGCTCATAATTGAACTCCTTTACTGGCTAATCCTGACCTTCTCTGCGTTGTTTTTGTCCCTTGCGTTACTGTTTTCGGCTTATTACTCCCTGTTTCCTGCAACATTTTTATCTTTTCCAGTGGTGGATTGAGTATCTCGAAGGCTGCTGTAGCATAATTTCGAAGGTCAAATGGTTCATTCCTTGCGCTAGATGTTCGTTTTTCCCAGTTAAGCTTCTCTTTTCCCTTGACCCATCGCGCAACTCGATGCTCTGACGTTAGGCCATCAAAATAGGCCCTATCGTAACCCTTCACTGCGTCAATAGGAAAGTGGCAATATCTAGGACCTTCAAATTCTATCTTTAAATCAGAGGTAAGGGAGTCTTTGCCCGTGTCAACTCCTATGCTAAATAGCCATACGCCATCACTATTTCTCTTTTTAGGACGATTAATAAATGATGCACTACTTACACTGCTGCCTTTAATAGACCATACTCTTCTAATCTCTCTGGGTTTGCAAAACTTATAAACAGCTTTGGTGTGATAACCAGTGTCGACGCAGGTTGTCATGATTTGTAGTGTCTGTCCATCGGCACGCTGATAAGACTTAGTCAGAACAGCGTCAAGTAACTCCCATACCGACTGAATCTTTACGCCACTTGGACTAGTAATTGTGGTTAATTGCCCAGGATCACCCATGATTACACCGTACTGTATTCCCCATGATTCACACTCTATCCCCCAGCCGACGATCTCGTATTCAAGCCGGTTATCCTGTACGTCAACTCCACAGGTTAGCACTAGTACATCTTTAGGCACCTCGCAATCATAGCGTTCTCGACGTTTAATTAGGTCTTCTGATTCGACTCCTTCACCTTGCTCTTCCCAAAGTTCTCCAAGCAAAGTATTAACTACAACCTTTAGTTTTGTTGTATTGCGCCCAGCTTCTAGAAACTTTCTAGCTATCTTACCCCACGGAGTCCATGGAGAAGCAAAGGCATTGAGCCAGAATGAACGAACTCCATTACTATAGGCCTCTGGATTATCTGCTATCCATTTTGCTGGTTGTTTTCGCATGACTTCTTCGGCGGATATACAGCCACACGAAGGGCATGCCCAACCGTTAATTGTAACATAGTAGGTATTTTTTCCATTTAATTTAACTACTTCGTGATCGTATTTCACGTCACCAAATACAATACTATGCCATTCGCCACATTCAGGGCATTGGTGACACCAATACTCTTGAGTTCCTTGATAAAATGACGATTCAATATTGCTTCTACCCTTGATAGTCGGTGTCGACACCTCAATAGCTTTCGCATTGTAAAACGTCGCTTGCCTTGCTTCGGCTAGAGCCCACGGGTCTCCTTCTGTGCCGGCGCTTAAGGCCCATCTGTCGCGTTCATCTCCAAGTATATATCTGGCTGGTGTGGAAGAAAGGGCAGACGAGCTATTCGACCCCGTTATTGTTAGCATTCCACCAGGAAATGATTTTTGTAGTATTGTATTGCCGCTGTCGCGCGTCTTGACATCGGATACTTTGGCCCTTAGAACCTTGCTATCCCTGATCATCGGGGCAACGCGAAGGCGAGAAAACTTCCTAGCGTCGTCGAGAGATGGCTGAACGAATAGAATCGAGCCTGGATCTTGATCGATGATGTAGCCTATTACATTGAGTATAAACTCAGACTTTCCTACTTGTGATGCTGCCACCATTACAATTTTGTGAATGTGATGGTCGGAGAATGTCTCCATAGGAGCTTTTAGATACGGAGTCCTCGATGTTCTCCACGGTCCTGCCTCTGCAGAGGTTTCAGGAGATAGGCGGCGGTTCCTGTCTGCCCATTCTGCCACGGTTATATCATCGGGCGGTTTGAAGTTCTTAAGCGAACTCGAAACAGCTGAATTCAGCCTATCAGTTGCTAGATTATTCTTCCGAGCCATCTTCCTCTGCTTCTCTCCAACCCTTACGCTCTCTTACCCGCCGTTTATATTCCTCTGGATCGTATTTATAATTAGCGAGATCACTGAGGATTCCATGACACTCTTTTTTGATTATTTCTGACGCTTCGGCTGCGGTATTAATATTTGCCAAATCAATGGCTAATCTACCGGGTAGGGCCATTATCATGCTTCGGATCGCAAAGACTAAGTCTGTTGTCATCGCCTCTACATCTTCGCTTCGGTGCATCTTCCCTTCTAGTTCGTTCAACTCAAGAGCTGCCATTCCGGCTTTACTTTCTTTCAGATCAGCCTCGGCCTTTGATTTACGAGCCTCGCTATCAACCGCTTCGCTGTCTTTGGACTCCCGGTTGTTAGCTTTATCGCTAAGATATTTGATGTACTGCTTTATTGTTTCTGTGGATTCATAGCGATTTGATCCCTTGATCTTAATGGAATCAATAATTCCCTCTTTTGTGAGTTGCTGAATCCTGCGCGTCGTTACCCCAAAAATCTCAGCGAGGGCATTACTATTGATCAGTTTGGCGTCTAATGTATTATCTGACATTCCACCCCTCCTCCTTAACTTTTGGCGAAACGAAACGCCTCGAAAAATAAATTTTGTATCTAAGTAAATCTCGGGAGTCTGAAGCCCA
>Ga0209728_1000142_pt1 | contig 66161 bp, 165 predicted proteins | sample RifGroD1_FD_183997 | JGI IMG/M metagenome (GOLD analysis project Ga0209728, IMG submission 183997) | Groundwater microbial communities from Rifle, Colorado, USA - Groundwater D1 (SPAdes) (version 2) | ecosystem: Environmental > Aquatic > Deep subsurface > Groundwater | place: Rifle, Colorado... | reverse complement strand
TTTCTATAGTGACTTCGAACTCAAACCCTCTAGGATCATATACTCTGCAATATGCCTGTCTATGATTCCAATGACTTGAATAATCGCCTACCTTCTTATTTAAAACAAATCCAGAAGTTGGTTCATTAGAAAATTCTTGTGGTAGAATTTTATCATCTCTCCAACTATTCCAAGAGGTCTCCTTTCTTAATTTATTCTTTTGATCATAATAAATAACATATGCTAATTGACCTGTATATGTATCAGTACGTGATTGATAACCTACTTTTATGGTTTTAGGTAAAAATATTGTATTATTCATTTAATTTTTCCTTTCTTGATTTATTTTAATACGTGTTTAGCATAACAATATGGACATAATTGTTCTACTTCATCATCCTCTTCATTCTCAAACTCTTCACAATGACATGCATTATCAACATATTGCCGATATTCATCTAATAAACATTGAAGTGCATATCTTAAATTACTTCTATCCACTTTTAACTCATTAATTGTTTCCATTAACTTTCACCTCCTTTAAGTACGATCAAAATGCAATTTTATTGTAGTTTATTCAATAAATTTTTATATTCTTTATTGATATAATTTGTAACTTCTTCTAGACTTTTAAAGTATTTACCACCATTACGCTCAACCATTAAGCCGACTTGATTTAAAGATTTCATTTCTCCAATAGAAAAGTTGATTTTTTCATTAGGATAATTTATCTTATCTATAAATAGATTAATATCAGGACTCCCAATATAACACATTGGATTTGATACTTTTGTAATTATAGGGACTTCAGAATCTAATACACAGAATATAGTTATTGTTGGACGCTTATTGCTATCATCTACAACTTCTGCAATACTATAAACCCCACTCATAGATGGAGTAATTACGTATAAACAATAATCACACGTTTCACGTTGTTTTCTCTCTTCTACCATGCACTCTTCTGTCCAATCCTCTACAACTGGATTGAAATAATCTATATTAAGCATTGGAATCAACTTATCTCTCCATATGCTACCATTACAAGTTCCACCTAGAAATACTTTCATTAATTATTTCCTCCTTTATTTAGCTTGAAATGTTCTTTTGATTTCATTTGATTTAATATTCTTCACTAAATAATTCGTCTAATGATTTTAAATTTGTAAACGGAGTTCCTCTACCTTGAGATAAATTTTTATGTATTTCTTCTTTTGTTAAATTCCCCATTTGCCAATTTCTCAATACTAATTCCAACTTAACTAAATCTCTATCACAGCAATCACTCCACAATATGTACAAATTAGATCCATATAATTCTAAAGTGTCAAAAGATAATATCATGATAAAACTATCTGCTCCACCATACCAGTCTTGCTTTTGCATAATGTCCATCAAACATGTTATTGCACCAGGATTTCCATCACTCATTTTAACCATTACATCCATTATAGAATCATTTAATCCAATTTTACTCATTATTTCTTCTCTCCCTTATTTATTTTATTATTACTTTCCCATAAACCCATAAGTTTAAAGGTCTACCATTCAATTATAAACTGTGCTTCTCCTATGATAGAAGTTAACGATATAAATTGAAATCCAGTATGCAAATATGTAAATCTATGTTGAATTTCATCTTCTATCTCTTTTCTGTGCTTAATCATATCCTCTCTAGATATGGTATAAACACATCTTCCTTTCAACTTATTATCAAGTATTTTTTGTTCGATATCATCTACAATTTCATCTGCTCTCTTCTTTGAAGGAGTATAGTTTTCAATAAAGTTGATTTCTTTTCTAAATTCTCTTCCGTTTAAAATCATATAATTCTCCTTCTAAACCCTTGAAAGTTAAAATTTATGGGGCAATTTTATACTGCAAATATATAGAAACAAGTCGAACAACTTTAATAAAATAAATAGTAAAATAACAATCATTGTAAAAGGTAGTGTAGATATTGCAAAAATTATATGTCCTACTACATAATGTGAAGGTCTAAATATCCACTTAGTTAAACATCCCCAAGAGCATAAAGAAATTAACATCCATACAATAATTATTATAGCAATATCGCTTTGATTCATTTGTTTATCCTTTCTAACTTAGTATAAAATAATCCTTTTAACCTAAATACTCATTTATCTTAAACCTAAATTCTACAACCAACTTTTTCATATCTTCATGGATTTGTTCTTCTGCTTTTAATGCTTCTTCTAAATTTGTATCTGATACTCCATAAACTTTCATTAAAGCTTTTTGTAATAATTTTGTATCTTCCTTAGTTGATCCATATCCATCAGCATACATGTCACTTTCAAGTAACGCTCCATAAAGTAAAATATCTGTTTTTGTCATTATTTTATCATCCTTTCTTATTCTACAATCAACCATCTTTTCTTATTAATATTATCTTCTACTTGACTTATTCCATAGTCAACATTATCCTCCCAACCACTTTCATCTTTCCAACTTACATTAATAGTTAAACAATCTGCGTTTTCTTCTGCTTCAAATATTGTTCCATCAACATCCTCCATGATTTCCTTATTCAATATAAATTTAAATGGAAACATTCTAATCATCCTTTCTTTTCTACGTATATAAAATTGGGAGTTTAAATATTTGGTAACAATTCACCAAATAAACTCACTCTTACACTTTGATAAGCATCTATATAACAACTCGCCTTTAAAATTTCTTCAAATTGTTCTGTCATATCAGTGCATACATCTGGTTCTTTTTCTATTATGTCTTCATATTTTTTCTTACGATTTCTCCAATGAGTAATTACATTGTCAAGATATTTTTTAATTTCATCTTCCTTCATCAACATGATTTATAAATCATCCTTTCTATAATCCATCGAAATCTCTTGAGTATTATTTATCTCTAGAAGATATTCATTTAAAAGTTCTTCAGTATGTTTATTGAACCATTTTATATACTTCTTTGAAATAATAGTATACTTATCTTCACAATCTAGGTCATAACCATCGTAAACGATATTGCATATATCGCAATAATATACAGGACGAACCTCTCCATATCTACCATCTTCAGTTTTAATGCTGTTGTCTGAAAATTGTAAGACATTGCCACATATACATTTCATTTTTACTCCTCCTTTCATCAATTAAAATTGGTAACTTATTTGACCGTTTTATTAAATTGATCAACTATGTCCAACATATTTTCTGGTAAATAATCATCAAGTTTAATAACCAATTTATCAGGCATACCATAAAATGCTTCTGCAATACTCCCTGCTATACATCCTTGAGTATCTGTATCTCCTCCAAGACTTACTGCCTTTCTTACTACATCTTCATAACTATTTCCTTCAAGAAAACAAATAATAGATTCTGGTACACTTCCTTGACATGTTTCATCGAAATCATAAGTGGGACGAATTTCTGCAATTGTTTTATTTAAATTATACTCAAAATATGTTTCAATCATTTCTTTAATAATCTTTTTTGGCGTTTGATATCTAGCAAGATATATACAACCTGCAACTGCCATTGCTCCTTTAATTCCTTCTGGATGATTATGACTAACACTTGCAGATTCTTCCGCTTTTGCAAAAACAGTCTCTAAATCATTATACAACCAACCTACAGGACTAACCCTCATAGCAGAACCATTTCCATAACTATTATATGGTTCATAACTTTTATTAGATAACCAACTAGCAAAATTGCATCCGTATCCTCTATCTGGATATAAACTTCCCCACATATGATAACTTTTAGCAAAATCAATATTATTAAGAATAGCATCTGCTGTTGCAATTGTCATAACTGTATCATCTGTAAAAGTACATCCTTTTGAAAGTAATTGAAAATCTTCTGATTTATTATAACGAAGTTTACTGAATTCAAATTTTGAACCAATAATATCTCCTAAAATTGCACCCTTCATTTGTAAATCCTACCTTTCTCTGTTTAAAATTATTACACTCTATTATTGGAAGAGATAATGCTCCATCTTCATTCTTATCACTAGGAGCAAATTCACACAAATACCAATCATAAAATATCCAATTATCACACTTTCTACATATAGAACCGATAAGCCCTTCGTCTATCCAGAAACTAATTTTAATTCATTCCTTTCAATTAAAATCGATAGCTTATGGGAACAGGAAATAGGTTTTACCCTATCTCCATATCTATCATTATTTTTACTTTAAATATTGCATGAGAAATTCCTCAGAAACCATTTTTACTCCGTCTTTCTCAGCTTTTAAAGCTTTACCCGACTTACTCATATCACCGCCGCAAATTAACATATCTAAACTCTTTTTATAGCCACTTTCTACAATTGCTCCAATTTCTTCAAGTTTGATTTTCAATTCTGCCTTCTTCATTGAAAAGACTCCAGATGGGTACACATGCATTCCTAGAAACGGATTTTCTTCCACATTCAACATTTCCTTCTTTTCTTCTTTAATAATATTCACATATTCCAATAATTCCAAAAACATATTCATATTCTCTTCATTTTGGAAATATTCATAAATTGAAGTTGCAGTAATATCTCCAAAATCATTAATATTTACAAAGTTCATATAGGATTTTGTTGCTTTTAAGAATAAATCAATGTCATTATTAAAATGTTTAGCAAGTCTCTTTGATGATCCAAATCCTACATTCTTTATACCAAGGGAAGCAATCAGTGAAGTCATACTTATCTGCTTTGATTTTTCTAAAGCAGTCATTAAGTTGTTGAAAGATTTAACCCCAAATCCACTAAGCTTCACTAATTCTTTCTTATGTTTTTCTAATTTGAAGATATCCATATAATTTTCAACAAACCCTTTATCAATGAACATTTCCAAAGTTGCTTCGCCAAGATCATCAATATTAAAACATTGTTTACTCACAAAATGCTTGAGTTTTTGTGTTAATTTAGCTTCACAATCATGATTAAGACAAAATAAATCATGAGTTTTTACAACTAATCTAACTTCTACATCACCACCACACGTAGGACATTTTGTAGGCAATTGTTCTGTATTACTTCTGGTAATATTATTCTCAATAGCAGGGATAATTTTGTTTCTCTTCGTTATTTCAATGATATCATCCTTTCCAAGTTTTAAATCCCAAAATCTATTTAAGTTATGTGTTGTTGCTCTCTCAACTTCTGAACCTTCAATGTTGACAGGTTGAAATATTCCTGTGCCTATGATTTTACCGAACCTACTTGTATTCCATTCTGTGTATAAATATTTCGTCTTAAACCATGAATCCTCGAATTTAAATGAAACAGAATGCTTTGGATGGTGAGCAACTTGGCCTAAAGATAATCCATATTCTATATCATTAAACGATAAAACTAGGCCGTCAATTGGGAAATCAAGGTTGGGAATATTTTCTATAATTTGATTCATTGTTTCTTCAAGATTGCTTTTTGTAACCATCCAATATTGAACGACATAGAAACCTTGTGATTTTAACCATTCTAATTGTTCTTGTTTTGTTTTGAATTTATTTCCTTTGATAATATTAAATGCACAAAATTCTATATTACGTTCTTTACATATTTTGCTGTTTAACAAACCAGTAGAACCATTTGCTAAATTCCTTGGATTTGCATATTTATCATCTTGATTTAATATTTTTGAGTTAATTTCATTGAATGAAGAATATTTCATGAAATTCTCACCAACAATTATGATATCATCATTATCATCAATATTTAGTGGAATATTTTTTATGCTATGTACATTATGAGAAATATCTTCACCAATATTTGTTTCAGAATCACCCCTAGTAACTAATTGTTTAAATTCCTTTTTATAATGTACAGCCCCAGTACCTCCATCCATCTTTAACATTAATACACCTTGTTTATCTCCCAACCATTTTACTAGTTTAGGGATTTCTTTGACTTTTCCTAAAGACAACAATGGAATTTCATGTTTAACTTTTGGTAAATCTGACACTACAGGATATCCAGCTCTGCGTGTAGGTGAATCACTCATAATTACTCCTGATTTCTGTTCTAAGGACTCTAATTCATCAAAGAGTAGATTGTATTCTCTATTCTCCATAATAGGTTTATTCAGGTTGTAATAGGCGTTACAGGCTATATTAAGTTGTGTTACTAACTCTTTAATTCGATCTACATTACTCATTTACTTCTCTCCTTCTTTCTAATAAAAATTTAGACCTCATTTGCTCCTATACATATAATACCACACAAACGAGGTCATTGTCAAATAATTTTATTTATTGATTTATATACTAATCCTTAACTATCTTCTTGCTCAAACACTTCCTACCATCCCTAAATCCTATCACAAATCCTAACTTCTTTAATCCATGTTCATATACATCTCTCCTTCTATTATCTGTCCAGTACACACTAATAAAATCTCCATCTTTACAATAAACTGATTTCTCAAACTCAACTATTTGATTCTTACCCCATAGTAAACCTTCTAATCCACATTTACCAGTTTCATGATCGGTTAATATATCTTTTTCTCCTAGTATTAGTTGTCTGAGATGTTTCTTTTTATTAGCAATTGCTAATAGTATTACATAATCATTAGATTTGCTTTGCTCATGTTTCCAAAAATATATTCCTATGGTTTGATTGTTTTTAAGTTTGTGTGTTTTGTAAAGACCATAAATATGTTTGTCTCCATCGAATTTTATTCTTTCAAAGTCATTCATATAATCTCCTTTTATCCATTACTAAATATATAATTAAATTGTTCATTTAGCTTATTTTGATACCATTGCTTATATTCTTCACCAAATATAGAATACAAATATAGCATCCAATCTTTATTGAAAATGGCATCATGTGATATTTTGTCATCATATAAATGGTCTATATGACTCCAATAATCTGAATATTTATTATCATATGAAAGTCGATAATAATCTTCTCCTCTGTCTAATCGAGTTATATATTCTCCTTTAGATAATTTAGTGTTAAAATAATCCTTAATTTGTTGCTCTGACATTCTATTTACAAACTTTAACATAATTTTCTCCTTTCTTATCAATTAAAATAAAATCACAATTTGTTAGGAATTTTTTAATTCCACCACAAACTAGATAAATTCCCCATGCTCGTATCAAAACAACCTGCAAGATATTTATTATCAATATACGGATTATCAAAAGACAATTTCTCTTTTAAACACTTTTCCTCATTCTCAATCTTATCAATAAAATCATCCCAATTATTAGAAATGAAATTGATAAAATTCTCATCGTTTCCACGATCTCTAAAGCGTCTAATCCATTCTTCTTTCATATTTTTATCTGGATAAACCATAAAGAAGTTTATTGTATTTTCATTCAATACCTTCCTCACAATATCGTGACTAGATACAAAGATAACATCTACTTTTCCAATATTGTCTTTAATATGTTTAATATAATTATCAGGGAATTCAGGGTTTCTCTCCTTGGTATTTTCTCCATTTTCATCTTTAATCCAACTGAATTGACTAGAATCACTGTCTAACATAGTAAATGGTTTATCATTATAATTATTGAACATATAGGACTTCCCACAAGCAGGAAATGCACTTATTACAATTGTTGGCTTATATTTCATATAATTTAACACTCCTTTAATTTTATCCTTTAAATCTTCTCATTTAAGTTATTTTAACCAACAATATAACACATACCAACCGGGAGGAGTTAAAAACAATATAACTCCAAGTATTAATACTATTTGGATAATATCGTTCCATATTTTATAAAGAAATTCCCAACAGTTCATTTATTAATACCTCCTTCATAATCTCCACAAACTATAATTCTCTCTCCAATTTCTTTACCTGTTACCAGAACGCCAACAATAACCACGGACCTAGTTTTTAAGTGTAAAATCTCATGTCCATTTTCTTGAAGAGATAATACCAAATCACTGAACATTTTAGGTTCAACTTGAAATGTTTCATATCCACCATCTTTAATAATGGCTGTGAATCTTATTGTTTTCATCTGTTTCTCCTTATGTATATTAATAATATTATTTTATTTTTGTACTTTTGAACCATCAGCAAGTATTTTCTGTAAATTTTCCAATGCATCAAGCACTTTTAAGTTATGACAACCTAACTCATGTTGCCAATGTGCCGTTGATGGTTTTAAAGGATGAGTATATTCATATTGTTGCAAAGCAACTTTTCTCATTTCTACAAAATCATTTTCTTGTAATTTTAAAATAACTCTACATACCTTTTCAATTTCTTTTATTCCATTACGTTCTTTTGTCATTTTTACACTCCTTTCATAATACGATCAATTCCTGATTTTGATGGTTTTTTATTTTATTTATTTTTTAGGAATATAAGACGGATAATAATATTCAGCGTCATGTTTATTTTGTGGTGTTTCAATTATTGGATCGAAATAATGTTTTCTACAAACAGATTTATAATCTTCATTACCTCCAATTTGAACTTGCTCACCCTCGTATATAGGTTCGCTATTCATAAATCGTAAAATCATCGTTGCTTTTTTATTGCAATATGTACATATTGTTTTAATTTCTTCTAACTTATCTGACCAATTGATATCATCCCAACCGTCCTCTCCTCCTATTTCTAAAATATTTTCAAACAATTTACATCTTCTAATTAGATCATCTCTAACTTCCTGAATTTTCTCAAGTAATTTACATTCAGTATTTATATTTAATTTATATGTTAAATTTAAAGTAGTTATTTCTGAACATATTGGATATAAATAATCCGTACAATAACCACTACACTTTTTACCTATACATTTCATCAATTTACCTCCTCCTTCAATCCATAATCTTAAACAAATACCTAATCCCATCTCTAATTGTCATTCCATTTTCTAAAGAATATTGAATAATCATATCCTCATTATTTCTCATGAAATCAAATACTTCTTCTTCATCTTCATACCAATATTCAGCATCTTGCCAAGAGTAAGGATTTATTTTAATCATTTTGATTCATCTTTATTCTTAGCATGATACATAATAACCTTATCCAAAGCACACTTATAGTGATTTAATTCTTTTTCCATTTCTGCGATCTTATCTGGCAAAGAGCATTTTAATTCATTGTTTTCTACTGCAAAAACAAAAGCATCGAGTACATCGCAAAATCCGCAATTATTTGAAAAATATGATAAACCGCAGCTCTCTTTTATACATTTCATTGTTTTTATCATCTCCTTTCTTTGTATAATAATTCCTGACTTGGATATATTAATATCGTCAACTAAATTCGCTCGTCCTACATCAAACCTTGCTTTAGGGCAGGGTCTTTTTAATTAAAGAAATAGAAAGGAGATAGTAATATTATGGATATTAGAAGAATTTTGATTATAATTTTAGGTTTGTTAATTATTGCTACTCCATTCATAGGCATGTTGATTTATTATTTGAGTAGATGATTTTAATTAATTCTGTATTTGGTTGTATTTTATTTAAATTGTTTCATCTTATTTATTTTTTCTTGTGCTTCTGCTTCAATAATAAAAAGTTCACTAACGTCAAATTCTTTCATTGAATCATTCTCGTCAATTACCTTAATGCGTAATGTAAAACTATTTTTTATATTATATGAAAAACAATGATTGCCTTCTATATTAAACCCTGTAATGGTACATGGTTTAATATAATACGAAGTTTGTTTTCCTACCGGATGACTACTTTTGCATTCTTTACAATATTCATATTTTTCTCCATAGTTGCTTTCAATATAATACAATTGATTGCCAATTTCAAAATTTATAATCTCATCGCCAACCATATAATCAATACTAAATTCTTTCATTATTTAATTTCTCCTTCTCTTCATATCTTTTGATTCTTGCTAGAATATCTTCAGGGAAATATCCTTCTGTCCTAAAATAATTTCCTAGCATATCTTTAGCACATATACCATCATAATTTTTACAAACAACTATATATTCACATTCATCATGAATATATTCACAATAATTATTTTTCCATAATATTTATTACTCCTTTTCTTACTTTACAAGTAATTTGTATTTTATTGAAAAATTCATTTTCATTAATCTTATTCCTTCTTTCTCTTAAATTACATTAAACACAATTTGCTCATATCCTAATCCTAAGACCAATCCTTCTACCACATCTTGCAAATTAATCATAGCATCATCAAATAATTCCTTATCTTTACCAATTGCATTAACAACATTTTGTTGTGCTTGTGCTGATAATATTTGAGTATCGCTTGGACTAAATTGATCGAATAGAAACATTGTATCTTCATTTGCAATTCTTGAGTTTTGAGTATTTTGCTCTATGTATAATAATTGGATTCGATTCTTTGGGATGTTTATGTATACTTTTCCATCTTCTATTTTTAATACTTTTATGTATTCAAGACTGTTGATCCCAATTCCAAAGTTATACTCAAAGTCTAGTGTTATTTCTCTTAATGTGAATTTATCAAAGAATTTATCTTTATTAGTTATTTTACAAACATAATTATATTTCCCTTTTAATGAAGTTACTTCACCTGCTTTTCTTAACTCATTTTGGATTAGAGTTGGGTCTTGCATCTTCTTTAATTCTGCTGTTCTATCAATATCTTTTTGATAATCTCCTAGTTGTACTTGTTCAACTGGTATAGGTTTTGGTATAGATAAATTGTGATATTTACTGTAAATATTTGTAGCAAATAATGCTCCTAATATTGTTAAAGCAATAATTGGCTTTTTCATCCAACTCACTTCCTAAATTTTATTTTATAATTTTCTCAATCATTGTTAGGCATAGGCCCACGATGTAACTTAACCCAATCAGGTTTATATCTCTCAAGCAATTTAAACATATTGTCTCTTCCTACTCCATTTGCTGTATGAAGATAAATTACTTTAGGATAAATACTAGGGTCATAATTTCCTAATTCAATAAGATATTTTACAAAATCATATCCAGTTGGCTCATTTTCGCCTAAATCGTGATCCAAACTAAGAATTTTCACCTCTTGATCTAATTCTTTTAATTCATCAAGTTTATAAATTAATTGACTTACTGTTTTTACTAATATAAACCCATCTGGGCAATCACGTAAATCGTCCAAAAACAAATTAATCATCTATTTTCTTCCCTTCCTATAATTTCCAATCAGAAATTTTATCTCTAACCATATCTTTTAATCTTTCATGAACCATATAATTAACCTCTCCATCGTCCACAAGTTGGTATCTCACACTTTCTGATATTGCTTCAGGTAATAACTTATCAATTTCCATTTCAATTATTTGCTGAATATTTTCATTAGACATTTTCTGACGAACAACATCCTTAATAATTTGAGTTAACCCTTTTTCTTCAATTATAGTTTCGATTTCATCTTTAATAATTTCTTCTAACATTTTATTTCCTTCTTTCTAATTTTTATATCTTTATACTAGTTTAAAACGTAGATATTATTTATCAGTCTCTATGTTCAAATATAAATTTATTAGGTAGGATTTCTAAGATTTTTTCCATTTCTTTTGAAGCAATTTCAATATTATCCTTATCTGTATTGTAAAAATACCACCAAAATGATTCTAAAAATTCATCAATTTCAATCCAAGTTACTAAATCTGGCTCTAATAAAATATTAAAATAATCATTATATTTATTTAATACATTTAATATGGAATTTATTAAATCTTCGTTATTAACTTTTAAAGTGTAAAATAATCTGCTATCACATGATGTAGAGGTTAGGAAATCATCGTTAGTATAATAATAAGGTTTAAATCCTTTGTTTAATAATTTTTTATACATATTTTTCATCCTTTCAATTAGTCATTCTATTGTACTTGATTACCATACATTGATTTTAAGTTTTCTATTTCTTCTTCTAATCTAATATTATTTACTTTATCATAATCTACTTTTGGAAAACTAGATTGAATTTCATTAATTTGTTTTTCTAATTCATCTAGTTTCGGATGTAACTTTAATTCTTCTTTTGCGTCATCACAATCACAAATGTATAAATTATAACAACCTTCGCCATAAGATAAGGGATATAATTCTTTATGACAATAAGAACATCTTGTAGAGAAATATCCAGAATAATTTTGAGTATTTCTTGTCATTACTTCACCAACTCCTTCTTTACAATTTCACTAGCAATTTTCCCATCATAAGTCCCACCATAAGAATTTTTCAGTACAGACATAACTTTACCAATTTGCACTTCTGAATTAATATCTTTTAATGCTTCAACAATATCTCTGACAACATTTTCTAACTCATTATAACTCATTTTCTGAGGCAAATACTTACTCAAAACTTTAATCTCAGAAACAATATTACATGTGTTCTTATTATTTTTCAAAAGAATTGTTTGAATCTCATTTGCATTCTTAATAAATTTCTCAATGACTTGTAATACTTCTTGGTCTGTAGATTCTCTGTTTCCGGCGTTTTTACCTATCATAGAGGCTTCAGAATATAGAGTTGTTAATAATGTTGCCGTATCAGTTTTGCGAGCCTTACGTGCGATAAGAGCGTCTGATTTAATTTTATTAATTAACATTTATTTCACTCCTTCTTTCTAACAATGTTTTTTAACATACTGTTCAATTTTACATTCTTTTATAAAGTCCATAATATCTTCATTATCACCTTCCATATCTTCTAATAGATTAATTATACAACATCTCCATGTCTCTGAATCTATTTCATATTCATTAAGAATATCGATATCAAAGACTTCACGCTCATCGCCATTATTATTATTTCTAATTAGATACATTTCTTCATTATAATCATTGTCTTCCCCTCTAGTCCAATCAGATTTTTCTTTTTCAGTAAGTGGTCTTATAATTTCAAATGTTTGCATTTCTAGAAATTCAGATTCAGGATCACACCAATATTTTCTAAAATCTTTCTTTGTGTATGGGAGATATTTATCTTCATTTTGTTTTTTCATTTAATTTATAATTCCCTTCCTACCAAATCTAAAATTATTCTATCCTACTCTTGATAAGGACAAAACCACATTGGAAAATCTTCTGTCTTAATACAATTTACATTAATACAATTCTCACAGGGAGACCAGTATGTATCATCTTTCATTTGAAATTCTGCAAAATCTAACCATTGGATAAGCTTATCTTCTGTGTTTTCAATACCTTTTTCTCCAAAGAATGTAATGATTTCATTTGTTAATTTATCTCTTGTGCGTTGATAAATCATTTTTATTCCTCCTTTAAAACTAACTTTAAAATATTAGTATGTAATGGTTTAACATCAGAAACTTCTTCATTGTATTCTTCATACTCTTCGTAAGATTCATTATCTTGATCTAAATTACCATCACCATAATAACTTTTCCAAGGATCGTCATCATAATTCCATTCATCTGTACGTTTCCACTCATCAAACAAAGTTTGATGTAATTCATGGTCTGAAATAAAAGCAGGAACGTATGCTTTTTCACCCATAAAATTATCAGGTACTATTAAAAACTCTTTTACTATTTTTTCTAAACATGTTTCACATAATGTCACATCCCATGGATATTCATATTTACTCGCTTGATTAAATTCAATATGAAAGGATTGAGTTGTGTCATTATGATTTGATTCATACCATATTCCACATTTGTGACACTGAGTAGCCACTACCTCGTCTACTTCTTTTGTTACTTTTTTAGTGATTCTCATATTATTTTCACTCTCTTTTCTCTTTATTTTAGTTTGTCCCCTTAATGATTTATACGGATTTAGGTTATAAATTAAGGGTGTCGTGGAATATTTTATGAAAATATTTTATGTATTAATTAGTGATATAATTTCTCACTTTTAAATTCCACCATAAGACATGTATCCAAGTCAATAATATCATATTTCTTATTTCGTCCGTGTTTTATTAACATCTCCTTTTGTAATTTCTTTAAAACCTTTAACTTGTCAAAGAAATCTTTATATGGCTCCACAATACAATCCCTCATTGCTAGACTACTCATAATTTATAATTCTCCTTAAATTTTATTTTTATATTTAGTAATTTGTTCACATGATATGCTAGTTTTCTAAAATTGTTACTGTCGCATATCCAACACCGAAATCAATTGATTTTTTACTCGGTTTACTACTATGAAAATCTCCCAGAAACAAATCCACTCTATTTCCAATTATTCCTGAACCCGTATCTACTGTTGTATAATTGCCTGAATATTTCTTATGTTTTGGATCTATAAATGTCAATCTCACTTTTTTATTCAATGGAATTACTCTAGGATCAACTGATATGAATCTAGCACCAGTATTTTCCCATGACTTATTTTTTAAGTTTGTGCCATTTTTTGTAATACCAAAACCACTTTCTCCTCTTGATTTGGTGCAGGATTGGATAGATAAATCATAACTAGTCACTTTAAATATGAGTTTATCTTCTTCATTGACTATCTTTTCTTTAGTAGGAATAATTATGTATTGTTTTCTTAGTTCTTTTAAGACATTGGCATCGCTTCCTTTGTAATTATTGATATGGTTTGATCCCATACTATTTATGAGAATAAACGCACTAAGTATGATACTAAATTTCTTCATTTTGCAATTTCTCTTTTCTGTCAAACTTTATTTTAGGTTTAATGGATTAAGAGAAAGGGGATTATATCCCCACTTCAACCATTTTTCTGTAATCCATCAAAATACTTTTAACTCCTATAGAAGTAACCACTGGAGGATCTATCACCATTTCCTCAATTATGATGTGTTTAAACGGAAGAGTTTTAGCAATTCCTAACTCTATTTCATTTCTTGAAACTTCCAACATATTAATTCTTTCAATATGGAATGCAATCCCAAATTTTATTTTTATTCCCTTTTCTTGGAGAAGATTTAATTCACTTTTGGCATCTAATTCATCTGTATATGTATAATATCCATTCGAAAGTGTTTCTGAATAAGAATATATGTTTTTCCTAATTTGTTTGTCATATGAGATTGAGTTAACTCCTACAAAATTTCCTCTACTATCTTTTAGTACAAATACTTCTAATTCAGTCATTCCATCTACTCCTCTATAATTTTTTAGTGAAACCAAACGTTTGATCCTCTCTACACGATTATTTTGGAACAAGTGTTCCTGCCGTGTATGTACATACTATCATTTTACATCTAGAAAATCAAAACAAAAATAAATCTTTTATAACCAGTTTTTCGACAATATAACCAAATTTTTTATATAATTATTTTTATATTTATCACAACTTTCATTTAATAAATTAGGAATTGGGTCGATAACCTCAAATTATCTTGAGGTTATCGACTGCGCTTGTTTGTATGTCTCATACATTTCTTTTAATCCTTGCCAACCCCTCTCATCCAATTCTAAGTTTCTAAATAGTTGTCGAAAATCTTCTGAATTTAATTCACCAAGTTCTATTTCTTTTCTCAAACATTTATCAAGCAATCCTGACTGAAATATGAGAGTTGGATTTAAAAATTTAATACCTGTATAAGTTCTGAAATTTTTAAATCTCGAACTTATATTTCCGACAGTAATTTTTTCATCATTATCATTGCTTTTTCTATCAAGTGTTCTTAGAATATATGGAGTATCTTTAACAGGCATAATAGCAAATCTTCCGGTATCTTCTCCATTTAATTTATGATAAGTGTCTTCAATACAAGCCATTCTTAATATTTCCATAGTCCTTGGATCTACAGTTATAGGTCTTGGTCGAGGATGTTTAATTTTATCATCTGGATCTCTAGTTACAATAACTATATTTGATTCAGGGTCTAGATCACTCATTTTTAGATTTCTTAATTCTTCATAGGTATAACCTTTCTTTGTTCTGCCTCTGATATTTTCAAATAATGATACCATTAATGCTTTATCAACATAATTATAAAGCATATCACAATAATCATACATTTGCCCTCTAGTAATATAGGAAAGTTTTTGAGCTACTTGATGAACATATTTTGGCAAATCTTCTTTTTTATCAACTAATTTAAGAACATTCATTGAACTGTAATTGTTAAATAAACACCAGTCTAAATATTGCATAATAATTGTGTAGGCCACACCTAATGATTTAATACTTTTCTTTTTCATTCCAATTAGTAATTCTTTTACCTCTTCGTAAGAAAATTTACTCAAATCTTTGTTTTTTTCGTGTTCAAACCTACTAACGCTTTTTAAGATAGAGGTATTTGTCATTCTGGTGCTTTCATTTGGATATTTTTCGTCTAGAAAACGATTTTTTTGATCTTCGTTAAATAAAGTTCTTTCAATAGTTAATGACATTATGATACCTCCTTCTCATGTTGATAAACAACATCTTTAAAATAATCAGAAATCTTTTTGAATGTAGATAAATTTACATGGTTTTCGATTCCAATTTTCTTCCAAATTTTATTTGATTTATCAAAGTCTAAAGAGTTTAATACTTTTACTAATTCAGGTTTCCAGTCATCGCCATACTTTTGCTTTAATAAATCTCCTAAAATAATATACCCCATAAACATGTTATTATGTGCAAGATATGAAGTTTCTTTGGTATTAGATAATTCTGCTTTGAATTTTGAGTAATAAATACCAATAACATTATTAAATATCTCTACAATATCATCTTCAACTTGTGACGTTCTGATAACTGGTTCCTCTTTAAGATCATAAAGAAATTCAATAGATTTTGACAAAGTATCAAATGTCATGAATTTGCTTTCGACAATCAATTCCTTTTCATTTAAGGCTATGCGATTAAACATTTCATTTGCCCTTTGCCTAGAATTAATAGCTTTTGCTACTTCCATATTTGGATTAGCTGTATTTTTAAAATCAACCCATTCAGTTTCAATTTGCGTACTTTTGCTTTCTTGTCGAATTATTTCATTGGCACGCTCTTCAGTAACGTGGTGAATATAAATTGATGTTACTCGATCTATATCATTTTTAGTTTCAACAGTTTTTAACATACCACAAGTGCGATTCGCACCATCAATTATGTCAACCAGAGTAGACATGTTATCAGGTTCAATTAATAACGTTCTAGTTTTAAGATCATACTTAAACTTTTCTTGCCCATTTATTTTACGAATGTTCCACATAATAGCATTAGTACAAAAAGAACCATCTATCATTGACTCTGTAATTTCTGATACTTTCTTACTGTCAATATTAATAGATTCAACAATTCTGTTTCCACTTCGTCTTTTTAAGAGTTGTCTTTGAGTGTTTGGATTATATGTCAATAATCCATTACCCATATAAAGATTAATATTTTGATAAGTTTCTTTTGTACATAACCACTGACTATCATCTATTTGATCAACATTATGAAGTAAAATGTATTTAACCTTTTCTTTATCAAGTTTTTTGTAATAATCAGCAGAAGACAATTCAATCTCTGTAAAGAACTCATCTGGATTTATTTCTGTTCGGTGAGTATAACCATAAAGGTATTTTGTAAATAAACATAGTTCAATTTCTTCAACATAGACTAAAGGAATTGCTTTAGTGAATATACCTGTAGTTCTACCCCTTGGGATACCTCTTTCTAATAATTTACCTACAACCTGCTCTTGAATTTGATTGTCATTAGCATAATCTTCAATGACTAAATTAAGAATATCCTCAAGAATTTGACGATCTTGTTTCATAATATTTATTCCTCCTTTTGACATATCAGCAACAAGTTATGTTGCTATGTATTGGTTAATAATACGCAATGCTATTATAATATATAATATGCCGATACGTCAAGAAGAATGCCTGATTACTTTTATTATTTATGTTTCTATTTATGATTATAGCATTTTGGGTAATGCTATGTCAAATATTATTTTATATATTTAGTTATACTACCTTTCCACTTGAATTAACCATATTCTCATAATTTTGAAATTTAATTTCTTCCTTACACAATAGATTATTTACAAACATTAATAACCAAGTAACTAATATTACTGGAATGGACATTGTTACAACCATAATTATTAATTGATCCACAATTTGTAGATTGAATAAAATATGATTATTGTTTACTAATTTTGCAATATATACAATTGCAGATATCCTAGCCAATACTATTGTTATAAGACTACACATAAAGAATTTGTTTTTAAATATGGAATTGAATAAATTAACATGAACTGAATTATTTCTTCTCATTACAACAAACGAAATTACACATAAATATAATACTCTCGCAGGGATACCTAATAGAAAATTATAGAAAACATTGTCATTGAAAAATGAGATTGGTTTATCCACTATTGATAATATAAGAGGACAATATGATAATTCTACTAGCCCTACAATGACAAATCCTGCGATTGTGAATATTGCTGTTTTTAGTATTAGGGAAATAGTTATATTGAAACTATTGTTTAGGACTATAAATTCCATGAGTAAAATCATGATAATCATAGTTGAAATCATCATATTTTGCTTTGGTACTATAATTATGTAACGAAGGATATTTATCATTATGGATACTGGAAGTACAGCTAATGCAATCCATTTTAGGCTTTTATTCCACATGTAGATGTCTAGGAGATTATTTAGTTTTAGGAAGATTAATGTTATTATTGCGACGAATCCTTCTTCTGGGAGCGATGTGAAGATTGTGTTTAGGAGGATATGGGAAAGGGATAGTGTTTGCATATAAATACTCCTCTTTCTAATTTTATTTGTTGTGTAGAGATGGTCATTACAACAATTGTGACAATAATTAGTAAGTGATATAATGACCATCTATTTTATTTTCATGCTAAAGATGCAACTCTTTGGGATTGAGGAATTGCTGTATTAAAGTTATTGCTTCTGATGCGGTTGAGACGACTTTCTTCCTCTTTATTAACATATTCATTAAGTTTATCTAAAAATCTGCTCACTGTAGACTCTTTAGCTTTGGCATGCACCATTCCTGCCTGTTTCATAATGCCAATCGACACTTGACGCATAATGTCTTCTGGGCATTCACAAATAAAATTAACATGCCCATCAATTAATAGATCGCGTTTCGTAATAACTCTCATTTGCTCTATAATAATTTCAGAATCTTTTTCCAATCCACAATTTTTAGAAATTTTTATATGAGTAGGTTGAAAATTCTTACTTATTTTACTAGTCAAAGGCACAGCCCAAGTGATCGTGGCCCTGTCATTTCCTATATTGTTCTGCGTGATTACGGCAGGATGTATGCCTCCAGTGACACTATCGACGTAATTTTTGAAGTCGCACCAATAGATTCCTCCCCAAAATGGTTTTATATCTTTTAAATTAACATCTCCATCATTCAAACTATAACCACAAGCAATTCTTAATTCATCAAAGGATACTCGCAATTCTGATCCATTAGAAATTTTTTGAAGGAGCCAAAGTTCTGGGTATGTAGTTATTTTTTCGTTTATGATTCCTAATATACTTTCGAAATAATTAGGGATTCCACAACGACCTGCAAATTCTTTAATAGTATTATGCCCTACTGCGATCTTCACTAGATTTGAAAGCTTCTTAAAATCCTTTACCTCATTTGATTTAACTACCTCGATCTTCTTCTTTGCATTAAAAAACATATTAATTCATCCACCTTTCTTTATTAAGTAAATATAAATTTTTTGAATTCTTACTTTATACTACTATAATACATTGTGGTGGCAAATATGTCAATAGGGTATTTAAAATTATTTTATAATTCAAAAGGAGAGAGTATAAAACTCCCTCCTTAGATGATTGGGTATGTATTACGCGATACACTTAGGGGTTTTTGGTTGATGCCATGCAGCCAGACAAGGCATGGTTGCTGCATATACAGCAATAGAAGCAATAATTACCAAACCACTTGCTAATACTTTATTTTTCATATTTTTCACCTCCTTACTTAATAATTATTTGCTAAACAGACATATCATCTTCATTAGAAGGTAGATTAGAAGTCTGCTTCACACTATTTAGAAGAGAAACACAATGATTTATTATTAAATATAAACCTATTATAACAATGGAAGGTATCAGATAAATAAAACCTATAACAATAACTATTTGTCCTGTTAATGATTTTAAAATATTTAAAAAATTATTATATATAGCCAATTTTAGTATGCATATTTCGAATATCATTAATAAGATCATTGTAATTATAACAAATCTTCTAAAAAAGGTATTTTTATAAATATACTCTAATAAATTAACCTGAAATTTTCTCTGCTTATATGTAAGTATAAATGTAATAATTGAAAACTCTATAATTCTTGATGCAAGAGAACATATCAAAAGTAAATGTATATCATTATAAATTTTTTGAAAATCTAAATGTAAAAAATAAAACAAAACAGGTGCAGTTGCCAGATCGATTGCTATTAGACTTATATACAAAGGAATAAATCTTATAAGAATTTTTATTCTTAAAAGTTTTACTTCTTCTATCTTTGTCTTTTCAAATACATAAATTGAAATAAAGTATAGCAAAATTAAACTTATTATTGAAGAAATATTTCTTTGAAATTTAAATCCATAAATTAGAACACTTACTAGTAGAGAAGGTGGTATAATCAAAATTATATACCATTTAATATTTTCTTTTAATCTATAAACATCCAATAATTCTCTTTTATTCATAAATTTTATTAGCAACATTACCATAAAGATAAAATCTGGAACCGCGAGAAAAAAGAAGCATGTAATGATATTAGTTAAATCTTTCATATGTATTTCCTCCTTCACCTTATATATTGAGTATAATACATATTTGTCTAATTGTCAAACATTATTTTTATATTTATAGTAAAACTTTACTTTGTTTAATTGAATAATATAAAATCATTCCAGCAAATAACTTTATCAATATATCACCTGGACTCATTATTACATAAAAAATATCCCAAGTATCGGTTAAAAATATTAATTTTGTCGTGTAGTTCCCCAATATATGAAAATCATTAAATACTGACGCTTTTTCAAACATATCAATCTTTGAAAACCCAATACTGATACTATTGCTTGGGAATACAGGCATTTTACCATTATTATAAAACATAGCTAATTCATTTAATTTAGATCCTACGGTTGCACATAATGCTCCTATAATAACTGGAGATGTAAGTGACGTAATTAATTGTCCATTCTTTTTTATGTTAATATTTTTAAATACAGAAATATTAATTAGTTTATATTTAACAATTAACAATATGTAAAATAGAAATGTAACATTTTTTATACAACTACTATATTGTAAAAACCAATATTCTCCGTGAATCATCAAATACACAATATATATGTTCAGTATACAGGTTAATATAATTGAGTAAGCACTCCAATGTTTAAAAACTTTAAATATTTCAGACCATTTATATCCTTTGAGTTTTGCAACCAAACAAGCAATAACTACTACTTCGATCATATATGTCCTCCATCGATCCACTTAAAAAATCTAGTTCCAATGGGCGTAATTGTAAATGTTTCGAGCAATATTCCAAAAAAGACACTTATACTAACTATTTGATGTGAATTTAAAAGCACAATACTTAAAAAACAACAAACTGTAACAAACAATATACTTCTATACTTTTTTATATTACCATTATCACAATCTTTATCTGATTTATCTTCTCTTTCTTGAGGAGCATATTTATAAGCTAAATATATACTTATTATATATCCAATTATTAAATGTAAATAGTTTATATGTATTTGAGTTACTATCCATCCTAAAGAAAGAAAACATATTATCATTGCCCCAAAACATTTATTAAAGGTAGATAAATGTACCCCTCCTGCGGAAGCTCTAAGAATAGTGAAAATAGTCATGACAAAGAATACTGGAAGTGAAATACTTAAACACAAACATTTTGCTATAAATAAAACAATTATATATTTAAGTATCTCACTATAAGCAAGAGTAATTCCATTTTCTACTAACTGAAAAACATGTTCTGCATTAGTTTGTATTTCTTTTTTTCTATGTGTTTTTATTAAATTGTTGATTTTTGAATAATGCTCGTTATTAAATACCTCATTAATTGTATTTACATTGATGTTAAATATGTTTAAGGTTCCTCTAGTTAAATAGACTATAAAATCCATTTATTAATATATCTCTCCTTCTTAATTTGCATACGCAACATTATTTTTTGAATTTTGATTATGGTTAAACAATCCAAACTGTACCATCAAACCCTCTTCCAATTTATTTATAACAAAATTACTGCATACTCCTATTTTTTTGCTAAAAACCTCTTTCGGAAGAAGCATCACCTGTTCGCAAAGTGCAACAGAATCTTTCAATAGCCCACTACTAGCCATTGGCACAGAAACGTGCGTGGGTATCCACTTCTTAAAAACCTTACTAGATAGCGGAATTGCGTGAATAACAGGTGAATGTAACAAACTCATATGGTTTGAAATAATTATCATTGGTCTTTGACAAATTGTTTGCACTGATCCTCCAATATTATTTTTAACTGTAGCTAAGTATATCTCTCCTCTTTGCATAACTATAATCACACTCCTTTTTATTTCCTTGTGATTATATTATAGACAATTTCATTTTGTCCTATACCTAACTAAAAACTTTTATTTCTACATTCTAATCTCCTCCTTCCAACCTTCAAACCAAACCACCTCAAATCCCTTTAATATCATTTGGAATCCCAAATTCCCACTTGTCACAACCAACAACTGGATAAATCTTAATCATAAACCCATGTTGCACATTCATTTGTTCTCCAACTCTGCAATATTGTAATCTCCCATCTCGCATCCTAGCATTCTTACAAGTCAAACAAGTTTTATTTATTACATTATAATCACAAACTTTCTCATGGATTTCCATTTCTTCTTTTGGGAGTAACATGGTACAAAAATCACACTGGAATATTGGTTTCATTTTTAATTATTCTCCTTTCTAATTTATTTATTTCCCATATTCTCTTTTAGTAACTTTATAATCAAAAGTTATCATAACTGGATATGAATTTTTACAAGTCTGACAATAATGCCTTATTTCTGTAATTCCTTCGCCCTCATTATTAAACGATACCCAAATTACATCTTCAATATTTACATCAAGACTTTGACAGTAAGGACATGGATCATCATTTATCATTTTTATTACTCTCCTTTCTAATCTTGTCGCATAAATCATCTAATAAACTCTCTGTATCCCATAAAGTTAATGGATGATGATACTTTTTAATTATTTCTTCCAATTCCATAGCAAAATCTTTACGTCCCTTATTTCTTACCTTTTCAATTAATTCATTATATTCTTTAAATTCCATAGTTTGTAATCCTCATTTGCATAAAATCACTCCATTATCCTTCGAATATGTTCATTCAATTGATATCTTTGGTATTTTCAACATCTATATGCATACCTATATAACCACAACCACTAATAAGATCATGGGAATTATTTCCAACAGTAATTTTTAGACTTGTAATATTATTAAATCCCTTTTTAGATAAATATTCCGTTAATATTTCTTTGATCTCATCTTTATCAATATTAAACATTTCTTTAACTTTCAAAGTATTATCCCCTTTCTTAAAACATTCAAAATAACTCATTTATCTGATTAAATCAACATGGATACCTTTCATATAACTCGCCCCTTGAATCAGTATAAAAGCTTTCTTGATACATGTCGCACCCTTCATTATCACATTTGAAAATATCTCCTTCTTTCTCTATCCAAGACTGAGGGTACGACCAATAATGTTCTGCTATTTGACGCTTACCATAGTAATCTGTGCATTTTAATTCATAACCACAATATGGACATTCCAAAATTATTTCTCCTTTCCAAAAACCTTTAAAATTTGATTTTTATGGTAAATATTGGTTTTAAAAGTGTTGCTACAGTAGGGTTACAAGGTTGGGTTATTTTGCAATTTTTCTAATTTTACAAATTACAACCCATATTTCTGATTTACTTGACTACTAATCTTAGATTTTAACAAATCAATCTTAGGATTAATGTCATTAATAACTTTTTCTGCTTGTTTTATTCTTTCAATATTAAATTCCAAAACTTCTTTTAACCATTTTAATCTACTACTCATTTTTTGCAGATCATCTTCAGTATAGACTTTAGCAACGCATTCTTCCGGTTTGCGATATGTATAAGTAATATCAAATATTTTATCCTTAATTTTAATAGAAGTCATAACTCCTGATTCATATGTCACTTTATAATCATATTCAATCTTACATTTTCCACAACTACGATTTCCCTTATCTACATTATCGCTATAGAAACCTGGAGCACATTCACCTAACCCATAATCATCAAATTGACATGCTCCTGACTTAGTTTGTTCTAACACTACCCTCTCAACATTATTACAATACGGGCAAACAAAATTTCCAACTACCATATCATAACATCCCATTTATAAAACACCCTTTCAATTTTAACTTAGATTAAATTCCCCCCACTTCATCTACAATTCTAATTTTGGCATCTCTAACGATAATCTACTATAAGGAGCATAATCACCAGTTTCATCATTGGTTTCTGTAAATTTGTCAATATGTACTTGAAAAATATCCCCATCATCATTTACTAGCGATAAAGAATCTCTTATGCAAGTGTTTACTAAATAAAACCCTGTAATATTTTCATTGCATTCACAAGAATCATGAACATAAACCACAGCACCTTTATATAATTTTTCTGTGTCAAATCCTCTATAATCTTTAAACATTATTTTCTCCTTCAATTTCCTCTATTTCTTGTTCACTCATATGTTTTCTAGCAGTTGGACACACATAATTGACATTTACTTGTTTAATTTCACCAGTAAATAATATATAGGTAGAAGTAATGAAATTTGCTATTGTTACACACCACAAAGTAGCCATAATCATTTCATTTTTATCCATAACACCTTCTACTTTAATCAAATATACGAATAAACAACATATAAATGCTACTAATGAGAAACCCCATATTGCTCCAACAGGACTATGATTTAAATTATAGTTAAATTTCTTAAACATTATTTCCCTCCTTTTATATTTCTTCCAAATCCAAATCTTCATTAATTTCATATCCATTACGTTTTGCCACCTCAGTAATCTTTTCAAAATCTACCTCTGCATATCTACCTGCTTTCAACAATTCTGCCAATAACCATTTAATGTCTTCTTTTTGTTTAATATCTTGCTCTTTTTTCTTTAGAATGTTGTTTGGGTTATTTATACACTCTTCATCATTGCAATCATTTTTTGTTGCACATATCACTTCGCATGAGTAACAGCAGAATAATTCATCTTTATGACAAGTTTCATTTCTTATACATAACATTATTTTTTACTCCTCTCATTCCACATAAGTTATTTATATCAAAGCAATTCATGAAATTGTAATAATAAAAACTTACAAATTGCTTCTGGAATTGTATCAGCTACAATATCATCTTGTATTGACTCCCATTCCATATGCCCGATACACCAGTTATTAGTATAATCTTTGTATAAATAATACTCTTCTCCGCTAAATAAACCTCTTTTTTCTGCAATCTCAAAAGCATCATTTAAATCATTAGCATATTGTTTGTTTTTCTCACCTAAAAAGTTTACCATTTGAATATTTAATTCATCCAGATCCATTGTTTTAATTTTGTTTTTATACTCAGTTCTATCTAATTTATCCTCATAATTTTGACAAGCAATCTTACTTTTAAATTTCTTTCCATCTTTCGCAATAAAAATTGATTGTATTTCTTTAATTTCTTCCATTTATAATCTAAGCTCCTCTCATACATTCCTTACAATATGTCAAGCATTAATTTACCAAAAAAAATCAACTATATTTTTCTTCTAACAAATCAAAAACCTGCTTCAAATATTTATATTTCTCAACTAATTCCATTCCTTTAACAGCATCCAAATGTTTTCTTCCAAACTTATTTCCTTCAATAGCACAACTGGCCAAAGCACTCTCGTATTTAGCGACTTCTTGCAAAACCCATAGAAAACTTCCTTCTTTTTCTTTTTTCATTTATTAATTCCTCCTATATTTTATAAATTCATTAAAAATATACTAATTTCTGCTTTGATGTTTTCTTTGCTACTGCAATCAACAAGGTTATTAATACTATTTTTCATAAGTCTTGATAATTCACTTTTATCAATAATGTCTTCATTGATAAGTAAAGATATTAAGGCATCAATTTTAATTCTGTCTATTGCTTCGAATTCAGCTAATGTTAATTTTCCCATTTCTTATTCCCTCCTCAAACAAAATCAAAGTTTTAATCCACTATAAATAATTTTTAATCCCACCAAAAAGGATACTCTTTCACACATTTATCATGTCTCTGTTGACATTCTATATCGTTTCCAAAAAAGAAACAACCAACAATAAATAGTATTAAAATAAGTATTAATATAATAATTATCATTCGACAAACTTCCTTCCAATATAATAGCATCAATTCTTAGATTGATTTGTTTTCTAATTTTGATGCAATTAAATATTCAATATTAGTTAAAACTTTTAGAGTATTTCTGATATTGGAGACAAATAAAACAAAAGCGTCTTCAGGAGGGAGTTCTCCATTTTCAATCTTTTCTTTAAGATAGTCATAAGTGCTTTCGTAAACTTTTCCTGAACGAACAATTTGATCTACCATAAAACGATATTTATCATAATTTCTATTTTCTTCAACCTTTTTAAACAATTCAATTGATTCCTCTATACTTAAATTCATTAAACTCTTCCTTTCTTTCTTACACTTTAAAACTAGATATTGACGGGAAGTTAACCCTGTAATTTTTTAGATATAAATTCTCTCAATTCTTTATCTACTCTACCAATTTTATTCTTTAGAACTGATACATTAACACATCGAGAATGATCAACTAACATTATACTATCTTCAGTCATACCTCCTTGTCCTTTCTCGATGGCAAACCGCATTCCATTTGCAAATCTTGTTTCACTATATTCTTTTGAAGTACATTTCATCAATGGAGCAACAATAACCATTTCCTTAGAAAGAACATTATTAATCATCACTAGACATTCTTCACTCTTACCTACTTCTTGACTCCACTCAGCATTGTAAATATCTCCTACATTCATTAATATAAACACACCTTTCTTTAATATTAGATAATAGACAACAGTTTCTTAAATTCATCTTTTTTAACTCCAACTTCTCTATCTCCAAGCTGAACCCACACATAATCTTTATCTTCAATAATTTCAAAACTTAAAACTAAATTTTCACAATGTGTATTATATGTGTCGCTTTGTAATTTTAAATCAATTTTCATTTTAATTATCCTCCTTTCAAACAAATGAATTTACTTATTCATAGCTTTAAAATCTTCATCCTCTTCTACGCTTAAAACTCCATAGCATAATTTAATTTTGTCTTTAGATTCTTTATCTGCTGTCATTATGCAAATATTACCCACTAATATATCATCTACTGTTCCGTATTCTAATAATCCTGCAATTGTTTCATCATCTGTGTTTTCAACCTTAACTAAAAATGTCATGTTTATCTTTCCCTTTTTAGTAGGAGCTTTTACTTTCTTCAAAACAGTTTCTAAATACATAGCAATACAATCAATTTCTCTTTCAGTCTTACCTCTACCCAATTTTAATCCTTTTTGTACTGCTAAATTGATATCTGAAATGGTTTTACCTTTTCTGTATTCCCACTGGCCTTTAATTTTTTTCATTAAATTCTTCACTTGTTTTTACTCCACTAAATATAATATGTTCCGCAACTTTAATTAGGGTAATTGACACTAAAATCACTCCTTTCCTTATTTGGTTTAAAACCACACTTTTCTGGGATTACTTTTTAATCGTAACACTTACATCAAGTCTATTCATAACCCACACATACCAAGGCTCAAATTCTTCATCTTTTTCAGCATGAGTATCCCTATAAACATTAAATTCTTCTCTTAATTTTGTATCATCTTCAGGTTTTAAATAACTGGCAAGTATTGAAGCAGTTTTCCACAATACCTCTTTTTGAATATCATCATGTGGCTCATTGATGTATTTATACATTTTCATCTAATTTCCCTCCTATAATCCTCAATAAACTTCTCTACAGCTAAATCCTTATCCTTCGCCTCAATCATTACATTAAATTCTAATCCCTTATACTTCTCAAAGAAATCCTTACAATAATCAAAATCAATAATTTCAGAATGGCTTCTGAACGCTTCAACACTCTTTGGTGAACTAAGATGAATCTTAGGTACTTTTCCAGCCCCACAAGTGGCAAATATCGCTTCTAAATCTAATTCAGTACCATCATTATTACAGTACATGTGGTGCAAATCTAGCACAACTCTCACACCATTTTCCTTGTGTATTTCCATTATATCACTAATCGTATAACTTTTGTCATCATTCTCTAGCAAGATATGATTCCTTAAATCCACAGGTAAACTTTTAAAAACATTAACAAACCTTTGCATTGCTTCCTGCTTATTACCATAAACTCCACCAACATGAATAATAATGTTGAATTCACTCAGGCCCATAGCATTGAGAATATCATAATGATACATTAAATCCTTGATAGAATTATTTACAACTTCATCTTTATTGCTTGATAATACACACATTTGAGATGGATGCATTGATAATATCATATTATTATTTTTTGCTATACCTCCAATTCTTTTTAAATCTGATTGCATCCAAGACATATAATCAATATCTTTCATAATTTCATGACTAGCAAAAGGAACAAGATCAGAACTTAATCTAAATAATTTAATTCCTTCTGAAATACAATGTTGAATTGTACGTTCGGTTTCCTTAAGATTGTGAGTAATTGCTTGTTTTAATCGGTATTCACTAAATGAAGCTAGTCTGAATGTTTGATATTTGGTATTACATTTTTTGCTCATGCAAGCAAATCCTATGTGTCTGATCATTTTATGTAATTCCTCCTTAGAGATTTAATATAATTATTGTATCATGTTGTTAGACAAAATACAATAATTATATTTGAATTTATAAATATCTTAATTCAAATTAAATCCTAAATCAATGTAAGTATCACTTAACACAATTGGTCTTTTTGCTCTAGGCAGAATCATGTAAAATTCAGTTTTACTAATAATATCTCCATTTGAATATGATTCTCCATACTCATTAGTATATCTGCATTTGTGAACATAATATTGTTCGGTTGCCTCAATTTCAGTAGTTACTAAATCGGCAAGTTCTATGACTCTTTTGGTTTTGAAGAAGTTTATAAATGGAATTGGTTTATTATACATAATTAATCAAATCCTTTCTAATTTTAAATTCCCAGAAAAGAATAATTTCCTCGGATTATTCTTCATTATCTCCAAGCATTTTAAATTCCTTCTGTAATCCCTCTAATCCTGTGGAAATTACTTTATGCATCATGAAACCTTCAAATTCTCCCTTTGCTTCGAGAACAGTTTTATCCATTTGCTCATTGAAGCTACTTTGAATAAAAGGAACATTACTTTCAATTTCTTGTCTAAGAGCCTTAATCCCCTTAAGAATAGTTTCTTTGTCTGCTTTAGTCGGTGGTTTTTTCTCACTTAATAGTAATTCTGCCTGTTCGGTTAAAACTTTAAGTGACTTTCCAATCTTTTGCATTTCCTTTTCAAATTCTTGCTCAAATTCCTGTCGTTTATCAAATTGTGGGCAATCTTCAATCATTTTACCATCTAAACGCCTAAGTGTAACAGGTACTCCATCACCCATATTCATAGAAGTAATTGCTTCTGCAAATTGTGAATATGACATCTCAACCTCAATATAAGGTTTTGAATTAGCATGGAACCAATCTCTATTTAAATGTCTGTCAATTTTAGCAGGAGCAATCTTGAGTTTGATTGTGTGATTATGTTGAACAGAACTTCCAAATAGATTTTGACCAAAATTACATGAACTCCTTGTGATACCTAGCATTGCGAAACTTTCATGCCCAATAGTTGTACGGTCATCCATTTTTCATTTTCCTCCTTAAAATACGATAAATCTTAATTTTTATTCAATTATACAAACTCCATTATTAAAATGATTACATAATTTTTCGTTTTCATATTTAAATGGACATTTTGCTACTTCACAATATCTCCCAAATGATTCCTCGCAGTCCTCACAGTAAAATAAATAATCCTCATCGTCAGCATTACAAATTGATAAACTATTGCAAAAGGGACATTCAATCATAATAGTTCATATCCTTTCAAATTCGTCATTTATAGTAAACTAATCTTGCTTTTTCTAAGTATTCATCAAATTGATCTTCTGAAATATTTCTCGAAACAAACATTGCTGAAACATATCCTCGAAAGAAATAATAATTATCTGAACTTGGGTGATTAATAAACTCATTAAAATAATCTTCGATTTTATCCTCAAAGGTTTTCAAATTTTAACCTCCTGTATTTTACGAATTAAATTCCATCTTTCTTTACTCTGGTAATACCTCAAAAGTAACTTTTAATTCAGTATTTTTATCATCAATAAAGGCAAATGGATCTTCCGCAATACATTAACAATCAAAGTTAGATGCTTCTTCAATCGTTTGACAAGGAGGCATTGGATGTTTTTCACTACCCATATTTTGATAATCGGCTAAATCAATCTCATACTCCCTAGTGACCACCATAGTAAATCTAACTTTTTTCTTTTCCATTTTATCTTCCACCTCTCAAAATTTATTCTTACCCTATTCTACCATACCATTAATTCATAAGTCAACTACTTTAATAAATTTTATTTTTGCATTTATACTTAAGACTTATCAATAATACCATCTAACATTTTTCTCACACACTCTAAGCAATAATCAGGCTTATCTTCGTCAGGTTCAGCACTTGATGAAAAACTATCATCTCTAATTTGCTTACCACAATTATTGCAATACTCGTTCCATTTCCACCACAGCCCTACTTGTTTGATATCTATTTTCAATTTTACTCATCCTTTTTATCTAAAATTATTTCACTCTTTCTCCAACAAATTTTTAATTTTTCTTCACTATCAATTCTCCATCCATCTGAAATCATTTCAATTTCATGTTTTCGCTTTTCTTTTTTGTTGTCATAGATAAATGTTTTAAAATTTACATTAATAAACATTTTTCCAATCCTCATCTGTTTCCTTTACGCTAATTGTTTCAATACTTACATTTCTTATGATAAAATTCTTAATAACAATATCTTTTCCAGTATTCCAATCCAATAATAATTGAATAACTTCTTCTATAGTCATATTATGTTGGACTACTGTTCCATGGATAAAATCTTTTGCAAAAACAGAAAACATTTGATTCACTCTCCTTTAATAATTTCTAAAATAATATTACTAATCACCTCAGTTTTATTCTCGTTCCCTCTAATTTTAACATCCAAATCATTTGCAATTTGAATTACATTCTTCTTTGATAAAGGTTTTAAGATATTTTTGACATCATCTGAATTATTTGATTCTTTAATCGCATTGATAATATTTTGCATGAATTTCACCTCACTTGGGTCTATTATACAACAATATTCTTCCATTTTCTAGTGTGTAATTAGATTTATATGGTTTGAAATGGTTGTTTTAATGTAATAAATTAATTATATAAATCCAATATTTTTTGCATTAAGTTATTGTCATCTATAGTTGGATACGTATGATAATTTAAAAAATCAGGTGTGAACATCCAAGTTGATGCTCCGTTTTCACCTAAGTAATAAATTAAACGATGTCCTAAATCTTCTATTTTTATAACTTCATATTCTTTTAATATTTCTCCAGATATATAACACCTACGATAAAAATCATAAATTTCTTTACTGTCATAATAAGGAATATATTCATCCAAATATTTTTTGGCTATTGATGACTCTTTACAATCTTTAAATTTTATTCTTTCACCAACTTTTACTAATTGTTTTGGTTTTCCTTTACTCTCACAATATTCTATGTCTTTTTTATGAATACTTTCTGTTCCACAAATTTCACATTTATAAATTGTATATGATTTCATTTTTATCCTCCAATAAACTATCTATTTCAACCCTGATTAGATACTTGTTTCTTAATATACTCGTTTACAAGAAAATTCATCTTTTCTTCAAGTGACATTTTTGAGAACTTATCGACTAAATTTCTTTTTACTTCATTCTTTCTTTTGTTCTTGGCATGATAAATACTGTCATAATATTCATCCATATAACTATCTGTTGGCATTGTTTGTCTCTCCTTTCAAACTCTACTTTCGTATGTTTTTACTTTGGACTTTCAGGTAAATAATCATATAAATAATCTGATAATTCTCCCTCTTTAAATCTCTTGATAAGTCCTGCACTTAATAGTCTATTAAATTCATCTGGATCATTTGCGTAATAATCATCATAACCATATAGAGTCTTTGTAAACATAAATACTTTATTTTTATTAGTTTTAAATATTTGTCCGTCTTTCATTAATTAACAACTTCCTTTCAATCTTTTGTTTCTTTGGATTATTAAACTACTTCAATGTCATCTTTGCACTCTCTTACAGCTATAATTATTGCAAGAATTTCCTCTTCATTCCAACTAGCTTTTCTTAATGTATCAATGAGTTTTGTCTGAGATATTTTGATCTTTTCCATCCTAACAATTCCTCCTTTGTTGGGGGCATTTTTACTTACTCAACCCATATGGTGGTAAAACAAGAGAAATTCTAGAATTAGGTAATATTCTAAATTTCTTTTTACAATCCACACAATGAATATCGGTAGGTAATTCTTCTCCAGATTCAATTATAATTTCTTGTTTCTGAAGTTCTTTACATTCAGGACATATCACTGATATTAATTTAATTATGGATTCATTTTCCATATTTACACCTTCCTTTTGCTTTATTATACTTCTAAATGCTTTGATTTTCAAACCAATATTTAGCATACGATGAATGTATGATTCTATTCCATGATTTCATAAGGACAGTTCTCATCAATATGACTAACAGATATTCCTATACGGATTCCTTTAACTGCTTCTGCAATTTTGTTTTCTGTAACAAAACTTTTGGCTTTTTCAAGATCATTATTAAAATAAAATTGCTTTACTAATTCAGCACCTTTATAATATACAACAATATAATGCAAATTAATATTCACTCCTTTCTACTTCTGGATGTTGTCCACCATGTAAACTCAATTCCTTTACTCCAAAACTACCATCTTTCCTAATTAATCTATAATGAACTCCATTCCTATATGTTTCTTTTGGAGGAAGAACTATTCCCTTCTTCTCATTCTCAAATATTAAAATATCATTGATTCTGAAACTTCGATTCATAAGATATGTGATGTAATTCATACACCATAGATTATCTTGCTCTATAAGTATATCTAGATAATACTTTAAATCAGATATATTGATATCATAATGTCTATAGAACATTGTTTTATCTTCATATTCAAAATAAATTGTAGCAGTATCATTGTATACCATAGATTTTAAAACTTCATCAGTTTTTCTGCAAATCACTATTCCAACATCTAGATTGGTGTTCATAATTTTTAGCCAATCTTTAGGATTTAGTTTTAGAAATTCTTTATTGATACCTTTAGTTGTGTTTATTAATATTTCCATAAGATTGTGATACCTCCAAATAGCTTAAATCCATTCTTTTAACCCTTTATTGAAACAATTCTCTCGATATACATTTCTTTTTTCTCTCCATCTAAAAATTCAATTAAAACAATTCCTCTCTTGTGAGAAAAATAAATGTTAGATACTTCTATTTCATTTTCTTCGTCATGTTCTTTGTTTATAAAATATACTACTTTCATAAATTATCATCCTTTCATTTACCATGATTGTGATACTTCCGCATAATACATCATTCTTCATGTTTTTGAATTTTAAAGATATACCATCTTATGGTGGTCATCATAATTAATTTTTTCATCTATGGCATATTCATCATTATAGACAGCAACTTTAACTTCGTAATCTCTTTTACCTTCTTGCTCTAATTTTTCAAGTTTTTGAATAAGTTCATATAATTTCATTTTTCACTCCTTTCAAAACATCATTTTAAAGACTTTAATCTTCCTTATAAGGCTCTGGATATACCATCCATGCAATTATCTCCCAAGGAGATATTCTGCCTTGATATTCCCATCTTGTGACTTCTTTACCTCTAACTTTTGTTGTAACATAATTCATAGAAACAACTTGATTATTAGCTACGGTTGCTAGATATTTGTGTGTTTGAAGACATGGTGGTTTTTGTGGCAATTGCTCCGAAGTTTTAATCCATTTTCCAAATTCCATATGTATCACTCTCTTTCTTAAATTTATTATCATACCTATGAAAATATAAGTTCATCGTACTTTTATAAAGAAATTGTATAAACGCTCTTCAATTTCTTGCTGTGTTGGTAAAGGAGTGCTGCTGTAATCAAAATTCATAGAGGTGGAATGTTCAAGCTTGCCATCTTCACTGTATTCATAGACCTCATATTTGTCTCCTTTGACACTAAGCAGGATGTCTTTGGTTTCACTTGCATTTAGTTTTTTCAATATCTTTTTTGCCACTGTTGGTAATTGTGATTTATTCATATTTTCCCCACTCCTCTAATTTACTTTCTATATACATTATAAACCATCCTGCAATATATTACAAGATGGTTTGAATAATTATTTTTGTATTTATGAACGAATAAAACTTAAAATGTGAGCTATTACATCAACCGTCCACCCATTAGCCAATGATTTATATCTCTGAGTATTACTTATTCCATATGTATAATTGTCAGGTAAGGTTTGTAATCTTTCGCATTCAATTGTGGAATATCTTCTTATTGCCCCATCATTATAATAAATTAAATCCATATCACTATGATTTCCATCTCCGCGATGCCCACCTGTGAGACAACTAGCTTTTGTTTGATTTGTTTTCATACTACCTTTTCTATTTATTTTAACATAACCATTAATATCTTTAAATAAATACTTAAAATCAAATCCTTGTTCCCATTTTGTCTGTTCATGGTAATCGAAAATATCATTTAGAGTAATATTTTTATTTGTAGGTTGTCTTACATTGGAAATATTAGTCCAATACAGTCTTTTTCTTTGATGTGCAGACACTAGGGAACTATCAATACAAATTGGTTCTACCTTTATATGTTCAGTAATAATATCAACCCACTCTTTTTTCATCTGCACATTCTCTAACAAAAAATACTTAGGTTTTAATTCTTTTAAAATTCTTACATACTCAAAAAACAATTTACTTCTATGATCTTCAAAATTTAGTTTCTTTCCTGCCAGACTAAACCCTTGACATGGACTACCACCAATTAACAAATCTATACCTTCTAAACCAGAAACCTTAGTTACATCTCCTATTTGTATTGTATTTGGATAATTTTTCTGTGCTATTTGAATTGCATATTTATCTACTTCACTTGCGTAGTATGTATCTACCTTAATCCCTGCTCTTTCTAGTGCTACTCTTCCACAAGAGATACCGTCAAACAAACTTAATACATTAATAATTATTCCTTCTCTCAATTTTATTATTTAGTTTATATTTGTATATTTAATCAATTCTATAATAATTGCCTCATTTCTATAATTTCACAAGCGTACAAACCGCCTATAGCTTGATTCTTGAAACTAAATTATCAGTTAAAATATGGAATTCATGGGACTTGAATATCTAACTTAATACAATTTCTATGAGTAACTTCAACACCATTATTATGATAATCTAAATCTACTAAACACTTATCAATATCCTCTTGAACACTATAATCATAAGGGTTAAATATCATATTGTTTGTACCTCTTACCAGTCTTTGTATATCAATTATTGTATACAATACTGTCTTTTTTAAATTGAATGGTTTAGTGCATATTAAATATCTATCCGACTTTGCTTTTACCGTATATTTTTGTTTCTCAAGAATAAACTTAATTTTATCTCCAACTTTGATATTATGAAAATAATCTATCATGTCTTGATATTGTTCTGTTTCGTTAGAATAATCTTGATATGCCACTTATTTATCCCTTCCTTCCTACTTCTCATTCCTAAATGCATAATCAATAGCTTCATCAAAACTAGTCCCACCATTATAATATCTAACTTCAAAATCAACTATGCCAGTATCATAATCTGTCTTTGCCATAAACATACTTTGCTCAGGATCTAATCTATCCTTTTTTACAGAATATAAAATGTCATTATGTATGACATAATCTTCGTAATAATTATAATCATCCATTAACATTTCTTGATATGATTCATAATCTTCTAAATCTACATCTGCAATTATTCTTTTACATCTTTCCTCTAAAGTTTCATTAATTAAGAAATCAACTGGTATTAATTTTCCTTTGTAATATACTACCTCACTCATTTTAATTCTCTCCTTTCTTTAGTAAATCTGGATTGTCAAACTTATTACCAACAACTTGAATATCCATCAATTCATCTAATTTAACATGCCTAGTACGCAAACCTGCTGGAACATGTTTCTTTAATGATTTTGCATAAAAAGCACAATCTATAAATTCAACAAGATAATAGTCACCCTCCCATCCAATTTCCTCAATAATATCTCCTTCATATACTTCGTTTTTATTATTACTTTGATCTTTTAATCCTGAAAATTGCTGTTTTTCTGCTCTTAAAGCTTGAATATCCCAATCTCCATGATACGTAGCTACTCTTTCCATAATTTCGTTTAAGGTAAAATACCAGAATTTATTTTCAAAATAAGTCCTAAATTTTATTTCTGTCACATTAATTTCTCCTCTATTTATATTTAGATTAAAACTAGACTTTGATGGGTTTACATAAAATAATCAAACTGTTTCAATACTGCAATTTTATATTCCTGAAGCCACTCTGCTTTAATTTCAGTATTGTACAACAAATCAAGCATATCTTTATCATTCCATGATTCAATTAATTGGATAGTTAAATCTATAACTTCATCATCTTTATAATTTAATCCATACTGAACAATATCAAATGATATATCTTTCACCCATGACCTATCGACAGCACATCCAAGCATATAAAAGAAATGACTCACAACATGATTATTTTTATTTTCTTCTTTAATATAAGTCCAAGTTTCTCTTACCATTTCTGAAATTTCTTCTGGATTTTTCTTGGTTGGAATATTGTATAACATATTAATAGCCTCGCTATTAAAACCAGATTCAAAACTTCGATATAAACCATGTCTGACTAGGTTTGGCATATTCATATTTTTACTCTCCTTTTATTTTATCTTCTTGTATCCCATTGCATGTTAATTCATGTTCGCAAAACACTATATAAACTTTAAATTGCTTTCCACATTCTCCGCAAGTAAATATTTCCTCTGTCTCTTCCATCTTTTCACTCCCTTAAAACATACATTTTCTAGGGTAATTATCTTAAAACACAGTATACCAATAATTAAAACATTTCCTATATCCAGCTCCTATTAACGAAAAATCATTGCTATTCCTTACTGCTCTCTTAGAACACCATTTTGCATAACTTTTTCTACCATTATAATAACATCGAATATATCTGTTTTCTTTCTCGTTATAATATACTATCCACCATGAGGTTTTAGATAATTTAATTAACTTTTTCTTATCAATTACTTTTCTATAATGCCTGTTTAGTCTTTTCTTTTTATATTTATTTTTTGATTGAGATTTCAACCAGTTAACCCGTTCAATATCTTCTTCCCAATCTTCAATCATATCTTCTAAAACTTGAGCATCCATTTTCCAATATACATGCTCTGTGCCATAAGATAAATCGTTTTTAATTAATCCATTACCAAAATCAAAAGGAAGTCCTTCGAGACTTTGATATGCTCTAATTTCTTCTAATACAATAATTGCGTCTTCTTTTGATTTTATTTCTTTTTCATTATAAATGTAACTCAATTATTTACTCACCTCCTTTAACATCAATCTCATGACTCAATAACAAAACTAATTCATCAAAATATTTATTATCTAAAATATCCAATGCTTTTTTCAAAGGAACATCAACATCTTCAACTAAACTTTCAATAAATTCTTTACGGTTTTGATAACCTTTGGATTTATAAATTTTGTTTATGTCTGTCATTTAATATTTCCTCCTTTTTTTAATGCTTCTAATTGCTCCTCAGTATTAACAATAATCATCATTTGCTAAGGCGAAAAACTTAACATAAAAACTCCAATTTTTAGATGATTTATCTCTTGGATAATATCCTGCCTCTAACATAGCACCTTTGAATTGTTCATTGGAAATATAAAATCCATGCCGATCATTTTCAAAAACGTGTTTATACCCATATGATGTATGATTGGTGTTTATAGTTTTGCGATGTGTGAATCTTCCTTTGATCCATGATTGTAATTCTTCTTTTTGAGTGATAGATAATTTATTGTATTCTTTTGTTTCTGGATTAGTCATTTTATTTATCATCTCCTTATTATAGGGAATTCCCAAATTTTGGTTTTCCCGAAATTATGTAACGCTTTTAATTATTTCATAATAATGTCTTTTTCCACATGATATTTTAATTTCTTTAGGCGTAAACCATTCCAATAAACATTTATGAAATGATTCTCTACAATTATCACCTTCTTCAACAAGAAACTTTTTATCATTATTATATGTAGCATCAAATATAATTTTGTAACTATTAGTTATATTTGAATCCTTTGTTACTCTTTTTATTAGTCCAAGTCTTTCAAATTTGTTTACTATATTTGTAAAAGTTTTTCTTTCTTTTATACCAGTAGTTTCGGCCATATGTTTGTATGACATATAAAATACACCGTTTTTATCAGAATATCTTTTACTATAAATAAACATTGTAAATAATAAAATCTTTTTATTTTTACTTGAACGCTTTAAAATTTCAAGTATTTCTGAATATGTAATATAAACAGATGGAGTTTTATTATGTACTCCATTTTTAGCAATACTCATATTGAGTTTATGCTCATCAGACATATAATCTCTATTTCCACCATGATCGATATTGTATCCTTTTAACCTATCACAGCTATTGTATTTTTCTATCCAGTATTGTTCTCTATCATTAAGATCATCTGTGTCACACTTCTCTAAGATATTAAAAGTAAAATTGTCTTCTCCATACTTGTTCCATGATCTTTGTAAATATCTGTTGAAATGTTTATTGGTTTTTAATGTACTTTTATGTCCTAACAATCTTGTGTATAAATTAATACTTTGTCCTATATAAACCTTACCATTCGCAATATTTTCTATTTTGTAAATTCCTGTGTTAACTATAATCAACTCGCACCTTTCTATAGTTTTTTAAAAATTATATTAACTAAACAATTCCTCGTCTTCCTCAGTCCAATCATCAAAATCTACTTCTGGTTTCCAACCCATATCCTCTATAAAATCAGCATCGCTCATTTCAGTTTCTTTTATGGTTTCTTCCTCATTATTCTTCTTCTTTCCACTGAAATGCAATCCTTTTGGTTTAGGTTTTTGTTCCTCGAAATATATTACATCTACATTATTTATTTTATCTCTTTTGTTTTTATTAACACAGTTTACATAATAATCATGTTCTTCCTTGTCATAATTCATCATTACCCATTTATAATACTCAAAGTCAACTCCAAATTCTTCTCCAGTATCAAGTAATCCTAATGATTTTTCTAGTTCATAATATTTTTCTGCTTTCTTTTCACTATTAAAATCACTATAAATATCAGAAAGTAATGTATTAGGATTAGAGCCTAATAAAGCTTGAATACCATGTTGCTCCTCATTTGCATTAATCGAATATAATATCTCATTCTTTCTGGCAATATCTTTCTCGGTAGCGTTTCCATGCAATTCTTTCTTAATAATAGAACCCAATTCACCATTCAATATTTTATTGTTATTTTTGTAATTCTTATTCCCAGTAAATACTTTATTAGAATTTCTCTCCATCTTTTTATAGAATTTGATTCCTTCGTTTAAATTATGTTGTGCTGTTTCTTCGTCTGTAAACAGAGTATAAAAATTAACACTTTCTCTTACTATTTTGTTAGGATCAGTTTTATAATACCAAGTGCCTGCCGACTTATATCTAATCATATCTAAATCAACTAGAATATTATTATATTTATCAATTGTATCATCTGTGATTCCTAAATCTTCATTTATTAATTTAAATGTCGGATATGCTACTTCAGCCTTACCACCTGAAACAACTAACTGATCATTCTTTGGACGCTTATACATCCTACATTTAAGATAGCAATAATACATTAATAACTTTAAATTATCAGTCTTTTCTATCTGTTGATTATGTATTTTATCTTTTTCATTATCATGTAACTCAGTATATTTATTAGTAAAATCAATTGAAAGTTTGCAAATTATTAATTCCTTGGGAGATACACTATCAAAATCACCTTCATATTCAATAACTTTTATCTTATGTAATATTGACAATATATTTTTAAATTTTGAATTTGATTCTCCTTTCTTAGCACTGCATGTAAATCCACATTCTACAATCATATTTTCTAAAGTGAATTTTATTATTTCTCTCATATTACGATTCATATATAGATAATCAAATATTAATAATGTTTTATTGTTAAATTTAGTATGTTTTAAAATACTATCTTCTCCCTCTTTAGTAGAATAGAAAAACATATTTGGAATCTTTGACCATAAAATTTGTTTGTTTGTCATTTTGTTTGCTTGTTCTCAACTTTCTATAATTTATTGTAAATATATGTATATTATAAGGTAAAAGTTTATACCCACTAATTTTAGGGGGTACGATGTAAGGTATTACCTTATTTTACACCCCTAAAAAATAGGGGGCTCATTAAGGTGTAATAAGAGAGACTAAGTCTTAAATAAGAGAGAATAATATACTCCTGTTTGCAAAAATGCAAAACAGAAAAATTTTCTTGATTTTATTTTCTCTTATTTGTTTCTCATGTAATCTTCTACTATTTTTGCTAATTCTTCACTATATGTAAAATAGAATACTTTCATATGAGGATATTTTTTATTTGGCGCAGTATCTTTTAATTTAAAACCTTTAGTCATTAATATACCTGCAAGTTTCAGAGACATAATACAATAGTTTTTTGGTATTTCATTTTGTGTTTGTTCCAGTATCATTTTTCAAATCAATCCTTCCTTAGTTTTATAAATTATTTCTTACCTATGTAAACCCATACACAATCAAAAATTTACTCATATGCCCTCCATATAACCTTATACAAAATTTCTTTATCAAATGGTTTTTTATACATAATTTGTACATCAGATTCACATTGTGGACATATTTCAACATATACTCTTACATTTGCTCCACCAATATACTCTTGAGAATCACCTATATAATGCATTTCAGTTTTGCAATTTAAACAATCCAATATTATTCACCTCATCTCTATCACACCTAAGTATAACACACATGCCAAAATAATGCAAATAAATTATTTATATATTCGCTACAATTTTCATTCCCCATACACCCATTCTTCCCTAACAATTTCTCTTTTCTCTACTTCATAAGCAAATCTATCTTGTGAACCAAATTCAAATCCATAATCTTCATATCCATATCTACCAAGACATAAAACTATCCTGAAAAATCTTTCATCCGATGGTCTTTTATAAATATATTCAAGATATTTACCATTCTCATCCATACCATATTCATTATCTTGATCTATTAATTTCCATTTCTCATTGTCTATGGTTAACCCTCTACCCTCTTCAATCGCTTCCATTTGAGACATAGTTAATTCAATTTTCATTATGTAATCTCTCCTTTAATATTATTTTTTATATTCAAACATTCCACAAATACAGGGAAATCCAGTCTCAATATTATAGTTATCAGGGTTATTTTTTTCTGGATTATTACATTCAATATCTAAGATTGCACATAATCTTAATTCATCTAATCTATACTCACAACTCATTAATTTCACCTCCTTTATTCCTCAATTTTATTTCTTAAGTCCCTTAATAATCTTCATTTTCCCTTTCGACAATGGCATCAAATTTCTATCAGGCCATGTTAAGACAAGTGAATCTAATTCTTTTGCTCTAGATTCTTCATCATCTATTATCTCATTTAAGAAATCATCTTGTTCGTCAAAGTCTATGTAAGGAGGTGTAATCCAGTATGGATTCATTTTTGTTGTTTTGGACATATTGTTCAGTCTCCTTTAAATTATTTAATTCTATAAGCCAATTTCCTGCTTGCAATCCCAAACCGATTAATAACTTCACAATCCAAATGATTTTCATCATAAGTTAAATCATAAATTTTTGCATCAGTAGGAATTGTAGTACCATGTAATGTCCCAAGAAAAGCATTTCTTATAACTACTTTGCAATCTTTTATTTCTTGAACATATTGCTCCCAAGATTCAACTTCAATTACTCTGGATTGATGGTCTTTGATTGTGTTTTCTTCATCTATTGATAGATTTGTCTCAATTACTTTGATCATATGTAAAACCTCCCTCATCATTATTTGTTTTTGGCAAACAATTTGTTTCAACCCATAATCTATAAATGTCTTGACTCATACCTAAGAATTTATAAATTTGCTCTTTGCTGTCTCCATTATGCCATTGATCAATATAATCATCTATATCATCAAGAATAACTCTTTCTCTAAGATATAATTGATAAAACTTTTCTGGTTGACTCATGTATTTCTCTCATCCCTTCTCCATAACAAAATAGAATTTTTACTTAGATATTTTATTTATGTATTAGCCTTCCTATAAGGTTTAACACCCTGTCTAATATAAACTCTACCATCAGGGATTGTAATATCCTTTATTAGACCACAACGCGAACAAATATATGTTTTTCCACATATTCTACCATTTAATCCATCCGCAAAGTCATTATCATAAACCCATTTACAACCTTTAAATAAGCATTTAATATCTTCAAACATATTTTCACCTCCTCATAATTCCTTATTTAATAATTATACTACATTATCAAATACATGTCAATAAAAAATAATTAATTTACTTAAATTAGTTTTTATAAACATCATCTATAGATTTATCGTGATCAGTTACCTTAAAAGAATCTAATATATACATATTCAAACTTTGATTAGCCTCATGTTTCTTCTTATTTATTTTATTTGCCAGTTTTGTAGAAATAATACACGATAGAAAACCAATTGTAGTCATTGTTAATATAATTGCTAACAACTCTAGATTTTTCATATTGTTTATGTCTCCTTTTTGGTTTTTATAATTTTAATTCTCGGAAATTAAAATGACAATTCCATCGGATAATTCATCTGTCATAACCACGAATACTTTTAGTTCTTCTTATCATTGATTCATATTGAGCTTTAGCAATTTTTCTGGATAATAGTGTTGCAAATTTATCATTGATTATTTTAATAAACTCCTTTAACTTTAATACTTCTGCATTTGTAACATATATTTTCATATAATTCCTCCAATAAATCAATGCTTTTCTGGGACTCTTCACATTCTTCATTCCAACACGTTTTACAACCAGTAGGACATAAAGAAGTGTCCCCTCTCATTCCAAAATCCATAGGACATCCAAAAGTAATCAGTTCATCAGCATTATACTTACCTAACTCTAATATTTTTTCTAGTTTTGTCATACAAATTCTCCTCTCCGTCAATTCAATTAAAGAATTTAATGGATATTGTTATCTAATGGTTTCAATTGAAACTACTTCTGAATCATCTGTGTTGTTAATCATTGTCAAATTATTTTCAAGGTCATGACTATTATTAATTGTTTGAAACATTTTATCTCCAATGCGGTAAACTAATATAAATAATTTCATGACTTACTCTCCTTCCAAAATCGAAGAACAAGAAGTAGTTACATAACCTTTACTAGTATATTCATAATAACCTATTTCTTCATTATCTAATGAAAATTTAGCCCCACAACCATTATAATTTTCTTCTGGTAATTTAATACAATCTATAATTTTATTAAATGCGATTGTCTGACTACTACATATATCATTTGGATCATATTCTTCATTTTTAATAGGAGTTTTCAAATAACATTCAGTATAATACATTTGCTCACCACAATATGGACAAAAAGCACCTTCATATTTCTCATTATTTTCATCTGTGCATTCTTTAAATATTGGTTGTTTGCCATTGTTTAAGTAATTGTAAACTGAGAACATTTTATCACTTCCTTTCTTATTCCCAAGTAGCATGAAAGAACGAATTTAATCTGTATTCAAATATTCTTTAATTAACACCCATAGAGCATCACGCAATTCCATACCATAGATTTTACCTCTCACTCGTTCATCTAGTAGTCTCATTGTACAATCTATACAACTACAACCTAATAATATTTCTAACATTTTACCAATATTAGTCTTTTCCAATATTGAAATATACATTGTCAAATATTCTTTCTGAAATGCTTTATTGATTTGCTCATCTGTATTATCATAATGATATTTATCTCCTACTAACTTACATAGGTTTCTAAATTGGTCTGGATTTAATTCTTTTAATTGGTTTGAATCTATACATTGTTTCATATTATTTATCATCCTCTCTATAAGGTTTATTTACTTTCCAAACTAAACCACAATCACAATGTAATTTATCACTATCATATTTTCCTCCAACAATGCCCCTAATTACATTCCCACAAGAACATATTAGTTTAAAAGCGATTTCTTTATTTTCCACATATATTTTAATCTCCTCTCTATCTCTTGCCTTATCTTCATCAGTCATTGGCATTATATCTCCATGTGTATATTTACCATCTGTACGATCCATTTCTCCAAATGGAAGAATGTTGCAAAGTTTATCTGATGAGTCTGAATAGTGAGTGTTTGTTTCTTTAAGGATTGAGCATTTTTTAAACTGTTTCATTGCACATCCCTCCATTAATGGTTTTGGCCATTTAGGACTTGGTATTGTATGAATTATACTCATTTATTTTCTTCCTTTCTTATTTTACATTGTGCTTTTACCATTGCTCTCATTAAATTATCTTGAAAGCACAGATAATCTTTAGGCCACGGGTCACAAGTACCATATTTAGTTAGATTTAATTTTTCTCCATCATGATAAAAAGTAATATCATCTAATGCAATATCTTTATTTACTACAGCAAATCTAAAAGCATGTACTACATTTTCAGTAGATATATTTATCATATTTTTCATTTCATGTTTTTTGTTAAACTTTATTAATTCAGAAACAAATTTATTTACTTCCCAATCTGAAATAGGATTTCCTTCTTGTGTATAATTAACACGAATCATTATCTTTAACCTTCTTTCTTATTATCCGATAAGTGTGGAATTTTAATTGACTAAAATACAATCTTCTACTTCAACGGTATAACTAAATATCCCACTATGTTTAACTATATAATATAAACCATATTTATTTGTCCCAGAATTTAAAACTACATATTCTTTACCAATACAATTTTCGTGTTTTTCAGAATACCATAATGAATCTGAACTTGCTTTGATTATTTTTATTCTCATAATTTAATTCATCTGATTCCTTTCTTTAATTATTCTCCACTATCATCCCAATGACCATTATTCCAATCTTTTGATATTGGATCTTCTTCATAATAATGATAATCATTGTTTAGAATATCACATAGTTTACCTTTAGAATAGCAATTATCATATCTTAAACAAGAAATACATGTATTTGACATCATAATATTACTTTGCTCTTTTCTTTAATGCATTAAACCTAAATACTGATGCAATAATTCTACAGCATTGGTTAGCGTCCTTACTTTACCTACATCATCCATTGCAACACTATTAGAATAATCTTTTCTAATTTCCAATAAATAGATAATAGTTTCTTGGATTAATAATTCTGTTTCAGACATTTTGTTTATGCTCCTTTACATGCTTAATTCCATCTCAGATAATAGGCGATTGGTATTTGTTAGTGTTGTAATGATTAGTGTCTTAGAAGTACCTTCTGGACTGTCTGATAGCATTTTGGTGAGATGATTGATGTAGACTTGTAGAGCATCATAGATGATAGTTTTCTCTTGCTTTGTTGTTTCCATAATTGTAGTTATTTTCATTTGATTTGTTCCTCCTCAGTTTTATCTTTTCTTAACCATTCTTCATAACCATTCTTCATATTCTTCACCACTTATACAATTCAGAGGAAGATTACAAAACCCTTCTTCTTGTATCTCCTTTAACATTTCTTTAAAACTTAGTAATGGCATAGTAAATTTCTCCTTTCGTAAATCCAAACAAACTGACTTTTTAAGTGTTTATTCTTCAATAATATAACATATAGCCGACCCATTTTTATCATGCTTAACGTCATTAGGACAATTAACATGATTTATAATATAATTTTTGTAATCATTTTTATTTATTGCCTTAATTGTAAGATGATCATTTTGCTCTTTATATGGACATTCATATCCTTTATAAGTATATTTTATATATTTGCATAGATACATTTTATCACCCCCTATTTCCCATTTAAATCGCAGTTTGTTTGGATTTAATTTTTCGATTGCTTATTTGCTAATTCGGGCATAAAGTAATTCATACATACTTGATAAGGTATTCTACCTGAAACCAAATTAATTAATATAGCTTGCAGTTCATGACCTTTAAGATTTAAAACAATATCTGAATCTTTACTTTGACATTCATTATATTCCTTGATAAGTCTAGAAATAAGTTTATCATCAGAGAAATCAAATTCAAATTTAGCACTTAACATTTAATTTTCCTCCTTTATGCTAGTCCAGACTTCACACGCAGACATTAAAATAGATTCCATTTCTTCATATGTTAAATTAAGTTCTTTTAGTTTATCTTTTCTTTCTTGATAAGATAAATACCGATCACTATTGATTTCAGTGATCAAGTTGATAAGTTCATCTAGTTCACGCATAATTAATCATCCTTTCTTCCTTCTATTTACCTTTTATTCTTCCATTTCTTTTCATAATTTTTCTTAGTCATCTTTTTATCAGCAAAATCTAAGATATTCTCTGCTGACATATCCTCGAAATTCAGTATATCAAATATCATATAAGGTTGACCATACTTAAATCCAACTGCTACAGAATGTCTTCTACCAGATATAATATACCAATCAAGTTGAGGATATATTTTCATTCCTAATTCGATGCAAAAATAGCAAATCCAATGACAACAATGCCTACATTGATACCAACCTACTGAATGTTTCAATGGTTTTCGATGATAACACCAATAATCAGAGGATGTTTTATGATATGGAGGACTACCTGGAATCCATGAGTACCAATCTTTCATGTATTCATTTATTGATTCTAATTTTTCATTAGTGATTTTATTTTCATATCGCCATAATTCCATCATTAAATTCATACCATAATCTAAAGCATATTGAACATCTTTATGAAATAAATATGGTTTTACTTTTTTAGACCAATGTTTACGGAAATTAAATACTTTAGGTTGGATAAGTTTTATATTTTGAGTTTGTGGTTTTAGTTGTGCTTGCATATATGAATCCTTTCTTAATTATTTTACCGCGAATGCTAAGTTTTAACTAATTATTTGTATACCTATACTCTACTCCTGCTCCATTGTCATCTGTATAAGATTTAATTTGGGATTCAAACCATTTAATAAATTCCATTTCGGTCATTGTTTTTATCTCTTCAATATTACGAAGAAAAATCTTAAACAAATCTCCATCACTCAAAAGATAATTATACATCTGATCTACTTCTGCTGTAATTTTATATTTTGTCAAATAGACACTCAATTCATTTACATAGCTACTGCCATAATCACATGTTTCGCATCCTGGCGAACTCCAATTATCTTGTTTAATATCTACAATCCCACCATCTACAAATTGTAATAATAATTTTTCCTCTTTCATTATTCAATCCCTCCAATATTATTTAATTTAACAAAATCAATCATTTCTTGAGCGTCCATATCCCATTCAAGATTTTCTGAAGCTATTTTAACAGCATCTTCTTGACTCATAATTCCATCCAAATATCCTTTTCCAAATTCAATCAACTTAATTTTCAATTCGTCACATTTTGCACATCCGTCTTTTAAATCATAATAATCATGATACTCGTTGTAGTTTTCTTCATCTTCGTAATGACTTTCTCCCCAAAATTCTGCTTCAAAAGCATCACATCCTGAACATGATCCAAAACTACCATGTACCCATCCTGTTTCTCCTTGGTAATTAACTTTTGCCCACCAATCTCCTTGATAACTTCCGAAATTTTTAAATACTAATACCTCTGCTCCTGCCAATCCTAAACATTCTTTGTAACTCATCTTATGTACCTTCCCTTCAATTCTTATTTAACTAACTGAGGATAATCATGAATTCCCCACCATTGTTTATATTCCTTAACGGCATCATCAAATGTTTCATCTTCAATTTCCACAATACTATCAAAGAATTTATCACTAGCCGTACATCCACCATAACCTTCGCCAATAAATATCCTTCAGAAGCATTAAATTTACTCCACATTATATCATGTTGTAAAGAAGTTATTTCTTTGTCTACTAAATTGTATTCATCATTTACTGCCCCAATTCTTTTGATGATATTATTATGCATAACAACTAATTCATTTATAACAATGTTTACCTCATAATTTTCTAACATATTATCTTGCTTTTGTTTATAAATTACATATTCTTCAACAGTCATATCATCTTTCTCACGATTACATGGATAGCAAGATATTGTTAGATTTTCTGGAATAGTTTTTCCTCCTTTGCACACTGGAATTTTATGATCAATTGTTACAGTTTCAGTAGAAGGAATAGATTTATTACAATAGGCACATATATGAGGATTGGATTTTTTTGAAGTTTTTAATTATGGTAAGTTCTGAATTGGTATAGATTCTTTCGCACATTATGTATTGAACCACCTTTCATATATTTATTTTTTAGATTTTTTATAAATTTAAATCTAAGTAGACATTGTCTAATTCATTCTGAGTGATTCCAATATAACGCAAGGTTTCCTTTGGACTGGAGTGATTTAAAGCAGATTGTATTCTAGTAATATCTACACCAGATTCATAAGCATGGAATGCCCATGATTTCCTCATGCTGTGATTAGATATAGTTTCCTTAATACCTACTGCATGTGCTGCTTCACTTAGTATACGGTGGGTATGCTGTCTCGTAATCACAGTACCTCCTTTTCTAGAAGGAAATAAGGTTGTTTTAGGTTGTGTTGTAGAAATATATTCATTTAATGACTCTATTACCTTTTTGCTAAATGGAAAGTCCTTTCCTTTTCCAGTCTTAATTTCACGTACTTTTATCCGATCTCTAATCTTTCCTGACTCATCGCAAACATCTGATACCTCTAAATCAAGTAAATCAGAAATCCGCAAGGCTGAATTAATTCCTAACACAAACAATGCCCAGTCTCTTAGAGATTTTGATTTAAGATATACCTTCATTGCTTCAATATCTTTTTTGTTTCTTATCGGTTCCACTGTACCCATACCATTACTAGTTTTTAATTCAGCACCACATGAGGCACATTCAATAGAATTTTTAATAGCAGGAGTACCACATTCTTTACATGTTTTTGTAAAAGTTTCAGATTTCTTTACTCTAGCCATTTACAATCACCATCCTATCATCATATCTTAACTGTAAGCCCAGAATTAGACCTGTAAGCTTCTTTACCATCATCATTGACACTAACATACATCGCGATAGATAAGATGATTAGAAGAGCAATGAAGAGTTTTCTTTTCATTATTATCACTCCTTAAATTTATTTATGATTTAATATATTACAATTTAAAGAGATAATGCATGATTTAAATATTTTATTTTTATAATATGTATTAATATTCACATCCATAAGCAAATTCTAATAATCCTGCTTGTTTGAGTATCTTCTTTGCCAATGGCCTACAAATCTCAATGGATTTACCATGATCTGGCAAAGTAATGTGATTAATTGAATCATCATTTTGGAAAGTTATATGGGAACTTTTTCTATGAGATGGTTTCCAACCGTGTTGTGTTAATATCTGTGACATTTCTTTGAGTGTGTATCCGCGCATCCTCATTTATATGAATCACTTCCTTTCTATGAGTTTAAATTATTTTTAGTTTGAATAATTTAACCGTTCATGTGTGCTCCGTGATTAAATGCTAAAATTAATGCTGTTAGAACTAAATATATTCCAACATAAATCATATTTATCACATCCTTATAATTTTGAAGATTAAATGGTAATTCTATTTTATCTGCTTCCAAGAAAACAAACCTAATTTTCTCATATCTTTAATGTTATATCCAGCACAATCGAAAGCATCTGCAATAGAATATCCTTTAATTATTTCAGTTCTTCCGTCTTTCCACGTTAACTCAAAAACTCTTACTGGTTTATACCAATCTTTTAAACTTTCACTATACATTTTATAATATTTCCTCCTTTGCATAAATTTTTAATCTTTTCTCTAATTCTTCTAAAGTTAATTTACCAATTGGAGTAGAAACAATTTTAATCTTACCAGAAAAGATTTTAAGATTTACTGCTCGTGTATCAAATTTATAATTTCCGATGTGATACATACCCCATCTGTCTAAAACAGCACCGTATTTGACTAATAAGGAATTAATATCTGCAATGTGTTTTTCTCTTGCGGTTGACATTTTATGTACCTCCTAATATTTTATTTATAGATTTATATTATCATGAATCTAACGAAATAGCAAGAGGTATCTCCGATTATTCTATAATAACTTCAACATCTTCTAATCTTAATCCAATAGGAGAAAATTGAAGACAACCACCTACTTCATAACATTGATCATCTTCAATATCTTTCCAGTAATGATATATGCATGATTTACAATTGCGGATTACTTTAATTTTCATAAATTTTTCTTCCTACAAATTCATAACTTGTAAAATTATTTTATATATTTCGACTGTTTCCTCACAATTAAACTTTACATAATCACTATCAGAATTTTCTACTTCATTAATGTAGTCATTTAAAAATTCTTTAATTGCTATGATTTTTTCTGACCTATCCATCGAGTCTGTTAAATAAAAATTTTTCATCATTAAAAACACTCCTCCTAAATTTTAAACTCAATATTTCAAATAAAATGCAATTTTTATAGGGTGTAGTGAACCCTGAAAGTGGCTCATAGCTTGATTTTTTGAAATGAGATTACGGAAAATTGTTATCCAATTGGAATATAATCTTGCAACTTCTTATTCCACCTATATTTTTGTATTTTATAATTTGGATCATTTCTGTTCTTCCACAACATTTGATTACAAGTAGAACATACATATGAGCCACTATAATTTCCTTCTAAAATGGGGAACAAAGTATGTTCAGGACTATCACAAATAGGGCAGTTCATAGTTGCTTCTGGTAATGACATTTTATTTCCTCCTCACTTATTTTCATATAGTTGACTATAAAACCATTTCATTTCAGGAATACTTTTTAAAGAATCTAATGCTTCTTGAATTTTAACCTCATCTGTTGCACAAGGATTCTTTAACCAGTTAATCGCATTACAAATTAGTGAATATGTTCTTTCTTCCATTTTACTTCTCCTCCCTTGATCTATTGAAATTGTTAATTTATGTTCTCTCGGGACACCATTTAGGACTTGTTTTCAATTCACTAGATGATATATTTCTATCCAAATAATTAAAATATTTTACTTTAGTATGACTACACCAATGTCTATCCGTAGTTCCAATTGAATAAGGATATATTTTATGAAATTCACATTCTTTACATTTTGGAACATTCACTTATAATCACTTCCTTGTACAATAAAATAAGTATTTCTTGGGATTTTGCAATTAATCATTTAATTTTACTAAAAATTCTTCAAATTCTTTAAAAATAGGATGCCACTTATAATCATTAATTTTATTATCTTCGTTTAAAACAAAACTTAATGCAGTTACTTGGTCTTTATAGTGACACATCAAGTTGAAAAGTTTTCCTACTAAATCTTGTTCTCTTTGGTTTAACTCAGTAAATTTTCTGCCATTTTCAATTTCTCTCAATCTTATATTGATTTTATCAACTGAGTCCTTCAGTTTGTTTCTGGTTTCCACAATATCTACAACGCTTCTCATTTTGATTTACCTCCTAATATACTTTTGATTTCTTCAGGAATATCATTTTTATCTTTCCAATATGCCTGACCAATACGACATACTCCAATCAAAGAATTATAATCCCTACACATACTTGATCTTCTTTCATAAGCAGAACAACTATGTAATCCTTGCTCATCTACAATTAACCATTTACAAATAGAACCTTGTTCTTCAATATTTTCATTGATATAATCATCTAAATTATCTTCATTTAAAGTTTCTAGAAAATCAGGAGATAAGTTACTGATTTTGTGTTTTGGCACAAAGCATAGATAACCTTTACAACAATGACCACATCTTAAACATTTAGACATTTTTATTACTTCCTTTCTTCTGGATCTCCGCAATATCTGCAAGAATCTTCGTTATAACTTCCATCTTCTTGTTCATAATCGCATTCTAAAGTTGGGGAAGTAGGGCAATACCAACTAAGATGTTTCCCACATATTTTACAATCAGCAGATCCCCAATCATTAATAGTTAAATCACTATGATTACATAAGTTTTTATATAGTTTTACATTGTCATGTAATAAACTTAATTCATTCTTTTTCTGTATTATTTCTTCGTTAATATTGCCTATAAGTTGCTTTAATTCATCATTTGTATATTTTTCATAATAAATACCTTCTTTCATTTTCATCGTTTAAAATGAGTCTTTCTTGGGATTAGTTTTTAATATAAACATCCCTTATAAAACTATAAACATTTCTTGCTCTTGTATCACTTTTTTCATCAAGGATATCATATAGAAAATCTTCTGCATAATTATTAAACATAAAACTAAATGCTCTTGATAATATTTCTTTTGCGTATTCTTCAATATCATCTTTATAACTTTCTCTCAAATAGGTTCCTGTATCACTTCTAGAACCACCACCAAGGCGTTTGAAATCATAAGCATAAGTATATGGGAATCTACTTGATTCAATATGGGTTTTAACCCTTTCTCCCAATCCAGATTTAAATCCATTTAATAATTCTTTAATTTTATCGTCTCTTTTAATTTCCAATTCTAAATCCATCATAAATCCCTTCTTTCTTTTCTTTTTTAATTAAAGCATTTTAATTTTCTGTTAGGATGGAATATTACTTCCTATCTTTACAATTACGAATATTAGTTACAGTTCCATTCCTAAGAGAACACCATCTATTGTTAATTCCCTTGTATTGTGAAGAGAATTTACAACCTTTACAAGCAATGTTTATGCTCAAATTATCACATCCTTATTTATTTGGGAATTTCTGATTCTTTCTTGATTGAATTTCTTCTTCACACCAATCTGGGCAAGGATATTCATTAGCATAACCATAATCAGGACATCCAGAACAGGTCTTTGCTCCACATGGAGATTTAATCGAAGTTGCATCTTTGATTTGTTCGTTTTCAGTAATTGATTTTTCTATAGTTTCTATTATAACTACTTGATCTAATCTTTTACAAGTAGAATTACTAGAATTCCAAGCCATACATTCATCTTCATCACATTCTGCAAAAGAATTAGTATGTTGCACACTTCCTTGATTCATATCTCTGCCACCAGACCACTTATATGCTTCAACCACAACAATTGGTTTGAACGGACATTTCTTTTCCATTAGAATATCACTCCTTTTAAATTTACTTTGAAATCTATTACTCATCGGAGAATTTAAAACTCTACCCAACATCGACAACCATCACAAATATCGTAAAACTCAGATAATCTTGAATTGACCAATTCCTCTATATCATCAAATCCCCATTCCTTAGTAATTTCATCTGGATTATTTCTAATAGTATCTGCTTCTCCTGCAATTAAATTTATTAAGTATTCAATCTTATCTTCATAATATTCCTTATCTTTGTCAGTTAATTGTTTTAATAACGATCTGCAACATATTTCAATTTGATCAATGGTTTCTGCTTCTTTCGAAATTACGGTTAGTTCTCGCAATTTTAATCCTTCTTCTCCAAGGTTATAATTCCATTTTGCCATTGTCAATCAATCCTTTCTTCTTACCACCTTACCGGATACCTATTCAACACATCCTGAGAATATAAATAAGAATTATCATTATAGGAAACAACATCTTCCCACCATCTTATACCATATGCTAATCTTTTTATTGAAAAATGAGACATATCATCATCGTGGATATAGAACAAGATATCATTACGCCCACCTTCTTCATTGCGTTTAACACTACCATTTGTCTTAACTTCTTCACAGAATTTTACTCTTGCATTGAAATTATCTATGAAGAATTGTTCAAATTCTTGAATTGAATTATCTCCTAAGATTGTTCCTTGGAGTACACATAGTTGATTGAATTTGTTTTCTGCTTCCATTTGATTTATCATCCTTTCATTTTCAAATATAGCATGAAATCGGGTTTTCATTGGAAGTTATTTATCAAGCACAAATCTTCATTCTCTCGCCTTTAGAAATATACAAATTACAGTTTGGTCTCTCTTTTGATTTCTGCCTTTTGTTTTGAACAACGAAATTTTTACCTTCATTAAATCTAGGAAAGTGAAGTAAGAAAACAGATAATCTCATATCTTTCTTAATATCATAAAATTCATTTGTGATATCGTATGTAGTACCATCTACCTCATAAACAAACACCTTTTCAATAATAGTATTATATCTTGAGTGTCTATTGATCATGAGTTTATTTGTTAATTTGTCTCTCTATATTTTTTGCATAAATTACCACTCCTTAAAAATTATAGAACAACTTTATAAGACCAATCTGTTGCCTTTCGTTCTGCATCATTCTTATACTCAACACAAGAAGATTTAGAAGATTTGTATTTGCCCTTTAAGGTTTCCTTCAATACCTTAACAACTCCTTCATTCCAAATTAAATAGAATTCATTGTTGGTCCGTACATATCCTCTTTTCACCCATTTCTTAAAAGTACCATTGTTATTCCAAGATACTTTATTTACAATTCCGAATTCAGTAATAGTATTGATATCTACTTCTATGTAGTAAAATCCTTTCTCATTATTATATAGCCTGATTTCTACTTTTGAATCATTTAACATATGTATCTCTCCTTAAATATTTATTTATTAATTATATTATATCTCAACCTTAACAATATTACAATGGTTTAATAAAATCTTTTCCAAATAATTTTTCCATTTGTTGAGGCCACCAGGGGCCAGACCATTCTGTTTCAGTAGCAATTTCTAATGCCTGATCTCTTGTAAATTCCAATTGCTTTACTAATCCAAATTCCTTATAATAAACTTCTTTGTCGTAAAATCTTTGATATACTCCATCAAACAAAACATTGTCAATTTCTACCCAAGCATGATCAATTCTGACACATCCTTTAAATAGATAATATCCATGAACCAATATCATATTTTCAAAATCATTTTCCCAAATATAATCTATACACTGACCATAGCACTCTTTTGGATAAACGTCATTAGTTGTGTGAGTTTTATAAGATTGAGGGACACTAACTTCTAGATGTTTATAATTATGCCTGTCTTTCTTAGTTCTTTTACACATATCTTTATTGTTTGAAGTTTTACGTTCAGTCATTATTATCACCCTTTCTTGATTGTTTATCTTGCATTATATCAGATTGTAGATTAAGATTCAAATATTAAAAAGCAGGAAATTAATCCTGCTTCTCAATGCATTTATGCCACTTCAGCCAGCTCTAACATCTCATCAGTAAATTCAAATATTTGCTCTTGATCAATGCTTAACCCGTAACTTCCTTGATTTGCATTGAACCTAGGAAATAATATCTCCGTGATAACCTCACCTTTTCCTAAAAATTCTTCCATCTCAGGGACAAATATTGCTCCTCCATAAATTTTATTAGGGATTAGGTTTGATTTGATTATTACGTTTGTTCCAATTTTCATTTGTTTAAGCACTCCTTTATTAATTAATTGTTGGCGAAGCCAAACCAAACCCACACAATTTTATTTCCAATAGACAAATTTTTTCACTAAGAATTTTAATTTGATCGTGTAAAACTTTTACATATCCTGGAGATTCATTTTCGTATGGCAATTGATTATTAGTTTCATCACTATGAACATGGTAAGTATCATTATTTACATTTATATTTTGATACTTAAAGTATTTCGTAACCATTTGTGATTTAACTCTTTGAGACAATTTGTCATTAAATGATTCAGTTAGTATAATATACCCAGATTTTGTAAACAATAGTTCTTCATTCTCAATAAAATAATCAATATCCTTTGCAAATTTATGTATATTGCCGTTAATTAAATTATCTATACTAAATGGTAATTTTTCATGTAAATCTGCAATATCATTTTTATTTACGACAGAATTTCCTTTGTGTGTCTTTATTAAGATTCCTCCCCTTCCGTTGATTATAATATATTCTGATTGGTTTGAAGGTTGTTTTAATTGTTTGTGATCATTTTTCTTTATATTACTTGAATTTGCAATTTTACCTAATGAATTCTTTTCAAACTGTGATAGTTCAATTTCTTTGATATCCTTAACAAATAAAACCTTCAATGCTCGTATCGCATTATTTTGAACCCTTACATCAATCAGTTTAGTTTTAATTTTACCTTCTTTTACAAGTGAATGAATAGTAGATGAAATATCTTTCCTTTTTAGTATTTTACAAGCATCTTTCGCCAAAATAATTTTATTTTGTATAACCAATAATTCTAATGCACTTTTGTAATCAATAGCCAATATATTACCTTCCTTCTTTGTATCTAATTCTGGCCTATAGGGCACTTGGTATAATCGACGAAGACAATGTAAGCAATGAGGTAAAACACGATTACTTACATGGTTCCTACGGAAAAAGATATGCTTTAAGTCTTCATGCTCAAACCCACAATAACGACATTTTTCTAACATTGATTATTCACCCTCTCTGTATAAATAACTTAGATAATTTATTTTGCTGCTTGATTCAATTGAACATCACAAATTTCTTTAAGTGTATTTATACGACCAATTACATTGATTTTATTTGCTGTGCTAGATATACAAAAACTTTTATATTTGTCTCCTGTTCTCATATCTTCATTAAAATATTTTTGAATTAAATGAAATGTTTGTTTTTTATCTTCTTCAAGAATTTTAGAAAGAATGTAAACTAAAATAGGTATGTTCATTTTAGATACTTGCCTATGATATTGAGGAAATATTTTTACAATATCATCAAAAAGTTTTTCAGTAAGTTCTAATGTTTCTTTAGATATCTCATTTTCAAGTAATGCCTTTTTGATATCTTTATTTCTGAATGATTTATATTCAATTCCCGAAACAAGAATAATTGATTGCATAATTGTCATTTCTTTATCTGATTTCTTAATGCTAGAAGGAGTGAAATATGATATCTCTCTAAAAAGTTTATGCTCTAAAATAATTCTTCGTACAAATTCTTGTATATTTGAATTAGCTTCTATAAATGTTTTATGTTCCTGCGATACTGGTTTCTCGTTGTTTAAACGTAAAAATAATTCTTTCACAACTTTTTTCTCATCTTCATTACCTTCTAGTTCAATTATCTTAAAATCCAACATATAGTCCTTAATTTCTTCCCTTATATCTTCTGGTAATTCCATAAACTTTTTCCCAGAAATATCATAGATTTCTCCATTTGGTTCTAATTGAATTGGGTTTAATTTAGTTAATGCCCATTTGTTTTCAATATAAGATGCAATACTACTCAGTCGTTGTTTTCCGTCGATTATGTCAAACATACGATTATAATTGTTATCTTTATCCATATAATTTAAAGCAAATATATCAGGAACACACATCGTTATAAGAGAATCGATAAGAAGAGATTGGTCTTCTATCTTCCATTGACCTGCCGGACGTTGTAGAGGATTTTCAAAAGAAATTTTACCACTTTTAATCATTTTACATATTTGGTTTACACTCATTGACTTTTTAATTGGTTTTCTTTGCATTTTAATACACGCTCCTCTAAATTTTAAATATGGTATATAAAGATATTTCTTGATCTTTTTACGCTATATTGGTGGTGTTAATGATATCAAGAATATGTTTAGCATCTTCTTTGTCTGTATCAAGTTCTTCTTGGTCTAACACATCACCTTCTTGATTTAAGAACTCGTGAGACGTTTCTAATATATCATGGTCATAAGATTCGGTTTGTAGGGATGATTCCATTTGTTCATCAATTTCTACAGTTGGATAAAACTTGCTTAATTCTTCGTCAATGGCACTTAGTCTTAATTCAACACATTTTAGTTCATTAACTTTGTCTTGTAACCCTTGTTTATATTTTACTGATGGAGATTGAAAGAATTTATACGCCCATTCTGAAAATTTTTCAAATTCAATACCATTTTTAATAGCTCTATGGGCTGAATACATTAACATGGTTGTGTGGGTTTTATTTAACCATGTATAACGATAGGTTGAATAATTTTTAACTCTTTTATTTCCTTGTGCTTCATCCTCCTTCTTTTTATCACTTATCCACTTATTGGTGACTCGATTAAGATAAATTGATATATTTGTAACATCCTCTTGAATTTCTTCAGGCAATCCTGAATCCCTAAAACTGTAAATTACTTTATCGATATTATCTTTCGATAACTCGATTGCTTTGTTATTATGTATAATCGTGATGATTTGAGATAAAATTTCATCCCCTGCATTACCTTTAGTTGATAATGGAGTCATGGCATGTAAAAGCCAATCACTATCCAAAGTTGATCTAAAGAATTTCCTTGTATTCATACCCATAGCTGCCTTTCTGATTTCAGAAGCTTTAAGCCCTTTAGCACCTGAATTCATTTGAACATATGCTTTTTCAGCATCTTCCTCAGTACAATTATTCATGGTTGTAATACGAAGTTGATAATCTCTAATGATATCTTGCCATAATTCAGGAAGTTCTGAGAAGGTTTTCCCAGTTAATACTTCACTTGTTTTAAAAATTTCATCCTCAATTTTAAATTCTGGAAACATAGTTTTAGACATATCAAGTTTAAAATGATTGTTAATGAACAAATAAATACTAGTCATACGTTGTTGCCCATCTAGTGTCTTACGATACTGACTTTTATTGTCTGATCTATAGACTGTTATTTCAGGAACAGGATTTTTTAATAAGATGGATTGAATTAAATTTGATGCTCTCCAAGCTTCCCAAATATAACCCCTTTGAGATTCCATATACTCACGAATATTTTTTACTTGTTTCTTTTCTAAAAGAATGTTTTGGAGATGTTTTCCTACAGTAAAATATTGTTTATCGATTTGCTCAATTAGAATTCCAATTTCTCTTTTTTCGACATCATAATTTAAACTTGACATTTTCATCATTCCTTAATGTTTTTATTTCTTAACTTAGTATAAACTAAAAATAAAATAATTGCAATAGGTTTGGACAATAATTTTGGAAATATTTATGTACAACTCCTGATATAAATTTGACTTCGTGTTATACAATTACTACCAAATAAAAATAACATTTTATGGTAAATGGTAGATTGTAAAAGCCTAGTGTAGCAATGGTTTGAGGTTTTTATAATCGACAATTTTCTTCTTTAATTTAAAATTATTTACTTACCTTTTCTAATTGTGAATAATAATTTTCACACCAGTATGTTAACTCACTTATAAGACTATATACTTCAGGAACAAATTCACGATGTTTTGGAATATACCTCCAAGGAGCATTTACTTTAAAACTGCCATCATTTAATCTTCTGACTAAATGTTCAATATGACTGCCAAAATATGAACTATTAGTATCAAAAATTACCGAATACATGTTGTCGCTTGTGCAATCGAATGAAATATCCTTAATATCCTTTAAACAAAATAAATCAACTTTAATTTTCATAATTAATTACCTCCAATAATTAAACTAATTTATTTACCAAAACAAACTTGATTTGCTTATCCGTCAAAGTATCAATATCCAAATCTATAATTCTTTCATCACTTCCAATTTTAAACCAACCTAAGACTTCCAATAATCTTTCTGCACACCAAGGATGAGTATTGGTTAAGGGATCGATGATATTAAAACTAATCTCATTCCAATCTGCTATTTCTTCAGCCTTTTTATAATGAGAAAGCAAATTGAAAGTGCTGTAAAATTTACCTTCTGGAGATAACCATCCGTTCATTAATTCACTCTCCTTTAGATTTAATTTAGCAACCAATACTATGATATAAACCCACCTTCACCATAATTCATGATGTTATAAGTGTCTGCTGTTATAGCGAATATGGGCTTAAATCACTAGCACAGATTAATTTTAAAATATTCTGCTCTCCATTTTCCATTTAATTCATAGGTATTTTGCACTTTCCATTCCTTAGAATCTCTTAAGGCATAAATTTCTCTTTCCATTTCTTCTTTTGTATCATACTCATAAGCCTTTATTTCCGCTATTTGTTTAGATGCCATAATAAATCATTCCTTTCTTAAATCACTAACACAGAATTAATTACTTAACTCCGCATACCCTTTAGAAATATATTCTTGAGCAAGTTCTACGTTTGACATACCAATTATATCCCCTATTTTATGGTTTAATCCATACATTTCTCGTAGCATCTTAACATAAATAGGATATCGCTTCATAAATAAATCATTCCTTTCTAATCCGTTAAAGTTTACTTTTGATGGGATCATGGTAATTTCAAATAATCCAAAGTAGATACCAAACCGCTATATGAACAATCTATAGTATTATGATTTAGAATCAATTTTGCTAAATATCTGTGACAACCATCAATAATTTGCACATTTCCACAACAATTATCGTCAATTGTTATAGGATCAATTAAATTAGGATTATTAACGAAACGTTTAATGCGTCCTAAATGCCACTCCCTAGTTTGTTCTGAAAAATCTTCAAACATACTTTTAACTTCTTCAACTTTATCAATTTCATTTCTTGCCTCGTCTAAAGTAATAATTGTTTCTATCCAATACATTGCTTCTCCAATAATTCCTTTTAATGTGTTAAGATTTATGGAATCTACGGAATTTGGTTCATCTAGCACAATAATAATCCTCCCTGTTATTTGATACCACCTAGCAGGATTGTTGTAAACCCTGCTAACGCTCTGAGCTTAAGGTGTTTTATACTGACTCAGACCAGTGTTACCATAATCTATAGGTTCCATTATTAATTGCTTCTATATACTCTTTTTTTACCTTTACATCAAATTCATGATAATAACCAAACACAAGCAACGCTTTATAAGCACCGTTGACTGAGTATTCATTAATTTCCCGATCTCTTGAGGTGTCTTTTGAATCTAATCCATTTGCTTTTCTTAATAATTCCATAATGTTTTCCTCAAATTTAGTAATAGTTGTTTCGGTCATTTTAAAAACTCCTTTCAATTTATCATAAATATTGTTTCGGAATGTGTACTATTAGTTAATTCCAAAACTAAAATCATGCTTTGCTTTGTCTTTAATAAAATCAATTCCAACTTCGTATAATATGCCTTCTGCTTCAATGTTTTCTTCTGTCTCATTTGCAATCTTTATGATAATTCCAACAACTTTTCCATCAATAGTTATAGGAGTATTTAAAACTTTTTCGGCATTTCCATCATATTTTGACAATGTTAAGTTAACCTTCATAACTTTACGCCACACTTTCTTTGTTTTAACCTTCTGAATACATTATATCAAAAAATAATATTTCTGTATATAGGTTACAGAAATATTATTTATAATTTTTATCATAATGTATTTAAAGTCTAAAGCCCAATATTCCTAAGATTATCAAACATTTTAAATTCTTTTCTAACAGTTTTTAAGTAATTGCTCATCAAATAAAGCACATCGGGTTCATATCTTGCAACTCCCTTATAAGAGGAAATTTGATCTACTAATCGCAATCTTGCAATTCTAACATCTAATTCATTAATTTTATGATTTAATTCCTCGATAAATATTTCTGGATGTTTAATTAAATTAAATACTTCATTTTCCATATTTGCACATCCTTTTCTTTATAGTATTTATTAATAATATCAAAGTATTGTTTATCCTATTCCATTTACTTTCAATTTTTTCCTCGTCTTCTTTGTCTCCACACCACCTTTTAAATTCAATATAATATTCTAATTCATCCATTCTTTTTCTATGTAGTTTAAAATTATCTTCTAATGGACAATAATATTTTAACTTACCAATTAGTTCATAATCATTGTCTATATTTCTCACCTCCCTCAAAATCTACAAATTCTAATAATCAATCAACTTCAATTAAAGGACATTTATCTAATTTACCTTCAAATCCTTCATTAATTTCACTATAATCGTCATGAAGTAATAGACAATCACCATAACTATCACTTTCAAAGTAAGTATAAAAAGGACATAGTGAACATTTATCTGGCATAGGCCAATCAACTAATAACATAGTTTTATCACCTCCTCTCAACAATTTAATAATTACAATAGGAAACTATTATTCTTGCCAAACTTCTTTTCTGTCAATTTTTTATAGACTATAGGTATCTGCATATGGGGCAATATCAATTCTTATAACTCCATTTGTTGCTACCACATGTTCAAATAATTCTCCATCTTTGGTGTATCCTGTTAATCTTTCTGGATAAAATCCACTAACTCTTTTACAAAACCAATTTACAGCAGTCACACAACCCATATGTCTATTTTTAGATTGCCATTCGTTCAATACGTTGTCTATGGACATTATTTTATACTCCCCTCTACTAAATAAATAAACTAATTTGGGATCACGATATCATTTTAACCACTTCCCATATTATTTTACCTACCTTCTTTAATAATTATAATTATGTTTAGGTTTTTCTTTAAGTTTCTCCTGTATTTCTTTTGCTTTTCTTACAATTTTCCAAGTATCAGTTGATATAAATTTTTCTGAGCCTGTCTGCCATTTTATAAAATCTATCATTTCTTTATCTTGTTCTATGAGTGCAATTATTTGGGCATGAACCAGTATATAACTAAAATCATCATCTAAGATATTGTATTTTTCTTTCATGCCTTGTAAGATGCTTTTGGAATATTCGGGTTGTTTTACTTTAGAATTGCTCATTTTTGTCATCCTTCCTTAATTTATTAACACATATTACATTTATGTACAATTTGATAATTAACACAATTCCAACAACTAATTCCACCACAAGTATTTAAACACTTCGCACATGCACAACTCACGCATTCATTTTGTATACTCTCTCCGTCAGATTTTAATGCACTCAATGCTTTATAGATAAGTACCTTTGCTTCAATCCAATCTGGTTCAGGAAAGTCCCCAGTGGACTTTTCTAATTGAAATATATAATCCATATGTTCTAATGCTTCAATAACAATTTTATTCGTTTCATTGCTCATTTATTATTTCCTCCTCTTATATGTTATAGTTTTTATAATATCCATTCAAATATATAGTTAAATTCTCACATGCAGTTGTAATTACTTCATCTTCATTTATATCCTCTAAGTCTTTAAAATATGGAGACATCGCGTAAAGAAGTTTAATAATAACTGTATTATACTTTTGCATATATATTAAATTTAAACCTTCTTGATTGTCCATTATTTCCCCCTTTTTTTAATGATATTACCTATATTTTCTATTCTCTCTTGTGCTTTTTCTCTAGTTTCCCATAGTTCCAATAAAAAACCATCTGCTCCACAATTAAGACAAATATGAAGATAAATTTATTTAGTCTTCATATTCATAATCTTCTCCATCAAATCTTTCGGTTCTAAAATCATGACCACATTCTGCACATATCCAAAAGTTATAGTATGGTTTTCTAAAATCAAATATTAGTCTATCACTCCCACATTCAACACAATATTCATCAGTCTGTTCCGTATCCATTTTAACTCAACTCCTTAATTTGAATATTAAAGTAGCATAATATTTTTATATACTATACGACTCGATAGACATATACAATTTAGTAATTTGTTTTTACATATCCTTCTGCGAGATGTTTTAAGAAGTGATTAACATCTCCATTTTGAAAGTCTATTTTTCGTAGAACGTCTGAGATCCCATTTTGTTCTTTAGTAGATACATTCTTGATAATGTCAATTATTGTTTCATTGTTGATAAGGTGAATACTTCCGTTGTGCTCAATCTCCCATTCTTTGTAATGGATTTCTTTCTCTTCAAAAAAGTTCTTTATGTATTTGGTCATGTTAACAACCTCTTTCTTTTATATTTAATCCTTTAATGAATTATATCATACAAAATATTAATCTGTCAACAAAAATATTATTTTTATATTTATACATATAAATAGAGAAAGAAAGGACTTTTAACCTTTCTTTCCAAAAAGTCAATATTACTCATCTTCTAATCTATTTGCCATGTCCGTTAATCTTTCAGCAAATTCTAATACTTCTTGTTTAGTTGGTGTTTGCCAGTGTCCTCCTACTGTCCACTTAACAAAATTTTCTTCAAAATTGAACTCGAATGATAGCATATTGTTTCCCTTGCCATATAAGACTACATCCTCAACACTTTCTATATCATCAATGTCATCGCCAATTTGAACTTTTAACCAATCAATCTTTTCAATCTCGCTAGTCATTCTTAATCATCCTTTCATTCCCATCTGTTTCTGGGTATATGACATAAAAAACTTTCTACTGGTACAGTTATAAATGCTATTACAAAAGTTAATATTCCCTTGCTTATTTTAGTTAAAAATTTTTTAATCTTTGGTTTCATAATTAATTCCTCTCTCTTTTGTTTATAGTATAATCTTGATTTTTAAAGATCGGTAATCTTTTGATAATAATCAATACTATATTGCGCTTCTAAGTCCCTAACGTATTTTTGATACTTTTTAATCGCTTCTGACATAAGAAATGGTTTAATAACAATCTTTAAGACTTCCTTTAATTTACAATTTAAAATATATTCAATAATTTTGTCATCTGGCATTTGATATAATTTATCAAGTGTAGATTCAATCATTTTTAAAGAATAATTACTAGTAAATGATCTCTCGTTCCGTACATTCTTTAAAAGTGGTTCATCCTCTGTTATTTCATAGAACAACCCACACATTTTAAGTTCTTGATTGTACTTATTTTTAAACCATTCTGAGAAGTCTGTTAATGGTACATTATACTTCTTTTCAAATTTCTTTTTGTATTCGGCTTTCACAACGATGAAACCAATTTCGCTGGTGTATACGTTTTTATCATTGAGTATTTCACTAGGAATCTCTTGTACTAATTCATAGTTAATGTATAATCTTTTCATGATAACACTCCCCTTCATTTAGATCATCCTCGGTCTTCTGCCTTTTTAATGATTTTTAACATGTAATTTCTAAGGAATAATATCCATCCAAACGTTAAAGATCCAAACACTATTCCACTAATTAATCCTGAAATCCCACCAAAATATGCAAATAATATTGTAAATGAGATCCAACAGATAATATATACTACAATCATCCTATTGATAAATTTCATAATACTTTCTTTCTCCTTCCTCTCTTTAAAATTGATCTTAAATAATGGTTTTAACATCCAATAATATGGCATAAATAATAGATTTATACGGATATATCCAAACTCATTTTAATAATTTCAAGTAATTCTTTCCGATCATACATGCTTAAAATATTATCAATTTCTTTTTCAATTTCTTTAATTTTAGTATTAATAGTTTCATTTTTACGATCATAAATGTGCTTGACTTTTAATTCACTCAATTGAATTTTTAAATCAAAATATTCTTGCAAAAACATTTCTTTAGTAAACATAATAATTCCTCCAATTAATTTTAATTTAATTTGATAAATTATCTATACCACTTCAAAATGCTAAAATAAAATCCAAATCCATAAATATATTGATCACTATTTACAATTGCTTGCTTGAATTTATATGTCATCATTCATCCTCCAATTCTTCTATTTCTCTCATATGCTCCATATAAACATACTCAATGTCAATGAAGGTATTTGAATCATACAAACTAAACTCATAATTTTTCAAATGAACCTTAGTAAGATT
>Ga0209728_1000141_pt1 | contig 66251 bp, 109 predicted proteins | sample RifGroD1_FD_183997 | JGI IMG/M metagenome (GOLD analysis project Ga0209728, IMG submission 183997) | Groundwater microbial communities from Rifle, Colorado, USA - Groundwater D1 (SPAdes) (version 2) | ecosystem: Environmental > Aquatic > Deep subsurface > Groundwater | place: Rifle, Colorado... | reverse complement strand
GGAAGCGGAATCAAATTCAGCGTAGCATCTGCACCCCCCAACAGCGAAGAGGCATACGCGCAGAACCGAGCCTACTCCGTAAACCGCAAGGCAGAGGCTATCCGTAGCGTCAAGTCGGTAGGCCGGCAGGTGGTCGCAGGCGTTGACAAATTCCTTGGGTCAATCTCTACTCGGCTGGGAAACATCAATCCTAAACTCAGGGCGAAGGTGCGGGAGTTAGACTTTGCAATCGGCACAGGGCATAGCAAGGACGTTAAGGCGGTGCAGGGTCTGCTGAACAAGGCCAAGAAGATGAGCCGGGGGGATTTCGCTGACTGGGATCTGGCGCGGAAGAACAGTGACGTTGACAAGATAAACGCACTGGTTGCCAAGTATCACATGGAAAAGGAATACGCGGCATACCGGGAAACACTCAAGCGGATACGCGAGGAATCCATTGCCGTAGGACGTGACGTAGGGTTCATCGAAGACTATTCCCCCCGCATCATCAAAGATTCACGCGGATTCTTGGAGGCTATCGGCAAGGGACCGGAGCGGGCGAACATCTCCGAGGCGTTGAAGAAACGGGCTAAGGAGTTGGGGATTACCGTTTCCGACATGACTCCTGAGATGCAGGCGGATATAGTAGCAAATCTGATTCTCGGCGGCGGCACAGGACTGTACGCACCGAGCAACACGAAAGAGCGCAAGATAAAGTCAATCCCCCCTGAGTTGAACAGGTATTACATGGGGTCGGATGCCGCCCTGGTAAGTTATCTCCACTCAATGAGGAAGGATATCGAGGCACGGAAGTTCTTCGGGCGGATGCCTGAGTATGTTTCCGATGCAAAGAAAGCGTTGCACCAGGCGCAGGCTAAACTGAGGGAGATTCAGACAAGCGAGAACCCCGACGAGCAGCGGATGCAGGATACCAGAGATAACATCGACTCGTATCAGGCTAAACTCGACAGGTACAAAACTCAGAGCGACTATAACGACAACATTGCCACATATATCATCGACCTTCTGAAATCTGGCGAGATTGACGGGTCGCAGGAGCAAGAGGTAACGAATATCCTCAAGGCAAGGTTTCACGAAAGCGGGACAAGGGGATTGATTCAGGCGTACAAGAACCTCTCCTATATCGACACGATGGGTTCTTTCACCTCAGCCATAACCCAGATAGGTGACTTCGCATGGACCGCCTACGCATACGGCCTACCGGCAGCAATCAAACACGCCTACAAGTCGGTGACGAAACAGTCACGTATCACCAAGGAAGACGTAGGGATTGAGCGCATAGCCCAAGAGTTCGCAGATACTGACACCCTGAGTAATGCTGTGGCGAAGGTCTTCAAAGCGGTTGGGCTTGAGAAGATGGACGCGATTGGTAAAGAATCCCTGCTTAACGCGGCACTGGAAAAGTACGAGAAACGATCCGTATCTGAACCTGATAAACTGAGAGCGGAGATTGACCATATCTTTGAAGAGGAAACTGATTCAGTCATCATCGACCTGCAAAACAAAGCAATCACCGACAACGTGAAACTCTTGGTCTACAGCAGACTCCTTGACTTCCAGCCTGCCGCCCTGTCGGAAATGTCAGAGCAATACCTCAAGGCTGGCAACGGGCGGTTGTTCTACATGCTGAAGTCCTACACGTTGAAACAGTTCGATGTGTACCGGAACGAGGCATACAACAAGATCAAGACCGGAGAGCGCAACCAAGTTATCGAAGGGGTACGCAACCTGGCATACCTGTCGATGATGCTGGTGCTGGCGAATGCCGGGGCGGATGAGTTGAAAGACCTGATGCTCGGCAGGGAAACATCGCTGGAAGACAGGACGGTTGACAACGTGCTCAGGTTGTTCGGTGTCAGCAAGTTTGTCACATGGAAAGCCAGGACTGAGGGCGTAGGCTCGGCAATCGCCAAACAGATTCTTCCCCCGTTCAAGTTCATCGACAGCGCAGGCCGGGATATCATGTCAGCAGGAGACGGCAAAGGGCTGAAGTCGCTTGACTCAATACCCATCGTCGGCAAGCTGGCATACTGGCACATGGGGCGCGGCGCAAAGAGCAACGAAGAGCTGTGGAATGGCAGACTCGCCAAGGAGCGCAGCAAGCTCAAGGATATCAAGGAGCGTGTCGAGGCTGACAGAACCTTGCTCCCGAAGTACCGCGCCGACCTGGTGAGGCTGAAGAGAATCGACCGGTTGCAAGGTCAGTTGAATAAGCGGCGGAAGATTGTCAACCGGCTGAAGAACCTGGAGAAGACTACAGGGCGCGACTACTCCAAGCGGATTGAGGATATCGAGAAGCGGCGGACTGCTATGATACAGAGTTTTCTTGAGAGGGCATAGGCTGAACCTTCAGCAACAGGGCGTTGCCAGCAATGAATCTATTACGGGTTGCTACAGCGTCCTCTACAGTATCGAACGTCCCGAGGTACTTTTGCTTGCCATCAACCGATACCGTTGAGACGTACCGGCCCTCTGAGTGTGGCAAAGGGGAAACGCCAACAAATCCGGTGGTGTTGTTGTTATATATCCCATTGTTGGTGAGATTTACTTTCCTTGTGACTATTCTACAATTGTCCGGGGAATACCCTTTGTCGTTTTTAATACGGTCAATCTCTAAACCCTTTTCCCAGTTGTTTGCTTTGGCCCAGTCAAAGAACGGTTGGAAGTCGTTACGCCACAAATCGCATACGTCAACGCCGATCTCCCCATAATCTTTGTAAGCTGGGACGTTGCTATTGTAGCACCTGTTTTTCATATTCTGCCAAACGCTGTAAAGAGGATGCTGCCTGCCTCCGTGTGTTTTGTTCGGGGGAGCCTTTTTCAACAAACAACCACACGACTTGACTGAACCGTTTTTCAGGTTGCTACCTTCAACGACAGCAGTCCCGCCACATGAGCAGGTACACTGGTAGTATGGCCTCTTCCTTGGTCCGTGGCGGTGTGAGATTTTTTCCACGTACAGCATATTGAAAGTTTGTCCAGTCAGGTCTTGCAATAGAGCCATGTATCCTCCGTGTGGTTAATGTTTGATATTACTATACAACAATATGAAAAGCCTGTCAACTGGAAAGAGTGCTGATCAAACAGAAGTACAACGCGAAATATAATTCGTTGACCATGTGACTCTATTTGCTTGCTAGGAATTGAGAAACATGGTATAATGTATCATTTGATGGATTCCTATGGGCGCTATTCCTAACAAATAATTGGAGAAGAATAAGATGTCGATGATTATAGCTAAGCAGACCGCAGCCAAGACTGAGGTCATCACCATCACGAAGCTCAGAATCCCCTGCACGATCAAGGTAGCTGGCATCCTGACCACCGAGACTATCGCAGTCAACGTGATGGACGAGGCAGGCGTAGCACTCGCCCTCTACGACGAGTTTGGCACAGCAGTAACCATGACCGCCACCAGTCCGCCGCTGAAGGTAGACTCGCCCATCACCCTGCAATTTGTGAAAGGCGTAACCGCTAACGCAGTCGGTGTGCAACTGGTGGATTGATGGCTGTCGCAAAGAGCATTTTCAAGAGCATCTTCAGGGGTGCATCGCGGGGATTCGCTGGGGGTGAGGGTAGTGGTCCTGACCAAGCCAACCTCCTAGCCTGGTATCGCACCACAGTAGACGATGGCAAGCTCATCGCATACGCGCCCATAGCCTCCCACACCACCCAGCAAGTAAAGTCCAGCGGTTTCCTCGGCGCGGGCAGCTCCCCCTGCCCCGGCCTCCTGACCAGCGACACCATCACCGCCACCGGCGACGCTCCCACCTGTAGCGTAGCTGGCACCTTGACATTCCCTGGGCCGGATTGCTGGGATATATTCTGGCATCGTGACGGTGTTCTCATCGACTATTTCCCTGGCATAAATGTCGGCGGTACGTTTGAGATTGGGGCGAAGGGAGTCGGCAATGTGCTGTATCTGACTGATGTCACGATTACGGAAAGGACAGACGGCACCGGCACCAATTACGCGAATGAAGCCGGGTTCACGGTCGCAGATGGCACACAGTATTTGGATGAAACAGGCGAGACAGCCATAGGCGCAGGCTGGAGAATCCCGGCTCTGCTTGACGGCTCAGGTGCTGCATCCTGGTCGCATGTTTTTGAGGCTCTGGTCGTGGATGGCGAAGCGATGATGGTCGATAGCGAAAACCTTTATATAGGTGCATGACATGAAACGATTACTAATGACAATATCCCTGATACTGTCCTGTGCAGTCCCCTCTTTTGGTGCTGACCTTATTACAACCGGGGCAGCTACAAGCTCATTAGGGTTTAAAATTTTTGGGCAGACTGACGCTGGAGTAAAAGGTTGGGTTGATGGGGATTCTATTGTCACTGTACCCCTCGATGGCCAAACAAAATTTAACATTGCTACTGGGGCAGGTGCCCCAAACATCACGGCTGGATTTGTTGATAACTCGGTAGCATCAGGCACAAATAGTCGAGCAAACACTATCTCAGGTGGGGGTTATACGGGTGCGCTGCAGATAATAGACGGAGATGAAACTCGGTACGCAACTATCGGGGGAGGGTACGACAATCATATAGATGGGATAAACTCAACAACCGATATTGATGGTGCAGCGTCTACGATATCTGGTGGAGCGCACCACGTTATCCAAGCCACTCACTCGACAATCTCTGGTGGGTCATACGGTACAATTGCAGCCGGATCAGACTACTCGGTAATTGGTGGAGGAACTGTTCAAGGGATCGCTGCCGGGGCAAATTACTCAACCATTGCGGGTGGATTCACTAACTCGATTGCTGCTGCCGCGTATAAATCAGTAATCTCAGGAGGTGGAGAGAATACCGTTGGCGGACAGTATGGGGTAATTATTGGGGGCAAAAGTAACACAACCGGAGCAGGGGCATACTCAAGTATTCTCGGCGGCGTGAATCATACCACTGGGGCAGGCAGTTCCGCTACCGTTGTTGGCGGGTCTGGGAGTTCTGCCACAGGCCAAGGTTCAATGGCATGGGGGAGGGCTGCTGTAGCCTCCGGGCGCGGTTCTGTTGCATTATCAACAGATATCTCGTCGGGGTATGGACTGACAATATCTACTGCAAATGTATTTGGGGCAAAATTCGACGGGGGATACCAGTGGTACGGAGGAAGTAACCTGTTTTCCCCTGCAACTAAGAACGGTGGAATGCATCTGAAAACGATAGAAAGCTCGGCAGATATTCCAGCGGCAGAGTCAGTAAATATAGCAGCATCTATCCCAGCCGCTGCGCGGATGGTGGGGATACAAATGCGGGTCGATACGGCCCTTACCGAGAGTTGGGATGTCGCCTATACTGGCGGGTTGACACAGGCAATTACAGCAAACCAACCGGTAACTAAAAACCACAAGCTCTATAAATTTTTTGACCCTAACGTGGCCTCACCAATCACAGCCGGAACAACCTACGTAACTATCTCCCGTAATGGGGGTGGGGTATTTACAGCAGGGGGAAAAATATCAGTAGTACTAATCTATGAGCAATTTAACGCAATGAGTGATGCCCCATGATACGCACACCAATCCAGTATAAAGGACCACTAGGCATAGACGCCCCCATAACCGGCACCACAATCACAGCTCCCCTCGGCCCGAAGTTCCAGGCCATCCCCACATTCACCAACGGCGCAGAGGTAGACCTCGCCACCCTCGTACCGACGACACAGGTGCGGACTGGGCCTCGGGGGACGATTGTCCGCTCGGTTGAGTCGGATGCTGCCACGATTGCGCGGGATGATCGGGTGGTGGGGGCATGACCCACATCATCAACGCCCTGCTCGTCATCCTCGCTGTCGAACTGGCGGCGGTGCTGTGGCTGATTGCTGGGCCGATGTGATGAAATGGCTGGTGGTAGTATTGGCAATCCTCTTAGCCGGTTGCGGTAAAACTTACCTTGAGCCTGTTGAGCAATTGCCCATTGAAGAGATGTTCAAGGTTGAATCACCTGCGCCGTCTCAGAATCACAGCACGTTCACCGGCTGGAATAAGTTCTGGCTAACCACAGCGATACTCGGCCAGACCGCAGACGCTGCAACGACGATAGATAAACTTGGTGACGGCTGTATGGAAGGCAACCCAGTATTCGGTCCCGAACCGAGCAACGGCACGATTATCATAGCCAAACTCGCAGCGGTTGGAATGGTCGTGTGGCTGGCTGAATACAACCCGAAATACCGGAATTGGCTGTATGCTCCGCTTGCCGTAATAGGTGGTGGATTGGCCGTGTGGAACTCACAACAGGAGTGTCGATGAAAACGATAATTCTAGCAGTCATATTGGTGATGGTATCGTCCTATTCCCAAGCGGCGAACAGGTCAGTAACGGTGGAGTGGGGGTACGATTCAACCGTTACCGACCTCGCAGGGTTTGTGCTGTACAAGGATGGGGTGAAACTGACCACATTCTCCGACCCAGCCGCAAGAAAATACTCAGGTGATATTGATATCTCAGATGCCGATGCGTGTTACACGCTGACCGCAATCGACGTTGGCGGAAACGAAACCCCGCATTCCGCCTGCTATCACTATGACCCCGCCCCTGATGGAACACCAGGGAACCTGCGGGTTACGGTGGTGGTTGAGGTGCAAGTACAGGAGGCGAAATGAAGACTATATTTTTTCTATTATGCCTAACACTTACTTTGTGCGGATGCCACAAGGACAATGACAATGCCCCCACTGGCCCCGGCGATACCACTGCGACATTCGACCCATTTGAACGGGACGACATTGACAAGTCGATGGATGAGCCTGACATGACCGCCGCCGCAGCGAAGTGCCAGACGTACAAATCATCCGGATTCCGCAATGGTCGGCAGGCGTGGAAGATCAACAAGCCGCTGTGGAAGTATTTCAGGTACGCATCCGTCCGGTTCTCGTCGGGGTTCTCAGTCAGTCGTGTCGTCATGGCGAAGGCGAACCGTTTCCAAAGTGGAAAGGGTAGGGGATTCGTCATCCGCCCAGGTTCGCAGACTCCGAATATCGTATTCATTCAGGCCCCGTATGGGGATAAAAGTCAACTTGTAACCATCTGTCCGAGGTAAATTATGAAAACACTCGCTGTCGCACTATTCGCAATTCTTACACTCTCAGGTTGTGGGTCGAAAACAGCCCAAGGTCTAGGGCAGACAACCACTACATCGCATAAGGATGGCACTGTTACGACCTCAGAATCTTCCCTCGCCAGCATTGCCAAACAGCAAGCCGCAGCCGAAGAGAAGTGCATGGCAGCTTACAAGGAATCAATGAAAGTGGATTGCGCCGGGATGGATAGTCGAGACTGCATGGTGGTTAAACTTCAAGCGCAGACGGTGCGGCTCGTAGCGTCAGTTACTGGTAAGGATTCAAACCCTTGCCATAACCCTGACAACCTTTGGGCATTCATGAGCACAGAGGTAAAAGAGAAAAATGCTACGGTCAGGACTGGGATCAATCGAGGTGCTGACGTAGTGACCACCGGAGTTATTGCAGCCGGTGCGGTGAAGGCAATTGAGGCTGTTGGGTCCAGTGCTGGCAACAAAACAACCAACAACACCGAAGGCGGTGATGCCAATACTACCAATACCAAAACTACCAGTGAAACGCACTCAACCGCGACGAACACTGGCGAGGAAGGTACGGCTACCACCTCGGGCGGATTCACTGACGCTCCTTTGGTCGATGAGCCTCTGCTCCCGGTGGATGATGGTCTGATCATCACGGAAGACTAATGGTCAGGACATGCCGCAACTGCAAGCACCTATGCAGCGGTGGGTCGTTCTGCCCGGTATGCAACTGGCACCATGAAGATGAGGAAACATATGATATCAGTGAAGATAGAGTTGACGATAGGCGAGACTGTTCATCACCTGACGATGGACGAACTGAGAGAATTGCGGAAGGTGATTGACGGGCTGGTATCTGCTCCGGTTAAGGCCGCTGACGATAAAGAACTTGCGAAAAAGTTGTACGACATAGACCGCTTTCCGCCACCCTACAAACCTCCCCCATATTATGAACCAGCCCCATTTAAGCCGTATTGGAGTGGCGGTGCTGGTGACGTTATCCCCGACCCTTGGAAAGTGATTTGCTGATGAGATGAACGACGAAACCGGACCTCCCCCGAAAGACAAGCCAGTGGTGGTGAAGATCAACGTGGGGAAGTTATTCAGGCTGCTCCAACGGTGGAGACGGAGAAAGGATGAGGCGAGACGATGCGCGACATCGACTACGAAAACCTTGAAGTAGAGCGAATAGACGGAATCCAGCATGTCAGGGACAGTGAGTGCCCTGCCCGTGGGATGGAGTGCTACCTAAACGATGGGGGGTGGATCAAGCCGTCCTGTGAACACTTCAGAATGCGGCATTCGACGTTCAAGTGTGATGAGAAGTCGATACCGTTTGAGATGCTGAAATGAAACGAGTGTGCGATTGCCCTACGTGTGGCGAACCTGCCGCATATTCAGACCAAGTTGATGCGTGGTTCTGCGTGAAGTGCGACGAGTGGCTTGAGGTGAAGTGTGATGACCCGGACTGCGGGTATTGCCCGATGCGACCTGATAAACCAAGCGAGGCCAAGTGAAGTACCTAGCCATCGCAATCCTGCTACTCCTAGCATCATGCACCAGGACAGCGACATGCGAGGACTATCTGAGAGCGATTACCGGCGATGATATTGAGTGTAGGTGAATGACATGGCACATGGAGAAAGAGCAAGTTGGCTTGTGTGTAGAGGGCAGTGGAAGCCTACCGAGAAGCGCATGATGAGACGTATCAAAAGGCGCGTTCTTGAGAGAGAGTTATCCGCTGAACTTGCCAGAATGTATGACACTCGCGTTTGCTTTGACCCAGAAGACGCAAGGGAGACGTTCGATAATTCATGCGACGATGATGACTACATAGATTTTGAACTGATACACGAATTGTTTGAGGCAAGGAGGCAAGGTGAAAATTACTGAGATGATAGAAGGGGCTGGCAAGTTGAAGGATGCCATGCAGGCCGGGAAGGAAGTTAAAGACCCGAAGTCGTGGAAGGAAGCACAGGTCACAGGGTCGCGGGTATTCTACATCCTCGCCCTGATTATCTTCGGCCTGAAGATGGCAGGCGTAGAATTGCCGCTCTCCGATGAGCAAATAGTCGTCATATCCGGGGCGGTCGCTACCGTCCTGGGTGTGGTAAATGAGGTTATTACAACCGTGTCAACTAAGAAAATTGGAGCTACGAAATGAAATACTTACTTCTTGTTATGCAGTTAGTCCCGTCCATCATCGCCGCAATCCGTTCACTTGAAGAGTTCCTGCCGGTCGAAGGCGCTGGCAAGGATAAACTCGCCGTGGTGCGCCAGATAATCGAATCGACGTATGACGGGGCGAAAGAGGCATGGCCGACGATAGAGAAAGTCATTGCTACGCTGGTCGAGCTGGCTAACAAGTACGGCATATTCACGAAAACGCCGACGAAATAAGGAACACGCGATGACCCCAGAAGAGATCCGAGAGGTTGCTAATCAGGCGGCACAGCAGGCGATTGCGTCATATATCAGGCATGACGCTGCGGTATGTAAACTCTGCCACGACACTGAGTATTGGATTCAGCACGAGGCGCAGCATCAATTCCTTGTCGAGTTGATTGCTACCTTGAAAAAGTTGCAGGAAATTAAGTGGTCAACCTTAAAGAGCGTCATCGCTGTTCTGGGGATTGGTTTTGTGGCATTCCTGATGCTTACTTTCTTTGGTATAAAAATACCCTAATGAGCGTGATAGAAGGCCTAAAGCGTCATGAAGGGTTCCGGTCTAGGCCCTATATGGACACGACCGGCCACCTCACCATAGGCTACGGAATCAATCTCGACGCTGGAATCACCGAGGAAGAGGCTGAGTGGCTGCTGGTGCATCGCGTAGAGAAAATACGAGCCACCCTATGCAAACGCCTGCCGTTCTTCTCAGGGCTTTCTGGGGAACGGCAGGGGGTGCTTATCAACATGGCCTTCAACCTCGGCATAGACGGACTGGAGAAATTCAATAAGACACTCGGTTACATCGACAAGGGGGACTACTCTGCCGCTGCTGATCAGATGTTGAAATCATTGTGGGCGCGGCAAGTGGGCAGGAGGGCTAAAGAGTTATCTGAAATTATGCGTAATGGTTAACCCAACTTCCGCAAGGCAAGACTTACCTTGTGCCAGTCGTCTGCCTCAAGGTAAAACTCTATCGAGATCCCATCCTCCTTGCCGTATGTGGTCCCCTCTGGTAATCCATCCTGTTCGTCAAACTCACTGCAAAACTCCTTGTACCGTTCGTCAATTGCCCCGCACATCTCAAGCACTTCATGAATTGCCTGCTTCTCTGGCACCTTCGCAAGGTTGCGGATTGCCCTGTTGATATACACTATTGCGTACTGTAAATCTTCTTCCATTTATTTTCACCTTTCTGCTGAATTTACTTGCTAGGTTTCTCTATTCGTGTTATAATATAAGGGTCAAATGATACTTGACTTTCTTCCTGCCGGGAGATAGAATGACTGCGAATCCCATACGCCCTTGTTGGCGGCATTTTCCAAGAGTTTACTTTTCCCGGCAGGATTAATTGGAACGTGTCGCTGACAGGGGCTTTTCTTATTCAGCGTTCTTAACATGCCCCGGCCTGCCAGCCAAAAAAGTAACCTGTGCAATTGGCAAAAAGAATTGACTTCGGGACTTGCCCCGGTCCCACACGATACACGCGCCGCCGAAAGAAGCTTTTTGGCACTTGATGGGAACGCGACCACGGCAGATATCAGTTCGATTGATATCATCGGTGGATATGGGACAAGGGATAGTCCACGAAAAATACTCCGGCGCGATAAACGAAGTCAGTCACCAGCAATGGTTGCCGCTTACACCTCTTGCGGCTCTTTTTGGTACTACAGGAGTGTAACATCTCTCTCCTAGGAACCATCAAGAAAATCGGGGTAGGGGTAGCTTTGCCTAACGAATAGATACCCCATCCCTGCACCAAAAATCGGTTTTAATCCGATCATCCCCTCAAACTTACTCATCCCCCTCAGCATTAGGCAATGGGCACCACTTCGGAATGAACCACGCATCAACCTCTAGGTTCTCTTTCCCGCACCATATCTCATTGCCCTCGTAATACCGATGTGGGCAATCTCCGCACTGGTCTATATGGACTATCTTCATTACCCCCACCCATCATCGAACCACTTTATATTTGTCTCGCCTTAACCACTTCCAAAGGAAAACAGGCCATGTCAGCATAAGCAATTGCGGCAGGTATTCATGGTCCTTCTTAGCCTGCTTCAGTAGAGTTTGTTGGTCGTCGTCCCAGTATGCCCATAGTCCAGCGCCAATCAGTATCCACACAGAAAACACGACACATGCCCACACAAACCCCATCATCGCGCAATACTAAACCGCACCCCAGGCCGATCCACATGCACCACCTTCCCGCAGCGCAAACATACGTTGATATTCGCGGTCGAGTTGTGCGTTGCCCTATGGCGAAGCAGATGCCCGAATACGAAACACATTATTGCGTTCAGTAAATTCTTCATGGTGTCCTCCGGTTAAGTTTAATTTCCACTCACTATGTTACACAGCGTAGCCCCAACGGCGATAGACAGCACAACGATTGCTCCCAAGGACCATACATCGCCAGATAGCGCGGATGGGGCATTAGCGAAAATCAGCACTGAACCAACTCCCATCATTATGCTATTCATCTATTCCCCTCCCAGTGCTTCAGCCTTGGCAATTGCATTGTCGGCTACCGTGAGAGCATCAAGCATGATCAGTTCGTTCTTGTAGGCATACTTTGATAGGTTGTCTCTTAGGGCCTCCCGACAATGGTTTACCGCAGCCAGTAACTCCCGGTGCGATTCCATCAACTCAGCGTACTTGGCATCGTGCGCGATAGCCAGTTCAGCGGCGGCGTGTCGTGCGTCACGGTGCCCCATCTTGTAATTCAAGAGATCATCTAGATCATCAAATTTATCCATCGTCTCTTTGTCATATCCAATATTCATTATCTTTTTGTGTAGGTCCATCACTCATCCTCCTTAACACATTGAGCAGGGCCGCAATCTACAGCCTCAGCCTGCATGATATACCTCAGTGCCGTTTCATGCCTCGACTCGCCGGGGTATTTCTTTGCAACCGCCATGATCAGTTCTTGGTACTTTGCCTCAGCATCATCAAGCTCCACCAGCAGCACCGGTACACACATACAACCCCATCCTCCGCAACGAGTGCAGGTTTCGCCACACTTCAAGCCTTCATGCTTGGCCATGATACGGTATGCCCATTCATTTGCCTTCTTGAAATGGTCTTCAGTGTCCGCCATTCCCCATGCGATGTTGCTTTCGTCCTCTTCCCTCATCTCACTCCCCCTCCTTCCGCACGACCCGCAGGTTATCCAGGCTATTGCCATTTCCCCTCACTCGATATATCCCTGTATCAGTGTCGTACTCCAACATTCCAGCGTCATCATCCTTCACCTCTGCGAATGGTTCTAGTGTCACCTTGTATTTTTTCATTACATCCACCCCATTGCCGTCAGCAAGCAGCAAAAGATTATGCCCGGTTGAGGAAACTCCTACTGTCGTGATTATGCTTGGCTTCACCTCTGCGGCGCGGCACTGGGGGCATTTGCTGAACCCCTCGATGAATACCGAATCGCCAGTTTCCCCGACAAACAAAGCGCAGTTGTATCCACTGAAGACATTTTCATATAGATGGACACAGCCAGTGCATTCAGTTCCATCCGGCACCTCAATAATTACTTGTATCTTCATCATTCCTCCCCATCAATCAAAATTTTCAGCCGATCACGAGTGTATGGGTCCACCTCCCCCCGCTCGGATAGCTGCGCGTGGATGTCCTCGCAGATGTCGCGGTACTCTTCGCAACCAGCAATCCTTGATAATATCCCCCCAACAACAAGGTCTAGGCCTATTGTAGCCTGGTCCATCATTCATCCTCTTTGAATTGCGCTGCATACTCAGGGTTGCAAACAGAGCATCCGTCACCGACTAAGCGGGTGCGGAAGTCGCACTTGCATTTCTTAATCTCCCGTACTGTCTGTATCAGGTCAACCTCAACCTCAGCCTCACGCACGACCACACACTCAAACGCATGAACGTACCGTGGCGTGTCTGTATTCCCTTCCTGAATTACCTTCCAGCAAAAATCAGAGCCTACGTATTCAGCCCAAAACTGCCGCCCTACTTTGTCGGCATACCACCTTATCGGCTGCGGAGTGGTGATGCGGATGCGGTGCGCTTGGATCTTCATCGCATCTCCTTGATCCAGTAGAACACAGCGCAATGCTCTGGCGAACAGTTGGCCCCGCCCAGCTTCCTATATCTCTCCGCTGTCCATAATACTATGCATTGACCAACGTCCCGCCACGGGCACCTCTCTGATATCTCGCTGAAGGTCGGCTTAACCCAACCTCCTCCGTTTTCTGGTGATGGTTTCATATCCCCTCCTTCTTAACCTTCTTAGCCGTAGTCCAATTAGGACTGTGACATTTCTGATTGGGGCAGAGCTTAGGAGCAACCTTGCCCCGCGCTACCCACCGATGACCGCAGCGTTGACAAACACACTCAAGGCAGATAGTCTCTGTAATTGCTGGTTTCTTCATGCGCCTCCTTTTTTATTATCATACGTAAAATATACTTGATTTTTTTGTGATAGGCAAGTAATATTTGATCTACAAGGCAGAGTTTCTTTGATTCTAGAATGTAGAACAAAAGGAGGGGTGATGGAACTGAGCAAGCAAGCAAGGGAGGATATGAAATTCCTTGGCAACTTTAGTCCGACTGTGGATGGCAAGCATTTCAAAGGATATATGCTTGATGCTGATGGCGATGGGGAGTGCGGCAAGGTGTACTTGTCTGAATCAGACTTACGCTATCTTTCCCGGAGTTGTTTGGAGGCCGCTGAATACTTAGCGGCAAGGAGGTGTGATGGACAATAAGATGCTGCTTATGGGTATAGTCGTAGTAACCCTCATCTCAGGGGCGTACCTAGTGTCACAGTTCAACGAGCCGAGGACATACGAGGACTGCATATTGCAGAATATTCCGAACGCGAAAAACGAGCGCGCGGCATCGTTTGTTCGGCTCGCTTGCCGGGAGAAGTTCCCTGAGCGGAATGTCAAATATACGGGGGAGCGGTGATGAGTACAGTACGCGAAGGGATAATGGACTGCATCGGCAGATACATTGACAGGTGCAAAAACGAGGTGGAGGCTAACCCCATGACTAATCTGGAATGGGCAAGGCGGGCCGAGGAATCGTTCATCAGGGAGCAGACTGCTGAGATGCTGGCTATCCTGCTTTCTCATGTGCTGGATGAAAACGGACTGTAGGGGGTGTGATGGACATTAACGAGATGAGGCGGCGGATTCACGATGTGGCGTATTTAGGTGCCAGGCTTGAGGAAAAGGAAGGTGGGTACTCCCGAACCCTTAGCGCAACCGCAACAACGGTACGCTATGTCTACCAGATTGCAGATCGAGACGGGTTGTCCGGTGAAGACAGGATGACGATGCTGGCATATCACATCATGCTCCAATACGAGACACTTTTTGACAAGGTTCTCAGTATGGAGATGAGCAGGGTGCCAGAGTATGTGGTAATCCCTGATAAGGAGGTGGGGTGATGGAATGTGCAACAGTTTATTGTGATGTCGAAGATTATTGCACGATGCTGCGGGAAGAACAACCAGTAGCCAGGAAGCAGCATAAATGCAACGAGTGCAAGCGAGTGATTGATGTGGGTGAGAAATACAATCTTGAGGTTACTGTCTATGATGGCGAAATATCCAAGCACAAAACTTGCCTGGATTGCCTGAGCATCCGGCGCGAGTTCTTCAAGGACGGATTTTATTACGGCGAAACTAAGTGGATGCTTGAAGAACACGTTAATGACAGCGGCGGTGATATCTCCGAGTCCTGTATTGAAGCATTGACACCAGGGGCAAGGGCTATGGTCTGTGCGATGATTGAGGATTGTTGGGAAGACCTTGATGACGAGGAGTCCTAACGTGCGCCACCGTGCTCAACTGTGTGCGGATATGTGCGGATGGGGTGCGAAAATGTACTCGGTTGCGCTGCAAGATTAATTCAACGAGTGAGGTGAAATGAAACTGACGCAGGAAAGAGTCCGGGAGTTGTTCGATTATCGGGAAGATGGTGTGCTGGTGCGGAGGGTGAGTGCCAGTCCCACTGCGAGGGAAGGGGAGGTCATAACAAGACGGCATAACGAAGGGTATGTGCTGGTTAAGATTGACAAGAAAGAATACAGGGTTCACCGTGTAGTTTGGCTTTGGCATCATGGGTATCTCCCCGAAAAGGGGATTGACCATATCAACCACATAAGAGACGATAACAGGATAGAGAACCTGAGAGAAGTGTCTCAGCAATGCAATCTCCGCAATTCATTAGTGTCTGTCAAGAATACGTCTGGGATTAGGGGTGTTCACTATGACAAGCGAAGCGGCAAGTGGTGTGCACAAATAAAAGTGGACAACAAAGGCGTAAACCTTGGCCTGTTTAACGACAAAATAACTGCGGTGATGATCAGATTTGAGAGTGAGGTAGAAGTAGGGTGGAACGAGTGCAACGAAGACTCTACAGCATACAATTATCTCGTCTCACAGAAGGGTGAGGATTGGGTAAAAAAGAAAATTGCCGCATTGGTTCCTAACAAGTCAATCTGAGTCAATTTGGTTGTAAATAGTTGCAGATTAGTCAAGAAAGTGGCAGATTCCTAACAATATAAGTGATTTGCCTGAACACGTAACCGCTTGATATTATAAGTAGCCGAAATAAGGACAACTCTTTCGTAACCAGTAGGTCAGGGGTTCGAGTCCCCTTATTGGCTCCAGTAAAACAAAGGGTTCCAGAGCAATCTGAGAACCCTTTTTATTTTTCCAGTTGCATTCCGTTGCGCAAGGTTGCAAAGCCCCTACTCCCCACTCACTACATCGTCCAGCACATTAACAGTCCCATGATCCGGGTTCTTGATGAGGTGCGAGTACGTGTCTGCCGTAATCTTGATAGAGTGATGTCCGAGTTGCTGCTGCACATATTTCAGCGACTTGCCGTGGTACAGGAGTAACGATGCGTAAGTATGCCGGAGATCCTTAACCAACCTTTTCCCCAGCCCCGCCTTTTCACACATCGGATCGAAGTTGCGCTTACGCCACGCAGTCGGGTCGAGTGTCGCACTTGTCCTGCCGACGAATATATAGTCTGACCTTCGCCCCGTTCTGAGTGAGTCGGACACTGCCTCGGTGCGCTTCTTCCTCAATTCGGAGGCTAACTGGTCACTCATATCTATCAGTCTATCCTTGCCTGATTTGGTAGTGTCGATGACCGTCCGCGACTTCGCCCGTCTCACTGATATCTGTTTAGTGTCAAAGTTGCAGTCCCGCCATTGCAAAGCTACAGCTTCACCAACCCTCATGCCTGTACGTGCCAATAACAACGCAAGCAAGTAGTGTTGCGGTCGATACTTGAGGAAAGCGTTTAACAATTTAGTCAATTCTTCCGGCGTGAAGAATCCAGCCTTGCCGGTAGTGTGCGCCTTCTGATTCCTCGCTACCAACTCACCGACCCGACTTGCAGGGTTTGAGGGGATAGCCTCATCGTCCAGGGCAGTCTCAAAAATGTTGTAGAGTGCCGCCTTGATATTCTTGGCCGTGGACAGGCTCAATCCATCCTTGATCTTCTTCTTCAAAAAGTCTTTTACATCTCCCCGCTTGATCTGGTCAACCGGCTTATCGGCAAACTTGGGGTAGATGTGGGTGGTCAGGATTGATTGGTAATTGCTGCGGGTAGCTGGTTTGACCGTAGAGTGTTCCATCCACCGTTCAGCATACTCCCGCACCGTTCCCGCCTCCTTAGTACCGAGATTGAATTTCCCGGCGATCATCTCAGCGTTGATTTCCTTTGCAATCACCTCGGCGGTGCGGCGGTTGGGCATCTTGGCTGCTCGTCGGTGGCCGTTGTCATTGACAAAAACGTACCATGTGCCTGAACCTTTGGGTTTCTCCCGTACTATCGCACTCATTTTTCACCTCCGTTGAATGCCTCGTATAACTCAGGGGTTAATACCATCACCATCACCCCTTGCAGTTCTCCGTCCTTGAGATGTGGTTTGAATATGAAATGGACCGTCTTATTGTTCGTCAACTTTGCCACCACTTCTGCCGGTTTCTTAGACATACGAACCTCGTCTGCTGCTTTCGCTACGTGCTGGAAGTAGAAAAGTTTCCTTGACAAAAGAATATGAAAGTCGTCGGTCGTTTTTATGTCGTCGCGTTCAATCTCAAATAGTCGAAGAAATGCATGGTTGCAGTAACTCACGCGGCGATTTGCATCAGCGTAGTATTCTGCCGCCTCATATTGATTGCTTTCGAGGAATGCCCGCTCGTCGGCAAGTTGAGTAAGTTTTTCCATAGCTGTTTTACATTCAGCAATCGGGGTAATAACAATTGTCGTGTATTCATGGTTATTCGCTGAAAAATGAGTTGCTATTACTTTGTAGTAATCGTCCCCGATCATCTTGTAAACTTCGATGTCTTTCCCCTTATCAATTGCGTCCTTGATATTGCAGTCGTACTCCTTGCACTTCTCGTCTCGACACCCTGAACACAGCGACCGGCCCAAACCATCCCAGATCGCCCTGCTGCGCCGGTTCTGATTATAAACCAACCCGTCTCTAAGAACGACCACAGGAACTGGCATAGTCTCAAAAAGTTGCTGCCAATATTTTAAACGGGCGTCTATTTTAGAATAAGAAGCAGATATATCTAATAAAGAGGTAGACACTCTGGCTACGTATTGCGCCACCTCATCAGCGGGAAGGTAATCTTTGGGGATCGCCACCGGGAATTTAGTGGCCTCCTGTTGAGGTTCGGGGGTAGGCTTGCCGATCATCACCATTTCTTCAACGGTTACGCTAAGAGCATCACAGATTTTTTTCCGGTACTTTGCGGATGACCCGATGCGGCGATTGAGAACCTTGCTGAAGTTTTCAGGGCTGACACCAGCTTCGAGTGCCAAATCTTTTTGCACAAGTCCTCTCTCGGCAATTGTCGTTTGTACCCCAACGAGGAAATACCCAACCTCTTCTCTTGTCATTTCCTTAGCCTGTGATTTTTTTTTACGTTCCATAGCAGGGACTCCCGGAGTTTTAAGTATACACCATAGCAAGGTAAAGTAAACAACGATTTAAACAACAACTTAATCTTATAATTATCTTATCGTGAAGGTCAAGTGATAATTTTGCATTATTTTTATAATAAGCAAGATCAACTATTTAGCAATGCAAACAATTAAAAACGTCAACAGTAACGTCAACACATAAGAAAATTGTGATTGCGTTGCGTTTTCGATGGTGGTACTTTGTCGTCAAATGGTGGTTGTAATTGTTAATACAGATAACCATTTAACAAGAGAGGGGTCGTGGAAAACAAGCAAGTGGAATTCATCACAAGTCAAAACCGTCTAGCGGAGGCGGCAGGAGTCTGCCCATTAACGGTGTCAAGAGCCAAGGCAGACAAATTTTCAATCTCGATGGAGAGTTATACAAAGTTGGCGGAAGTCAGCGGGATATCTATCTGGGGGTGGTCAGCAGGACCGCGTGACAGGTTGGATATCCGGTTAAGAAAATTCTTCAGAAAACAGCGCGAAGAGAAAATCCTAGCTAAGAAGGTGACGAAATGAGCGACATTATCATTAACATCAAACAATGCGAGAAACACATGGGGTCTTCGTATCCAACGATCAAAAGATTGATGGAGGAAGAAGGATTCCCATACATCAAGACCGGACCCCGCACCTATAAATTTTCAGCGGCAGCAATCGCAGAGTGGATGAACGAGCGAAACCGGAACCGTGATTACTCCACCATCGAAGCGTCCGACCTCGACGCTGGGCGCAAGTCGGCTGAAAGGCTTAGGGGTGTGAGATGATTAACTCAATCCTGTCCTACCTAGTAATCGCCGCGACGATGGCGGTATGTATTTTCTCATTCGCAGTGCAAATCTAAGGAGAGTGACATGACCGACGAAATAGTAAAAGGTTTCAAGGCCACCGACAAGAACATGCAATGCCGTGGGTTTCAGTTTGAGTTGGGGGTTTGGCATAAGCACAATGGCGAAATCGCAATGTGTGAGAGTGGGTTCCATTTCTGTGAGTATCCGTCTGGCCCGTGGTCTTTTTACAGCGATGCCGGTACGAGGATATTCAAGGTTGAGGCGCGGGGAGTGATGCGAGGTGAAGGCCCAGGTGCAGACTTGAAGCATGTTGCCATGGAAATTCGACTGGTTGAAGAGGTTTCGTTTGATGGCGACAGGAACACCGGCTACGGGAACACCGGCGACAGGAACACCGGCTACGGGAACACCGGCGACAGGAACACCGGCCACAGGAACACCGGCGACAGGAACACCGGCGACAGGAACACCGGCTACGGGAACACCGGCGACAGGAACACCGGCGACGGGAACACCGGCGACAGGAACACCGGCTACGGGAACGCAATAGACAAATCTTCTGGTCATTTGTGCTGCAAGGAACAACCTGTCATCATTTTCGACAAAAAGGTCAAGAATGGGGTCGAGATAAATTGGTCGTTAGTCCATCTGCTGTCTGACTTGATGATGAGTGATGATCCGATAGATTGCTCCAAGTTTTTATCAATCCCCAATGCGTCTGAGGCTGCAATAAAAAAACTTCATAAGGCACACATCGAACGGCGTAAAGCAAAAAAATAGGAGAATGACAATGTTTGAACTGAACATGAACCCAGCGCGTCTTGAAGGTGAAAGTTACGAAGCATACCAGTCCCGGCGCAAGAAGGTAGCGGCAGCGACCAAGCGCAAACTCGCCGGTCAGGTGGTGCATGTGTCTTGTGTGCTGCAAAAGATTGTCCATCTTAATGGCACGGAGAAGATCGTCAAGACTCCGGTGGACGGGACGTACATCATCCCCGGCAAGCACAGGCCCAGACCATCCAAGGCGCAGAAGAAGGCGGCAAGGAAATCCTTCACGGCGTATCGGCTTTCGATGCAGCAGTAGTCCATCAACCCGCAACCCAAGGAGCCATCATGAAAAATTGCAAAAGGAGTGCAATCGTGAAGCCAACAAAGGTTAGAGGCAACCCTGTAATGATCAACAAGCAAGACGGCACTGGTCGTCTAACCCTGATCGACACCGACGCTGGCTATTTCACCATCGCCCAACTTGCAGCGCACATCGGCATTAGCAAGGACGGTCTTCGCGGCAGGGTCGAGCGGTTTGGTTGGCACTCACAGCGTATCTGGGAACCTCTGCATACCGAGTGCATGGCCGATGAGACGGGCAACGCTGAGTACAAGGCATTGTCTGAGAAATCGCGGAAGGATCGGTTAGCGCAGATTCGCCGTCCTGGCAAATACGATTACATCTGTTCTAACGGATGCGACAATGTAATGGAGGTATGTCGATGACCAGATGCGAAATATGCGGCAATCAGTGGGACAATTCCCTGATGTATATCCAGGCAGACGGCAGAACGGTATGCGTCCATTGTTTGAACGCAGAAGAGAGAGCGGAGAAAATGAAGACGGTAGAGCAGCACAACGCTGAACTTGTCGATACGATCAAGCGGACTATTACTAACCTCAAGGCAGCGTCCGAGTCTAACCCGAAGCGAGTACCTTCCCAGCCCCTGGATTGCAAGGAGAACTACGAGCGGCACCTCGCACTGATTGATCAGTATCTCTACATCGCTGTGTCTGAACTGACGAGGGCGGTAGGATGAACCTTGAAGCAATAGATTTCGGGATAGTCCAGAGTTTTAGTTACGACTTTGTAGACCTCGATTTTTACAAAGTACCCGAAGGCGATTGGCATGAGTGTCCGTTTTGTGGGCAGACCCCGAAGGTTTGGAGTTTTGACAACGGGAGAGAAACGTGCTGCGGATGTTTACTTGTGGAGTTCAACAGATATCACCACTTCGCTATTTCCGCTGAGTCCATAATGTCTGTCTATAAAAGAACAGGGCGCACGGCAGAGTACGACTCGGATGCCTTGCGGAAAAACTGGAATCACTGGGTTGAGACTGGAGAGATAATGTTTAGCAAGCCGAATTATCACGGGAGGTGGTAATGGGCAAGTCCTCTAGAGACAAGGGAAAGCGCGGCGAACGTGCAGCTAAAGACCTGCTCACATCCCGCGATTGGCTGATATTGGCTGATACAAGTTCGGGGTTGTCCACGGATGATCTGGTGTGCCAAGACCCTGACGGTCGGGTGGTGTCGGTGGAAGTGAAGAACTGTAAGTTGATCAATGTGCCTGAGTTTGTCAAGCAGGCTCGGACTAACGCGAAGAAGAATCACTGGCTCCTACTCTGCCATCTCGACAAAACGCGGTCTTGGTTAGTGATGGGCAAGGGGCGGTTGCCGGTGGTGTGGCATGAACAATCTAATGAGGTGATGGAATGAGCGAAACGATTGAGCTGAAGATTGCCCCACGGTGGAAGTGGACGGCGAAGGACAAGGACGGCAAGTGGTGGGTTTATGATGAAAAACCAACCCCAACCGAGAGCGTGTGGGACAATACTCACGGCGACGCGGTAAGCATTAAAATATTCTCAACGCCAGAATGGCAAGGCGATTGGAAAGACTCCCTGCACCAGATAATCGACGGCAAGTTGGTGAAGTTCGATGTGCCTGGGGATGGGGAGCGGGTGATTGTGGGTCCGTGCAATCGTAAACGGTACTCTGCGGGTAGGCTCAATAAGGAAGGGCATCTGTTGTGCTACAACGGAGGCGACAAATGGACTTCTGGCGGGGCGACTTCGATGTGGACCACCTGGCGCAGACCAACCCCGGAGGAACTGGCAGAGTGAAGGCCTCAATAATCATCTCATCACCCGATGACATAGTAGTCCTCAGCAACCGCTGCAAGGCTATTCTGGAATCAAGAGGCCCGCAGGAGGTCATAATCAAAGACCTCGACCATTCCCGGAGCAACCTACAAAACCGGCTGGCGTTCCACTGGTACAAATATGCGGCTGTTGATATGGGAGATGAGATAGCGGAGGATAAGCGGGCATACTGCAAGCTGCATTTCGGCGTACCAATTCGGCGGGAAGATGAAGCGTTTCGTGAAGTGTACGACAGGGTAATCCGTCCGCTGACCTACGAGCAGAAGTTAGAAATCATGGTCGGCGCAATCGACTTCCCAGTAACGAGGGACATGAAGGTTAAGGAGATGTCACGATACCTTGAGGCAATGGAGGTTCACTATGCTGGTATCGGGGTAATCCTGCCGAAACCTGAAGACCTTTACTATGGAGCAATGGGGATCAAGAGAAAATGACAGACGCAGACGAATTAGAATACCTCATCAACCGGCGAAGTGCAATGCAGACCACCCTACTCGACTACCTCTACGCAGACCGGACAAATCACTACGATGTCGAGGACGTTACCACCCTGAAGGAGAACATAGCCGACATCGACCGGCAGATTTTAGCACTCAGGGAGAAGATGGATGAAAATCACTGAGGATGAATTAAAGCATCATCTCACGAACAAAACCCAGTCCGAGATTGACTATATCATCGGTGAGATTCGTGAGGCAGAGGGGAAGCCACGGCACATTATCAGCGGGACGCTTGAAGAGGTGCTTGAGCATATCCGCAACACCAATTTTGCTGAGAGGCGGAAGAGGAAATGAGCAAAATACGCAAGTCAGCACAAGGGCAACCATGCCAGGTGAGATTACCCGGAATTTGCAATTCAAATCCCGAAACCACCATTTTAGCCCACCTCAACGGTGCAGGCATGGGGCGCAAAAACTCCGACATGGCAGCGGCCTACGCATGTTCAGCCTGCCACGATGCGGTGGATGGGCGGGTGTGGTCGGAGTATTCACAGCAGGAATTGGCGCTGATGTTTCACGAGGGTGTGATTAGGACGCAAGAGATTTTGCGGAGTAAGGGTCTGATAAAAATTAACGGAGAGAAATGATGGAACCAAAAGAAGCGGTTGAAAGATTGAAGTTACTCAGGGAAGATTTTTTACCGAATCAGGTGTCAAAACTCCCGAAAGGCACCAAGGCACAAAACGAGTGTCCTGCCTCAGATAAGAAGAATTGCTCAGTCTGTGGCGGTTGGCATCATCCTAAAATAATCCATCTCGATTATGTGGGGCATGCAGCGATTACTGACAGGCTTCTCTCTGTTGACCCGTTTTGGAGTTGGGACTTTCTTTCGGTTGGTCCAGATGGATATCCGGTGCTCGACAAAGACGGCGGTATGTGGATCAAACTGACCGTGTGCGGAGTGACCCGCCTTGGTTACGGCGATGCACAAGGCAAATCTGGCGCAAATGCTACAAAGGAGCGGATAGGCGATGCTCTCAGGAACGCGGCAATGCGCTTCGGAGCGGCACTTGACCTGTGGCACAAAGGAGAGCTTCATATAGGCGGCTGGAACGCTTCTCCTGGTTCACTAATACCATCACAAGGGGGCGGCACAGAAAACGCGTCAGGTGGCCTTGTAGGCCCTGGAGGCGGCAATCCTGATATGGACCCTGTTACCTCTGAACAGCTTGACGTTTTAGAAGCTGAAATGAGGTCGAGGGGGGTCATCCTGGAAAAGTTCATGGAGTACGTCGAAAAGGTGGCGGCTGTCGGCGCGTTGAGCGAAATTCCTCAAGGTAAACTTCCTACTATCATGGCGGCAGTCATGCAAAAGCCACTGGTCAAGCCATGAAGATAATCAATGTTGACCAGGGATCACCTGAATGGATGTCATATCGTGCTGGCCTGCCGACCGCCAGTAAGTTTTCCGAGATAGTCACAACTAAGGGAGAGCCAAGCAAGAGCCGGACGAAGTACCTCTACCAACTGGCAGGGGAGAAAATTACAGGCAGCAAGGAAGAATCATACCAGTCGGCGGCGATGTCAAGAGGGATCGAGATGGAGGCAGAGGCAAGGCTTCTCTTCTGTATGCTGCATGACGCGGAAGTTCAGGAGGTTGGTCTGTGTATCGAGGATGATGGACGATGGGGGTGCAGTCCTGACGGGTTGATTGGTGACAATGGCGGGATTGAGATCAAGTGTCCACAACTTGCTACCCACGTTGATTATCTTCTCACTGGCAAAATTCCATCGACATATTACCAGCAGGTTCAGGGCAGCATGTTTGTAACCGGACGCGACTACTGGTGGTTTGTCTCGTACTATCCTGGCATGAAACCACTGATGATCAAGGCCGAGCCTGATACTAAATTTCATGCAGCATTGCAGGCGGAACTTGTGAGGTTTTCAGAGGAACTTGAAACCATCGTCAAGAAATTGCAAGAGGTATCGTGATGACCAGAGCAATGCCGGGGGCTGCGGATAGAAAGGCGGCGAATGCGGAGCGGGTAGCACGGGCGAAGGTGGCACTGGCGGCATGGATACCACCGGAGACGGACGGGTTCGACGCGGACACACTCGATACCGATATCCTGGGCCTCATGATCGACCTTCTCCACTTCGCCCACAAGTCGAAGCAGGATATCCGGCAATTGCTCGACCTGGCTAAGACAAACTTCGACATGGAGGCGGGGGTATGACAGAGACAGTAACCTACCGGCTGGTGCGGGAATGGCGTTGCCCCGATTGTGGTGGAAACAATTTTACCGCCGAGAGTGATGTCATAGAAGAAGAGTGCGCTGTGTGCTGGAAATGCACCAGTGAAATTAGTATCGAAAACTTTGAAGAGGAAGAGGTATAACATGCTGAAAGTACAAGCAATAGGGAATTTGGGCCGGGAAGTGGAATTAAGGTACACCGGCAGCGGCACTCCGGTAGCATCGTTCAGTATCGCGGTGACTGAGCGGTACAAGGATAAGAGCGGGCAGCAGCAGGAGAGTACGGAGTGGGTAAACTGCACGGCGTGGGATCGTCTCGCAACCCTGGCATCTGAATATCTCCACAAGGGGAGCAAGGTGTACATCGAGGGGAAACTCAAGACGACGAAGTACACGGCGAATGATGGGGGAGAACGATACAAGACTGAGGTGGTCGTGAGGGAGTTGGAATTCCTCAGCCCTCGCGGGGAAGGTGGGCAGCAGCAGGAGCCGGAACCATTCCCGTCGAACAATGGCACTGGCGAGGATGTGCCTTTCTAGAATATCCAATTAACTCAACTATTTAGGTGTAATGATGAAAAGAGCAGTATTGGCATTAATCAAAATAACAGCAGCAGAAGAATGTGTATCAGACTCTGACGATTTTATGGTGGACGATTACGCAGGTGGAAACATTGATGACGCATTTCACCTCGGGGTAGCTTGCGGGAGGATAGATTTTGCCAGAGACGTATTGCAGGTGATTGAGGCAGAAGGTGAATAATCCCGCCTAACCTGCCGAGACAGCCAATCCGATTTCCCGCAGCCAGTCGAACAACTGATTGCAGGTGGCGCGTGGGAAATCGGTGATGGGGCTTATGTGGTGGGGTGGTGGATGATGGGTACGCTATATATAGCGTTATTCGTGAAAAAGTGTTGCATCTTTTTGTCAGGTATGTTAAACTTGTAGGCGCAACCAAAAATGGAGGGATGGCCCCCCTCGTTGACTTATTCGGTTGCGTCCTATAAACCCGTGGGTATCAAATGAACAAAAAATTGTTCCAAAAGAATGGCTTCTCACCAGGGGCCGATAGGCAAGGAAAGGGGGTTCTCTCCTCTACGGGTGCCTATCCTGGTGGGAAGTCATTTTTTTGTTTGGAGGGGCAATGAAAAGAGAGATAGCAAGCAGGGAAGAGTTGATGTCGGCATTCCGGTACAATCCTAAGACTGGGTTTTTCTATAGGAAAAGCGATGGAGACGGGAAAGGTAAACTTGGGAAGATCGTTGGGTGCAAAAGCGGGGCTGGGTATATAAGGATATTCTACAATGGCCGCTATTACCTTGCTCACCGGCTTGCGTGGCTTTTTCACTACGGAGTCTGGCCAGTCCAAACAGACCATATCAACAGAATCAAGCAAGACAACCGGATAAAAAACCTCAGAGAGTGCGATACCAAAACGAATATGAGGAACAAGGGGGCGCAAAAAAGGAACACATCTGGGGTTAATGGAGTTTGCTTTGATGAAAAGCGGGGGAAATGGCTGTCCCATATTAGGGGTGATGGGAAAACTCTTATCCTCGGCAGATTCCCAGACGTTTTAAGTGCGGCGCAGGCTAGGTATGACGCTGAAGTAAAATACAAGTATACCGAGTGCATCGAGAACCCCACCTCCCTAAGATTCATCAAGGCAAGCGTCAATGGCCGATAACTACAGCGCAAGGACCGAGACAACCAGCGGGTTTTATCTGACTGGTGATGCACTTGAATCTTTTGCACGTAACATCGAGGCTTTATCAATCTGGATGTTTGCCATGATGAAAAGTAATACCGGTTGGATCTTCAGGAAAAAATATGTGATGGAAAGATTCATCGGCTGCGGGGAGAGGAAGTGGAAGGCCGCGATCAGGTTTCTCATCTCGCTCGGTGTCCTGAGAATCGAACTGGTCAGAAATAATTCAGGGAAAATCGTCGGGCGTGAGTACGTGTTCTATGGTTGGGATAATCGGCGGCGAGACGATGATGAAACACCCCTTGAAAAACCTCAAGTTAGCCACACCGAAACCACCAAAGCCCCTAAAATCAACCATCTCACCGAGAGTGACATTTTGCCACCTATGGTGAAATGTTACCCACTATCTACCAGGGGATTACTAAGGGGTGGGTTTACCGAAAAACGACCATCGGAGGACGGCATGACACAGGAAGAAATCGAGCGGCACCGAGCCAGGTTCCTAAGCCGGTTCCCTGGCATAAAGACATTCCAAACATTTGATGACTGCAAGGAAAAACGCCCCGGTATCACAAAGGTATTCCATAACGACACATCAAAACTTGAGGAGATCAACTATTACGGCGGCGGCATATTCCTGACCGTGAACGAGACGGACGGCAAGGGGAGGCGAAAGGAGAACATAACCAGAATCCGGGCGATATTCGTTGACCTTGACGGTAGCCCGCTTGAGCCGGTGTTAAAGCACAACCCGCACATGGTGGTTGAAACTTCTCAAGGTAAATTCCACTGTTACTGGTTCGTCAAGGACTTTCCGATTGAGGCATTCAGCGACACACAGAAACGACTTGCGGAGATGTTCAACGGCGATCCGGTGGTTCACGACACATCGCGGGTGATGCGGGTTCCCGGCTATTGGCATCAGAAGGGTGAGGCGTTCCTGAGCCGTATAATCCTTGAAGGCTACGAAGAACCGCTTGACTACTCGGAAGTGGTAGCGAAATTCCCGCCTAAGCCGGTGAAACAATGGTCAAAGCCGAGATACACCGAGAGCGACGAGAACAGCGAGTATAAGGGGCAGTACGGGACGGTCGCAGGGAATCGGAATAATGGGCTGATGAAATTCGTCGGCGGGATGGTGAAGCGGCGTAAGCCTTGGGATCAGGTAGAGTCTGAGGCGTGGAAATGGGGCAAGGGTTGCTCTCCCCCTTTGCCGGATCATGAGATTGAATTGCTGTTGCGGTCGGCTAGGAGATACGCATGAATCTACGGGATTACCAATCACAGGCCATTCAAGCGGTTCGGGAAGGGTTCAGGACCACAGGCAAGAAACAAGTCCTCATGCTCCCGACAGGCAGCGGCAAGACCCACATAGCGAGTTACATGATACAGCAAGCATCTTCCAGGGGGCTGAAATGTCTGTTTGTCTGCGATAGAATTGAACTTATCAACCAGACCTCGGAACGATTTTTCAAAGACAATATTGACCACGGAGTTATCCAGGCGAGTCATCCATACTTTTTCCCCGAATTGCCCGTGCAGGTATGCAGTATCCAAACCCTTGCGCGGCGGAAGATCATGAACTTTGATCTGTTGGTAATTGATGAATGTTTTGTCGGAAGCACAATCATTTCAACCCCCAATGGAGATAAAACTATTGATTCCTTGCAGTGTGGGGATGAGGTGTACAACCAAATAGGGACTGGAACGGTAAAAAAAGTTTTTTGCCGTTCAGTTTCAGAAACTTACAAAGTGAGGTTCACGGATGGAACTGAGACAGAGTGTACAGGAAGTCACAAGTTTTTCACAACTGAAGGGTGGAAAGAGGCAAGGCTCTTGGAGGTCGGACAGGTCGCTTTCGGCCTCGAAGGAATGCGTATGGTGTGGGAAGACGTTCACCCCATGGAGGAGCATAGGCAGGGATGGGAAAGAGGACGTTTGCTCGGAAAAGACTTGGAAATTGCAAGAATGCTGCTCGATATCGTGTGCGAAGAAATTGAAGAACCCGATGAGCAACCACAGCGTGAGACTAAAGGTGAGCAAGCGGCTGAAAGAAATGCGACATCGACCTATAAAGCAAGGAGGGAACGGGCGCTTGCTTCCTTTGCCACAGTTGGCCCTCCTTCATGCTCTAGGGGAAGGGTGGGAGGCAGAGGTGGCTGTGGCCACAGGGATGAGGGGGGATGGGCAAGGTTATCCAACTTGTTACAAAATGGACATTGCCCACAAAGGGAAAATGATAGGGGTGGAAATAGATGGTGTGAGTCATACTACGGAGACAAGAAGAGGACAAGACCAGAAGAAGATGGACTTTTTGGCATCAAAAGGGTGGAAAGTGTTTCGATTGTCGAACGAGGAGGCAATAAGACTGTATACAACCTTCACGTCAGTGGACACCCTTCTTACTTCGCTAATGGTGTAGCAGTACACAATTGTCATGCGCTCCACCAGGCACATATCAACCTGATGAGAGCGAATGACGGTCATGTTGTAGGGTTGAGTGCTACGCCTTTCGCTAAGGGGATGGGCAAGCATTTTGACGGAATGGTACATCCAGTATCGACCCGCTTCCTGATCGACCAGGGCTACCTAGCTGATTTTGAGGCATACGGCCCGAAGACGATTGATGTATCTGGTATTAAGACCGTTGCTGGTGACTTCGACCCACAGGAACTAGGAGAACGTGCCGACAAACCGAAGCTCGTTGCTGATATAGTCGAGACATGGCTGAAACTGGGGAAAGGACGGCAGACCATCTGCTTTGCCACCAATCGGGCGCATTCCCGGCATCTGGTGCGGGAGTTCCAGAAGCACAGAGTGTCCGCTGATCATATCGACTGCTACACCGGCAAACTGGCAGAGGATGAGTCAAGGGCTGATGTAATCGGCAGGTTCAAGAGCGGCGAGACAACGGTACTCTGTAATGTCGATATCCTCACGAAGGGCTTTGATTATCCTGAAGTTTCCTGCATCATCCAGGCCCGACCGACGAAAAGTCTGATGGTGCATATCCAGCAGGTAGGGCGCGGGTTGCGGGTTGCTGATGGAAAAACCCAGTGCCTGATATTGGACCATGCAGGGAATCACGAGCGGCTAGGGTTTGTCGATGCTCAACTGCCGACCGTGCTTGATGATGGCAAGAAAAAAGCTGGCAAGAGCGACAAGAAGAAAGCAGACGAGAAAGATGAGCCATTGCCGAAACGCTGCCCGTCCTGTGACTTCCTGAAACCGGCAGGGGTGCGGAAATGTCCTGCCTGTGGGCTGATACCGAGTTTTGCTGAGGATGTCGAAACCGACGAAGGGGAACTTGAGAAGCTGAGTAAATCCGCACGGAAAGAGTACACCGTTGCCGCAAAGCAGGAATTTCTTTCCGGGTTGAATCAATGGTGCAGGGACCGGGGATGGACACCAGGCCGCAAGGGATGTTTCGGGACCGCCCTGAAGATGTACAAGAACAAATTCGGCACTGAGCCACCGTCAGGGATTGAATGGGGTGCGGTCGGGCCGATCACCGATGATGTCAAGAATTTCATAACTCACTCAATAATCAGGCGCAACAAACAGCGCGAGAAAGCGGAGGCGCAATGCGGATTACAAGGTTAGGAAAACACCACCAACCCCACCACATGCAGGTTTATCGTTGCAAGATACCGCATTCTGTGGTAGAGTGGTGTGAATTTCAATAGAGCGGAACATTAACTTATTGATGGAGGGCAAAATGTCGGCGAAAGATGATTATTACAATGCAATTGACAGATTCTCGCAGGCAATGAAAGACAGGATGGTGCAGAAACATAAACAAGGTTTTCGCGGGTGGGATTGCGGGGCTTTTCATAACTTCGATGTTCCTGTTAGGTTGCTGACCAATGCGGCTCATGTGGTAGTGCGCGGGCATGAAGTTCAGCATAAGGTACTGGTTGATATAGCTAATTTTGCAATGATGCTGTGGTTGAGGTTAAATCAACGGGGGTAAGAGTATGGGAAAGTATGTGAAAAAACCAATTCCGATTGAAGCAAACCAGTGGTTTAAGGCTGGTGATCATCCAAACGTCAAAGCCCGTGGCAACGTGCCTGAGTGTTTCAACAATAAATGCGAGAAATGCGGGTTTCACACCGAAGATCATGGGGATATCAAAACCCTTGAGGGCCTTGACGGAGCGCAGGAAGTATGCCCTGGCGACTGGATTATTACTGGGGTCCGGGGCGAGAACTACCCATGCAAGCCTGATATTTTCGCGGAAACTTACGATCAAGTGAAATAAGCGGAAATGTTCATAAACCTACCAGACGATATCCAAACCGCGCTGAACCTGCTATGGGATTACTCAGACGATGCCAGTGCCAGCATGAGATCCAAGGCTGAGTGCGAGGCAGAGGGCTACGACTGCGAGGCAGATAGCGGGTATTATATAACTTTTGTTATATCACGGACTATTGAGGTGACGAAATGAAACTGAGGACCGAAAGCGAACTTGACATGATCAGAGGGAAGATGCTCGTTGCGGCAGCTACACAGAAGGAACTGCAAGATTTCTTGACATACGTGTCAGTTATAGAAGGGCTTTTGGAGGATGCCGATAACGATGATTATTTTGGGACGGAAGGCTGGCGGTTTGCGATAGGACTGGAGTAGCCCATGAGGACGTACATCCTAGCAATCAAATACTGGCTACAGGGCGACACGTGGAAAGATGCTATGGTGTATGCTCGGGTTATAACTCGGAGGTGGTGATGGCAGAAATTGAGAGCGAACCATGTAAGCGGTGCCGGATCTCCCTAGCCGGTGAGAATATCTACCTGACCATCTCCGACACATCCATAATTGCACATTTTCCGCAAGAGGGAGCGTACCAGAACAAGGATTTTAAGGCGCTGCTCAACTTCTGTTGCCGCTTAATGAGCAAGGCGCGGTCAGGTGTGCCGATGAGTTGGGAAGATATCGCGGAGCGGGCTGTCAGGTCGGGTGTAGGGCATCACTCCGTCACTGACGACATTGCCAAATCTCTGAGAGAGATGAACGCATGAAGAAAATCTGCGTAATCCCCGACCTGCAAATTACTCCCGAATGCCCCACTGACCATCTGTCATGGGTTGGCAAATACATCGTGGAGAAGAAGCCAGACGTTGTGGTTCAGTTGGGAGATTTCGCAGACATGGCAAGCCTGTCGTCATACGATTACGGCAAGCGCCAGCATGAGGGGCGCAGATACATGGCAGACGTAGGCGCGGCGAATATGGCTATGGATAGGCTCATGAAACCGCTTGACGAGTACAACGCAACCAGGAAGGAGCGAAAGGAGAAACTGTATCGTCCTGAGAAACACTTGACGCTCGGGAATCACGAAAACAGAATCCAGCGAGCCGTCGATGGTGATGCTAAGATGGAGGGAGTGATAGGGTTGGATGACCTGAACTACGAGGCTCACGGTTGGGTGGTGCATGAGTATCTGAAGCCCGTTGTCATCTCTGGTATATCATTCTGCCACTACTACTACAATCCAATGTCAGGCAGGCCATACGGGGGAACGAGCATTGATACCAGGCTAAAAAATATCAACTTTTCCTTTGTTCAGGGGCACCAGCAGACCTACATGGTCGGTACTCGGTCGCTCAATAACGGCAGGCGGATTCGTGGGCTGATATGTGGTGCGGCATATCTGCATGATGAGGACTATCGAGGCCCGCAGGGGAATAGTGAGTGGCGCGGCGTGTTCATGCTGCATGAGGCTATCGACGGTGACTACGGGCTGATGGAGGTAAGTCTCGATTATCTTTGCAGGAGATACGAGGGGATGAGGTTGTGGAAATTCGTTGAGGGGAAATATCCTGAGATATACAAAAACTCGTTGTGGATGCAACGGCAGGCTATGCAGGAGGCACATAATGGGGTGTGATGTTCTGAAGTGCGACTTTTGCGGAGAATCGGTTATGGAGGGTCGCAACGATTGGGATTGTGATAAGTGCGGGGCGCAATGCAACGAGGGAACTGGGTGGAGGTGGCTAAAGAAATTAGATGGGGCGGAAGGGTGCGGAATTAGCCCCTCAGTCATGAAAGGGACTACTATGCCTTGGGATAGAGGGAATAGCGGGTGGGATAATTACGGTGATTTCTTGCAGTGGCTGACGGACAAGATGGGGCCAGGCCATGAGGAATGGATTTCTGACACTCCGTCGATTTTGATGGCTGTTTTTGAGTCATTTGCTGAGGATATCCGCAAGGAGATATCGTAATGGCATCAGTAAAAATTGTAACACTCGACACGGCATCGAAGGCATCGAACATCTCAGAAGACACCCAACCGGAAGATGCGGACAGCATCATTGATCTGGTATTCCGTGCCATGCTCGGTTGCGGCTATCACTCAGCCAGCATCATCCGGGCTATGCGGGAGTATGAGAACGAGTACGGCTGTGCCAATGTCTGATAAGCGGGCGAAGGCAGAGAAATCGAAGATCAAAGATTTCAGACAAATTCCAGCCCCCGACCTCCCAAGCAACGGGACACCGAAGAAGAAGCGGGATAGGCCGTGGTGGGTCGAGGAAAGATATACCGATGACTATATCGGGGAGATGAGTAGCTGGAGACATTGCCCGGATTGGGTCAACGAGGAATGGCGGTTACGCGGGAAATACGTGGACGAGTCGATTGCCCATGCTGCTGTGGCACAGTTTGAGGCGCAAAGCACTGGTGGTCATAAAATGTTTCGGGTGCGGCATCGGGAGGATGGGGATGAGTAGATACTGGCTGAGGTGGCTAGTCGTCGTGCCCCCGGTGATCATAGGCACATCGTTCGTCATCGGCGCTATCCTCGCAATGGTAGACGCTCCCGTGTGGGTGACGATACTGGTAGCGGTGTGGAATGGCTTTGTTATGGCTGAGGCTTATCATAAGAGGTGGGGAAATGTGTTATACAACGGCCTGGTGGTGGGCTTCCAGAGAAATCCGAGATGGGGTAAAGAAAATGGACGGACTAGATGATCTGTGTATGGACTGGGAAGAGAAGCCTGCAAGGGGGAGTGCGCTTGACATTCAGGTCGGCGGCGGACACTACAAAGACATGGCAATCCAGCCGTGGGAGTTCTGCCAGAGGAATAGGCTGACGTTTGCTGAGTCGTGTGTCATCAAATACGTGTGTCGGCACAGGGTAAAGAACGGGCGGCAGGATCTGGAAAAGGCTATACACAATATTCAGATGCTGATCGAGTTGGAGTATCCAGATGCGTGAGATTCTGTGCCACTACTGCGACCGAGTAGTAATGCGCTTGGCAACGGGCACGAAGCTCATCCCAGGCACTGTGTGTATCTGCAAGCGGTGCTCCGAGATAGAGGGCATTGTCGAGCGGCAGGGGAAGCCTGGGGAATCGTGCGAGGTGGTTGAGGATCTATTCAAGATGATGGGGATGAGAAAATGATAGCAATCATAAACAAATGCGGACCAGCAGACGGCGTATGCACGTACACGGTGGGGATTAACCGGGATGTGGTGACGGAGTTCCAGCACGATAGGCGCAAGGGGTTGGCTCGGTGTCTGCGGGATGCTGCGCGGGCTGTGGATAAGGCTGAGGAAAAGGATGCCAAAAATATAGACGATTTAATATCTGTGTATCAAAAAAGGTTATTAGGGATGCTTGAATGACTTGCCGCCTTCCGGGATGGTCGGCGGCAATGGGGAATATTCACGCGCCCTTTAATCCTGCCTCAGTAGCGCATTCGTCGCAGTAAGGATATCCATCATCATCATGATACCCGTCCTCTTCGCAAAACCCAGTTGGCGCACCACAGTTATGGCATATCTGCCGTGTGCCTGGGTAGTGTGAGGCGTTCCATCGTTCATGGTCGCTCTGGTCCATTGCGTGTCGATATCCTCCCGGCCATTCGTTTCTCATCGTTAGTCCCCCCAAGTATCAATCCAAATCAGTTCAGGGTCAACCTCAGCAATCCGCCGAGCCTCCGGTATGGTTACATCGTCCCGGTCGGCGGTGCTGAGATAGTGGCCGTTGTTGTCGGCGTAGTAGATCGCCGCTTGACCGTAGAGTCTCATGTCAATCCTCATCAACAACGCCAATCTTGCCATTAACTCCGATAGTATCAGACACATCAGAGTTATACGCCTGCCGCTTGGTAGAGTAGAGATATCGGCGGACGTTGGTAGCCGGTCCCATCGCACCACCAAACCACACTGTAGCACTCCAACCGTTTTTCTCTTTGCGGACTGACTTGGTTACTATGTTGCCATTCTGGTCACGGGTTGTCATGGTGTTCTCCTTGAGTAAGTTAATCAGCATCTCCACAGGGCGCGGGATCTTCCTGACACCCTGCTCCCATTTCTCGACCGCCCGACCGCTCACGCCTACCCTGGCACCGAAATCGGCGGCGTTCAGGCGTAGGGCGTGGCGGATGGCTTTTAATTCATCCTTGGTCATAGTTCTACTCTTCCAGAATGTTCGAGCCGGTTATCCTGCAATATTCCTCTATGGTAACAGCCTCAGCCTTTTTGATTGCACCTGTAAGGACGGCAATGTATTTCCTCTTTCCATCTTCCCAAGCGGCGCGGGGATCGTCAGGGAAGAACGGGGATGCCGTAAAGTAGGGGTGAATCCTTTCTGCCGCAACTATTGTTAATCCGTAGCTCATGACCATCTCCTATTCACCGGCTTAATTGCCGCTATCCTGTTCTGTTACCTTTAATATATGCGACAATGGGGCATGTGTCAAGATTATTTTTCATCGGGTGAATTATTTTTAAAGCACAATATATAGCGGTTTGTGTTGCACGATACTACCAAATGTTGTATAATGGCTTGCATAAGGAGTTGGTGTAGGCTCCTTGACCTTGCGCCGGGATTGGCTCGGTGCGGGTCGTCTTTGAGGTAGCCTGGTCCGCTACTATGCGCCCCCGGGTAAAACCGGGGGTTGCTGAATTTGATAATTGATGTGTAAATGAGAACACACAAGATTTTAAAGAAACACGCGAGCAGGAGGATGGGCGAAAGGTTTGATATGCCTTTCAACCGACACGTTTACCGAGACGCTTGCCTGTGCATAACAAAACAAGAACAGGTGGGAGAGTGTAAGCCGTTGAAGCCTATAGAAAGGTGCTCAAGCAATAGGAGTATGTGGCTGATAGAGGTGAAAGGGGTCTCTGTCGTGGCGATATGGGACAAGAAAAGGAAGGCAATTGCTACGTTTATGCCTGTTGAGTGGAAACTAAATGCGAGGTTGGGGAAATGATCACAATAAAAATTGAGCCGCTAGACCCCATCATGTGCTGGCGGAGGAAAGATGGAGAAAGCGCTATCGCGGTTTGCAGGGCATTTCTTCCCGAGTGCATCCCGGATGAGACCGGAGACCTTGAGGATTATTGTTTTGCATTTGGGAAACACGCCATCAACGGGTTTAGGTGTGATGATTGCCTGATGTCGGAATCCTGATCAAATGACGACCATCCTAGATAGCGACCAGATAGACATGATTCTCGAAGCTGAGGAAATAGAATCATCATCCCCCCATGACGCAGAGTGGGCGGCAATAAAGCAGTACGCCAAGGTGGAGTTTGCGTTGCTGCTGGAAATGGTTGGGGAAGATGCGCTATTCGGGGAGTGTGCGAGGTTCCTGAAAATGATGGTGGAGCGGGCTGAGGCTTGCGATGGGTTTATGGAGACTGATAACTGATGAATGCAACCATTGTATACACTGCGTTTTTCCTATCGTTCGCCCTGTGTATATGGGCCGCTGCATGGGTGATTAGCCAGGGGTTGTCGGGTTGGGGATGGATACTGTTCATCGTGATCCTGTTTTACGGTAACGTGAGCATTCAACAGGGTGATGTGGTTGAGTGTCCGAAGTGTGGGCATACTTTTGAGGCTAAACCCAGTAAAGAGGCAAAATAGTGAGACGATTGATAGCCAGGGTTGCCAGAGCGTGTGGGTGGAAGACGAGCTATTCTATTACGTATGTGTGGAGCGTTGGGAGTTCCTACGCCCATTGTACGCAGACGATAGATGTGCGGCCCTGGTTGAGAGATGGGGATATTTCCGAGTTAAATGAGATGATGAGGGCAAAAGCCAGAGAGTGTGGGTACGATGCAACCCCGAATATAATTAACATTACGAGGCTCGGCGCATAACCTATATTTTTTTCTTTACTGCCTAACACAAAAATGTATTGCATAGATTGTTAGAAAATGATATAATTATAGGGTATGAAGAAAAAAGAGAGATAGGAAGGTTGGCTGAGAGGTATAGCACATGATTGCTAATCATAGGTCAACGGAGACGTTGCACAGGTTCAAATCCTGTACCTTCCGCCAAGTGGAAGATACCGCTGCATGGGCGGCAATCGGTCTTGAAAACCGAGGCTGGGTTAAACCAGGGCGTTCGATTCGTCTATCTTCCGCCAGAGTAGCAAAGCCCTTGTACTCAAACGGCAAAGAGAGCTGGCTTAGACCCAGTGTTTTAGAGGTTCAAATCCTCTCAGGGGCACCAAATGGAGACATGGCTGAATTGGCTAAGGCACCCGGCTGTAACCCGGCAGTACCGAATAGGTTTGAGGTTCGACCCCTCATGGCTCCACCAAAGGGAAGTAAGTGAAGGATTTAGTTGATATATTCAGCGACCTGCCTGACGAAAGAATGGATGAAACAGGCCGGGACTACGCGCATGATCCATTAGATGATATGGATGGCGGCGACGAATGGACAAGGTTTCGGAATGATTGGGAGCGAGAGGACTGATGCAGATTAACAAAGGCTCGATCTATACACGATACCCCAACGATGCTTACCGGGAAAGGTTTGACGCAATCAAGTGGGACAGCCGTCATAGTTCAACGGAAGAACACCAGGCCTGTACCCTGGGTGTTGTGGGTTCAAATCCTGCTGGCGGCTCCAAAGAACATGGTCCGACCTCTGGTGCCGTCATGAGCGACACTATGTCGGGTCTGAGTTGGGATGGTGAAATTGGGGTATCTGAGGATAACGGGACTTCATGGACTTGGCAGGCATCGAACTCATGGGGAGCTATAGACATCCCCCATCCATACGAGGACGAGCGGCTATGACGGATATAGAAGATATTATGACCGTGGCTGAGGCTGTGGCATGGGCTGATGATGCGATAGACCGGGAAGACTCAGCAGACTGGTACGGCAAGGTATATTCTACGTGCGATGCCGTGATGGATGATGCACAGAGCAACCAAGGATTGAACGCTGAAACAGTCATACGCACACAATCGGGCGAAGATGCTGCATGTGCTGGTGAGGGTCGATTCAGCCGCGCTGTTATGGCACTGATGAGTGGCCACCTGTTCTCTGCCTGCCCAGTGGTGTTCGACAATGAGAACTACGGAGTTAGCATTATTGATGCCAGGGATGACGAGACAGCCGAAGACCGACAGGCTATTAACCAAGCAATAGCGGCGGTTATGTATGGAGTGCCAGAGAAAGCATACCCCGGCGCGATACTCTCCGAGCGATACGAAGACCTGATAAATAAGGACTGATATGCCAGAGGGCACAAGACCAGTCTACAACCTACGCGAGTTGCAACGAGAGATGCTAAGGAAGCATATGCCTGACAAATACATAGAGGTAGCACTAAGAATCACCCCAACCACAGCAACCATCCGGCCTATGTGCCCAGACTGTGAGAGCGCACTGGAGCAAATAGCGCAGGAGTATGTGTGCGGCTGCGGGTATACGATGAGTCCTGATGAGTACGAGGAAACTATGACCAAGGCCGGTGAGTGGATGAGTGCTCAGGGCTACGGGATCAAAGGGTGATGCAGACCATGACGGCACGGCGCAATAAGAAGGCTTCCAAGCAGCCCAGACTACGCAAGCCAAGCCCCCAGCCTGCCATATCACCAGAAGAGCTAGATGCACGGCGTGAGACACTGAAGAAGATCGGCGCATGTGTCAGGACAGGACGACCACCTATATATGAGACACCAGAAGAGTTGCAGGATGCGGTGGACTCGTACTTCGCACAGTGCGCTGAGGTCGGGTTCCTGCCCACGGTAGCTGGACTGCAATACCACATCGGTATGTATTCCAAGGATTTATGGAATGAGATCGAGCGGCGAGGTGAAGCGTTTTCGGGTGTGTCAAAAAGCACACAGTTGAGGATGCAGGACTATAAGTTCCAGGCAGCAGCAGCAGGAGCGATGGACCGGAGCGTCTATATCTTCGATGCAGTCAACCACCACAACCACGTAAACACCCGGACTGAAAGCAAAAATGACAATCGGAACAGTGGCCGCACCGAGATCGAGGCCATATCCATCCGCCTGGTCAGTGCCCTGCCTCCCGTACCATCTCAGCCGGTGATCGAGTGCGACGGAACCCCACTGCCGCAAATATCCGCAACCACTGAAGCAGATGATGACCTGTAACTCAATGGTAGCAAGGCATGGCGCATATAGAACAACTGATTATATATCAGTCGTCCATTGTGTCGGGTCGTACTGCCTAACACATACAGGAAGCATTCTCAACCTGCCCGCTATTGTCGGTATATCTGTAGTGGAGCAAGTTGACTAACCATGCGATATGATACGCGATCTGAAAATGGGTATCGAGGTGGTTTTTGCCCAGATTCGGGGTCATGTATGGGTCAGGATGATGGGCCAAAAGTCGATAGGGGGGGGGGCGCTCGCCGGTTGCACCCTCCCTTCATCATAGGGAGCGATTTATAATTTTCCGCTGAGTCGTTTATGAGAGCCAAGAAGTCCGCCCCGATCATCGCCATAGACTTTTTCCACGGCATGCAGATTCTCGTCCTGCACAAGAGGAAGCACTTCGCCCATTTCGTGAAGAGTAATGCCTTCCTTGACGATTGCGGCATTGAAGAGGCGTGGGATGACAATGGCCGGTCGTGCGTCTTAATGGGTCAAGATGGTTGCCCCTACTTCGTGTTGGTTCTGCGGAATCACAGCATCCGGGTAATCTTTCACGAGTGCATCCACATGGCCCATCAGATATGCGAGGCACGGGGTATCCCGATCAGCATAGAGAACTCTGAGGTCATCGCGTACCTGGCCGACTATCTGGCTAACGAGGTAATTGGTTGCATCCGTCCTGACGTAGACATTCAGGATAGGGCATGAGAAACCGCCAATAGTGCGGCAACAAGATAGCAAGCCGACATAAGGGCTGGCCGCAAAAGAGTAACCACAACCGAGTGAATCACATGACAGAGATAGAAATGGTAGACAAGCAGCACGAGCAGACCCTACGCCTGAAGATAGTTGAGACTGTCCTGGCCTATCACCCCCAGATCGACACGCACGACCTGCTCATCAAGTCGTCCACCATCGCAGGTTGGGTAATTAATGACGTTCTGAGTGTGGTGCATGTCACGGAATAACCGCAATAGTGCGGCGAAGCAGACCCACCGTCCTTGCCTGGGGCTGGCCGCAAAGAGATGAGTGAATAGATGGAAGAGATAGCCGAAGTGATTGATGACCTTGAAAACATTATCGCAGCCATGTCGATGCAATTACACCCTGCGTTGCACCTTAAGGCATTGCGAGAAAGTCTTCCTGCGCTACGCGAGAGACTTATGTCGGTGTACTTAGCCGCTGGCGGTGAAGATGTTTGGAGTGATTGATTGTCAGAACTAGCCGTAGACATCCCCGACAAGCTCAGGTTCCTCTTTGAGCCTCACGAATACAAGGTGGCAAAAGGTGGTAGATCGAGCGGGAAGAGCTGGTCGTTCGCCAGGGCGCTGCTGGTATTAGGAACGTCATCGTCTAAGCGTATCATCTGCGTCCGTGAGGTGCAGGAGTCAATCAAGAACTCGGTGCATCGGTTGTTGTCGGATCAGATAAAACTGATGCAGTTGGAGGACTATTACGATGTCCTTGACAATGAAATAAGGGGCAGAAAGAACGACACGCTTATTACCTTCTCCGGTCTTTCCACCTTGACGGCAGACTCTATAAAATCTTTTGAGGGTGCTGACATCTGTTGGATTGAAGAGGGGCAGAGCATATCAACCAAATCACTACAGATTTTAATACCGACCATTCGTAAAGATGGATCAGAGATATGGGTCACATACAACCCTGATTTGGATACCGACCCAATCCACCAGTATTTTGCAATCAACACACCTGAAGACTGCATAATAGTGCAGGTGAATTACTCTGATAACCCTTGGCATAACGAGATACAGGAACGCAAACGTCTTCATTGCCAGAAACACTACCCGAAAGACTACCCCAACATCTGGGAAGGGAAATGCAGACCGGCAGCAGAGGGTGCGATTTACTACGACGAGATGCAGGCGGCACAGGATGAGGGCAGAATTTGCAATGTCCCCTACGATCCGATTCTGAAGGTGCATGTCGTTGTTGACCTTGGCTGGAACGATACTCTTTCGATTGCGATGGTGCAGCGGAACCTGAGCGAAGTGAGAGTCATTGACTACCTTGAGGGCGACCATAAAACCCTTGACTGGTATTCGATTCAGTTAAAGAAACGAGAATACAACTGGGGGGGGGTGTTCCTGCCTCACGATGGTTTTTCAGGGAACATAGCATCAGGTGGCAAGACCTGCGCTGATACGTTTACCGCTCTTGGCTGGGTTGTGCCTGGTAGAGAGTCGATTATCGAGGTTGACGTTGAGGGCGGGATCAGGCTTGCCCGAATGATGCTGGCGAGAACGTACTTCGACAAGAAGAAAACCGGGAAGTTGGTTGAGCATTTGAAGCGGTACAAGAGGTCAATCAATCGCACCACACAGACCGCAGGTGCTCCGTTGCATGACGAGCACAGTCACGGTGCCGATTGTTTCCGATACATAGCCTGTAATGAGGGGTCCATGAGAAACGAGATAAAGCGACAGAGACGAATCCCCCCTCCGGTTAATTGGAGAGTCGCATGAAAGAATGTACGCTTGAGATCTTTACAAATTGGCTGGAAGAAATCTTCAATCAGCCAGCATGGAGAAGCAGAGCAGACAAAGAAATGGACTACATAGACGGCAACCAGTTAGACGCTGCCGTCCTGCTGGCACAGAGGGAGAAAGGGATTCCGCCTTCGATAGAGCCGCTGATGGGGGGGGTGATTGACTCTCTTTGCGGGATCGAGGCGCTGAATAGAAGGGATTGGCTGGTAGGTTCTGATAAAAAAGATGATGAAGGCGAGGCTGTAGCAGAGGCATTCGCTTTCAAGCTGAACCAGGCAGAACGAATGAGCAAAGCTGACTTGGCATGTTCCAAGGCGTATAAATCACAAATCTCTGTAGGGCTGGGATGGGTAGAGGTTGACCGCGAACCAGACCCGTTCAAGTATCCATATCGGTGTTTAGCGATTCATCGGAATGAAATCTGGTGGGACTTCCTGGCGAAACAGGACGACCTTTCAGATGCAAGGTATCTGGTCAGGAGAAAGTGGACCCCAGTTGACCAAGCCGTATTGATGTTCCCCGGCAAAGAGAAACTTATCAGGGGGGCGGTAACGAGTTGGCAGAGTGTCGATTCTCTGAGTTCTTACTTGACCGATGGTGGGTCTAGTACAGAACTTTCTATGGGTATCGAGCGCGGGTGGTCAATTGAGGAGCAGGAATGGCGGGACGGTGCCAACAACCGGGCGTGTCTGTTTGAGGTCTGGTATCGGGTCTGGGAACGGGCCTTGGTCTTGAAAATGAGAGACGGGCGAATCTTGGAATACGACAAGAAGAATCCCCTCCACCTTCAGGCAGCAGCCGTAGGAGTCCCACTGATAGAGGCGAATATCAGCAAGGTCAGACTCGCATGGTTTCTTGGTCCTCACAGACTTTATGACGGTCCCAGTCCGTATAAACACGGCAAGTTTAAGTATATTCCGTTTTGGGGCAAGAGGGAAGACCGAACGAACGTCCCTTACGCACTTGCCAGGGGCATGATGTACCTGCAAGACGAGATCAACGCCAGGACCAGCAAAATGCAATGGATGCTTGGTGCTACTCGGACCATCCGAACCGAGGGCGCGGTCTTTGACACTGACGAGGTTTTTCGAAGCATGGTCGGCAGGAGTGACGCTGATATCATCCTCGATCAGACGGAAATGGCGAAACCTGGGGCAACTTTCGAGATCCAGGACAACTCAGCCCTGACCCAACAGCAATACGACCGTCTAGTAGACGCTAGAGAAGCCCTGAAGCGTGTTTCTCGCATTGCCGAGGCATACATGCAGGGTAACAAAGCTGGCATGTCTCCGGGCGATTTAAACCGTCTTGCAGAGCAATCTGTACAGGGTCTTCCTGACCTGAACGACAACTTTGCTTTTGCAAGGGCTGAGGTGGGAGACGTTCTTCTGTCCCTGCTGATAGAAGACTCGATGGAAATGGAAGAGGTCACTATCCCCGGCACAGCAATCAACCCTGAAAAGACCATTGTCCTGAACAAACCGGAAGGCGATTTCTTAACCAACGATGTCCAGCGCACGAAACTGAAGGTCACGCTCTCAGAGGTTCCGAGTACACCGTCTTACAAGGCGCAACAGTTGACCTCTTTAGCGGAGATTGTCAAGTCGATGCCGGAGAAATACCAGGAACTTGCATTCCCCCATATCTTTGACCTGACGAACGCGCCGAACAAGAAGGAACTTGCCGAGGCTGTCAGAAACTTGACCAATGCGCCCAATCCAGAGGTCGAGGCGAAGACAAGAGAGCTTGATATCAAGGAGAAACTTGCCGACGCGCAGATATCTTCCCTTGTCACCAAACAGGTCATCGACCGGATCGAGGCGATTTACTCAGCGGTTCAGGCTGGTGTCCAGATTGTCACCATGCCGCAAGTCGTCCCTGTCGCCGATCAGGTACTGAAGTCGTCGGGCGGGGAAGATATGGACGCAGACCCGATTGTAGCGCCTGTCACCGGGATGCAGCAAGGCGCAATTCCGGTTGATCCTGGGACAACTGATATACAGCAGAACACATCACCGATGTTTCCACCGAGAATACAAGAACCTGACGTAGTAACTCCGGTTGCGCCAGCACTTGAAGAGACGCAACCGACCGGGGGGGCTATGACTGGCATAGAGGCCGAAGGCGTTCAACGATAAGGAGAATTAAATGGCGTACCTAGTAAAGGCTCTAAAGTCCGCGAAGGGCATGATATCCCCCGGTGAAGAAATAGTCTGGGGGATAAACGAGGCACGGACGGTCGAAGACAGTTGCATCAAGTATTACCAGGCACATACGGACGTTTTTACGGTTCTGAGTGGGCCAAGTCTGACTCCTGGCGTTGCTGCCGCAAATTCGTTCGTCGTTTTGGACGCTGCCGGGAATCAGGGCGCTATTAAAGGGACCGGTATCAATGTTGGCGCAACTGGCACCGAGACGGTTATCAACCCCGTTTCCTTCCAGCCTGGTATCGCAAGGGCATACATCGACTTCAACACCACTGGCGAGGCTGGCATGGTCGTCAGGGTCGGTCAGGATGAGTTTCCAGAGGCTGATACCGCAGATGCTGCAACTGGCACATGGACGAATGGTTCAAGTGCTGCCAACTCTGCTACGTCTCTCCTTGCCGCATTTGCCGGTGATGAAAGGTCGGTTCTCCCCTATGTTGCCAAGGCAGACGTCTCAGGCGCTGGTGTTTGGTTGTACTGGCTGGAAAGCGGAGTAGACGGGAATACATCTCTGAGAACCACCACCCCAACCCTGTTCAGTTACCGTCCTGCTGCAATGATTCACTTCGCAGATGTTGGCGAGGCTGCAATGTCCGTTATCATTAACGGAGTGAGTTACACCGAGGCAGACCCTGCCGTACCAGCAACGGGCGTGTGGACAAACGGGGCAAGTGTTGAGAACTCGGTTGACTCCCTTGTCGCAGCAATCAACGGAGATACCAGGGCAACAGTCCCGTTCACGGCGGTTAAAGTCGGGACAGCCGATGTCTTTATCTCATGGGATGACGCTGAGAATACAACGGCATTCGTCATCTCCGAAACTTCAGCAGCGAACTGTACCGTCCACCAGGCTCAGTACATGGTGTTCTCTGCGGTTGCCCCTGCTGGTGAGAAGATCACCCTTGGCGGATTCATCTACCAGGAAGCAGATACGGCAAGCGCGGTTGACGGTATTTGGACAAATGGCGCAAGTGCCTCAGACTCCAGAACGTCTTTAGTTGCCGCAATCAACGGAGACGATACTCCTGGCATACCGTTCACCGCAGTAGCCGCAGCCGGTGCCGGTGCATTTTGGCTGTCGATGGATGCTCCTGCAAGTTCAAATTCTTCTGTCTACGTCGAGGCCAGTTCTTCGGCTTGTACGGTTGGAGATGCTACCGGGGGGGCGGCTGTCTCCAATGACGGACTTGCCAATATTACCCATACCGTCACGGCGAACGAACTTCTGTCAGGGTCGATTGATTTCCCCCTGCCGTTCGCCCCTGTGACCTGGAACGTACAAGCCCTTACCTCTGCCGGTGCTCCGGTGTACTTCACCGATACCATTACGAAACTCACAGCACCTGACAGGCTCAGAATAACACTTGCCGGTGGCACGCACGTAGCCGCTGGAAACATAATTCATTTGATCATCGTAGGATAATTTAACCTCTTTATGCTGCCAGGGCGATATCTGGCATGGAGCGCATGATGGACGCAGAACAGTTAGCAGTAGATTTGACCGACCCCGAGCAGATGGCCCGTTTCTTGACGGGTAATGGCGATACAGCAATCGAGGAACCGCCAGTCCTCGACACTGATGAGGTCAAGGAAGAAGTAAAAGAAGAACCGAAGGAAGAAGTCAAGCCGGTAATTCTTGCCAAAGATGGCGTACATACCATCGAATACGAGAAGTTGGTTGAGGCAAGAGAAGCAGCTAAGGCCGCGAAAGAAGAGGTCGAATCTCTGAGAAATACCCTTGCAGAGAGGGAGGCGCTTCTTGAAAGCCTGAAGGCTGCAAAGGAGCAGGACGCAGCAACCGGCACGACCGAGGCCACGGATTCATTGAGGGAATCGGTTAAAGAGGACTTCCCGGAATTGCTGGAGTTGATGGAACATAGCAACGCCAGTGTGGTCAAGGAACTCAGGGCAGAGATGGCGGAACTCAAGAAGCAAATCTCCGCTGACCTTGCCCCGGTAATGAAGACCACGAACGACACGATTGCTGAGAAACACTTCGGCACGATCAGGGATGCACATAAGGACTTTGACGAAATTATGGCCGCACCTGAGATCATGGAGTGGGTGGACAAACACCCCGGCCCGATTAAAGCCGCCTACATGAACATCATTGAGCATGGCACCGCTAAGGATGTGATTGACATGGTAACAGCTTTTAAGAGCGCACACCCTGCCCCCGTTGGCGATACAACGGATCAAGTCGCCCTGAAAGCAGCAGAGGCCGAGAAGAAAGCCACCGGAAAGTCTGTACCCAAAAGTCTCTCTGACATCCCCGCTGGAACGGCGGCACATCACGACGAGGCTGGCGCGATGCAGAACATGACTCCTGTACAACTGATAAACAAATTCGTCGGGAAAACGCCTAACGAAATAATGGAGTTGCTCGACAGAACTATAAGATGAAAACCAATGAGGTAACACAATGTCTGTAACATCTATTCCCTACGGTTCCGACCAGGCTCTCGTAACTCAGGCCGCTGGTCTGTTTACGGCATCCATGGCCAGATTGACCAAACTCAACCGTCTCACCGGCAACCTTCCGCAGCAGGCCGACGCTGAGAATAACCTGAAATTTCAGTCCAAAGCATCCCTGCCGGTAGTCCGGGCAATGGACCTTACCAAATCGGCTGGCGATGAGATCAAGTTTGACCTGATCAATCCCATCACTGGCAAGCCTATCATGGGCAACAAGGTCGCACAGGGTCTTGGTAAGAACCTGACCTTCTCCGGTGACAAGCTGCATATCGACCAGGCCCGTTTCCCGATTTCTGCCGGTGGCGTTATGGACCAGCAGAGAACTAAATGGCAGCTTCGGTCCCTGGCCCGCGAGCAGTCTTTCAATCTCATGACCCGCTACGAGGACCAGCTTCAGCATGTCCACCTGGCCGGTGCGCGTGGTTTTGCCAATGACGTTGAGTGGGTTGTACCGCTGGCTTCTGACGCTGACTTTGCAAGTGTCTGTGTCAACACGGTCAAGGCTCCGACCTACAACCGGCATTATATGTCCACTGGTACGGGCATTGAGTATGTAGCCGCTTCCGGCAACGAGATCACCCTCGCCTCTACCGACCTGTTCAACATGGACGTTGTAGACGCACTGGCAACGACTATCGAGGAAATGGCCCTTGCACCGCCCCCGGTAGTGTTCAAGGACGACCAGATGGCCGCTGACGATCCTATCAGGGTTCTGCTGGTATCCCCGAAGCAGTACAACGCTTTCGTGAAGTCCACTCAGAACTCCATTTCCTACCGGACTCTGATAGCTAACGCGGTTGCCCGGGGGCAGATGGCAAAGAATCATCCGCTGTTCATGAACGACAGCCTTCTGTGGCGCGGCATCCTCATCGTCAAACTGCCGAAACCGATTCGGTTCTACACTGGCAATGAGCTTCTGCACTGTACCTCACTTACCAGTGATACGGAAATCTCTGGGGATCTGATTCCTTCCTCTTTCACCACTGCCTACGCAGTTGACCGCGCCCTGCTTCTTGGCGGTATGGCACTTGCTGAGGCGTTTGGAAAGAGCAAGCATTCCGGCGCACCGTACTTTTTCGAGGAAGAAGAGACCGATTTCAAAAACAACCTGGAGATTGTCTGCGGTCAGATCGGCGGCAAGAGCAAAATCCGTTTTGACGTAGACCACGGCGTGTCTGTTCAGCCTACCGACTTCGGCGTTATCGCACTTGATACCGTTGTAGCACTGTAATCTAACTGGAGAATTATTATGGCAACTGTAACAAAGAAAGGCATTGCAACTGAAACTCAGATCGGTGGTGTGCCGTGGGGCAATATGACCATTCTGCATTTTCCTCTTGAGACCAATTCAACTGGAGTGTGGGTGGATTCTGACCAGGCTACGGCTATTCAGGTGAACGATGTGCTTAATCTTGGCATCCTCCCTGCTGGCCTGAAGATTTGGGACTACATCGCCAATATCAGTGACGCGTTCACTGGTTCGTCTACCGGCAAGATCGGGTTCAAGTACGTGGACGGCGTTGATTCTACCGCTGTCCCGCAGGACGACGACTATTTCTGTGCCGCTACCTCGCTGGCAAGTCAGGCGAAACTGCGGATGACCAACGTAGCCGTCCGTCCCGTCACCCTGCCGAAACCGGCTTATCTGACCCTGACCTGGGCTGGTGCCCATGCTGATGCGGTTGGCAAGTTGGATATCGGCGTTATCGGCGTTATGACCGGACAGCCCTGATCTTAACTCAACCATCCCCCCGGTTCGCCGGGGGGTGTGAGGACTTATGAACGAATTTACCCCCGTCAAGTATGTCGGCTTCAGAGAGACATGCAAGGATGGAAATTACGGTTCTGGCGGCGAATGGACGAAAGGTCAGACGCTGATGATCCAGAGCGACAAAGCGGTAATGCTGCTCAAGCATTCTGACGTATTCGTTCTCGGTGAAGTTGTGGAATCAGCCGGGATTGAAACGGAGACGAAAAGTGGCGACCAGGAGGAAGTCTTGCAATCGGCAAGGGACTTCATCATGTCCGTCCCGCGCAAACAGGCACTGTCCGAGTATGCCAAGCGGAATTTCAACTTTGAGATAGCCGATGGCAAGTTGTACGAGATGAAGGCGCAGGTTATCAGTTTAATTGATAAGTTCGGGATTGAATAATGGCAACTGCTGAGGCGCTGGTACTGGCTGTTCAGGGGATAGTTCAAGACCCCGGATATACGACCACTGAAATACTCCCTCTGATCAATGAGGGATTGCAGATGCTGGCCGCTGAAAAGCTGTTGCCTCCGCTTGATTCCAGAGCAACGGTCAACACTGTGACCAGCGGGAATGTTGCCAATCTCCCATCAGACTATGGGCAAGGCATCTATTACGCTGATGATGATGGAAGGCCACTCAAGGTCTATGAATTATGGACTGATATGGCGCGGGAATACACCGACCTGACAATCACCGGAGATGCCAAGGGCGTAGCGGTTAAGGATGCGACTTTGATGTACCTGCCCATTCCGACTGCGATAACTCCGTTGACCATCTATTACTACCGGACCCCGACAACTCTGATTGCTGGTGCAGAACCGGACGGGTTCAACAGGCAGACACGACCTTATGGGGAGGCGGCACTGAAGTATTACGCTGCCTTTCGGATATTCGACATCATCGAGGACGGCATTGAAGGGGCCAAGGTGAACACGAATAGGTGGGAGGGACGATACCAGGAAATGGTATCAAAACTCAAGGCCATTATCAATAGAGGCGTTGCAAGACCTACTCAGGCGAAGAACGCGATATGGTAACGGGAATAATGAAAGGGTCGGCTGGACTGAAGACCCAGACCTCACCCGCACGTTCACCGTACTCTGAAGGGCAGGCAGGATTCCCCGGACAAGTCGGGTTGGTCGATCTTGCCGCCTGCATGAACGTCAATATATCGGATGGTAACAGGATTGACCGCAGGCGCGGGATATTGCGGAAGGTGTTGGACAATTCGCACTCCACTTGCACTGTCCCTGGAAAGTATATGCTGTTCTGTTCAGAAGACGGGTTGTGGTTGCTCAGGCCGGGATTCACGACCTACTCACAAATCGCTACCGTAACGCCTGGCAGGATAACCTTTGCGGTTGTCGATGGGATTGCCTACTGGTCAAACGGGGCGCAGAAAGGAAAGGTCGTTGAAGGAGTAAACACGGCATGGGTGAAGGGTGACGTTGTTTCGATGAACCAAACCCGGATTTTCTATGACCCGCCAGTGTGTAGGCATCTCGGATATTACAACGGCAGGATGTATGCCAGCAATATCTTGGATGAAAAGGAGATACTTTACTCAGAGCATTATGGCCCTGATATTTTCGCCCGTGGTGACAGTTACCTGTCGCTGGAATCCCCGACGACGATGATTCGGCCAGTCGGGGGTGGGATATTCATCTCTGAGTCCGACAAGACATGGTTCGTCTCCGGGCCAGATCCCAAGGCGTTTGATTGGCGGTTGGTGGACGATCATCCCGCTTTGCCATGGTCAGACAAGCCTGCTGTTGGTTCAATGCAGTTCGACGGTTCATATACCTACGTCTCTGGCGGCAAGCGAGAAGTGGCGTTCTGGCTCACTAACGAAGGCGTGATGTTCGGAGATGCTGACGGGACCGTTTACAATATCACCGAAGACAAAATTGATTTAGTTCCACCCTATACGTCAGGCGCGATCCTCGTTGATGGGTCTACCCTGATAGCCCAATTCATCAAGTAATTTTGGGTTGTTGCCTAACAAACAAATGGAGATATAACAATGGCAATTAGATTCAGTACGGGGTTGCGCGATTTGATGTATGGCACAGGCCGGGCAACCATCCACGCTGCAAAAGCTGCAAACACGATCAGCTTTGACAATGCCTCTGGAGAGATTCGGGATTCCGGCAATGGCTTGCTGACCGCAGGCTTTTTTGTTGGCGATCTGGTACGGGCATTTGGCACGGCCAATAACAACACCACGTTCACCGTCACTGCCGCCGCAGCCGGGGCCTTGACCGTAACTCCTGCCCCCACGACAGAAGCAGCAGGCACGGTCTTCGCTATCGTTGCCGCTTCCGGTGGTGCTCTCAGGGATATCTTCAGGAATTTCGTCATGCGCGAGTATTCCGGTTCACAGCCTGCTACCGCCGATGCCGCTGTCGGGACCGCTACATTGCTGGTGGAATATACCAACAATGGCGGAACGTTCGCTCACGGTGCCGCTGCAAACGGGCTGAATTTCGACGTTAGCTCTGGTGGTGTTATCACGACCGCAGCCGCAGAGACTCCCAAGGGCACAGGGCTTGCCAACGGTACGGCTGGATGGATTCGGATTTGTGCCAATCCCGCCGACAATGGCCTTGCCTCAACTACCCTCCCGCGCATTGATATGTCGGTCGGTACGACTTCGGGCGTTGATGCTCTGGTTGCTACGACTGCCATTCAACTTGGGAAAGTCTATTACCTCAACTCCGGTTCGTTCACCTTCCCGTATCAGTATGGGGTGTAATCATGGCAGCGTCTGCATTTGCAGTATTTCATACATTTAAGGTTCGGCTGGGTCAAAAACTTATCGACTTGGATTCTGATGATATCAAGTTTGCCCTGCTGTCATCTTCGTGGACCCCTAATCTTGCCACCCAGGCTAACTGGGCCGATATCAGTGCCAATGAAATCACCGGCGATGGTTACACTGCTGGTGGTCTTTCTGTTACCAATTTGGCATGGACAAATTCTTCGGGGACGGTGACATGGGATTGCGATGACCCAAGTTGGACCGCAGGGGCTTCCGGCATTGCCGCCAGATATGTGGCAGCATACGACAATACCGATGCGAACAAGACACTGCTCAGTTACAGCCTTCTCGACACGGCCCCGGCAGACCATAGCGTCGCCAGTGGGCAGGTATTTCTGATTACACTCCCGGCAACTGGCATTTTTCAACTGGCATAACCTATGGCTATTACGCTTGTAGGCAGTACCAGCACCTCAGTAATTAACACATCTCCTTTCACTTTGGATCTTCCAGAGTGTCAGGAGAATGATGTTGTTATCGTTGCAGTAGGGTCTGGCACTGTTAGTGATTACGACATAGGGGTTGCAACCTCTGGATATTCTGAGGTTGCAGATTTATACTCCGACGATTCTTACGATGCCAACCTTTCCGTCAGTTGGAAGAGGATGGGCGCGACCCCTGATACTACCGTCAGCATTACAGGTGTTTCAGGATCAGCCGCGTATGGGACTGCTGCTATAGCTTATGTGTTGAGGGGAGTTTCAACATCTACTGTTCTTGATGTTGCTGCAACCACTGCCACAGGGGGTAACTCTCCAGTTCCGAATGCGGCGGCTATAACTCCTGTCTCTAATGGGGCATGGGTTGTGGTGGTAGGGTGCGGTTCTAACTTGGACTCTTCAGTTACCGCCCCGAGTGGATATTCAGATCAAGTACAAGTCCAGTGTAATGCTAATAGCAAAAGCACAGTTGTAGTGGCAAGGAAGCAATGGAGCGGGACTGGCTCTGAAGACCCTGCCGCATGGACTGACTGGACAGCGGATGGGAGCGAGTCTTATTATTCTTGGGCCGCAGTAACCCTTGCGATACGTCCGGTAATGACCCTTACCCCTCCTACTGCGGAATTGGCATTAACCGGTGCCACTCCTGCTATCGCTGTTTCTCCTGCGACGGTAGATATCTCGTTGACGACAGCAGCCCCTGCTCCTGGCACGGCTGTATCTGTTTCGCCGTCAAGTGGAGGGCTTACAATAACAGGCGGCGAACCGTCTGTTTCAAACCTTCCTATATGTATGCCCATAACGGTCCAGATGCGAATTACTGGACTAGTCCCGGTGATTGAACAGTTCATGGAGATTGCCGGAACGACTCCGAATATGCGGGGATCGTTCACATTTGCCGATACCGTAGAGTTTTCCGGCAACACGGCGCAGATGCAGGGGGAATGGGCGTTCGTCTATCCTCATGACTTTGCCGGGGAAACTCCAGCCTCATCCGGTGTGTTTGAGTTTGGTGCTGAGTTTGAGGGTAACAGTCCTGGCATGTCCGGGGCTTTCGTCCTTGAGGAAATCCAGTATGCCGACTTTGTAGGCAATACCCCTGTTATGCAGGGTGCGTTTGAGTTTGGCTCTGAGTTTTCCGGCAAGACTCCCATCATGCAAGGCGCGTTTGAGATTGAAGAAGAAACATACGGCGCATTCGATGTGAAGTCCCCGGCCATGTTCGGTGGGTTTGAGTTCTCGCAGGAGATGGACTTTTCCGGGAAGACCCCGGCAATGGAAGGCGCGTTCACTGGTGAGATGGAGCAGTACGGTTCATTCACTGGGCTTTCCCCGGCAATGACTGGTTCGTTCGACTTTACCACAAATGAACTGAATTTCTCCGGGTTGTCTCCTGCCATGCAGACTGCCTTTGCTCTCAGCGTTGAGACGACAATGGTCTTTTCCGGCAACACTCCCCCGACGATTGGCACGGTGTTTATCGGCGTTGATATCAGCACTGATATTACCACAACGAGTGACGAGATAATCCGATTCAGGAGAAATTATGACAACGGCTAGGGTGAACCTACGCAACAACGCTGTTACACAATATGGATACCCAACCGCCTTCGTCTCGTTCTGTATGTTCGACGGTATTCCCATAGGCGCAAGCCCTGACGGGATATTCCGCCTTGACGGTGGACTGAAGGATATCTTCACCACAACCTCGGATGAGCGCAATGTGTCGGCATGGTTTGAACTTGGCCCAAGTCAACTCGGCAAAGACTACGTTAAACAGGGTCGCAGGCTGTACATGGGCGGGGTATTTACAGGTTCGCTCACGGTGAAGGTAGACACGCCTACAGCGTCCGTTCCGACCTCGACCTATACTGTGGCCCCTAGAGACACAAGTCTAGCGCAGCACACGTTTGAGGTGCCTATAAACAGCAAGCAGAAAAGTGAATACTGGGCTTTTACTGTTGCCAATGTCGCTGGTTCTGATTTCTCCGTTGACTTCATCGACGCAGTGTTTGTGCCAGTCAACCGCAGGCATGGCCTGTGAATACCAACTGGGATGAGATAAGGGGTAAGACTGAGAAGGAACAGAACGTCCCGACGAAGACCTTTACTCATAACGGCACCCAGTATGCCTTGACCGGCGATCACCAGCGGGCGCACTCGCATTTCCACGAAGCACGGGCGCACCTGGGCAAGATGAAGATGATCAACGTCAACAACCTGCCCATCATCTCAGGTATCAAATATTTTGATGACGGCACGATAGCGACGTTCATGATCGTGCATGGAAAGGAGGATATCCACATCACCTCCCCGATGGCGCAACTTGGTGGCGGGGTTTCTTCAGAGAAAAAGGGAACGCGTGAAATTGAGACGCTTATCCCGTGCTTTATCGTAACCGCAGCGGATGAATACAGTGATGAGATTGTGGGATATATCGCCAGTATGGGCGGCTCATTTACTGGGCCTTACCAGTGGTTCAACGTCCCGGCTAATGATGGCACTGCCGTCCTAGAAGGGTTCTACCACGAAGGGTTTATGTATTACAACGCGGACCTTGCCTTTGCTCACATGCGCCCTCTTTCAGTTTACGAAGAGGTTGGGGAGACACTGTATTTCTACCGTCCTTCTGGCCTAGCGCCTGAAGAGAGCAGGGCCGATGATGGACCTGATTCATCGTCTGGTAGTAAGACTGAGATATGCGGGTCACTGGCCTTTTATGACGGGGCAGATGACGAATGGGTATGGACTGCCGCTATGTCAGACAACCCGATAAGCGGCTCAGAGATATACGGGTACGAGCAGTTATTCGATGGTGTTTCGGTAGGAGATAAGTACGAGCAAACAATTACCTACGGCGGACATTATTTAGTCGGGCATGGCGAGGAATCATGCAAATCTCTTGAGGAAGGGGAACCACCACCTCCGAGTTGCTATGATGCCATTGCCGCATTCAAGACATCCTTTGAGTTCCCCGTAAGTTGTCTTCATGTATTCGACAATACAAACAGTTTTGACGAGTACACGCTGACTGAAACCAAAATAGAAACATTTCTCGATGACTTCCCCAACGGGAACATTCGGCTGAATGAGGTTCTGGATGATTCAGCATACTTGCTTGAAAGTTGGGATAACGCGGTAGATATCCATACCTGGAATCACCAACCTCTCCCTTCTCCATATAACAACGACTGGGGATCTCTCCCATGCGACGGATGTTTCACTGAAGATGTCAGTTGGGCAAATGAGCTTTTTATCGTGGTTGACAATGGAGCAAGGCAAAGCGTTTCCGGCGCGTTTAGTTGGGGCATGGCGAGGAAATACAAAGGGATGGATGGCGAAGGATTGGTTTACCACAAGACAGGAGAAAACAGCACCACCCTTGCAGCGGTAAAATCAGGGGCAAGCGATGCTGAGGGGAACGGGAATTATACCGATATGGCATTTATTTATCTGGGGCCTGTTGCTGAGGGATTTGATGGGTCGGTGTCATTCCCGATAGAAAACCAGGGGGGTGATGAGTATGTGGTTATCCCCAACGTAGCTGGTGCCCCGATAAACACTGAGTACAGAGTAAGAGGACAGATTTTCCTTGGGTTAGTCATTGAAGAAGGAATAGAGGCATAATATGGGTTCGCTAGGATATCCAGCAGACGACTATATAACAGAAGACCCTCTTACTACAGAGGTCACACACAGCCTGGTGGCTGGCAGATTTGCGCTGTCGCAGGACTACGCTGACCAGACCTTCAGCACGGCATTGAGTTATTTGGGGAGCAGCGGGGCAGGGACTAGCGTTGACTTCAACTGGGGTCCGCCTTCTCCGATTGCCATTGGTTCGCCCGCTGGTATCTCTGGTCTGGTGCCGACTACTCCGGTCAGTCCGACGATTACCCCGATTGCGATTACTCCGGTAGCGTTTACTCATGCCGCGCCGACGCTTGAGAATTACGACATAACACCTCTTGATGTTCCGGCATTCAATGTGCCGATGCCTGATTTCTTCATACCAGCAGCACCGAGCACACTCCCGCCGACCTTCACGCAGGAACCCCCGGCTGAACTGGCTATCAACCTGCCGCTTGATGACCTCCCTTCCGCACCTCCCCTGCCTACGCTTCGTGAGGTCTTGCCACCGGATGAACCTGTATTTGCGTTGCCTGAGTTTGCCGCGATCTTCCCGACTGCCGACCTGACACCTCCTGATCTGGTCTATTCGTGGAATGAAGCGGTCTACGATAGCGATTTCAACCGGATGCTGAGGCTGAAGATTGAGGACGGGATTCTCAATGGTGGTACTGGGTTACTACCGGAAGTCGAGCAGGCGATCTATGACAGGGCTTTAACTCGGCTGGATGCTGAGGCGCAGAAGAACGAGCTGATTGCCTTCACCGACTTTGCTTCCAGGGGTTCGAGGCTTCCGCAAGGTGCGCTTGTTGCACGGTTGAGCGAGATACAGTTGCAAGGGGCTTTCGTCCGTGAGGATCTGGTCAGGGATATCATGACCAAATCAGCCGACCTCGCCTATCAGTATTCGACCTTTATCATTGAGAAAGGGCTTGCCCTGGAACATGAGTACATGGCCCTGTTCAACTCGGTCCAGCAACGAGCGTTTGAGGCTTCCAAAGTCACGCTTGAATTTCTCATTCAGGAATACGACATCAGGGTCAAGGCATTCGCTGCACGGCTGGAAGGATATAAGACTGAAGCGGAGATTTTCAAGGCCAGGCTACAGGCTGAGATTGCCAAGGCTGAATTGTATAAGGCAACCATTGACGGGCGCAAGCTCTCGGTCGAGATGCAGGCGCTGACCGTTGATCTGTACGGCAAACAACTTGCCGCAATCGACACGATGGCGAAGATTTACGCGGCAAAGATGGACGGTCAAAAGGTCATCTCCGAAATCAACGGTGTCAGGGTAGAACAATTCAGAGCATTTGTTGAGGCGTACAAGGCACAGGTTGAAGGGGTCACGGCTGGATACAATCTCTACCAGGCCCAGATAGCCGGGGAATCCGAGAAAGCCAAGATGTACTCCTACCAAGTTGAGGGGTACGGCAAGGTTGTCGAGGCATATAAGACCCGCAGCGAGATTGACGTATCGGTCCTTGATGCAAAGGTCAAGAAGAGCCAGGGCGAGGTCAATATCTTCATGGCCCAACTTGAACAGTACAAGGCTGATATCTCAGCAAACGTCAGTCAGGCAGAAATCCAGGCTAAGGCTGAAGGGTTGAAACTTCAGGTGTTCGACGGAGAAATCAGGAAATTCTCTTCGATTGTCACCGCCTTGACAGATAGTTACAAGGCAGAGACAACGGTAGCAATTGCCAACTCGGAGATTCAACTGAGATACGGCGATATGCTGGCGAGGATTGAGACGGCACAGGCTGAGATCAACGCTGAACTCATCAAGGCCAAGGCGCAGATAGCCAGTCAGCTTTCCGCAGCGGCATTGTCTAGCGTCTCGGCAGGGGCGAACCTTGGGTACAGCCAGAGCAGGAGTGATAGCAGCGGCAAGAGTAAATCTTACGGAACGTCCGTATCTGACCAATATAGCGAAAGTCACAGCACGGTAGAACGCAACTGTTGCAACGGAGAATAATATGAAGAAGAAAGAAGAAGAGGAAGGGTTGGGGGCTAGGGCTGGTGAGTTTAAGAGGGCGGCACGACCGGCTAGCGCGAATGCGTCATCTCAGCCGTGGCTTCCCGATGTGTCCGACACACTGAACAAGACGGCAGCAGCATACAAGACTGGCGGACTGGGTGCGGCGGCAGGGCAATACGTCAGGGGTACGGTTGCCGACACGGTGGGGATGGTCGCAAAGCCGCTTGGTGAGTACGTGGCGAAACCAGTCAATACATTGCTTGGTGGTGTGGGGAACTTCGGCAAGACCCTCGTCACGGGCGATCCTAAGCCTGTATTCAATCAGCCTACTAAGACGGCACAGGCGGCACCACCGCCCTCTGGATTGGGTGCGAACCCGTTCAACAAGCCGCTGAATTATTCAACTCCGCAAACTGAAAAAGTTGCCGAAACACCAAAGAAAGTCTCCACAAATCCTAGCAAAAGTGGTATAATGAATCCGAAACCACAGAGCGAGATTATCAACGGGGTTAGGCAGAGCGACGGTGTGGTGATTGCCCCGAATGGGATGGAAGTTTTGAACGGTAATCCGCGAGATAACCTTGCACAGAGCAGGGTTGATACTCGGATAACCCCGGCAACCGACCTCAGAGGGTTTTCAATTCCCGGTCAATTCAACACCGAGACAACCACCTTTGGCAATCCTGACCCAATCGCCTTGGCGAAACTCGGTGCGATGCAGAAGCAGGATCAAGCCAACGCGGGAGTAGAGCAACAGAGAAGGGAAGCGGCAACGATGTTATTTCAGGCTCAGAAGACTTTGGTGGACCCCAATTCCTCGAAAGAGCAGATCGACGCGGCGAACAAAGTAATCTCGGTATTTGGCGGGGCCAAACCGGCAGAGTTGAAGACAGGCACCTATAAGAGTGAAACAGACGAAGGCACAGTAGAGATGCCGGTTGTCTACGACCCCAGGAACCCAGAAGGGGCGGTATATCTTCAAGGCCCTGGCGCAAGACCGCAGACCCCAACTATCGCGGTAGACGAGAAACAACTGAGCGCATACAAGAAGCAATGGGACAGCACCCCGCAGGAGCAGAAGATGTCCTTGTTTCAGAGTCTTCCCGCTTCGGTCAGAGAATATTTGATGAACCAAGAAAAATAGGATAACCATGCCTGATTTCCGCCAAGAGTTAGAGGAAACACACAAGCGTCTTTTATCCACCGAGACCCCGCAAGGCCTGGGCGCAGGTCCGACTTTCCGGCAGCAACTTGAATCCGCTCACGCTCAGAAGTTGCAGGAGGAAGCACAGGCCCCGTCACGTTCTGCGCTTGGAGAGATCGGCACAGGTCTGAAACGTGGCGCGATGGGCGAACTTCCGCAGATGGTCGGACAGGCCGTACAGTGGGGATCTGACGCGGGAAGCAAAGTCAATGAGTGGGGAAAGAGTGTCGCTGAGAACAGAGAGGCATATCTCAACAGACCAGAGAATAAACTCTACCCCGACAAGCACAATGCAGTAACCAATGCCCTTGCATCTGGCGCGGAAATGCTTGCCCCTTCACTTGCTCCTGCCGCTGCAATCGGCGCTGGTCTTGCGCTTGCCCCCGCTGGTGCGGTAAGTGGTGCTGCTGGTCTTGGCATTGCCGCGTTAGGTGGTGCCGTGCCGATGGGTATGTCTCAGGCGCAATCTACCTACGAGAACGTCAAAGAAGCAGGCGGGACAGAGGAAGAGGCAACGGCGGCAGGGTGGAAGTCGGGCGCGATTGAGACTGGCGGCGAAGCGGTTGGAACGTACCTTGGCGGCAAGTTGCTTGGTATCGGGGCTAAGGTACTTGGTAAAACTGGCAAGGAAGGGATGGAGGCTGCGCTTAAAACCGCAACCGACACGGCTCTCCTGAAACCTTTTGCCAAACAGCTTGGCACTACCGCAGTCGGTGAGGTCGGCACAGAGATAGGGCAGTCCTACAGTCAAGCACTGGTAGAGAAGAACGCAGGGGTTAATGTTGACCCGCTGGAACAGGCAAAGGCGGTAATCGGGCCGACCCTTGGCATGACAGCCTTGCTTGCCCCGTTCGGCCTTGCTGGTCATTTCCGCAACACTAAACGTGCTGAAGCGATTGACAATACCCTTAGCGATCCGACCGCACCACCTGAGCAGAGAGCGGCTGTAGTCGATATGCTGCACAAGGAAGCCGTAGCCAACAAAATCCCCGATGCTGATATATGGAAAGCGGGAGCGGTTCAGGATATCCAGAACGGTGTCCCGATTCGGCGTGATACTGCACCTCCCCCATCCGGCCCGATAGGCAAAGCACTCCAAGCCACCCGTACCACCCCGGCACTAGGCGCACGGCAGAGCAGTCAATCCCCTGAGTCACTTCGCAACACGGCGGCAGGCACTGGTGTAGCCACATCCCTGAACGATATCGAGGGAGCGGTAGCACAGCGTGAGTCTGAGCGATATAACCAGTTCAGGAATACTGAGCAGCAGAGACGGGATTTCACTGGTACGGCAGGGCCGATTACCTCTGAGGTAACGCCATACGACACATACGAACCAGACTTACCGGGAGAGGCTGAGAAGAGAGCAAGCGATTCCCTGATGAACCAGTTCGCAGATGATGCCGTATCACTTGGGCAGTCTGAGGAACAGCGTGGCATAAGGAATAGGATTGCTCTACCGGCAGGGCAAGGTTTTGAACTGGTAGATGACCGCGAGGCAATGCGGAGACTGGGCAGACAATACGGTGTCCCGGTCAATCAAATCAAGTTGCTGCCAAACGGTCAAGGGTTTGAACTGCTTACGCCAGAGGAAGCAAGAGAGCGGCGCGGCGATAATCTCATGGATGCTTGGGCAGACGATGCCGTATCCAATCAGCAACGTGAGGACCAGAAGCGCAACAAGTTAGCACTCCCCCCGGCGCAAGGCTTTGAACTTCTTAGTCAGGAAGAGGCCGACCGCAGGGGTAACAAGAAGTCCACCGAGCGCAATCAAGCCACACTCGCAGAGAACACGACCGGACCAGTATCAGCGGCAGAATCGGCACGGGCATTTGAAGAGAATCCCCCGACCGAGAAGATGCAGCAGGTTGAGGATTATCAGGCTAAGAAGGAGGTTCTTGAATCTGCCTTCGCTGATAAACTCCCCGACTTCACCAAGACCAGCGGCAAGTCATTCGCTTCCGAGAAGGCACTCAGGGCAAGCGCGAAACAGCGTGGCATTGACATATCAGCGCACAAGATAGTCAAGGGTGAGGATGGGTATATCGCGGTGCATACGCCTATCCAGCCAGAGCAGCAGCAACCCGAATCCACCCCACCCCGGACAACTGATACCCAAGGAGCCATAAATGAACAAACGAACCAAGAACAAACAGTCCAAGTTGCGGCGGATGATAGCGGCAGAGGTGTCCCGGCAGTTGACGCCAATGGTAGGAACGGAGAGCCTGTCGTGGTCGTACCAAGCAACGGGCCTGATGGAGACGCACAGTTACGAGCATCCGAGGCAGGAGGTATATCCAGAGAGCCACAGTTACTGCGAGAATCACAGCCAGACGATAGGGGAGAATTACAACCTGTCGGAGTGGACAAGCAGCAACTAGACGGAGCAACCAGACAAACCGTCACCACATCCGCACAAGTGGATGCCGACACCGACATAACGGCTGGGGATGTCGCTCCCGACCTAGTTCCCCCCTCCGCCTCTACCAGCACACCGGCACGCGCAACGCAGGGGGGCACTTCTACCAGCAACATCTCGACATTAGAAGAGGAAGCCACTAAGGGGAAAATCAGGGAACGGTTAGAGTCTGGCAAAAATGCGACCATCGCTGTAGATAGAGACGGGTCAGGGGTAGTCACGGTTCGCGCGGGGTATGGGGGGATTACTGACTTTATCCAACTTGACCTCACTCCAGCCGAAAAGAAGGCAGCAATAAAAGCTGAGAACGATCTGGAACTTGCAGACACCCCGGAGGAAAGGGCGGAGATAAAAGCCACCAGAGACGCGGCTTTGCGAGAGGCGGTCAACCGAGCAGTGTCCCCCGCTGCACAAGAGGTAACGGAAAGTGTGACCTCTGGTGCACAGTCTACCCCCCAGCCCAGTAGTGAGAAGACCGCGCCGAAGTTTACAAGGTCAGGCGAATCGCGAACGGTATATGGCACACAGTATCAAGTCCCAATCAAAGAAGTTGCTTCCGATAAGTTTATAGCCGACAAGATTCTCCCTACAGCAAAAGAGGCTATTGGAGTACATATCTCCAAGCAGAGAATGGCTATAGGAAAGATGAGGGGAGAAGGGCAAGGCACCCTCATTGGAGAGGTTGGGGCAGCAGAGTTGCCTGATACCTCTGACTTTGTTATAGCCGCAAGGAAGCCAAAGGGATTTAAGGGCCATGTAATCAGCACGGTCAAAGACACAGATGTTGCGAGTAATGAGATAGACTTACAACCTCCTATTAGTGACTACTCAAATCGCACCATAGTTTTTGTAGAGGATTCCGGCAATGTTTTTTCTGCTAGTTTGGGCAATAGGTCAGGCGCTGGCGGCATGGCCGCTCTTAGCCAACTTCGCAAGATAGGCAAGTCAGACCTTACCCACGGCAGCAAGCTCGATCTTACTGGCATCAAAGAGGTCTATGTATTCGACCTTGATAGAGTGCATGGCAGTTCCCTTGATATCTTTAGGCATATTCAAGAGAAGACCGCGCCTGTTCAACAATCCCCCCCGTTCAAGGAGGCTGAACAGGCTGCGGGAGTGAACACGGGGGATAACCCAAGCAGGTTTGAATTAGGGAAATCTCTCTCCAAGGAGGAAAAGAAAAAAGTCCTTGCTACCTTGACCGATGTTTACAAGGAGAACAATTTAGACAAAGAGGAACGTATTGACGGTAGAGGGGAATCTTATTTTGTTTACCCGTACAGTCCTGAATATTTCAGGAAGTCAGACATAACCGGGGCAATGATAAGATATTATGTGATTCTCCCCGGCGATAAGATTGCACACCCGACAGAACTTTTCCCTGAATACACACAGTCTAAGATTGACACTGCCCTAGCAGAACAGAGATACGCTGAAGAACAAGAAGTTTTACGGAAGAAAGGCATCATTGCTCGGTTGGATAAGTGGGCGGAGGCAGACTTGAACAAAGCCCGGTCCAATGAATGGCAAGCGAATAAGGCCGCACACGACAACTTCCCAGATGACAAGCGAGTTACGTTCTTCAGTGAAAAAGAGGGGAAGTGGTTCGTAACATTCAATCAGGATGTGGCAGACGGTTATTCCCAGATATTGGCGGATAGAGGATATAGGCAGGTAGAGAAGTTTGCAAACAGCGCAGGAATCAATGAAAAGGCAATTTGGTCAGTAAAATCTTATGCGCCTGATAACGCGAAACGCATAAACGAGCGCATAAATAACCCATCCGTTATACCCCAGGCCGGAAATAACGGCGGCGATGGGGGCGGGGTGATTCCTGACTTCGCCAAACGTGCCGGGGTTAAGACATGGAAGCAGGCCGACAAGAAAGGTCTTCGTGGTCTGATAGGGAAAGCCAAGGGGTACGCGGACAGGATAGTCAAGCACGATATCACCAGAACACGCGGCAATCCTGATTCAGTAGCCGACCGTATTGCAGAGCAGTTGATCCAGCGCACGGCGATAACTGGCGGGTTGGACACCTCGCTTCGTTCTCTGGCAATTGAGTATTACCAGAAGGCGAATAGCAACGGTGCCGACCCTAGCGGCGATCAGCATTACAATGCCATTGCGCGGGGGATTGATAAACTCCGGGATGATTTGAATGGGGTTAAACTGTCCAAGTCTGGCAAACTATCACTCGCCAGCATTGAGTCAAAGTGGGAGGACAAGTTCTCCACTCTGTTCATCTCAGAACGCGCCAACGGTGACATAGTAGTAGCGTCCATCATCGCCAAGGAGAAGAAGCAGGGGGCGGGCACAGGCTTAATGAACGACCTTGCCGCCTACGCTGATCAAGAGGGCAAGCGGATAGTCCTGTCTCCCGGCCTCAAAGATGACCGACACGGCACAACGTCACGCGGCAGGCTGGTATCGTTTTACAAGCGGTTCGGGTTCGTAGAGAATAAGGGCAGGAACAAGGATTTCACCGTCTCCGAGGGGATGATAAGGAATCCTGCAAACAGCACCAAGAAGTCTTACGCTGGAGTCACAGCAACCACAGCGGATAAGTCAAAACTAACATCCGCGATTGAGCGGCTGAATAACGGCGAGGAAGCCCAAGCGGTCAGGGAAGAAACCGGCTGGTTTATCTCCAAGGATGGGCACTGGCGTTTTGAGATAGAAGACGGCAACGCTGAGTTCCTGCCGGTCACTAACCTTGAGAGAAGAACAATCGAGCATCAAACCTTCAGGGAAGGAAAACTGTCTGATGTGTTTGTCCACCCTGAATTATTCAAGGCATACCCAGGACTGGCCGACCTTGAAGTAGTGATGTACCCGTTTTACAACAGTGAGGCGAAGGGTCAGTATAGTTCCCCCTCCGAGTATTTCAACCTGCCTGCCAATATAACCATGTGGGATATCAAAGGGCAGGAATTAACACCAGATCAGGAGGACACACTACTCCACGAGGTTCAGCATTACATCCAAGAGGTAGAGGGATTTGCCAGAGGTGCAGACCCGAAGTACATCAAGGATAGTGACAAGCCAATCTCTAAGAAATGGAAGTTATGGTTTGAGAAGCAGGACATTATCAAAGAGGCGGCGGCAATCCACGAGTCTCCTGAATACACCAAGGAGTTAAACGAGTCAAACAGGCTGTTCAAGGCGGAATACGAGGAACGGTTCGATGCACTTGATACCCTGCCGAATGATGAATATAAGATAGAAAGCGATAAGTTGTTTGCCGAGTTCAAGGAAGTATCGAAGCAAAGATTCCCCAACATGGCAAAGTTTGACGAGTTGGCGGATAAGGCAGGGATATTCAACGAGCCGAGCAAGGTCTTGTCAGCACACGAAACATACCTTTTATTTCACGGAGAAATAGAGGCTAGAGACACTGCCGCCCGCAGGAAGATGACTGCCGCTGAAAGGATGTCGTCAACCCCGTTTGCATCTCAGGGGATTCCTGTAGAAGATATGATCGTGAGTTTTGAGCGTAAGGGAAAGGCTGCATCAACCGGCACCCCCACCCCACTAACCCCCTCCCAGCAAGCCACCATCTCAGCACTTGAGCAGTCCGGCAAGCTGCGGCTGGTGTCGGCTGACGAGGGGATGCGGGTGCTGCGGGAGAATGGGGGCACCGTCTCCGATGGTGGCAAGAAAACACAGGGTTTCGTTGTGGGGGATACTTCCTATATCATCCCTGAGAACGTCACCGGGAATTTATGGGGAGTCGTGCTTCACGAATTGGGCATCCACACTGGCAAGGCCCTGCAAACCTCATCCGGATTCAAGCGCCTCCTAGCCTCCCTAGAATCCCGGATGAACGAGCAGAGCAAAACCGGCGATGCGATCCGTGCTGGGATGGAACGTGTGCCATCTGATACCAAGCCTGAACACTATTGGGAAGAGGTTTTGGCGTACATGCAGGAAATTGCACCACAAACCGGCATAGTCCGCCAGTTCATCGCACTCATCAAGAACGCGCTCGTCAAACTGGGGCTGGACCCGAAGATATTCACGGCGGCTGATCTGAGTGCGCTGGCTGAATCGGCATTGCGTAAGGAGGGTCGGAGTGGGAAGGCTGGCGTAAATTCGTTTGCACAGGATGCGAAGATGAGTTTAAGTTCTGCCATGATAAAGATACAGAACATGGCGGCGTTCCGTGCTTGGTTTGCTAACAGCAAAGTGGTGGGTGAGAACGGCGAACCACTTGTTGTCTATCACGGGTCACACTTCGACATTTCCTCATTCAAGAGGACCAGAGGCGCACATTTTGGCTTCCACTTTGGGGACCAAGAGGCCGCAAATAACAGGTTAGTTGACACCTCAGAAGGCAGGGTAGACCTTGAAGAACGGGAGCGACTTGATAGGATAGCAGAAAGGAAGTTTGAAGAATGGAAGAAATATTCTGACGAACTTCGTTCAAGGAAAAGAGATATCCCTGACGAGGTGCTGTTAAAGGCTCTTGAATCTGGCGAAGATTTGGGGCCTATCTTTGATGAGTATGAATACAAACCGACTACGGATGAGCAGAAGAGACTTGACGAATTACAGGAGGCATACGACCGGGCGAAAGTGCCAATCTTCCCGCTAGGCGTTGGCTCAAGAATAGGCGCGTATTATCTGGCAATCAAGAAACCTCTCAGGCTGAGAGATGTTGGTAACTGGGGTAGCACGAAAAAGATAAAGGAAGTCCTGCCGTTTGAATCTGACGCTAGGACGCTTAGGGAATTAGAGGAAGACATCAAGGCTCACGGGTATGATGGTATTGTCTACAGCAATATTGTAGAAAGCCGCGTCATGCACACTGATTCGTACATCGCATTTGAACCTACGCAGATCAAGAGCATCTTCAATCAATCTTGGAACCCCGCCAACCCCGACATCCTAGCATCCTTCGCAGGCCCCCGCGCCACTTCAGCCGACACCTCAGCCCTATCCCGCGCGAAAGCGATGCAACAATCGGGAGACACGCGCCGTGCGATATGGAAACAGACGGGCTGGTATGAGATCGTGCCGGGGAGCGGAACGTGGTCGTATGAATTGGATGATTCCCTTTCCTCAGTGAAGAAGAAAGACGGTCCACTCTCGGAAATCCTTTCCCACCGCACCATATTCCGTGACTATCCGCAACTGGCCGACATCAACGTCCGCTACGAAGAAATGGGGATGAATAGCCGGGGTAGTTACGACTCAGCCACCAAGACAATCCGCGTTAATGATAGACTTGGAGATGTTGGCAGGAGATCGGTAATCCAGCACGAGGTCCAGCATATCATCCAGGTAGAAGAAGGAACCCCAAGCGGAGCCAATTTCAATTACTACAAATCCAAAATCTCCATCGACAATGATTTTCGGGCAAAGATACTCGGTATCCTGAAGAAGCAACACCCTGACATTGCCAAGATTCTGACCGAGTGGGACAGGGGCGGTCGAGGCGATGAATATTACGAAGACCAGTTGAGCAAGACCAAGATTGGCCGTGAAGTCCTGGATCTCAAGAAATCCATCAAGGATGATCAGGTTGTGTACGATGAGGCATATAACCAGTATGCCAGCACCACCGGAGAAGCAGAGTCCCGCCTAGTACAAGCCCGCCTCGACATGACCCCGGCGCAGCGCAAGGCTATCCCCCCGTGGGTTACGCTGCGGCGGATGCTGGAACGTGAGGGATTGCTGAAGGATGGGCAGAAGGTGGAGGATGTGCTGGTGTCTGTGGGTACAAATCAGGCAAACGATTCAATAAAGGAAAACTATGGAAGGCCCAACATTGGAAGAGTTCTTGAAAATGCACGCGGAGATGGCAGCGAAGCAACCACCGGGAGTATGCGTGTCATGGCTATTGAACCAAAAACTAAGGGGGGAGATAACACAGGAAACCTTCAACCGAATAACTTCTCAGCAGCGGAGAGAAGTGCGACGGGCTTGGGAGAAGAGTCAGGCGGAAGCGGAATCAAATTCAGCGTAGCATCTGCACCCCCCAACAGCGAAGAGGCATACGCGCAGAACCGAGCCTACTCCGTAAACCGCAAGGCAGAGGCTATCCGTAGCGTCAAGTCGGTAGGCCGGTTC